>Ga0111539_10004085_pt1 | contig 19151 bp, 19 predicted proteins | sample RhiMethybrSRZTD1_FD_79667 | JGI IMG/M metagenome (GOLD analysis project Ga0111539, IMG submission 79667) | Populus rhizosphere microbial communities from Tennessee, USA - Rhizosphere MetaG P. TD hybrid SRZTD1 (version 2) (version 2) | ecosystem: Host-associated > Plants > Roots > Rhizosphere >... | reverse complement strand
TCTTCGCCGCGCATCCGCACGTCGGCGGCGTCGCCGGCGGCCTGGCGATTCGAGATGACGGCTGCCTGCACGACGACTACGTCGACGAACTGGGCCACGGCACGGCGGTTACCGCCGCGATCCGGGAGAAAGCGCCGGCCGCCGAGATCTTCGCGATCAAGGTCTTCGGCCGCGCGCTGAGAACCGACGTCGCGACGCTGGTTCGCGCCATCGACGAAGCCGCATCCCACGGCGCCCATCTCGTCAACCTGAGCCTCGGCACCTCGAAAAGCCAGCACCGTCCGCTCCTCGAAGACGCGGTCGCGCGCGCCCGGGCCCGCGGCGCGCTCGTCGTCGCCGCCAACGACGACGGCGGCGTGCGATGGCTGCCTGGCTGCCTCGACGGCGTCATCCCGGTGCGCGCCGACTGGACGTGCGATCGCCACGGCTACTCGATTGCCTTCGTCGAGGATCGGTTGATGCTCTCGGCGTCGGCGTTTCCGCGCGACATCCCCGGCGTGCCGCGCGACCAGAATCTGAACGGCGTCAGCTTCGCGGTGGCCAATGCGACGGCGTTCGTCGCGCGCGCGCTCGAGGCGACCCGGCACGCGCCGGGTCCGGATCCGATTGCGACCATTTTCGCCGCGCTCGATCGCGCCTCCCCCGGCGCCGCCGCTCACCCCTCGACGAGCACACGATGAGGGTGCCCACCGTTCGTCGCCACCGCGATCTGGTGCGCGTCCGGATGAAACGGTTGGCGATCGCTGCGCTCGTCGCTGCCGGCAGCACCGTCTCGGCGCAGGCGGACCTGCAGACGACGCTCCAGCGCATCGGTGACAGCGTCCGCCGCTACTACGGCCGCGCCCAGAGCATCATCTGCATGGAGCGCGTCGTCGTGCAGCAGATCGGCTCCGATTTGTCGCCGCAGGGCTTTGCGCGCACGATCGACTACGAGCTGCGGGTCGAGTGGCAGGCCGGATTGGACGGCGCGCCTTTCGACGCGACCGTCCACCGGGTGATTCGGAAGATCAACGGCCGCGCGCCCCGCCCCGGCGACGAGCCGAAGTGCCTGGACCCGCGGAGCATCTCCCCGGAGCCGCTCGCGTTCCTGCTGCCAGGCAAGCGTGAGGACTACCGGTTCTCACTCGGCCGCCCGGGGCGCGACCGCAGCCGGCAGCTCGTGACGCTCGATTACGAGAGCCGGCCCGAAGGGCCGGTCCCTCCGGAGGCCGTGGCCACCAAATCGGACCAGCAGGGCAAGGACGAAGACTGCCTGAGCTTTTCGTTCCCCGTCGATCTGAAGGGACGCGTGTGGCTGGATCCCGAGACGCACGACATCGTGCGGGTCGATCAAAGCCTGAAGCACGGATTCGAAGTGCGGATCCCGCCCAAGGTCTCGCACTCGGGCACCGCCGATCGCTTCGTGGTGTCGCGCTACGACTCGTCCGTGCGCTACCGTCCGGTCACCTTTCTCGAGCCGGAGGAGACGATCCTCCTGCCCGAGTCGATCAGCGAAGTGATGGTGGTGACCGGCGGCAGCCGCGCCGGGAAGCGCATCACGCAGACCTACACCGACTACAAGCGCTTCATCACCGGCGGTCGCGTTGTTAAGTGATCCGTGTAGGCCAACCCGCCTTACCCACTGGCCTAGATGCGCATCGCTAGAAGCGCCGAAGGGTGATCGACCCGTCGCCGGTGCGGACGCGGACGCTGCGGCCGCCCGCTCCCAGCCTTCCCTTCACGGTACTCCGTCCCAGCGCGCCGGTCACGTTCGACAGCGTGATGTCTTCCATGCGAATGCGGCCGTCGCCGGTGTGCGCGTCGAGCTCGGCGCCGAACCCGTCGGGCATCGCGAGCAGTACCGATCCATCGCCGGTGACGATGTCCCAGTCGCCTTCCGCGGCGCTGCCCGGCTCGGCCTCGATGGTGACGCTGCCGTCGCCGGAGCGTGCGTGCACGCTCGTCAGCTGACCGCCGAGCACGATGCGGCCGTCGCCGGTGTCGACGTTGAGATCGCCCTTGACGTCGGCCAGATTGATCGCGCCGTCGCCGGTATGCGCGTCTACCGCGCCGGTCAGCATGCGGCCGTCGATGTTGCCGTCGCCGGATCGCAGCTGCACCTTGCCGTTCACCTTCTCGATGTCGATCGATCCGTCGCCGCTGCGCGCGCTCACGTCAGAGGACGCCGGGAGCGATACGAACAGCTTCGCCGATCGGTGATTGTTGAACTCGAGGTTGAAGCCGCCGCGACTCCGCGGTTCGGTGACCGTGACCTCGATGCGGTTGCCGTTCTGCGCCGCCTTCACCTCGATCAGGTCGACGTCCTGCTTGTCGCGCCCGCGCTTCTCGACCACCACCTGAACCTCGGCCTTGTCCCAGGGGCGAATCTCGATCGAACCGTCGAAGGTGGTGAAGGAGACATCCGGCCTGCCGGATACCGTGAAGTGCTTCTCGTCCCGCTCGACGTATTTGGCCTGGCCGAAGTCCGAGCCGACGATGTCGACGCAGCCCGGGCCGGCGAGGAGCAGGGCCAGCGCGGCCGGGAGCGCCAGAGCTTTCGCCGCCGAACGCGCAGAGTTCTTCATAAATCCTCCGGGACGATTAGACGGCCGGCGGCGGCGCGGTGTTTCGTGAATAGATGATCTGCCCGCCCAGATAGGTCTGCACGACCGCCAGATTAGCGTCGAGAACAACCAGATCGGCCACCGCCTCGGGCGCGAGCATGCCATGGCCGACGAGGCCCAACTCGCGCGCCGGCGTCGTGGCGCAGACCGTCGCTGCGTCGACGAGGGAAATGCCGACGCGCCCCACCAGCGTCTCGAAGGCGCGGTCCATCGTCAGGCGGCTGCCGGCGATGGTCGACCCGTCGGCCATGAGCGCCGTGGCCTCGCCGCCGAGAATCGGCTGTCCGCCCAGCGCCGCGCGCGCCCCCACCGGCAGGCCCGCAACGGCGGTGGCGTCGGTGATCGCGAAGACATGCGATGGCCGTTTCGCGGCGAGCGCGGTCCGGATGAGCGCCGGGTGGACGTGCGCACCGTCGCAGATGATTTCCGCCGCGACCTCGTCGGTCTGCAGCACCGCCCCGGCCAGCCCCGGCGCACGGTGCCCGAGCGGCGGCATGCGGTTGAACAGATGCGTCGCGTGCCGCGCCCCGGCGGCAATCGCCGCGAGCGCTTCGTCGTAGGTCGCCGCCGAATGGCCGAGCGAGACGCGATGCCCGCGAAGGGTGAGCCAGCGAATCAGATCCAGCCCGCCATCCAGCTCCGGCGCCAGCGTGACGATCCCGACGTCAGGCGCCGCCCGCTCGATCTCCGCGAGGATGTCGCCGGCACTGAACGCGTCATCGTCCCCCGTGAACCCACCTGCCCCACCGGCCCCACCCGCCCCCCTACCTGCCCGACCCGCCCCACCTGCCCTGACCGCCTCGAGCGCAGCCCGCGGACTGCGCAGGCAACCCGCGGGCTGCGCGCCCCGGTACTCCACGTTGATGAAGTTGCTCTCCAAATGCGCCGGCAGCACTCGCGCCGCCCGTGGCGGCGGCTCCTCGCGCAGGCGCCGCACCTCGTCGAGCACCCGCCGCAGCGCCCGCGGCCCGCACGCCACGGTTGTCGGGCAAAACGCCGTCACGCCGTACTTCGGCAGCCGCGCGGCGATCGCCGCGATCGGCGCGTCGCCGTTCGCTGCCGCCGCATCGAGCGAATCCACGCCTTCGATCCCGTGCACGTGCACGTCGATGAAACCGGGAACGATGTAGTGGCCGTGAAACGCGAACTGCGAATCGCGATGGCTCGTCGACGGCGCATCGGGCCTGATCTCGGCGATACGACCGTCTTCGATGAGGAGCGTGCCGGGCGAGAGGATGCGATCGGGCAGGACCAGCGACGCGCCCGACAGCACGATCATGGGAGCGGCGCGCCCGCCAGCCGCGCCGCGCCGATCGCCGCTGCATCGTCGCCGAGCGTGGCGCTCTCGATCGCCAGCCGGTCCATCATCCCCTTGGGCAGCCGGCGACCGAGCTCGTGGCGGATCGGCTCGAGGAAGAGATCCGCGGACGACGCCATGATGCCGCCAAGCACCAGCATCTCCGGATCGGCAATCGCGACCAGGTTTGCGGCTGCCATGCCGAGATACTTCGCCGTGTCGCGGATGACGGAGATCGACACGCCGTCGTTGGCGCGCGCCGCGCCCAGGATGTGATCGACGGTGATGGCGCTGAGATCGTCCTTCACCGTATCCTGCACGCGCGAGCGGTCGCCCGCCTTGATGCGCCAGATCATGCGCCGCACGATGCCGGCGGCGGCGACCTCGGCTTCGACGCAGCCGACCTTGCGGTAGTCCTCGCGCTCGACCGGGTTCAACGACACCCAGCCGACAGAGCCGGCACGGCCGCGCGCGCCCGTGATCGGCACGCCGTTACGGACGACGCCGCCGATAGCGTGCGCGCCGACCGCGAACAGCACGACGTCCCTGACCCCGCGCGCCGCGCCGCCCCACGCTTCGGCGACGGCCGCGGCCATTCCCGCGGGCGTTGCGCCGTGGGTGGTGAATTGGCCGGTGAACCGCTGCGCCAGCTGCGCGAGCGCCTGGGCGACTGCGGGCGAGTCGGGGACGGCGCTGGCGACGCCGAGTTGACGCGTGTCCGACCCGGCGCCGACCTCGCCGAGCGCACGGGCGGCCGCCGCGGCCAGGCCGCCCTCCGCGCGCGCCGAAGCGCGCGCCTCTACCCCGCCGTCGCCGACCCTGACGGCAACCACACCCGCGTCGTCGAGCGCTAGTCCGAACATTCTGATCTCGTACGCGCGCCGTTACGTCCCGTCGCGGCCCCAGTCGCTGTTCACCTGAAGCTTGCGGCCGACGAGCGGCTGCGCGACCGGTTCGTCCGAATCCTCGGCGTGAAAGAGCGTTCGATCGACACGCTCGAGCAGCAGCGCGAGCTGCCGCTCGTCGGGCGCGTTGATCACGAGCACGCCGCCGCTCGACGCCGGCGGAAACCGGCGATCGTCGAGGTAGTCGCGATCCATCGTCACCAGCGTGCGGCACAGCTGCTGCGCCAGCTGGTAGTGCTTCACGTCGGGCGCGCGGCGCAGGTCGTCCTGCTCGAGGACGAAGAGCACGTCCCAGCGCAGGTGCGCGCGCATGTGCGCGACGATGCCCGCCGGCACGTTGGCGTCGGCGTAGATGCGCGGCCGCGGGACCAGCCGTTCGGCGTGCGGCGCCAGCTCGGAGGACAGTGTTCCCATGAAAGTCAGAAGTACGAAGTGCGAAGCCTGAAGAGTTCCTACTTCGTACTTTGGACTTCAGACTTTCGTTTTTCGCCGGCCGCCCTCGCCTCGCGCGCGAGGCTGGCGACCAGGGCGTCGCGCCGATGCACGAGCTCCTTGCGCGCCCGGCGGCCGTTGGACGATCCGACGGCGTACTCGCAGAACAGCGGGAACGCGATCGTCGAGTCGCAATACGCGACCACGGTGTCGGGCAGCACGCCCGGATTCACCTTGCCCCAGCTGACCGCTTCGGCCGGCGTCGCGCCGGACAGGCCGCCCCAGACGACCTGGTCGGTCGTGATCTGGATGAAGTAGTCGTTGCCGCCCTTCGGGATGCCGTAGACCTCCCACAGCGTCGGCTGCGCCTGCAGGTAGAAGTTCTTCGGCGATCCGCCGCCGAGGATGACGCAGCCGTTCTGCTTGCCGGCGAGGACGATCGCGCAGACCTCGTTGACGTCCTTGTTCGGGTCGATCATCAGCCGGCTGCCGTTGATCAGCTCGTGGTAGGCGATGTTCATCCCGATCGAGCTGTCGCCCGGCGACGAGGTGTAGATCGGCACGGCGCATTTCGCGGCGCGCGCGACCACCGAGTGGTCGTCGCAGCCGGGAAACTTTTCGAGCAGATCGCGGCCCAGCCGGTAATGGAACTCGGAGGTCGACGTCGGCTCGTTCAGCCCCGAGCGGGCGAGAAAGCCGCGGATGTAGGCGTCGGTCTCGAGCAGCACGGTTGCCGGAAACAGGACGTCGTAGATGCGAATCACGCCGTCTTCGTAGAGCTCGACGTCGTTGGCGAACGGGGAGCCGCGATGCAGCGTGAAGTTCATCGCATAGTGCAGGTCGTGATAGAGGTTGGCCCCGGTCGAAATCACGAAGTCGACCAGCCCGCGATCCATCATCTCGATGACGCAGCCGCCCAGCCCGGCCGGGGTCATCGCGCCGGCCATCGTCAGCCCGATGGTGGTGTCGTTCTCGGGCGCCAGCATCTTCTCCGCGAAGATCTGGCACGCCTCCGAGAGCCGCCCCGCGTTGAACGCCTGGAACCCGTTGTCGATCAGCTGGCGGATGTCGGCGCTGCCCGTCGGCCGGTAGTAGGTGATTGGCTTCCCGGACAGGGACTGCTGGCGGGAGTGCCCGGGTGTCCCGGGCGCGCGGTACGGCAAGGGGAGCTCCTCAATTAAAGGGCGCGAAATAGCTTAACATCTGGGGTTGTGACTGGCGAGCCTGCCGAGGTCTTGGCGTGGTGGAGCCTCGGCGCGCTGGCCGCTCTTCTTCTCATCGCCGCCGTGTGGGTCTGGCGCAAGGGACGGCCGTTCGCGCAGGGCGAGGTCTTCCGCGCCAGCCGCCTGAGCGGCGGCAATCATCTGTTCCCGACGCAGGTGCTGATCACGCCGACCAGCGTCGTGCAGTACACACCGCGGTGGATCGGCCGGCAGGAGCAGACCATCCACATGGCGCACGTCTCCTCGGTCAACATCGAGACCGGCCTGCTGTTCTCGAACGTCTTCATCGAGACCAGCGGCGGCAGCGATCCGATCAAGTGCCACGGCCACAAAAAGGGCGACGCCCGGCGGATGAAAGAGCTGATCGAACAGCACCAGACCGACTACTATCGGGGGCGAAACCCCAGCCCTGTCGGCGGCGGGGGCTCCGTCCGATAAGTCCTAGCGATAGATGGATGATTTGACCTTCAGCGCCCGGCGCCAGAGCGCCGGCGCCTCAACGAAAACGGCTGAGACGGACCTCGAGACGCGGTTTCGCGGCCTGGTGCAGTCGCCCCTCCGCGCCGGCCTGCTGCGCTACATCAGCTCGCGTCCGGACGAGAGCTTCGACGTCGAGTCGCTGATGCAGACCTTCGGCCGCCTCCGGCTGGACGTCGAGAACTGCGTCAAGGAGCTGGTCGACTTCGGCGTCGCCTCCGTCGTGCCCGCCAGCCTGCCGTCGCGGTATACGGCCGAGCGGCCGGCGAACGAGGCGATGCTCGAGCTGCTCGATCACTTCCTCGAGCGCCGCGCCGCGGTCTCGACCGAAGACCAGTCGCCGTCGGTGCAGCGCTTCCGCGAGATGATCGGCCGCGACGAGAAGATGCTGATCGTCTTCGAGTGGATCCGCACCGCGGCGAAGTCCGACATCTCGGTGCTGATTCTCGGGCCGACCGGCTCGGGCAAGGAAGTCGTCGCCCGGATGATTCACGAGCTGAGCCGACGCTCGGTGGCCAAGTTCCAGGCGGTGAACACCGCGGCCCTGCCCGACACCCTCTTCGAATCGGAAATCTTCGGCTACGAGAAGGGCGCGTTCACCGGCGCGCACGATCGCAAGCCGGGCCGCCTCGAACTGGCCAACGAAGGGACGCTCTTCCTCGACGAAATCGGCGACATGTCGCTGATCGCGCAGGCCAAGCTCCTGCGCGTGCTCGAAGAGCGCCGCTTCGAGCGGCTGGGCGGACAGAAATCGATCTCGGTCGACTTCCGGCTGATCTCGGCGACCAACCGTCCGCTCGAGCAGTTCGTCCGCGACGGGCGCTTCCGCGAAGACCTGTACTATCGCGTCAACGCGTTTGCGATCCGCCTGCCGTCGCTGCGCGAGCGGCAGGTCGACATCCCCGTGCTGGCGCAGCGCTTCCTCGCGCGCTACTGCGCCGCGCAGGGATTGCCGCTCGACAGCAAGAGCTTCTCCCGCGAGGCGCTCGATCTCCTGGTCACGTATCAATGGCCAGGGAATATCCGCGAGCTCGAAAGCACCGTCTCGCGCGCCGCGCTGTCAGCGCCGGGGCGCACGATCCGTCCGTCCGACATCGAATTCCTCCACGCCACGACGCCGACGACGACGATCACGGGCGATCGGATGCCGTCGCTGGCCGAAGCCGAGCGCGCCCACATCGTGCGCGTGCTCGAGGCCACCGAGTGGAACAAGAAAGAGGCCGCGCGCGTGCTCGACATCAGCCGCGGCACCCTGTATCGCAAGATTGTCGAATATCAACTGGAGCCTGAAACGCGGCCCGCGGGCCGCCGCAGCCGTGAAAACGTGGGCTGATCTGTCACCGTTTCGAGGTATCATCTCGGAACGCTCGGCCTCCCCCGGCCGGAGTCATGTGAGAGAACTGCCCGCAGCGGCGCGGCTCTTCGTCGGAGCCGTTCTGGCCGCCGGCGCGATCACCTTCGTGGTGTTCGGGCCTCGCACGATTGCCAACCCGATCCTCTTCGCCGTCCTGCTCGGGTGTTCGTCGCTCGCGTCGGCGCTGAAGGTCAGCCTGCCGCTCGCGACCAGCGGGTCGACGATGTCGGTGTCGTACGCCGTCGACTTCGCGGCGCTGCTGCTGCTCGGCGCGAACGAGACGATGGTGGTCGCCGCCGCCAGCGCCTGGGCGCAGTGCACCTTCCGCACGCAGACGCGCTCCGCGCTCTACCGCACCCTCTTCAGCATGGCGTCGCTCGTCCTGACCGTGAAGCTGGCGGGCTGGGCGTACACGCTGCTCGGCGGCACGATCATCGGCCCCGACCTCACGCTGCTCTCGATTCCCAAGCCGCTCGTCGGCGCCGCCACCGCCTACTTCGTCTTCAACACCGTGCTGGTGGCGACCGCGATCGGCCTGTCGACGCGGCAGTCGATCCCGCGCGTGTGGAACGAGAACTTCCTCTGGAGCGCGCCGAGCTATTTCGTCGGCGCCGGCGCCGCCGCGATTGCTGCGACCGTGATCGCGCACGGCGGCTACTGGTGGGCGTCGCTCGCCGCTGCGCCGCTCTACCTCACCTACCGCACCTACAAGGTCTACATGGGGCGGATCCAGGATCAACAGCGCCACGTCGCGCAGGTGTCGGATCTGCACCTGGCGACGATTGAGGCGCTGGCGCTGGCCATCGACGCCAAGGATCAAACGGCGCAGAGCCACATCCGCCGCGTGCAGGTCTACGCCGCCGGCCTGGCGCGCGCGCTGGGCATGCCCGAGAACGAGATCCAGGGGGTCAAGACCGCCGCGCTGCTGCACGACATCGGCAAGCTGGCCGTGCCCGAGCACATCCTGTCGAAGCCGGGCCCGCTCACGCAGGAAGAGTTCCAGAAGATCCGGATCCACCCGCAGGTCGGCGCCGAGATCATCAGCGGGGTGCCGTTCCCCTACCCGGTGGCGCCGTTGATTCTCAGCCACCACGAGCGCTGGGACGGCAAGGGCTACCCCTCAGGGCTGCGCGGCGACGAGATCCCGCTTGGCGCCCGCATCCTCTCGGTCGTCGACTATTTCGACGCGCTGATGTCGGAGCGGCCCTATCACAAGGCGATGGGCCTCGACGCGGCGATGGGGCTGCTGCGGCAGGAGTCGCACAAAGCGCTCGATCCGCGCGTCGTCCAGACCTTCATCGACATGTACCCGGCGCTCGTCGCCGAGGCCGAAGCGAGCCAGGAGCCGGCGCGCAAGCTGACGCGCGTGCCGACCACGGCGCCGACCGCCGCGCCGTCGGTGGGCCTGGTCGACGAAACGTCGGCGGCGGCGCGGACCAACGTCTTCCAGGACATCGCGCTCGCGCACCGCGAGATCTACGCGCTCTACGAGATCGCGCAGGCGATGGGCAGCAGCCTCGGCGTGTCGGACACGATGGCGCTGATCTCGTCGAAGCTCAGCAACATCGTGCCCTTCTCGTGCTGCGCGCTGTTCCTCTACAACGACGAGTCGGAAACGCTCCGCTGCCGCTTCGCCACCGGCATCGAGTCGGATGTCATCCAGCAGCTGACGATCCGCAACGGCCAGGGTCTGACCGGCTGGGTGGCGCGCAACCGCCGGCCGCTGGTCAACGCGCGTCCCAGCACCGACCTCGAGGCGGCGGGCGTCGCCTCCGATCGCACGTCGCTGCACTCGGCGCTGGTCTGCCCGCTGCTCTTCAACGAGCGCTTCATCGGCACCATTTCGGTCTACCACACCGAGGTGGCGAAATTCACCGACGATCACCGCCGGCTGCTCGATCGCATCTCGGAGCAGGCGGCGGCGGTGATCTACAACTCGATGGTGTTCGAGCAGACGCAGGAAGATTCGCTCACCGACCCGCTGACCACCCTGCCGAACACGCGCTTCATGTTCATGCACCTGACGCGCGAGCTGTCGCGCGCGGAGCGGTTGAAGTCCGAGGTCTCGCTGCTGGTGATGGACCTCGACAACTTCAAGGAGATCAACGACACCTACGGCCACCACGTCGGCGACCGCGCGCTGCGCGACGTCGCCGCCGTGCTGCGGACCGGCATCCGTCCCTACGACATCTGCGTCCGTTACGCCGGCGACGAGTTCATCGTCGTGCTGTCGGGCTGCAACGGCGAGGAGGCCGAGCGCAAGCGGCTGGAGCTGCAGCGCGCGGTCGATGCGCTGCAGTTCGAGGCGCGGCCCGGGAAGATGCTGCCGCTGGCGATCAGCGTCGGCGCGGCGGTGTTCCCCCACGACGGCGACAGCTACGAAACGCTGCTCGCCACCGCCGACAGCCGGATGTATCGCGACAAGACGCGGCGCAAGCGCGAGAACGGGATGGGCGAGTCGCCGCGCTCGGCGCCGCCGCCGTTGTCGGACGGCGATCTGCTGCGCGCGGCCATCGGAATCCTGTAGCGCCGCGCGTGTTGGTTGCTGGGGCCTGGTTGCTAGTTGCTAGCCGCCGGACTCGAGGCGCCGCGGGACACGCGCCGCCCATCTAGCAACCAGCATCCAGCAACGAGCAACTACTCTCCGTCCACCCAATCCGGCGCAATGCCGGTCAATCCCGTCCAGAAGATCGCGATTCCGGTGGCGCCTGAAATCAACGCCAGGCCGTCGGCCCACCATGCGCCGCCGCGGCTGCTGTACTCGATCCACATCGCCGGCACCGCGAGCGCGAGCCCGACGGCCATCGCCATCATCCGCCGCCGCACCAGCCTGAGCAGCAGTCCCCGCACGCGTCGCAGCGTCATCTCGGAATCTCGGAGTCTCGGAGCCCTCTGAGTCTCTGAGATAATAACGGTTTGTGTTGACGCTGCCGCTGCGCGAGGTGATTCGGTCGACGCCGCGCGCGCGCATCGCCAGGCTCGACCTCGACGATCACCCGTTCGAGTACGCGCCGGGACAGGCGGTTTCGATCGCCAGCCACGGCCACGACAAGCGGCGGCCGTACTCGATTGCGTCAGCGCCCGAAGACGCGCAGCGCGACGGCTACCTCGAGCTGCTCGTCGGCGTCGACGCGGAGGGGAAGGCGGGCCCGCACCTGTCGCTCGACCCCGGCGCGCTGGTCGACGTCGAAGGACCGCTCGGCGCGTTCACGTTCCCCGCTGACCCCGAGGAACGCCGCTTCATCTTCATCGCCGGCGGCACGGGGATCGCACCACTTCGGGCAATGCTGCGGCACGCGCTGGTCGTGCCCCACCGCAATATCGGCTTGTTCTACAGCGCCCGGACGCCCGACGAATTCGCGTTCGAACGCGAGCTGCGCGAGCTGGCGGAGGCGGGAGAGATCGAGCTGCGGCAGACGGTGACGCGGGCGACCGACTCGGACTGGAGCGGCGCGCGCGGCCGGCTCGATCGCCAGGCGCTCGAGGAACTGGTCCACGATCCGGCGACGCTCTGCTTCGTCTGCGGCCCGCCGGCCCTGGTCGACGAGATGCCGAAGATCCTGACCGAGCTCGGCATCCCGCGATCGCGGATCAAAATCGAAGAATGGGGATGACGAGGCGAGCGTCCTGCGGACGCTCGCCTCGTTCGTCGTTCGTCCTTCTGCGTTCGACGTTCGTCGTTCGTCGTTCGTTACCGCGACGGGTTGACCTGGAGCGTGGATTTCACATCCTTCACACCGTTGGCCTGCCGCGCCAGCTGAACTGCTCGATCGGCTTCTGTCTGCGACTTCACGATGCCCGACATCGTCACGACACCCTGCGTCGTGTCGACGTCGATCTTCATGCCGCCGACCTGCGGGTCGTTGAGCAGCGCCGTCTTGACGCGCGCCGAAATGGTCGCGTCGTCGATTGTTTCGCCGACGCTCTTGCCGCAGGCCGCGAAGGTCAGCGGCAAAACGAGCAGGGCGAGGAGAACGAGGGAGAACAGTGCGCGTGTCTTGTGTGCGTGTTGGCGGTTCATGAACACGCATGTATGGAAGCCGCATGCCAACGGAGGTTCAGGGTTCTGGGTTCTGGGTTCTGGGTTCTGGGTTCTGGGTCGGTTCAGGTTCTGCGTTCGAACCAACCCAGAACCCAGCACCTTGAACCCTGAACCCTGACGCTACGCGCCGCCGCTGATGTGGTAACCCGCGTCGGCCATCACGATTTCGCCGGTGATCGCGCGCGAGGCGGGGCTCAGCAGGAACATCGCGGCGTCGGCCACCTCGGCCAGGTCGACGTTGCGCCTCAGCGGCGCGCGATCGCGGTAGACCTGCAGGATGCTCGAGAAGCCCGAAATGCCGGCAGCCGCGAGCGTCTTGATGGGGCCGGATGAGAGCGCGTTGACGCGGATGTTCTGCTGGCCGAGGTCGGCGGCGAGGTAGCGCACCGACGACTCAAGCGCCGCCTTCGCGACGCCCATCACGTTGTAGTTGGTGAAGACGCGCTGACTGCCGAGATATGTGAGCGTGAGCACCGAGCCGCCGCCGCGCTTCGCCATCAGCGGCGCGACGGCGCGGGTCAGCGCAATCAGCGAGTAGGCGCTGACGTCGAGCGCGATGCGGAACCCCTCCCGTGAGGTCTGCACAAACGGGCTGGAGAGCTCGGCCGCGGGCGCGAACGCCGCGCCGTGGAGGAAGAAATCGAGACCGCCGAACTCGCGATCGAGCGTCGACGCCAGCGCAGCGATCTGATCGTCGCTCGCCACATCGCACGGCGCCACGAGAGGGTTCTCGAGCTTGGCCGCGAGCTCGCGCACGTTCTCCTCGAGCCGCTCGCTCGGATACGTGAGCGCGAGGCGCGCGCCGGCGTCGGCCGCGGCCTGCGCGATCGCCCACGAGATCGAGCGCTTGTTGGCGACGCCGACGATGAGGCCGTGTTTGCCGGAGAGGTCGGGCATGGGGCAGTCGAAAGTCTAAAGTCTATTCGACTTTCGACTTTCGACTTACTTCGAGCGCTTGCGGCCGGGACCGTTGCGCCGCGCGAGGCGCGGTGGCACGCCGGCGCCGTGCTGTCCGTGCGGCGGGCGTCCGCCGCCGGGGCGCATGCCGCGCGGGTTGCCGGGGACGTTGCCGTTCGAGCGCTGGAACTGCGGGTTGCCGCCCCGCACGACGCCGCCGCCCTGGTGCCGCGGGCGGAAGCGATTCTGCCGTCCGGTCGGCTGGCGGATCGTGAACTCCGGGATCGGCCGCGGCGGTGGCTGCTGGCCGTCGGGCCGGGGCAGCGACGCGCGGATCAGCGGGCGATGCACCGGGCCCTCTTCGGCGCGGTTGCCGTTGACGTCGCCCTCGTCGTCGTCCACGTCCGTCAGATCCTCGTCCTGCTCCGCGGCGACGGCGGCGTCCGCGACGTTCGACGCGAGCGGCTCCGGCTGCGTCACGTCCTCTTCGACGATGTCGACGATCGTTGCTTCGACAACGGTGGTTTCGGCGATCGCCGGCGCCGCATCGGCCTGCCTGGCGTCGCCGCTGCCATTGGTCGGCGCGCCCTCGTGCGACACGCGCTTCGGGGCGTTCTGGACAACCTGTGAATACAACGCCGCCGGCGTCTCCGCTTTGCGCCGCTGGCGCGGCACCTTCGCGTGCTTGTATTCGTGGTCGGCGTCGCACGTCGTGCAGCGCGTCTGCTTGACGTCGTCGCCAATCATCGCGACGATCGCGTGGTTGGTCACGCGTCGCTCGCGCGGACAGTAATCGTCCAGAATGTCACCAAGCCGAAGCTGGCGCTGCTGCATCAACGCTCCCGAAATTACCGCTGGCAGGGAATGAACTGCGAAAGGTGGCCTTATCTTAGCAGAGCTTGCCCAGGCCGTCCAGCCATTGCCGTAGTTCCCCCAGCCGGGCGTCGACGGCGCCGGGAGCGGTCGACTGGGGCGTGCGTTTCGCCCCCACCGACACCGCCGGCGTCACGCGCGCGGCGACATCCGGCCCGAACTGGTCGCTGGCGGCCCGCCATTCCTCGGTCGACAGCGACTCGAACTCGCGCTGCTCCGCGACCAGCTTGCGCACCAGCGCGCCAACAATTTCGTGCGCCCGCCGGAACGGCACGCCCCGCCCTACGAGGTAGTCCGCGACGTCAGTAGCGAGGAGCAAGCCTGATGCCGCGGCCGCGGCCCGATCTCTATTGAGCGTCAGCCCGCCGACCACCGATCGCACGACCGCCAGGGAACCAGCAAGGGTATCTTCGGCGCCGAATACCGCCTCTTTGTCTTCCTGCAGATCCTTGTTGTAGCCGGTCGGCAATCCCTTGAGCGCGGCGAGCAGGCCGACCAGATGGCCGATGGCGCGACCGCTCTTGCCGCGCACCAGCTCCAGCGGATCGGGGTTCTTCTTCTGCGGCATCATGCTGCTGCCGGTGCTCAGCGCATCGGACAGCTCGAAGAAGCGATGCTCGTCGCCGCAGAAGATGATCAGGTCTTCCGCCAGCCGGCTCAGGTGCACCATCGTCAACGCCGAGGCGTAGAGGAAGGTCGCCGCGAAATCGCGATCCGACGATGCGTCCATGCTGTTATCGACGACGCGCGAGAAACCGAGATCGCGCGCGAGGGCATTCACGTCAACGGCGTAGGCGGTGCCGGCAATCGCGCCCGAACCGAGCGGCAGCGCGTCGCATTCTTCGCGGGCCGCGTTCAGCCGCGCGAAATCGCGCCGGAGCGGCGCCGCATGCGAGAGGAAGAAATGCGCGACCAGCACCGGTTGCGCCGGGCGGAAGTGCGTGAACGACGGCATCAGCGCGTCGCCGGCCGACGCCGCCTGGGCCGCCAGCGCCTCGATCGCGGCCGCCACGCCGCGCTGCAGCAGCGGGATCCGCCGGCGGAGGTACAACCGCAGGTCGAGCGACACCTGCTCGTTGCGCGACCGGCCGGTATGCAGCCGGCGGCCGGCGTCGCCGAGCCGCTCGACCAGCACCCGCTCGACGAAGCTGTGGATGTCTTCGTCCGGGCCGTCGACAAATGCCGGATCCGATCGCCCTCGCTCGAGAATCGCCGTCAGCTCCTCGTCGATTCGCCGCGCATCGTCCTGCGACAGCACGCCCGCGCGCGCGATCGCCCGCGCCCACGCCAGGCTGCCCGTCACGTCGTCTTCGAACAGGCGCTTGTCGAACCGGAACGACGCGCCGAACTCGAACGCCGCCGCGTCTGGAGCAGCGTCGAACCGACCGGACCACAGATTAGCCACCAGCTCACCCGCCCTTCGACTCGCGGCGCTTCGATTGACGCCGCGCCGCTCGCTCAGGGCAAGCCCACCCGCCCCGTCGACCCGCCTGCCCACCCACCTGCCCGACCTGCCCCACCGGCCCTACTCCCCGGTGGGCCGCCGCACTTTGTTCACCGGGATCACGTTGGTCGCCGACGGCTGCACCACCTGCGCATCGACGACGGCGCAGTCACCCTGGTGCAGCTTCAGCCGGACGATTCCGGTCACCGGTTCCTGGACGCGGTCGACGTAGGCATCGAGCGCGTGCCGCATCGGCGAGAACCACGAGCCGTCCCCGAGCATCCGCACGTACTCCCGCGCCACCTCGCCGCCGAACCGCTCGGCGTCGCTCGACATCGTCGCCGCTTCGAGCGCGCGATGAGCGGCGTCGAGCACGACGAGCGCCGACGGCCCGACGCCGTGCGCGCGCGTCAGGATGTCGAGGCTCTCGACCAGGTCTATCCACGGCATCGACACGCCGTTGACGCCGGTCGGCCCGCCGCGCTGCAGCGCGACGTCGACGTAGGCGGGCTCCGCCGGCCAGGCCGCGGTGGTGCGGAACGGCACCGGCCGCTCCTCCTGCGCCGCAGTCATGGCCGATCGCTCTTCGCGCGGCAGCGACATCGACGCGGGGACGGCGAGCAGCGTCAGCCCCGGATCCAGCGCCCGCACCGCCTTGGCCAGCGAGGCACCGCCGCTGCCGCCGCGGTCGCCGTGGGCGACGGCACGCGACTGCTCGATGCCGGCAATCGAGACCAGCGTCTGCGCGATCAGCGGCCGCGCCAGCATCTCGCTGGTGGCCAGCGGATCACCGTGGAACAAGCCGGCCTTGAGCCCGCGCGCCAGGTAGTCGCGCGCGAACTCGTCGCGGACGTCGACGACGTGAGCGCGGACGGCGCCGGTGGCCAGCGCGCGGTCGCGCGCCTCTTCGAGCCATTCCTTCTTCTGCCCGAGGTCGACGGTGACGGCGATAATCTCGGCGCGGTAGGTCTCGGCAAGCCACGGGATGGCAACCACGGTGTCGAGCCCCCCGGCGTGCGCGAGCACGATGCGCTCGCCGTCAGGACGGTGTGAATCGCTCATGGCGCGGCGTAATCCTTCAGGCGCTTGGCCAGCGCGGCGGCGACGCGGGCGCCGCGGGCGATGATGAGGATGGTGTCGTCGCCGGCAATCGTCCCCACCACTTCAGGCAGGGCGGCGCGGTCGAGCGCCTCCGCGAACGCCTGGGCCTGGGCGCGGCCGGTGCGAACGACGACGAGCTGCTGCACGCGCTCGACGTGGCGCAGGAACTCGGCGGTGGCGCGCTCGAGCGCGGCCAGCGCCGTCTCCGGGCTCGGAGCCTCGGCGCCCGCGCGCTGGTAGGCGCCGTCGCCGGCCCGCTTCACCAGCCCCAGGTCGCGGATGTCGCGCGAGATGGTCGCCTGGGTCGCCTCGAAGCCGCGCTGCAGCAGCCGCCGCCGCAGCAGCTCCTGGCTGTGCAGCGGCTCGCGGTCGATCAGCTCGAGGAGGACGGCTTGGCGGCGCGTTTTCATGTCCGGGGTTTTCGGTCAGGCCGACGAAAGAGTATACATCGATTTTTGTTGATCCATCCATCGAATCTGTGTATAAATATGCTTTCTGATGCATACAGTTACGCAGCCCGTGGATGCCCTGCCGGCCGCGCCGCCGCGGCCGGCGCGCGTCGCCGTCGCCGGCGCCACCGGCTACACCGGCCAGGAGCTGCTGCGGCTGCTCTCGCGCCATCCCCGCGTCACGCTGACCGCGGCGATGTCGTCGGGGCAGGCCGGCGGCGCGGCGCGCCGCCTGCCGGCGCTGGCGCGGCTCTGGGACGGCGAGATCGCGCCGCTGTCGCGCGAGGCGCTCGCGCGCGACGCCGACGTCGTGTTCCTCGCGCTGCCCGACGCCGCGGCCGCCGAGATCGCGCCGCCGCTGGTCGAGGCCGGCGTCCGCGTCATCGATCTCTCGGGCGCCTTCCGCCTGCGCGACGAAGCCGCGCGCGCGCGCTGGTACCCGGAAACGCATCAGCTCCCCGAGGGCGTGGCCTACGGCCTGACCGAGCGCGAGCGCGCCGCGATCGCGCCGGCGAGGCTGGTTGCCAATCCGGGCTGCTATCCCACGTCCGCGCTGCTGGCGATCGCGCCGCTGGCCGACGCCGGCCTCCTTGCCGCCGGCGCCGACATCATCGTCGACGCGAAGTCGGGCGTCTCGGGCGCCGGCAAGACGCCGTCCGATCGCACGCACTTCTCGGAAGTGCACGGCAGCCTGTCGGCCTACGGCGTCTTCAGTCACCGGCACGGCGCTGAGATCGAGCAGGGGCTCGGGCGCGAGGTGACGTTCACGCCGCACCTGCTGCCGATCGATCGGGGCATCCTGTCGACGATCTACGTGCGCGTCGCGCCCGGCACCACCGAAGCGGCGCTCGGCGCCGCCTTCGAGCGCGCCTACGCTGACGCGAACTTCGTCCGCCTCGTTGGCTCGTCGCTGCCCGAGATCAAGCACGTCGTGCACACGAACTTCTGCGACATCGGCTGGCGCGTCGACCCGACCGGCCGGGCGATCCTCGTGTCGGTGATCGACAACCTGGTGAAGGGCGCCTCGGGGCAGGCAGTGCAGAACCTGAACGTGATGCTCGGCATCGATGAGCGGACGGGGTTGCTGTGACCCATCGACAGCCACCGATCGCTTCGAGCGACGCCTGGGTAATCCGCACGTCCCGGAACCACGAAGAACACGAAGGGCACGAAGGCTCAGTGTCCTCTGTGCTGAGTACACGCTGATGGTTAGCCGGCCGCTGGTAGTGAAGTTGGGCGGTGAGTTGCTCGAAGAGAGCACCAACCTCGCGAATTGCGTGGCGGCGATCAAGGCGATGGCGGCAAGCGGCCCGGTGGTGGTCGTGCACGGCGGCGGCAAGGAGATCGACGCGGCGCTGAAAACCGCGGGGATCGAGAAGCGCCAGGTGGACGGGCTCCGCGTCACCGACGATGCGACGCTCGATGTGGTCGTGGCGGTGCTGGCGGGCGCCGTCAACACGCGGTTCGTTGCGGCGCTGAATACCGCCGGCGTCCCGGCTGTCGGGTTGACCGGTGCCGACGCCTCGTGCGGGTTGGCGGCGACCGCGGCGCCGCATCAGGCCGTCGACGGCCGCGTCGTCGACCTCGGGCGCGTCGGCGTCCCGGAGAGCGGCGCCGACATGCGGCTGCTGCAAACGCTGACCGCCGAGCGGTTCGTCCCGGTCGTCGCCTGCATCGGCCTCGGTCGCGATGGGCGGCTGCTCAACGTCAACGCCGACACGTTCGCGGGCCATCTGGCGGCGCGGCTGAACGCGCGCCGGCTGGTCATCGCCGGCATGACGCCCGGCGTGCTCGACGCTGCCGGCGCGACGATTCCGGCGCTCGGCGCCGACGCCGTCGCCAGGCTGGTCAACGACGGCACCGCGACGGCTGGCATGATCGCGAAGCTGCGCGCGTGCGAGCACGCGCTTGCCGCCGGCGTCGACGACGTGGTGATTGTGGACGGACGAAAGGCTGAAACGCTGGCGGCCGCGGCCGCCGGCAGCGCGCCGGCGGCGGCAACGCGGCTGGTGGCAAACGCCAGCGCGCGCCAATAGAGATTCGCGAGAGGACGA
>Ga0111539_10004084_pt1 | contig 19153 bp, 15 predicted proteins | sample RhiMethybrSRZTD1_FD_79667 | JGI IMG/M metagenome (GOLD analysis project Ga0111539, IMG submission 79667) | Populus rhizosphere microbial communities from Tennessee, USA - Rhizosphere MetaG P. TD hybrid SRZTD1 (version 2) (version 2) | ecosystem: Host-associated > Plants > Roots > Rhizosphere >... | reverse complement strand
TTCCTCCGCGTGCTCGCCGCTACCGGCATGGAGAAACTCTTCGAGGGTTTGCGAGCGAACAATGTCGCGCTCTTCTGTGGCGAATTTTGGATCTTCCAGATTGAAATGGAGCTGCGTTGTTGCCAGCGGATAATCCCGACCGGTGTTCGTAACCGTTGCACCAGTGATGAACCACGGTGCGTTTTGCGTCCGGAGCTTGTAGGCGTCAAAGCCAACGAGTTCGCTGTCGCCTTTGCCACTTCCAACGTTGCCAGCCAAACGACGTCCGTAACCGAGATGAAGTGTAACCACGCCATCCGGTTGACCCGGCAAGATCCAGAGCGGCGCAGTAACTTGATGACCCTGAGAGGTGATCTCAACTAACGGAACGTAGTGTTCACGGCCTTTCGTTGCACCACCATTGTTATCGATGCTCGCAATTTGTTTTGCTGAATTTGGACTGACGACCGCGACGTTGTCCCACGTCACTTTCGTCAGCGGTTTGGGAAGTTCCTGCAGCCAGCCATTATTTGCAAAGCGCCCGTCGTAGATCGATGGATCGGTGCGGAACACGAGCTCAAACGTACCTGCTCCTGCCTGTTGCGCCTGAGGAGTTTGATTATTGGCCCAAGCCGAATTCAGTGAGACCGTTTTCAGTTGAAACGCCGAATTTGCGACGAAGCCATCGTGAATCGACTGACGCCACCAGGACTCGAAATCAGCAGCAGGAGCAGGCGTTGCAGGAGCAGGTATTGCAGGAGCAGGTGTTGGCTGTATTGTTTGCTGGGTGCTTACTGCAGCCGCAGCCGGCGCCTGCCTGCCTGCTCCTGCTGCTGTTCCTGCTCCTGTCGCCTGCACCTGCCCCTGATTACGCTGTGTTTGCCAAAAACTCTTCACCATGTCGTACGGCTTGCGGTCGTACTGATCTGTAAATATAGCCAGCAGTTCGTAAGCAGTTTTACCTTCGTAAAGCGGCTGGATTAGCGGCTGGATGATCGTGACTGTGCCGTCGTATGAACGCGTATCTCCCCACGATTCGAGGTAATGAGCCGCAGGGACGTGCCAGTGACTCCACTCAGACGTTTCATCCCTGTACTCACTCAGGTGAACGCAGCGGTTACTTTCCTTTTGGCTCGCGAATTTTTGTAAGAGTTCCGGACTGAGCTTCAGATCAGCGGGAGTGTTATGAACGGGATTACCGCCGAGGATCAGTAACAACTCAACCTGTCCGTTGTTGAGATCGTTAATCAGATCCCCGAGTGACTTTCTGTGATCTACAGGATTGATTTCGAGCGGATCAGTGTAGAAAACGGTCTTCCCCGCGTTGCCGAGCGCCTCGTTCATCGCATACGCAAGCGCATGAATGAATGGCGGCTGGTTCTCGCCCGCAAGCACGATGCTTGCTCCTTTGTGGTCCAGCAAGTCTTTTGCGACAGCCTCGGCCCATGGCGTAGAAGTGCCCCCGTAAGGATAGCCAAGGCCACCGACCTGCGTTCCATTAAGACCTATAAGCGACGCCAGCATCCTCGCATGGCCTTCAAACTCGCTTGGCTTCACTTCCCACGTGTGGTCGCCCATCGCGCCAGTATTCGACGGCGTCGTCTCGACCACATAAAGACGATTCATCTCTTTGTTCGTCTCAGTGATCCGGCGGCGCGCCATGAAATCGCGCGAATAGCGCAAATAACCCGGAAGAGTCGGCGCCAGAAAATCGCAGTCGAGGGAAAGCACTCGTTGGGCCAGATCAAACCGATACGTCGTGTTTACCGGCTGTCCGAACACCATCGTCGCGCCTGCCAGCGCATTATCGCGATTGGCCGGTTCATACTGATGCCACTTCGCCTGCGGCAGCGCAGCCTGTACCTCTTTCATTAGCGCGCCAAACGTCGGCGAAATTATCGATTCGGTGAGAAAACGAATCCCTTTGCCACCATTCGGCCTTTGCACGTCGAGGATCGAACGCATTTCAGCGACAAAGGACGTCCACGTATGGATATCTTCACGATAGGTGAGTGTTGGTGAGCGATCGGGATCGTAAAGACTCAGGAGCGACGCCTGGGTGAAAATGTCTGTTGCACTGGATCCGCGAGGATCACGAATCGGATCCTCAGGCGGAAAATCAGTGGGACGATTGTTTGGATGATCGGGATTACCTTCAATCTTCGTCGGTCGCCCCTCATTGCTTCGCACGAGCACAGGCGTGGCTGCGCCAAACAATGGAGCAGCAGTCGCGAAGAAAAGTGCTTTGCCGGGAACGTACTCTTCCGGTTGTTTGACGTTTGGAACGATCTTCTCGGGTGGTTGGAAAACGCAACCACTCAAGCCCGCCAGAGCGAGTGAAGCACCCATCAGCTTAATAAATGTGCGACGCTCAATCGGATCGTGCCACTCTTCAGCTTGTTGCGGAAACTCGCGCTCGACAAACTCACGAAACAGCGGTGTATCGGCGAGTTCTTCTAGACTGCGCCAGTATTTCTTTCCGCTGCGCGGCGTTTCAGAATCCTGCAAAGCAAGAATGTGATCGCGCATCAGCTTGAAATTTATGTGACGGTCGCTATCGCTCATTTCAAAACATTCTTCAGCGGTGGCAAGTTGAACAACTCGTCAGAATTTCCTTGCCTTGAATTCGATACTCGGCTTTCCAAGTCATAGCGTCTTCCAGTTCTTTTTTGGTCTTGTTTTCGGGACGCCACGACATGTTGTAAATCTCTGCTTTCGGCCGGATAAATCTCTCCGGCGCGCGGTGACACTCGAGACACCACTCCATCTGCAGGGTCTGTGCCTGGTACAGGATGGGCATCTCGTCGATGCGTCCATGACACGTCGAACAGCCGACGCCTTTCTTAACGTGGATGCTGTGATTGAAGTAGGCGTAATCGGGAAGATCGTGAACGCGAATCCACTGGATTGGTTTGTTATCGCGTAAACTTGCGCGAACCGGCTCGAGGTATGGACTGTCAGACCAGATTTGCCTGTGACAGTTCATGCACGTGTTGGTCGAAGGCAATCCAGCCGAGGCTGCGGTCTCGACCGACGTGTGACAGTAACGACAATCAATGCCGTCGTCACCGACGTGGTGTTTGTGACTGAATTGAACCGGCTGTTGTCTTTCAACCCACTGGCCGGTGTTCCACGACGAGCGGTTTAGTTCAACGGCGACCCACAACAAGGCGACAGCGATACAAACGGCGCCATAAATCGTGATTTTGGCCAGCGCGTTAGTGCTGTGATGGAAGATCTGTGGCATCGCCGCAGGTTAAACCTGTCGGGGCGCTACTCTGCCCACAACCTTTCGAACAATATTGTCTTCCGAATAACGTCGTACTTTACCAAATGGAAAGGGAATTTCAAATCGCGTTAGATTTTGGAGATGAAAGAGTGCGGAGCAGGGGGCACTGGACAGGTGCAGGATCAAACCTGCTCCTGTTAACTGTTACTGCTCCTATTTATTCTGTGGCAGCGTCGCGGGCGAGTAGTGCGGCGCCAATGGGTGCGCCGTCGAGGCCGAGTTTTGCGGCAACGATTTCGGTGGCTTCAAAACACGGTTGGAATGCTCTGCGTTTTACTTCCTGAATGATTGGATTGAGGATTAGTGAGCCGGCGTCCATCACGCCACCGCCAAGGACGACGAGTTCTATGTTCAGTAGATTGATCACACTCGCGACGCCGGTGCCGATGTATTTTCCGGTGCGCTCGATCATCATGAGTGCGAAGTCGTCGCCTTCTTTCGCCTGATGTGCGACGTCGTCGGCGGTAAATGATTTATTGAGTGCGAGTCTTGAAAGAGACGAGGTCGAATCGCGATTCAGGCGTTCGCGCGCGCGCCGGACGATGCTTGGCGCCGAGGCGACGGTCTCCAGACAACCGGTATTACCGCAAATACATTCAAGACCTTCGGTATCGATCGTGATGTGACCAACTTCACCGGCGAAGCCTGAAGCGCCGGTCCAAAGCTTTCCATCGAGAACGATCGCGCCGCCGATGCCGTTTCCGATCATCATGTAGAACATGTTGCGCGCGCCTCGACCAGCGCCGACCTTGTACTCGCCATAAGCGGCGGCGTTGGCGTCGTTTTCGAGTTCGACTCTCAGGCCGGTAGCTCGCATCAGCGCGCCATGAAGATCCTCAAACATCTTTGGGGGAACATCTCGCGGGGCGATAACCTGATCCGTTTGCCGGTTAACGAGCCCCGGAATTGCAACGCCGATCGATGCGATTGGGCCTCGTGATCCGAGTTCCTCGACCAGCGCAGCCAACTGTGGGATCAATTCTTTCGGTGCGAACTGACCGGCTTTCGTCTCGAGCAGTGCTCCAGCGCGGTCCACCAGGGCTGCACGCGCCTGAGTGCCGGATACGTCAATCCCGATGAAATTACTTCCTGGGGTGGTCATGACAATAAGTCTGGTCTGGGCGGAAGAAGCTGCGACGAAGAATAGTCGAGGGTTCAGGGGCTGTCAAACAGGCGGTTCAGGGAGTAGAATCGATGGCGTCCAATTGGACAATTTGGTCCTATATGCAAATTCGCTCCATACTTCTGCCCACCGATTTCAGCGAATGTGGCAACTACGCTCTCTCCTACGCTGCATCGCTGGCACGTAGATTTAAAGCTTCAATCATCTGCGTCAACGTGATCGAACCGATTGTGCCGACTGTCGGTTATTCGGGTATGACCGAACCACTGCCAATCGCGGATATTACCGAGCAACTCGAAGATTCAGCCGAACGTGAATTACCAAAGCTGGCTGAGTGTGACGAGTGTTCCGGGATAGACGTGGAAGAACTGGTGGTTCACGGCGAGGCTGCTTCAGAAATTGTGCGTGTGGCAAAGGAACGAGGTGTGGATTTGATAGTAATTTCGTCACACGGGCGGACCGGTTTGGGACGGATCCTCTTTGGTTCCACTGCTGAGTCGGTCGTGCGACATGCCTCTTGTCCGGTATTAGTGGTCAAGCCTCCCCAAGAGGAAGAAACAGAAGAGTAGTAGTCAATAGTTAGCCCTCCAGTTTATTCTGTCAGCCGTCAACGGATCACTGTCTTATAACTTGGCTTGTTACCGTGCTTCATTTTAGTGGTTAAGCCCTGGTTTATACATGCACCTCGACTTCGTCAACGATTTACTCTTTCAGTACGGGCTCTACGCGGTTTTCATTCTCGTCATGTTGGAAGGAGACATCACACTCCTTTTGGCGGGCGTGCTCGCTCACAGCGCGTTTTTTGGTGATTACAGCTTTGCCCGGGTGTTGCTGTGGGGGACGATTGGAGGTTGTCTGAGCGACAATCTCGCGTATTTTGCGGGTCGTGGCTTTTGCGAGGGAGTCAAACAGTTTCGTTTTTACCGCGCTGCACAACCGCGACTACAAAGACTGACGAACAAATTCGGTCCACTCTCGATCTTCCTCTCCAAATACATTTATGGGCTGCGCTGGGCGTCGTGCGTGTTTTATGGAGTTGGCCGAATGCCTTACCTGCGATTCCTGGTACTTTCGTTCGCGAGCTGTTTTATGTGGGTTTTTATACTCTCCGGCGCGGGCTATTTCTTCAGCGGCGCGGTGATGGGCCTCATCGGCGATTTCCAGCGACTCGGCAAGGTATTACTGATCATCGTGCTGCTCGGAATTGTCGCCTTTTACTGGATCGAGAGATTCTGGCTTTCGCCGAAGATGGAAGAGGCTAATCCCGAACGACTTCACGAACTGGAACACGCGGCCACGGAGAAACTACAGGATCTGCGCGAGGAGATTCAGGAACACATGCCGTTCAAGCATCCGCGACGCAGCGACCAGAAAAAGCCGGGAAGCGATGGCGACTGATTGCCGATTTCCAATTGCCAATTTGCAAACGGTCGGATGAAATTGTTACTTTGCCTATCGTTATCCAATCCCGCAATCGGCAATTGGCAATCGGAAATTGGCAATGATTATTGAGTCAAGCGCACCTCCTCGTGTCGACCTTGCCGGCGGCACTATCGACATCTGGCCGCTTTATCTTTTTCATCCAGGCGCCACCACAGTCAATTTTGCTCTTTCACTTCGTGCAAGTTGCCGCATCGAGACGCGCGACGATGGTCGCATTATTCTCGAGTCACGCGATCGAAAAGTCTCCTTTGAAACACACTTGTCGGCAATTGAGGACTTACTGCAGGAAGAGCGACTCGAGCTGGTCTCGAAGCTCGTTCACTTCTTCAAACCCACCACGGTGTTTCATCTAATTGCCGAGGCGAATGTGCCGGCAGGCGCAGGTCTGGGAGGGTCGTCAGCGCTTGCCATCGCGTGCATCGGTGCGTTGAATCGGCTGGTGGGTAACCGTTACGAGGAAAGAAAGTTCGTAACCATCGCGGCTAATGTTGAATCGACGGTGATCAAGGTGCCTGCTGGTTTTCAGGATTACTATCCGCCGTTATTCGGATCTGTTTCATGTGTGCACTTCCGTGCGGATGGACTTGAACGCGAAGCGCTCGATATAAACATCGACGAGCTCGAAAAGCGGATCGCCATCTGTTACACCGGCGAGCCGCGACTCTCCGGAATCAACAACTGGGAAATTTACAAACGCCACATCGATGGCGATGCGGAGTTGTTTGAACTCTTCGACGGTATTCGTGATTCCGCGCGAAGTATGCGCGAAGCGCTGCTCGCTGACGACTGGGGCAAGGTTGCCGCAACGATGAAGCAGGCTTATCCCAATCGGAAGCGATTAGCACCCACCATCACCACGCCGCAAATGGATATGCTGGTCGAGAAAGCACTCGCCAACGGCGCCGAAGCCGCGAAGGTCTGCGGCGCAGGCGGGGGCGGCTGCATCGCGTTTCTGTGTGCGTCCGGAAGACGCGCAGACGTCGAAGCTGCTCTAGCCGCAGAAGAAGGCGCCGAAGTACTCGACTGGAAACTCGACCGAGAAGGACTGATCGTCACAGAAGCCACGGATTAGACGGATTTATTTACGGATCTAACACGGATCGATCCGTGCTAATCCGTAAACCGATCCGCGTTAATCCGTGTTACCGGAGCGTTGCTTCGCGGCGGCTGAGACGGCGGCGAGGCGCGCGACTTTCTGTTGGAATGTTTCGCCGGGAACCGGACCGGTGTCGACCACGCCGCAGTAGGTCGAGCGCTTCATGAGTGAGCGATCGGCGTTGCCGGTCGGCTTGTGTGCCGGGGCTGGTGACGAAGCTGCCGGTGCAGGAGCTGGAGTGGCTGCGGCGACGGGAGCTTCGGGCACTTCGGGAGCAGCGGCAACAGGTGCGGGTTCACTGGCGCCACCTTCTTCCGCGCGCTGCTTCGCTCCAGCCGAAACGGCTTTCAGTCTCGCAACCTTTTGTTCAAAACTCTCACCCGGGACTGGCCCAGTGTCCGTCACTCCCGCATAAGTTGAACGTCGGAACAGTTGTCGATTCGGGTTTTCACCGAGCTTGTGACCGCCGGCAGGCTTGGGTGCCGCCGGTGCGGCCGGTTTTGCTACCGCCGACGCTGCTGCCGCAGGTTTCGTCGCCGCTGCCGGGGCCGCAGCTTTCGGTGGCGGAGCGGGTTTTGCGGCATGGCCGTGATCGCCCACTGCTGTCTCAACCATCACAAAAACACCGCGGTCATCTTTCTTGATGACGGGCAGCGTTCCGCCTGCCGCCTGCAGTAACGCTTGCAACTCTGCTTCAACAAATCGCGATTGCTTGTAAGGGTCTCGAACGTGTCCGAGCGGCGGACCCATGTAAAGCGTGCCACACGTCTGACACTTGAAAAGTACATCGTCACCACGCAGATGGATCTCGGCGGGTTCACCTGCGGTTCGCAACTGCTTCAGATGACCCCAACAGGGTTTTCCCTTTTCATTTTTCTCATTACAAACGGTCTGCGCGTTTGTAATCCGTTTGGGGGCGGCGACGGTTTCAGTTGCTGACATGTTGGGCGCATTGTACACGATCCATGTTATTAGTGTGGATCTGTGGCCGTTTTTCAGAATCTCATCAGCAGAATCTGGCATTCACTGCCGGTGCGTTTGCGGCGCTGGAGCATGCGCCTCACGCACACGCGCTTTACGGTCACGGCTGGAGCCATAATCTTCAACGATCAGAAACAGGTTTTGCTTCTAAAACACCGCTTTCGTGCGGGCAGTGGTTGGGGACTGCCCGGCGGTTTTCTCGAACGGGGTGAACAACCAATCGAAGCCTTGCGGCGGGAGTTGCGCGAAGAGATCGGTTTGGAAGTCGAAGACGTGGAAGTGTTCGCGGCGCGTTCGTTCAAGAAACCGAAGCAGGTCGAGGTGTTGTTTCGCGCTCGCGCCAACGTGAACGTCAAACCGTTGACGATGGAAGTGGAGCGTGCGGAGTGGTTCTCACTCGACTCGTTACCGGAAGGTTTACCACGCGATCAGCGAGGCTACGTCGAACGTGCTGCGAAAATTGAGTGATTTGATGTATGCTGCGCACCAAAAAAATCAGGAGAAACGCATGGTCGAGCTGATTCCATCCCAAGATGCAGTAATGCAGATTTTGACGCGCACCGGAGCGTTTCGTGAAGGTCACTTTGTTTATCCAAACGGAAAGCACTCGCCGCATTACTTTCAAATGCCGCTGGCGTTCCGTTATTACGACACTGCGCGTGTCCTCGCGGTGGCGCTGAGCCGTAAGTTTCGACTTGAAAAGGATATCTCCAGCCAACTGCCAAAGGTCGCCGTCATCAGTCCCAGTTCAGGCGGAATTCCGGTCGCCTTCGGCGTGCGCGATGCGCTCAATGCCGAACAGATTTACTGGGCCGAGCAGGAGAACGGTAAGCGCATGTTTCGGCAGTATGTGAACCAGGGCGAGATTAATCCCTGCATCATCGTCGACGACATCATCCGCAGCGGACATGCGATTGCGGAAACAGTGGACCTCGTGAAATCACTTGGGGCGAGAATCATTGGTTGCGGTGCGATCGTGCGTTTCGATCTGGCGCCGGATGAAGTAGAGGGCGGACCGGTGAAGTCGTTAATCGAGTTTGATGTGAAGATGTATGACGACGCGGATTGTCCTGAATGTAAGAACGGTGTTCCTCCCGAGACGGTTCGTTTCTAATCCACAGATTACGCAGATTAAATCTGTGGCTTATATTTCATGTCGGTTCGCGAGTGCTTTGTCCATAGTGACCTCGTCAACATATTCGAGGTCACTTCCCACCGGCATTCCCATCGCGATTCTCGTGACTCGTAATCCCAGCGGCTTCAATAGACGGCTAATGTAGTTGGCGGTCGCTTCGCCTTCGGTGGTCGGATTCGTGGCGAGTATCACTTCCGACACCGCCACGCCGTCATTGTTTTCCGGTTTCAAACGCGGCAAGAGGTTGGCGAGTTGGAGTTCGCTTGGTCCAATGTGACGAATCGGCGAAAGACTACCGTGCAGCACGTGGTAAACGCCCTTGAAGCTGCGCGTCTTCTCCACAGCCACCAGACTGTGAGGCTCTTCCACCACGCAGATCACGGAATGATCTCGCGTCGGAGAGGCACAGAACCGGCACGGATCGACTTCAGTGAGGTTGTTGCAGATCGAACAGAGAACGATCCTCTGCTTAACTTCGCGGAGCGCGTTGATCAATCGCTCGAGATCGGCTTCCGGCGCACGCATGATGTGAAACGCGAGCCGCTGAGCCGACTTGTGGCCAATACTCGGCAGTCGTTTCAGTTCGTCAATTAATTTGGTGACTGGTTCGGCGTACTCTAGCATCGCGAATCAACGACTACCCAAACAGTCCTCCCAAGCCCGGCGGCAACATACCACCGAGCTTGCCCTTCATTGCTTCATCAACTTTACGGTTGGCTTCGTTCGCCGCGGCCAGAATCATGTCCTGAAGCATTTCGACGTCGCCGTCTTTAACCGCTTCGGGATCGATCTTGAGCGCCACGATTTCGTGATTTCCTTTCATCTCCACCGTCACGACGCCGCCGCCTGCTGAAGCTTCAACGCGCAGTTCTTCCATTTCTTTCGCCATCTTTTCCTGCATGACCTGCGCCTGCTTCATCATCTGTTGAATGTTGAATCCGCCCGGAAATTTCATCACTGCACCTCGCTGAAAAAATTTGAGTCATCCTAGCATCTCTTACACAGATCCTAGAAATCGGTGTAATCTGCGTAACCTGTGGATACTCAACTCGACCGGATTCTAGAGGCTCGCATAAATCTCTACTACGATCTGCGACCCGCTCCCGTGTCACCGGCGCCGCTCTTGATCGCGCTGCACGGTTACGGCGCAAACAAACGCCAGATGATGCGTGAAGCCCAACTAATGGCGCCCGAGCAATTCGCGATCGCATCCGTGCAGGGGTTTCACCAGCACATCAAAGAGCCGCGCGAAGCCGGTGGTCCATTGCGATTTGGTTTTGGCTGGTTGACAAACTTCAAGAGCGAAGAGTCAGTAGCCGTCCATCACCGCGCACTGCTCGATCTGATTGAAATCCTGACTGGCGAAGGTATCGCCGATCCGTCACGCGTTTTCCTGCTCGGCTTTTCACAGTCATGCGCGCTCAACTATCGCTTCGCTTTTACTCATCCCGACCACTTGCGCGGTGTGGTGGGAATCTGTGGCGGCATTCCCGGCGATTGGGAAACGAGCACCGCATATCGGCAAACGCAGCTTGACGTGTTTCACCTTGCCGGAACACGCGACGAGTTCTATTCACCGGATCGAGTCAAGTATTATGGACCTCAACTCAAGACACGCGCGCGCTCCGTTCAATTCAAGAGCTATGACGCGGCGCACGAATTTGTTCCCGAAATGCGGCCAGATGTGGTCCAATGGCTGACCCGGACCGCCGATGGACAGTTGCGATTCTAGTTTTATTTAACATTCGTGTTTCCTGATCAGATTTTGACAGGATTACAGGATTGGGCAGGATGAACATGATTTATTCTGTCAATCCTGCTCAATCCTGTAATCCTGTCAAAGGTTTTATCTTCGACCACGATGAACACTGAATACAACGATCCTCCGCCAACTGTCGCCGAAGCAGAGCATGACGTCGAGGCGCGGAGTGCTGTCTTCAAAAAAGAGCTCGGACTTTTCGATCTCGTTCTCACTCAGGTCGTGTTCGTGGTGGGTACGTTCTGGGTCGGCTGGGCCGCGAAGCTGGGTCACGAGCAGAGCATGTTCTGGATCCTTGCGATCGCCACGTTTTATGTGCCGCTCGCGGTTGCCGTGATCTTTCTCAATCGCCTGATGCCGTACGAAGGTGGTCTCTACCAGTGGTCCAAACTGGCTTTCAACGATTTTGTCGCGTTCATGGTCGGCTGGAATCTGTGGGTCTTCGCGATTTCGATCATGGCCGGAATGGGATTGGTCGTGTCCACTAACTTCTCATATGCGATAGGGCCATCTGCCGCATGGATAAGAGACAGCCACTGGATGATCATATTGATTAGTTTCATCCTCGTAACGGCGATGGTTATTGCTGCTACGCGCGGCCTCGCGCTTGGGAAGTGGGTTCACAATGTCGGCGGCGTCGTGCACATGATCACTTTCGCTGCTTTGATCCTGCTGCCGGTCTTTGCTCTTTCTCGCGCCATGGGAGCAGGGTACCAACCCTTTACGCTACAGTTTCCAACGTTCACGGAGTACAACATCAATGTCGCAAGCAAGCTCGCGCTTGGGGCACTGACGGGCTTTGAATACATTGCCATCGCTGCCGGCGAGACGCGCTCACCTGCCCGCAACATCGGGCGTTCGGTAGTGATTTCAGCGCCAATCATCGCGGCCATGTTCATTTTGGGCACAAGTACGGTGGTCGCATTTATTCCACGCGATCGTGTCGACGTGATTGGGCCAATACCACAGGTGCTGTCGATGGGATTTGGTTCGTTGGGTTGGGTGGGTGTGATAGGTTCGATTGCAATTCTCGGTATTGCAGTCAGGACGATCGCGCTCATGAGTCTTTACTTTGTCGGCAACACGCGTCTGCCGATGGTGGCAGGTTGGGATCGATTGTTACCCGCGTGGTTTAGCCGGCTCCATCCGAGGTACAAGACGCCGATCAACTCGATCTTGTTTGTCGGCGCCGTGACTCTCGTGCTTGGCATGTTGAGTTTGACGGGAGTCCGTGCGCACGAAGCATTTCAACTGATCGACAATGCCGGCGGAATCTTCTATGCGCTGACGTATCTCGTTTTGTTTGCGATTCCGATGTTTGGAATGAAGGCGCTTGGCGTCAGAGCGCCGTGGTGGCTCAAGATCGCCTCCGCGTCGGGATTCATCGTGACCTTGATCTACATTCGTTTCGCGATCGCCCCGATTACTGAAGTCCAGGATTTACGATCGTTTGCCCTCAAGATTGTCGCTACTGTGTTGATAGCGAATGCCGTCGGCCTCGGGATTTATGTCCTCAGAAAACGCAAGTAAGACTCTCGCTGTTATCAACTGTTCGCAACTTGTGACGCTTGCCGGACCGGCGCACCCGCGTGCCGGCGCCGAGTTGCGCGAACTCGGGATTGTAACGCGCGGCGCATTGTTGGTTCGCGATGGATTGATTGAGCGAGTTGGAACTGAGGCTGAGATCGGTGTGCTCGTCGATGCTGGTACAGAAGTGGTCGATGCGGGAGGGCGTGTCGTGCTGCCCGGGTTTGTTGACGCTCACACTCATCCGGTTTTTGCAGGCACGCGCGTGGATGAATTCGAAGAGCGCAGCAAGGGCGCCACGTACCAGGAGATTGCGGCGCGTGGAGGTGGGATTCAGTCGACGGTGAATCGAACGCGCGCAGCGAGTGTAGATGAGTTGGTGACGACGTGCCGGCGATATGCGCAGTGGTTTCTGCGTGGCGGCACGACGACAGTTGAAGCGAAATCAGGTTACGGACTGTCGCTCGAAGACGAAATCAAAATGCTGCGTGCAATCAGGCGGCTTGATGAGGAGACTTCGCTTCGTTACGTGCCGACATTTCTCGGGGCGCACAGCATTCCGCCGGAGTATCGTGCGAGGCGTGATGAATACGTCTCACTTCTGATCGACGAGATGCTGCCGCGAGTCGCGCAAGAGAAGTTAGCCGAATACTGCGACGTGTTTTGTGAGGAGAGGGTCTTTACCACTGACGAATCGTGGCGAATTCTTACGGCTGCGCGTTGCCACGGCCTCGGATTGCGCATGCATGCCGACCAGCTTTCGCTTTCCGGCGGTGCAAAACTCGCGGCTGAGTTGGGAACAGTCACGGCAGATCATCTCGAGCATACGGACGCCGCAGGCATCGCGGCACTCAAACAAGCAGGCGTGCAACCGGTACTGTTGCCCGGCTCCGTGTACGCGCTCGGATCGACGCGCTATCCGGCTGCGCGCGAGATGATCGACGCGGGTCTCGCAGTGGTACTGGCAACCGACTTCAATCCGGGTTCGTCACCAACACCTTCAATGACGATGATCCTCTCGCTGGCGGCGACGCACATGAAAATGACACCGGCAGAGGCGATCACTGCCGCGACAATCAATGCTGCGTACACTTTGAATCGCGGCGCTCAGATTGGATCGTTGGAGCGGGGTAAAATCGCCGACTTCGTGATTCATGATTGCGATGACTACCGTGAGCTCGCTTATTTCTTCGGCATCCAACACCCAACGAGCGTGTACGTCAAAGGTGAATTGAGCCACGGATAACACGGATGAAAAAACCGATTGACGCTCACTTTCTGTTGCCTTATTATCGCCGCAACACTGGAAAGGAGGTGATTCTAAAATATATGAGTTCTTATCACAGTGAGGTGGCTGCGGCCTGACCTCTGAACCAGCTAACTCGTTAGGATTCTGGTTCGGTAGTCTTACTGCAAAGTGCTCCTCCTTTCTGGAAGCTGCACACAGTCAGCCTTAGGCCAATCCCAACAGTTCACCGAAAGCCGTCCATGGCGCGAGTCGTGGACGGCTTTTTACCTTTTATGTTTGGGGCGGACAAAAAGCCACACAAAGAGCAAAAACATAAAAGATTAAGCGAGCCAACTATGGTTTTCTTGCTTTGTGGCTCACGAACTTTTGTGGCAAGCTGCTCGTAAGAGGTCAGACTTGTCCACCTCCGATTCCCCCGTTTTTCACGATCCACATGGCCGGCGTTGGCGGCGCGTTCGTCGTATATGGCTGGGCCTCTCGATTGTAATAACGGGACTGGCGGTTGTTTTTATCGCGAGCGTGCTCGCGAATCCCGTTCTTCCCAAGTTTAATCTCAGACAGATTCCGAGCCTTCCACGCTCCGCGGATCTGAAGCCCAAACCTCTAAATCTTCCGGCGAACCCATCGGAGAAAACAGCTAAAAAAGCCCAGATTGAACTGCAGCACGCTCTCGCAACGACTCGCTACGTCGTTCCCGGTCGCCGCCGCTCGATTCTTCCGGTAGTTCCACCGCCGCCGACAGTCCCAGCTCCGATCGTCCCGACGACGCGTCCACTCTCAGTCGGTTTCTTTATCAACTGGGACGAATCCAGCTACGAATCTCTCAAGCGCAATCTGAGTCATCTCGATTGGGTTGTGACCGAGTGGTCGCACCTGCAAAACACAGCCGACGGGTCAAACCCACTCGTCACTGACGTGCATATTCCGGCGCTGAACTGGATTCGCGTGACGCGACCTGAAGTGCGAATCCTTCCCATGGTCCAGAACGTCATCGACGAAAAATGGCAGGGCGACTTACTCGCGCGCACGATCGCCGACGAGCCACACCGCCAGACTCTCATCAAGGCGTTGACGTCGTTTGTCCAGGACAACAAGTTCGCCGGCATCTGCGTTGATTTCGAAGAGCCGCCGACATCGTCGCAAGGCAACCTGCTCACTTTCATGCAGGAGCTGCACTCGACTTTCGCTGCGCGCGGGTTGCTGGTGGTTCAAGCAGTGCCTTTCGACGATCCGGATTGGAACTACAAAGCCTATTCGGCTGCGAGTGATTACCTGATCATAATGGCTTACGACCAGCACTGGACCGGCAGCGACGCGGGACCAGTCGCAGCGCAGGATTGGTTTGAACAAAACATCATCAAGCGCATGCGCGAGTTGGATCCAAACAAGACCATCATCGCGCTCGGTAACTATGGGTACAACTGGAGCGACGCAAGTGACACCGCGGACGAAGTCACGTTCCAGGAAGCGCTGATTAGCGCGCGCGAATCGAGCACTACTCCCGCGTTCGATCGAGCCACACGCAACCCTTACTTCGAATACGACGAAGAAGATGAATCGCATCACAAAGTCTGGTTTCTCGATGCGGTGACGGCTTACAACCAGATGCGCGCGGCCAGTGGTTTTCGGCCGGCGGGGTACGGGATCTGGCGTCTCGGATCTGAGGATCCTTCGGTCTGGTCCATACTCGGCACACAAAACAGTTCGCCCGATTCGTTGCGAAGCATCGATTACGGTTACGAAGTCGACTTCGAGGGAAATGGCGAGCTGCTAAAAGTGATGTCGCGGCCGCAGCGGGGCGCGCGCGATCTGGAGTTGGATTCCGCGAGTGGTTTCATCAAGTCAGAACAATTCACGGCGCTGCCGTCGTCGTACGTGGTGCAACGAACAGGCGACCGTCCGGGTCTGCTCGCGCTGACTTTTGACGATGGTCCGGATCCAAAATGGACTCCTGCAATTCTCGACATTCTGAAAAAGGAGAATGTTCCGGCGACCTTCTTCATCATTGGTAAGAACGGTCAGGCCTACCCGGATCTCGTGCGCCGCATCGTGGACGATGGTCACGAACTCGGCAATCATTCTTTCACGCATCCGAACCTCGGCGAAATTCCGTTGTCGCTGACTGAGCTCGAACTGAACGCAACACAGCGGCTGATCGAATCTGAAGTCGGACGTTCAACGGTCCTGTTTCGTCCTCCGTATTTCGGCGACGCTGAAGCCGACAAACCACAGGAAGTCGAACCGGCTCTCGTGGCGCAACGTCTCGGATACATCATGGTTGGTGTTCGCATCGATCCTGACGACTGGCAACTTCCAGTCACTGCAGATCAGATCGTTCAGCGCACACTCGATCGCGCGCTGGATTCGAATCCGGAAACACGCGGCCAGGTCATACTCCTGCACGATTCGGGCGGCGATCGTTCCGCCACGGTCGAGGCGTTACCGCGGTTGATTCACGAGCTCAAAGCTCGCGGGTTTCAGTTCGTCAATGTTTCTGATCTCGCCGGACTTTCGAGAGATCAGGCGATGCCGGTGATCCCTCCGAATCAACGCGTCTTTACTCGCGCGGATGCAGTTGCATTCTTCTTTCTGTCAACCGGTGGCTGGGCCTTGCAGTGGACTTTTCTGATCGGGATACTTCTGGGGGTCTTGCGGCTGTTGTTTATCGGGTCGTTGGCGCGGGGCCAATGGTTGCGGTCACAACGCCGGCGACTGACTCACGCTGGAGTCGATCACACACCATTCGTTTCGATCATCGTTCCCGCATACAACGAACAGCTCGTGATTGCGAATACGATCCGCAGTTTGCTCAATTCCAACTACTCGCAATACGAGATCATCGTCGTTGACGACGGATCGGAGGACGCCACCAGCAGAGTTGTAGCCGAGCAATTCGCGGCAGACGAGCGCGTCAGGCTCTTCACGGTTTCAAATGCAGGAAAGGCCGCGGCACTGAATACCGGTTTGCGACATGCGCGCGGCGAGATCGTGATCGCGCTCGACGCGGACACACTTTTTGATCCGCAAACAGTGGGCGCGCTCGCGCACCGGTTTTACGACACGAAGCTCGGCGCGATTGCGGGTAATGCGAAGGTTGGCAATCGCGTGAATCTGGTCACGCGCTGGCAGGCACTCGAATACATCACGTCGCAGAACATGGACCGGCGCGCGTTTGCGAGTCTCAATTGCATCACGGTGGTTCCGGGGGCGGTGGGCGCCTGGCGAAAGGACGTGCTCGACGCAGTCTGCGGCTTTCCGTCAGACACGTTAGCCGAGGATCAGGATCTGACGTTACGGATCAGACGGCTCGGTTACACGATTGGCTATGAAGAGTCGGCGATAGCGTGGACCGAAGCGCCGCATGATTTACGTTCGTTAGCGAAGCAGCGATTTAGGTGGGCTTACGGCACGCTGCAGTGCATGTGGAAGCATCGCGATGCATTGTTTCGTCCGCGTTATGGAACGCTCGGGTTTATCGCGATGCCAAACGTGTGGATCTTTCAGATTCTGTTTCCGCTGATCTCGCCGGTAATGGATCTGATGCTGATCTACGTGCTGGTGTCGGACGGGTGGGAGCGCTGGCAATCGAGCGGCTACACCTCGACAAATCTGCAACAGGTGCTGCTGTACTACGCGTTGTTCCTGGCTATCGACTGGGCCACTGCGTGCTTTGCGTTTCTGTTGGAGAAACGGGAGCGATGGAGTTTGTTGTGGTGGTTGTTCCTACAGCGATTCTGTTACCGGCAGGTGATGTACTACGTGATGATCAAGTCGGTGGCGATTGCGATTCGTGGGCCAGTCGTGGGTTGGGGCAAGCTCGAACGGAAAGCGACTGCTGAGGCTGGGCCATGAGGTATGTTAGACAGAATTTACATGATTTGTTCAGGATGCACAGGATAAATCTTGTCAATCCTGAAATCATCTTGTTAATCCTGTCTAAAACTAACCGTTACAAATGAAGCGACGCTGGATCCTTTACGTTTTCTTCATTCTCCTCGCGCTTAGCTTCCGCCTCTTCGTTGCACTTCGACTACCGAACGATGAGCCTGACGACGGTCGAGTCTATTCACAAATCGCGCGCAATGTGATCGAGCAGCATGTTTATTCTCACGACAGCCAACCACCTTACTCACCTTCATTAATTCGTCTTCCCGGTTACCCGCTCTTCCTTGTCGGCGTTTACAAGGTCTTCGGCGTAGGCAATAACACGGCAGTGCGTGTGGTCCAGGCTGTAATCGACACGGCTACTTGCGTGTTGATTGCATTGATCGCCTTCGCATGGGCCATTGAGGAGGAACGTAAACATCGCGCGGCGCTGATCGCGCTCGCCCTTGCGGCTGTTTGTCCATTCACAGCCATCTACGTCGCGACAATCCTTACCGAAGTGTTCACGAATTTTTTAGCGGCGGCGATGGTGCTGACCGCCACTTTTGCTTTCAAGGCCATCACACGCAGACGAGCACTGGTCTACTGGATCGCGACTGGTTTATTGGCCGGGCTCGTGGTGTTGTTTCGGCCAGACGCCGGTCTCTTTGCGGCAGCGATCGGCAGCACGTTGATTCTTTCAGCACTACCGGTTTTATCCCGGCTCCGTGAGGCGATTCTTTACGCGGCAGTTTTCTCATTGGCTTTTTGCATCGTTCTCGTTCCGTGGACGATTCGCAATCGACGTGTGTTTCACGTTTTCCAACCGCTCGCGCCGGCGCATGCTGAGATGCCCGGTGAGTTTGTACCGCGTGGCTATTTACTCTGGGTGCGGACGTGGCTCGACGACGAGCGCTATGTTGCTCCAGCGCTCTGGGCGATGGATACAAAGCGGATGAGTGTCGATGATTTTCCTGACAGTGCATTCGATTCGGACGAAGAGCGAGACCGCGTGGAAGCATTGCTCAATAAGTACAATCATCCCGATGAAGAAACGCCGGACGAACAAGCTTCCACGGATGATGATGAGAACCAGGATGAGGAAGAAGGGAATAACGAAGAAGAGCAACCCGAACAGCCACAAGAGCCGGAAGATACCAACGTCGAGATGACACCTGAGATCGATGCCGGCTTTGCGCAAATCGGACAAGAGAGAGTCGCACACTCGCGTTTTCGTTACTACGTCGTTCTGCCGCTCAAGCGAGGTGCAACCCTTTGGTTCGACACGCACTCGCAGTACTATCCATTCAACGGCGAGCTACTGCCGCTCGACGATCTCGATTACGACATTCACCAGCAGTACTGGTTGCCGCTCTTTACGGCTTTGACCTGGATTTACACGCTGCTGGGTGTGGTCGGGGTGTGGGTTCTTTGGCGTTCGTGCGATCGCAACGCACGAAGATGGTTGTTACTCGCAGCACTGCTGATCTTTCTGCGTCTCGGCTTTTTCGCGACGCTTGAAAACCCTGAGCCGCGTTACACGGTCGAGTTCTTTCCGTTCCTGGCTGTTCTCGCCGGAGCTGGCCTCGCGGCTTTCAAAGGGTTCAGGGCGTCGGCGAAGGAGACGCCGCCGGACGCTCCGACGGCGGAATAGCTGCCGGATTCGGATTGTCAGGCGAGGAATGCAGGTGAATCGCTTTCCACGCTG
>Ga0111539_10004080_pt1 | contig 19165 bp, 16 predicted proteins | sample RhiMethybrSRZTD1_FD_79667 | JGI IMG/M metagenome (GOLD analysis project Ga0111539, IMG submission 79667) | Populus rhizosphere microbial communities from Tennessee, USA - Rhizosphere MetaG P. TD hybrid SRZTD1 (version 2) (version 2) | ecosystem: Host-associated > Plants > Roots > Rhizosphere >... | reverse complement strand
GCGGTGACCGGCGTGTCCGGGTCGGGCAAGTCGACGCTCGTCAACGACATCCTGTACCAGGTGCTGGCCAACCAGGTGAACGGCGCCCGGCTGGTGCCGGGGCGGCACACCCGGGTCAGCGGGCTCGACCAGGTCGACAAGGTCGTCGGCGTCGACCAGTCGCCGATCGGCCGCACGCCGCGCTCGAACCCGGCGACGTACACCGGCGTGTTCGACAACGTGCGCAAGCTGTTCGCCGAGACCACCGAGGCCAAGGTGCGCGGCTACGGGCCCGGGCGGTTCTCGTTCAACGTCAAGGGCGGGCGCTGCGAGGCGTGCGCCGGCGACGGCACCATCAAGATCGAGATGAACTTCCTCCCCGACGTGTACGTGCCGTGCGAGGTGTGCAAGGGCGCCCGGTACAACCGGGAGACGCTCGAGGTGCACTACAAGGGCCGCACCATCGCCGAGATCCTGGACATGCCCATCGAGGAGGCCGAGCAGTTCTTCTCGGCGATCCCGGCGATCCACCGGCACCTGAAGACGCTCGTCGACGTCGGGCTCGGGTACGTGCGGCTCGGCCAGCCGGCGCCCACGCTGTCCGGCGGCGAGGCGCAGCGCGTCAAGCTGGCGTCCGAACTGCAGAAGCGCTCCACCGGCCGCACCGTGTACGTGCTCGACGAGCCCACCACCGGCCTGCACTTCGAAGACATCCGCAAGCTGCTCGCGGTGCTGCACAGCCTCGTCGACAAGGGCAACACGGTGATCGTCATCGAGCACAACCTCGACGTCATCAAGACCGCCGACTGGGTGATCGAGATGGGCCCGGAGGGCGGGCACAAGGGCGGCACGGTGGTCGGTATCGGAAGTCCGGAGGAGATCGCCCACGTCGAGGGAAGCGCCACCGGAGACTTCCTCCGGCCGATCCTCGACGTCGGGAAGCCGTCGGGTGGCGGCGAGGCGGTGGCGCGAGCGAACCGGGCGAACGGCAACGGCAACGGCACCGGCCGGGGCAACGGCAAGGCGCCCAGCACGGCCAACGGGCGGGGCAGGGCGAATGGCACCCGCCAGGCCGCCGCGGAGGAGGAGCCGGCGACGCCCGCGCGGGCGGCGGCCCCGGCGAAGAAGGCGACCAAGTCCGCGGCTGCTACCAAGTCCACGGCCGCCAAGCGAGCCCCGGCGAAGCGCACCCGCACAACCACGCGCTGACTCTCCGTGACCTTGGTTCCGAGTGGGTGCCACGGCGTCCAGTCGGGACCAAGGTCGCATGTGGGCAGGCTTATTTGGGCGTTAAGTCGCGCGGCGTAGTCGCCGTGCCGGGTGTGTCGCCGGGTAGCGTGGCCGCGGTCCGGCCCCACCCGGTACCAGGAGGCACTTGATGGCGGACCCCCGAGGCGGACTCGGCAGCATCGCGCGCAACGGCAACAGCGCCGCCCGCACCTACGGCGCCGGCCCACGGCGGCGCACCGGCGACACCGGCCCGGCCCGGCCGATGGTCACCGACGGCATGCGGCCACGCACCGTCACCAAGGTCGCCGGTGGTGGAGCGAGCGCCCCGAGCGCAGCCGGTGGTGCCACCCACAACGCTGCCTCGGACCCGGCCGACCCGGACCCCGACCCCGACCCGGACCCGGACCCCGAGCGAGCCCCGCGAGAACCGCGGCCGATCGTGGAGGTTCGTGGTAGCCAGGGCGACCACGAGCCACCAAGATCCGGGAGAGACCCCCGCTGCGCCGTCCGGCGGACGCTGCTCGTCGGCCTCGCCGCCGGCTCGGCGGCCCTGATCGCCGGCTGTGGCGACGACTCCGCCGCCGACCCGCCCGCTCCGGCCGCGCCGGCCGCACAGGGTGGCCGGTCGGCGGCGCCGAGCGGCTCATCCACCATCGAGCCGTCGCTCGAACCGTTCCCGGGCGCCGAGGACGGTGGCGGCAACGACGCCGGCCTGGTCAAGACGGCCGACGTCCCGGTCGGCGGGGCGGTGCTCGTCCAGAACTACCTGATCGCCCAGCCGCAACGCGGCGTGTTCAAGGCGTTCGACGCCACCTGCCCGCACCAGGGCATCACCGTCGATCCGCCGCTCGGCGGCAACACCTACTTCATGTGCCCCGGCCACAACTCCAAGTTCCGCCTCGCCGATGGCGGCCTGATCAGCGGGCCGGCGCCGCGGGGCCTCAAGCAGGTTCCGGTCAAGGTCAGGAACGGTTACGTCGTCGAGGCATGATCAAGTTGCCAGGTTCTCACAGCAACCAGCAACCAACTCGTGATCGTGGCGTTTGAACCACATTGTTGCGCAGTCACGTATGTACTAGGGATCGTGATCACCCTGACCGTACGTGAGGAGCCACCGTGACCGAGCGAAGCGAGGGCATGACGGAACCGAGCCGACGAAGCGTGCTCGCCGGGGCGGCGGGCCTGTCGGCCGCAGTTGCGCTGGCGGCCTGCGGCGACGACGCCAGCAGCGGCGGCGGCTCCGGCTCGAGCGACGGCGGGGCGGGCGACGCCCCGGCCACGGCGGCGGGTGGCTCGCTCGGCGCGCTGACCGACATCCCGGTCGGTGGCGGAAAGTTCTTCGACGACCGCAAGGTAGTGGTGACCCAGCCGTCGGCCGGTCAGGTGAAGGCGTTCTCGACGATCTGCACCCACCAGGGCTGCGCGATCAACAAGATTGAGAACGGCATCCTGCGGTGCCCGTGCCACATGAGCGGGTTTCGGATCGCGGACGGCTCGGTGGAGTCCGGCCCGGCGCCGAAGCCGTTGGTGAGCGTCAACGTCAAGGTGGAGAACGGGCAGGTCGTGCTCGGCTGACCCACCCGGGCGACGGGCCGGCGGAATTGACGCACCCCAGGACTACGCTCGATGACGTGCCGGATCCGTCGACCTACCGCCCCGCCCCGGGCATCATTCCGGAGAAGCCGGGGGTGTACCGGTTCCGTGATCCGTCCGGCCGGGTGATCTACGTCGGCAAGGCGAAGAGCCTGCGCCAGCGGCTCAACTCCTACTTCGCCGACACCTGGTCGATGCATCCGCGCACCCAGCAGATGGTCACCACGGCCGGCTCGGTCGACTGGGTCACGGTCACCACCGAGGTCGAGGCGCTCCAGTTGGAGTACGCGTGGATCAAGGAGTACGACCCGCGGTTCAACGTCCGGTACCGCGACGACAAGAGCTACCCCTACCTCGCCGTCACGCTCGACGAGGAGTACCCGCGGCTGCAGGTCATGCGCGGCGCGAAGCGCAAGGGCGTGCGCTACTTCGGCCCGTACTCGCATGCCTGGGCCATCCGCGAAACGCTCGACCTGCTGCTGCGGGTGTTCCCGGCCCGCACCTGCTCCAAGGGCGTGTTCAAGAGCGCCCGGATCAGCGGGCGGCCGTGCCTGTTCGGTTATATCGGCAAGTGCTCGGCGCCGTGCGTCGGCCGGGTGACACCCGAGGAGCACCGGCAGATCGCGCTCGACTTCTGCGACTTCATGGCCGGCCGCACCGACGTCATGGTCAAGCGGCTCTCGAAGGAGATGCAGGCCGCGTCGGAGGAACTGGAGTTCGAGAAGGCGGCCCGGCTGCGTGACGATCTGGCCGCGCTGCGCCGGGCCATGGAGAAGCAGACGGTCGTCTTCGGCGACGGCACCGATGCCGACGTCGTGGCCTTCGCCGACGATCCGCTGGAGGCCGCCGTCCAGGTGTTCACGGTGCGCGACGGTCGGGTGCGCGGCCAGCGCGGCTGGGTGGTGGAGAAGACCGAGGAGCTCAGCACCGGCGACCTCGTGCACCACTTCGCGTCCCAGGTCTACGGCGGCGAGCACGGCGAGGTCGACATCCCGCGCGAGCTGCTCGTGCCGGAGCTGCCGGGCGACGTCGAGGCGCTCGCCGACTGGCTCAGCCAGCAACGGGGAAGCCGGGTCACCATCCGGGTGCCGCAGCGCGGCGACAAGAAGGCGCTGGCCGATACCGTCAAGCGCAACGCCGAGCAGGCGCTCGTGCAGCACAAGCTGCGCCGCTCCGGTGATCTCAGCACGCGCAGCAAGGCCCTCGACGAGATCACCGACGCGCTCTCCCTGGAGACGGCGCCGCTGCGGATCGAGTGCTACGACGTCTCCCAGATCCAGGGCACCGACGTGGTGGCGAGCATGGTCGTCTTCGAAGACGGCCTGCCGCGCAAGAGCGAGTACCGCCGGTTCTCCATCGGCGGCGCCACCGACGACGTGTCCGCGATCTCGGAGGTGCTGCGTCGGCGCTTCCTCCGCTACAAGAGCGAGAGCTTCGACGCGGCGGGCCAGCCGCTCGACCCGGAGACCGGGCGGCCGCGCAAGTTCGTCTACCCGCCGCAGCTCGTGGTGGTCGACGGCGGCGCGCCGCAGGTCAACGCCGCCGAGCGGGTGCTGGCCGGGCTGGGCGTCAACGACGTGGCGGTGTGCGGCCTGGCCAAGCGGCTCGAGGAGGTGTGGCTGCCGGCGGAGGAGTTCCCGGTGATTCTGCCGCGGGCGTCGGAGGGGCTGTACCTGCTGCAGCGCATCCGAGACGAGGCGCACCGGTTCGCGATCACCTATCACCGGCAGAAGCGGTCCAAGCGGATGACCGTGTCGTCGCTCGACTCGATCCCGGGGCTGGGCGGGGTGCGCCGTAAGGCGCTGCTGCGCCAGTTCGGATCGCTGAAGCGGCTGAAGGCCGCGACGGTCGAGGAGATCGTCGAGGTGCCGGGCATCGGCCGCCGCACGGCCGAGGCGATCCTGGCCGCGCTGGGCGACGGCGCCGCACCGCCCGACGGCACCGCACCGCCCGACGGCGCCGCGCTGGGCGACGGCGCCGCACCGCCCGACGGCGCCGCACCGCCCGACGGCACCGCACCGGGCGACGGCGCGGCGCCGGACGGCTCGACACCGTCAAGCGGAAGTAGCGCTGATGGCAACGAGCCCGTCTCGTGAGGGACCTAGGATCGGGTCCGTGGTCAGTGACGCCACTTCTGCAGTGGCAACCGAAGACAGCAGCCCCACCCGCGCCGAGACCGACCTGGTGATCGTCACCGGGCTGTCCGGCGGCGGGCGCAGCACGGTCGCCCGGGCGTTGGAGAACGTCGGCTACTACGTCGTCGACAACCTGCCCCAGACGCTGTTGATCGAGATGGCCGAGCTTGCGCACGCGGCCGGCGGTACCGCCAAGCGCACCGCCATGGTGCTCGACGTGCGCAGCCGTGCGTTCTCCACCGATCTCACCGGCGCGGTCAAGGCCCTGCGCGACCGCGGCTTCAATCCGCGCATGGTCTTCGTGGACGCCGACGACAAGACGCTGATCCGCCGGTTCGAGAGCGTCCGGCGGGCGCACCCGTTGCAGGGCGACGGCCGCCTCGCCGACGGGATCGCCGCCGAGCGGGAACTCCTGCTCGACGCCCGCGAACAGGCCGACGTATTGATCGATACGACCCACCTCAACGTCAACCAGTTGCGCTCGCGCGTCGAGGAGATGTTCGCCGCCGTCGACGCGCGCCGGCTCAAGGTCACCGTGCTCTCGTTCGGGTTCAAGTACGGCCTGCCCGCCGACGCCGACTTCGTGCTGGACGCACGGTTCCTGCCAAACCCGTACTGGGTCCCCGAGCTCAGGGACCTCACCGGCCGGGACGCCGACGTGAGCCGGTACGTGCTCGGCCAGCACGGCGCGCGCACCTTCGTCGAGACGTACGCCCGGCTGATCAACGCGACGGCGCCGGGGTTCGAGCGGGAGGGCAAGCGCTATCTGACCGTCGCCGTGGGGTGCACCGGGGGCAAGCACCGTAGCGTGGCCATCGTGGAGGAGTTGGCCCGCCGGCTGCGCGAGGTGCGCCTCGTCGCCACCGCCCAGCACCGCGATCTGGGTCGTGAATGAAATCCGCGGGTCGCCAGCGGGCGGAGCGGAGCGGATCGCGCGGTCAAGCGGCCCGCCCGGTCAGACCGATGAAGGTCGTCACGTTCGGCGGCGGGCATGGTCTCGGCGCGTCGCTGCGCGCGCTCAAGGCGCTGCGCGGACACCGCCACGGAGACGGCATGGAGATCACCGCCGTCGTCACCGTCGGTGACGACGGCGGCTCGAGCGGACGGCTGCGGGCCGACCGCGGCGTCGTGCCGCCGGGCGACCTGCGGCAGGCGCTTGCCGCGCTCGCCGACGACACCGACCCCGTGGCGAGCCAGACGGCCGCCCTGATGCAGCACCGGTTCACCGGTTCGGATCCGCTGGCCGGGCACGCCGTCGGGAACCTTGTCCTGTGCGGGCTGATGGAGCTGCTCGGCGACCCGGTGGCGGCGCTGGACCACGCGGCGGCGCTGGTGCGGGCCGCCGGCCGGGTGCTGCCGATGTCCTCCGACCCGGTGTGGATCGAGGCCGACGTGCGCGGCGCCGACCAGGGAAGGCCCGGTGAGGTGATCACCGTCCGCGGTCAGCACGCGGTCGCCGTCACGCGCGGTGAGGTCGAGACGGTCAGGTTGACGCCGGCCCGGCCGGCACCCTGCGTCGAGGCGGTGGCCGCCACCAAGGAGGCCGACTGGCTGATCTTCGGGCCGGGGTCCTGGTACACGAGCGTGATCCCGCACCTGCTCGTCCCCGAACTGGCCGACGCGATCGCGCACAGCCCGGCCCGTCGCCTGATCACCTTGAATCTCGCGGTGGAGCAGGAGACGTCCGGGTTGTCGCTGCCCGACCACCTGGCCGCTTTGACCCGTTACCTCCCGGGCCTGCGAGTCGATGTAGTTCTTGCCGACGGCAATGCCGTCGGCGATCCGGTTCCGGTCCGCGGTGCGGCGCAGTCGCTGGGCGCCCGCCTGGTACTCGCGCCGATCGCCGCGCCGATCGCCGGTCCGGGCGCCGGTCCGGGCGCCAAGGTGCGCCATGATCCGGTCGCCCTCGCGGCTGCACTGGCTCCCATCCTGGGGGCCGATCCGCCCGTCGCCGAGTAGTGTTTCCGCCGGCCCACCTATTGACCCCGCGAGGTGAGACACGATGGCGATGACCGCCGAGGTCAAGGAAGAGCTGAGCCTTGTCGACGTGGCGAAGCCGTGCTGCCGTCGGGCCGAGATGGCCGCGCTGCTCCGGTTCGCCGGCGGTCTGCACATCGTGTCCGGACGGGTCGTCGTCGAGGCGGAACTCGACATGAACAAGACGGCCCGCCGCCTGATCCGCGAGATCGGCGACCTGTACGGGTACGCCTGCGAGACGCATGTGCTCGCGTCCGGGGGGCTGCGTAAGGGCAGCCACTTCATCGTCCGGGTGGTCAAGGACGGCGAGGCGTTGGCCCGCCAGACCGGGCTGCTCGACGTCCGGGGCCGTCCCGTGCGCGGCCTGCCGCCGCACGTCGTCGCGGCGAACGTCTGCTGCGCGGTGGCCGCCTGGCGCGGAGCGTTCCTGGCCCACGGCTCGCTCACCGAGCCCGGCCGCTCGTGCGCGATGGAGATCACATGCCCGGGTCCGGAGGCGGCGTTGGCGCTGGTCGGCGCGGCGCGCCGGATCGGGCTCACGGCCAAGGCGCGCGAGGTGCGCGGCGTCGACCGCGTCGTGGTCAAGGACGGCGACGCCATCGGCGCGCTGCTCACCCGCATCGGCGCGCACCAGTCCGTCCTGAAGTGGGAGGAGCGGCGGGTCCGCCGCGAGGTCCGTGCCACGGCCAACCGCCTCGCCAACTTCGACGACGCCAACCTGCGTCGCTCGGCCCGGGCCGCGGTGGCGGCGGCGGCGCGCGTCTCGCGCGCGCTGGAGATCCTCGCCGACGCGGCACCGCAGCACCTGATCGGCGCAGGTCAGCTGCGGCTGGAGCACCGGCAGGCGTCGCTTGAGGAGTTGGGCGCGCTGGCCGACCCGCCGCTGACCAAGGACGCGATCGCCGGCCGCATCCGGCGGCTGCTCGCCCTGGCCGACAAGCGCGCCCGCGATCTGGGCATCCCGGACACCGAGTCGGTGGTCACACCGGAGATGCTCGTCGAGGAAGTGGTCTGACCCGCTAAGACCGCCCGGCCGGGCGGGCGATAGGGTTTGCACGTTCGGCGACGAGGCCGTCTTCATTTTGCGACGAGACGAGGAGAGGTCGCACATGACTGTCCGCGTTGGTATCAACGGCTTCGGCCGGATCGGCCGGAACTTCTTCCGCGCGGCGCTCGCCAAGGGCGCCGACATCGATCTGGTGGCGGTCAACGATCTCACCGACAACACGACGCTGGCCCACCTGTTGAAGTACGACAGCATCCTGGGCAGGCTGGGTCACGAGGTGAAGGCGACCGCCGACGACATCACCGTCGCCGGCAAGACCTTCAAGGTCTTCGAGGAGCGCGACCCGGCCAAGCTGCCCTGGGGCGACCTCGGCGCCGACGTCGTGCTCGAGTCGACGGGGCTGTTCACCGACGCCGCGAAGGCGAAGGCGCACGTCGACGGCGGCGCCAAGAAGGTGATCATTTCGGCGCCGGCCAAGGGCGAGGACTTCACCGTCGTGCTCGGTGTCAACGACGACGACTACGACCCGGCCGCGCACACGATCATCTCGAACGCGTCCTGCACCACGAACTGCCTCGCGCCCATGGCGAAGGTCATCCACGACGCGTTCGGCATCCAGCGCGGCCTGATGACCACGATCCACGCCTACACGGCCGACCAGAACCTGCAGGACGGCCCGCACCGGGACCTGCGCCGGGCCCGCGCGGCCGCGCTGAACATCGTGCCGACGTCGACCGGCGCGGCCAAGGCGATCGGCCTGGTGCTGCCGGAACTGAAGGGCAAGCTCGACGGGTTCGCCCTGCGGGTGCCGATCCCGACCGGCTCGGCCACGGACCTGACCGTCAACGTGAGCCGCGAGGTGACGGCCGAGGAGGTCAACGCCGCGGTGAAGGCCGCCGCCGACGGGCCGTTGGCGGGCATCATCAGCTACTCCGAGGACCCGATCGTCTCCACCGACATCGTCACCGACCCGGCGTCGTGCATCTTCGACGCCCCGCTGACGAAGGCGATCGGCGACCAGGTGAAGGTCATCGGCTGGTACGACAACGAGTGGGGCTACTCGAACCGCCTCGTCGATCTCGTCGTCAAGGTCGGCTCGTCGCTCTCATGAGGACGCTGGACGACCTTCTCACCGAGGGTGTCGAGGGTCGGCGCGTGCTGCTGCGCGCCGACCTGAACGTCCCGTTCGACAAGGAGAAGCCCGGCGTCATCTCCGACGACGGGCGCATCCGGGCGGTGCTGCCGACGATCCGCGACCTGGTCACGTCCGGCGCGGCCGTGATCGTCTGCTCGCATCTCGGGCGGCCGAAGGGCGCCCCGGACCCGAAGTTCAGCCTGTCGCCGGTCGCCGAGCGGATGGCCGAACTGCTGGGACTCCCGGTGCGGATGGCCGAGGATACCGTCGGCCCGTCGGCACGCTCCATTGTGGACGCTTCCGGCGCCGGTGACGTGGTGCTGCTGGAGAACCTGCGGTTCAACCCGGGGGAGACCAGCAAGGACGACGCCGAGCGGGACAGGTTCGCCGCGCAGCTTGCGGCGTTCGCACAGTCCTATGTGGACGACGCGTTCGGCGCGGTGCACCGCAAGCACGCCAGCGTGTACGACGTCGCGGCGAAGCTGCCGCGCTACGCCGGGCACCTGGTGCTGCGCGAGGTCGAGGTGCTGAGACGGCTCACCGGTGCGCCCGAGCGCCCCTACGTCGTGGTGCTCGGCGGGTCCAAGGTCTCCGACAAGCTTGCCGTGATCGAGGCGCTGCTGCCGACTGTCGACAAGCTGCTCGTCGGCGGCGGCATGTGCTTCACGTTCCTCAAGGCGCAGGGCCACGAGGTCGGCAAGTCGCTGCTGGAGACCGAGATGATCGACACCTGCCGCGACCTGCTCGAGCGCGGCGCCGGCAAGATCGAGCTGCCGACCGACGTCGTGGCGGCCGACGCGTTCGCGGCCGACGCCGCACACGCGACGGTCGCCGTCGACGCGATCCCGGCCGACAAGCTGGGCCTGGACATCGGACCGGAGAGCACCGCCGCGTTCGCGGAGGCGCTCGGTGGGGCCCGCACCGTGTTCTGGAACGGGCCGATGGGCGTGTTCGAGCTGGCGCCGTTCGCGGCCGGCACCCGCGGCGTGGCCGAGGCGATCACCAAGGTCGACGGGTTCACCGTGGTCGGTGGCGGCGACTCCGCGGCCGCCGTGCGCACGCTCGGGCTGGACGAGTCGGCGTTCGGGCACATCTCGACCGGCGGCGGGGCGTCGCTGGAATACCTGGAGGGCAAGCAGTTGCCCGGCCTGGTCGCGCTGGAGGCGTGAGGGTGTCGAAGTCTGGTCTGCGCCGCCCCCTGATGGCCGGCAACTGGAAGATGAACAACAACCACCTGGAGGCCATCGGGCTGACCCAGAAGTTGGCGTTCACGCTCACCGAGCAGCAGCTCACCGACGTCGAGGTGGTGGTGCTGCCGCCGTTCACCGCGATCCGGTCGGTGCAGACCCTCGTCGACGGCGACAAGCTGCTGATCGGGTACGGCGCGCAGGACCTGTCGGTGCACCCCGCGGGCGCCTACACCGGAGAGATCTCCGGACCGATGCTCGCGAAGCTGGGCTGCTCGTACGTGGTGGTGGGGCACTCGGAGCGCCGGCAGTACCACCACGAGGACGACGCGCTTGTCAACGCGAAGGCGAAGGCGGCGCTGGCGAACTCGATGACGCCGATCGTGTGCGTCGGCGAGGGGCTGCCGGTGCGCGAGGCGGGCGAGCATGTCCCGTACACGCTGGCCCAGTTGGACGGCGCGCTCGACGGATTCAAGTCCGACGACGTCGAGAAGATCGTGATCGCGTACGAGCCGGTCTGGGCGATCGGCACCGGCCGCACGGCCACGCCGGAGGACGCCCAGGAGGTCATCGGCGCGATCCGCAACCGGGTGGCCGACCAGCACGGCAACACCGCCGACCGGGTACGGGTGCTGTACGGCGGCTCGGTGAAGTCGAACAACGTAGCCGCGATCATGGAGCAGCCCGATATCGACGGCGCGCTCGTCGGCGGGGCCAGCCTGGACCCCGTCGAGTTCGCGCGCATCTGCCGGTTGGGGGTGTAGCCCGGCGCGCCCGGTCCGGGGCGGCCCGGCTATCCTGTGTATTGTCGCCGGGCGTTCGCGCTCGGCGGCGTCCGGCCAGGAAGGAATTCACCCGCGATGATGGCGTTCGCCTACACGCTGATCGTGCTCCTCGTGATCACCAGCGTCCTGCTCACGATGCTGGTGCTGCTGCACAGGGGCAAGGGCGGCGGCCTGTCCAGCATGTTCGGCGGCGGCGTCTCGTCCAGCCTGGCGGGCTCCTCGGTGGCCGAGAAGAACCTCGACCGGTACACCGTTCTGGTCGGAATCATCTGGTTCGCCTGCATTGTCGGTTTGGGCCTCTGGCTGAAGGTTGCCATGGCCACCGGTGCCTCGTAACCGCATTGTCGACGCATAAACTCGTGCGCGGCCCGTCTACCGGGCTGTCTTGTGCCGGCCTATGCCTTCCGGCCGGCTTGCTTTACGTTTTCCATCCCAGGAGCGGCGCAGTGGCCAGTGGCAATGCGATCCGAGGCACGAGGGTAGGTTCCGGGCCGACCCGGTGGGACGAGCGGGCCGATCAGGTGGCCCGGCGCGTGGTCAGTTACTGGTGCGCCAACGGGCACCGGATCGACCGGTCGTTCGCCGCCGAGGTGGAGGCGCCCGCGGTCTGGGACTGCCCCCACTGCGGCTGGCCCGCCGGTCCGGACGAGGCGAACCCGCCCGGTCCGCGCCGGGTGGAGCCGTACAAGAGCCACCTCGCGTACGTGAAGGAGCGGCGCAGCGACGCCGACGCCGACGCCATCCTGGCCGAGGCCCTGGCCAAGCTGCGCCACCGCCGCGGCTGAGCCGCTGAGCCAGCTACCGCCGCTCTGCTTCAGCGCAGGCTGCGGAACTTCGGGCCGACGTGGGCGGCGGCGGCCCTGTCGAGCAGCCAGAACGTGCGCTCGACCCCGTGCACGCCGGACGCCGGTACCTGCACCGGTCCGGCGCCGCCCGCGAGCGCCATGGCCGCCGCGTCGGCCTTGCCGGCCCCGGCAGCGACGAGCCACACCTCCTCGGCCGTGCAGAGGGTCGGCAGCGTCAGCGTGATCCGCACCGGCGGCGGCTTGGGGCTGCCCCGCACGGCCGACACCGGCCGGGTCTCGTACACGACGGGGTGCTCGGGGAACACCGACGCCACGTGCCCGTCTTCGCCGAGGCCGAGCAGGACCACGTCGAAGTGCGGTAGCCGGGCCGTTCCCGGCCGGGCCGCCGCGGCGAGCTCGGCCGCGTACCGCTCGGCAGCCGCCTCCGGGTCATCGCCGTCCGGGCCGTCCGAGGCCGGCATCGCGTGCACGAGCGCCGGGTCGACGGGAATGAAGTCGAGCAGCGCCTCGCGGGCCTGCTTCTCGTTGCGGTCCGGGCTCGTCGCCGGCACGAACCGCTCGTCGCCCCACCAGAAGTGCACCCGGGACCAGTCCACCGCGTCGCGCACCGGCGCCTCGCGCAGCGCCGCGTACATCTTGGCGGCGATGCCGCCCCCGGTCAGCACCACGGACGCCGAGCCGCGTTCGGCCTGCGCGTCGAGCAACCGGACGGCCAACCGGGCGGCGGCCGCGTGCGCCAGCACCTCCGCGTCGGCGTGGACGACAACCGACGCCTCACCCACGACTGCACCTCGCTCCGCTCGACCATGAGAAGCTCACGCGGCGTACACCGCCTCGGGTTTCTCGGCGAGCGCCGGGTCGTGCCACACGTGCACCCGGACCGCCGGGCGGGAGTCGAGGTTCGACCGGCCGGTCGCCGCGCCCAGGGCCGCCGCGTACGGCTGGTCCGCGTCGAGCCGGCGCAACTCCTCGGCCAGTTCGTCGCCGAGCATCCGTTCGACCAGCGGCAGAATGCGATCGGGCAGGTTGGCGCGCTTGAGCACCGCCGTACCGTCGCGCGCGGCCTCCAGGGCGAACTCGTCGCCGTCGGCGAGCGTCACCCGCACGCCGGCGAGGCGGCTCGCCTGCTCCCACGTCGGCACCACGTTGAGGCGGGCCTGCAGCCAACCGCCGAGCAGCGCGGCCGTCGGGTCGGACTGCGGCCCGACCACCGTCACGGCCGTCACCCGGCGCTGCAGCGCGTCGAACGCGCCGGCGATCAGCGTGCGCCACGGGGTGGCCCGGGTCCAGGCGAGGTCGGTGTCGCCCGGCGCGTAGTCGTCGGCCCGGATGCGCAGCGCCTCGACCGGGTCGTCGTTGGTCTGCAGGGCGTCGGTGATCCGCCGGTCGGCGACCACGCCGAGCGGGTCGTGCGCGATCCGGTCCGGCGGCGTCATGTGCCACCACGTCACCACCGGGACGTCCGGCGCGAGCAGCGGCATGACCACCGACTCGGCGTGCAGCGCGAGCCGGCCCCGCATGCGCATCACCACCGCCTCGCACGGGCCGAGCCGGCCGCCGACGACGATCTCGGCGTCCAGCCGCGACTGCTCGGACTTCACGTCGTACCGGGCGACGATGATGATCCGGCACGGGTGCGCGGCGGCGGCGATGGTGGCGGCCGCTTCGGCGTCGCGGATGCGCTTCTCGTCCACGACCACGACGAGGCTGAGCGCCAGCCCGCTCGCGACGCCGCCGGCGCTGCGGCGCTCGGCGGCGAGCGCGTGTAGGACGGCGTTGCCGTCGGTGTCCCACAGCGAGATCATGCGGTTCCTCCTGTTAGCGGCCGCTTGACCGCGGGCTCCGCTACGCTTCGCCCGCTGGCGGCCGCGGTCTTCCTCACGCCCGGCGCCAGGCCCGGCCGGTGCGGGCGAGCATCTCGTCCGCGGCCCGCGGACCCCACTCACCGGCCCGGTACGTCTCCGGCTTGGTGCCGGCCCACGCCTCCTCCAGCGGGTCGATCACCGCCCAGCTCGCCTCCACCTCGGCGGCGTCCGGGAACAGCGTCTTGTCGCCGATGAGCACGTCGAGCACGAGCCGCTCGTACGCCTCGGGGCTCGAGTCGGTGAACGCCTCGCCGTAGGAGAAGTCCATCGCGATGTCGCGCAGCTCCATGGCGGTGCCCGGCACCTTCGAGCCGAACTTGAGCACTACGCCCTCGTCCGGCTGCACGCGGATCACCAGCTGGTTGTTGCCCAGCATCTCGACGTCGTCGTCGTTGAACGGCAGGTGCGGCGCCTTCTTGAACATCACCGCGAGCTCGGTGACGCGGCGCGGCAGCCGCTTGCCGGCCCGCAGGTAGAACGGCACCCGCGCCCAGCGACGGTTCTGGATCTCCACCTCCATCGCCACGTAGGTCTCGGTGGCGGAGTCCGGCGGGACGCCCTCCTCCTCGGCGTAGCCCTTGACCCGCTCGCCGGCCACCCAGCCGGCCAGGTACTGGCCCCGGACGGTGTGCGAGGCCACGTCGCGCGGCGGCACGATCGCCCGGAGCACCTTCAGCTTCTCGGCGCGGATCTGGTCGGGGGAGAAGCTGGTGGGCTCCTCCATCGCCAGCAGCGCGAGCAGCTGCATCAGGTGGTTCTGGACGACGTCGCGGGCGGTTCCGACCTTGTCGTAGAACGCCGCCCGGGTGCCGATGCCGACGTCTTCGGCCATCGTGATCTGCACCGAGTCGACGTGGTGCGAGTTCCACACCGGCTCGAACAGCGCGTTGGCGAAGCGCAGGGCCAGGATGTTCTGGACCGTCTCCTTGCCCAGGTAGTGGTCGATGCGGAAGACGTCCTTCGGCGTGAACACGTCGTCGACGAGCGCGTCGAGTTCCTTCGCCGACTGCTGGTCGTTGCCGAACGGCTTCTCCACGATCACCCGGCGCCAGCCGCCGCTGCGCTTGTTGTCGGCCATCCCGGTGCGCCCGAGCTGCTTGAGCACGATCGGGAACGCGGAGGGCGGGATCGACAGGTAGAACGCGGCGTTGCCCGGGATGCCGTGGGTCTCGTGCAGCTCGTCGAGCTGCTCGGCGAGGTGGTCGAAGGCGGCGTCGTCTTCGAACGAGCCCGGCACGAACTTGATGTTGCCGGCGGCGCGCGCCCACACCTCCTCCCGCCACGGCGTGCGGGCGTGCTTCTGGGCCGCCGCCTTCGCGAGGTCCTCGAAATCACCGTCGCCCCAGTCGCGGCGGGCGAAGCCCAGCACCACGAAGCCCGGCGGCAGCAGACCCCGGTTGGCAAGGTCGTAGACGGCCGGGATCAGCTTCTTGCGGGCCAGGTCGCCGGTGACCCCGAAGATCACCAGCGCGCAGGGTTCCGGGATGCGGGGTAGCCGCCTGTCCTGCGGATCTCGCAGCGGATTGGTCATGATCGTCAGCTCTTCTCCAACGCCGCCAACAACTGAGCGATCCCGGCCGCGCGGTCGGTGAGGTGCAGGTGCAGCAGCGGCCGCCCGCGGCCGGCCAGCGCCTGCCGGTCGCCGGCCGCCTGGGCCGGGATCAGCTTGCCGAACGTGTACGGCTTGCCCGGCACCGGCGAGTCGTCGGCGACGGCACCCGTGATCTGCAGGAACGCGCCCTCCTGCGGGCCGCCCTTGTGGTACTGGCCGGTGGAGTGCAGGAAGCGGGGGCCCCAGCCGAACGTCACCGGACGGCCGGTCTGCGCGGCGAGCCTGGGCCGGGCGCCGGCCGCGGCGGCGTCGCCGAGCCGGTCGAGGTAGGCCATGATCGCGATGTACCCGTGCGGCTCGGCCGCGCCGCGCAGCCACCGGATCGCATCGGGCACCGTCGCCGCGTCTCCGCCGCCGTACACCTCGATCGCGCCCTCGACGAACGACGGCTCCTCGGCCGGCGGTCCGCCGTCGAGGATGCGGTTGGTGTTCTCCTTGCTCTCCGCGACGTTGGGTTGGTCGAAGGGGTTGATCCCGATCAGCCGGCCGGCGATCGCCGTGGCGAACTCCCAGGCCAGGAACTGTGCGCCGAGCGGGCCGTTGACCGCCACGTGCGGGTCGACCCCGCCGCCGGGCACCGCGTCCGGGCCGAGCGAGCCGCCGTAGGTGACGGTGAGCACGTCGGCCCCGGTGGCGCCGGGGCTGGTGGGCGTCTCGACGACGACAGGCAGGATGCCGCGGCCCTCCTTGCCGGTCGACTCGGCGAGCAGCTGCTCCGCCCAGTCACCGAGGCCGACGATGCCGGTGCCGTCGGAGATCAGCGCCACCTTGTCGCGGCCGGCCAGGGCGGCCGCGCCGAGCGCCGCACCCAGCGCGAGCGCCGGGTTGTCGCTCGAGCCCGACAGCGACTGGTGCAGCGCCTCGGCCTGGTCGAGCAGTTCGGCCACGTCGACGCCGGCGAGCGCGCTGGGCACCAGCCCGAACGCGGTGAGCGCGCTGTACCGGCCGCCCACCTCCGGGTCGGCGAGCACCACGTGGGCGCCCATCTCGCGGGCGGTCGCCTCCAGCGGCGAACCCGGGTCGGTGACCACGACGAAGCGGCCGCCGACGTCGTCGAGCCCGGCCGACTCGAACGCGGCGAGGTAGGCCCGCCGGTGGCTGTCGGTCTCGACCGTCGAGCCGGACTTGCTGGCCACCACGACGACGGTGCGCTCGAGCCGGTCGCCCAGCGCGGCCCGGATCTGGTGCGGGTCGGTGGTGTCGAGCACGGTCAGCGGCGCACCGAGCGTGTTGGTGATGACCTCCGGCGCCAACGACGAGCCGCCCATGCCGGCGAGCACGACGTGGTCGAGGCCGCGCGCCGTCAGTGTCTTTCGGATGTCGGCGAGCTGGGGGAGCAGCTCGCGACCGCGGCGGTGCGTGTCGACCCAGCCGAGCCGGATCTTCGACTCCGCCTCCGCCGCGGAGCCCCACAGCGTCGGGTCCTTCGCGACGAGCTTGGCGGGCACGCCGTCGGCGACGAGCTTCTCGATCGCCTGCTCGGCGCCCGGCACCTGCCGGGCGCCGAACACGGAGAGGCCGGCCGCGCCCTCCACGCCCATCGGGCTCACTTCACCACCGCCTTGGCCGCCTGGTTCGGCTTCTCGGCACCCTCCCGGGCCGCCTCCAGCGACTTCTGGACGCCCGCCAGCAGCTCGTTCCAGCTCGCCTCGAACTTCTCGACGCCCTCCCGCTCGAGGGTGTCGTACACGTCGTCGAGGTCGATGCCCACCTCGGCGAGCCGGGCCATCTCCTGATGGGCCAGCTCGTAGTTCGGCCGCACGGTGTCGGCGGTCTCGCCGTGGTCGGCGAATGCGTGGATCACCGGCTCCGGCATCGTGTTGACGGTGCCGGGCGCGATCAGCTGCTCGACGTAGATGATGTCGCGGTACTTCGGGTTCTTGGTCGACGTGGACGCCCACAGCGGGCGCTGCTCGTTCGCGCCGGCGGCCTTGAGGCTGCGCCACTCGTCGTTGTCGAACACCTTCTCGTACAGCTCGTAGGCCAACCGGGCGTTGGCGACGGCGGCCTTGCCCATCATCGCCTCGGCGTCCGGGGAGCCGATCTTCTCGAGCCGCTTGTCGATCTCGGTGTCGAACCGGGACACGAAGAACGACGCCACCGACTGCAGGTCGGACAGGTCCTTGCCGTTGGCCTTGGCCTGCGCGACGCCCTCCTGGAAGGCGCGCATGACCTGCTCGTACCGCTCCAGGCTGAAGATCAGCGTGACATTGACCGAGATGCCCTCGGCGAGCGTCGCGGTGATCGCCGGCAGACCGGCCAGGGTCGCCGGGATCTTGATGAACAGGTTCGGCCGGTCGACCAGCCACCACAGGGCCTTGGCCTCGGCGATGGTGTTCTCGGTGTCGTGGGCCAGGCGCGGGTCGACCTCGATGGAGACCCGGCCGTCCATCCCGCCGGACGCGTCGTACGCCGGCCGCATCACGTCACAGGCCCAGCGCACGTCGTACGTGGTGAGCATGCGGGTGGCCTCGTCGACGGTGACGCCCCGCCGGCCGAGGTCCTTGACCTGCTCCGCGTAGTCGTCGGCGTCGGCGAGTGCCTTCGCGAAGATCGTCGGGTTGGTGGTGACGCCGACGACGTGGTTGTCCCGCCGCAGCGCGTCGAGCGTGCCGCTGACGAGCCGCTGCCGGGAGAGATCGTCGAGCCACACCGACACCCCGGCGGCGCTCAGTTGAGCCAGTCTGTCCGTCATTTTCTTGCCTCTCCCTCAGTTGCCCGTGGTGGACCCCTTGATCACGCCGGCCTTGGACAGCGCCGCACGCGCCGCCGCCACCACCCGGTCGGGCGTGAAGCCGAACTGCTCGAACAACACCTGGTACGGGGCGCTCGCCCCGTAGTGCTCGAGACTCACACACTCGCCGTACTGCCCGACCAGATCGCGCCAGGACATCGCGATGCCGGCCTCGACGGAGACCCTGGCGTACACGTCGGGCGGCAGCACCCGGGTCTGGTAGGACACGTCCTGCTCCCGGAACCACTCCTGGCACGGCATCGACACGACGCGGGTCGGTACGCCGTCGGCCTCCAGGCGCTCCTGGGCGGCGAGGCAGAGCTGAACCTCGGAACCGGTGCCCATGATGATCACCTGCGGTTGGCCGTCGGACGCGTCCTTCAAGATGTAACCGCCGCGGGCCAGTTCCGATGCCGGCGCGTGGGTACCGCGGTCGACGACCGGCAGGTTCTGCCGGGTGAGGATCATCGCGGTCGGCCGGTCGGTGTGCTCCAGTGCCACCTTCCAGGCCTGCGCCGTCTCGTTGGCGTCGGCGGGGCGCACGACATCCAGGCCCGGGATCGCGCGCAGCGCGGTGAGGTGCTCCACCGGCTGGTGGGTGGGGCCGTCTTCGCCGAGGCCGATCGAGTCGTGCGTCCAGACGTAGATCGGCGGGATCTTCATCAGCGCCGCGAGCCGCACCGGCGGGCGCATGTAGTCGCTGAACACGAGGAACGTACCGCCGTACGGGCGGGTTCCGCCGTGCAGCACGATGCCGTTGAGGATCGTGCCCATGCCGTGCTCGCGGATGCCGAAGTGCATCGTGCGGCCGTACTCGTGGCCGGGGAACACCTTGGTGGCGAACTCGGACGGGACGAACGAGGGCTCGCCCTCCATCGTCGTGTTGTTGCTCTCGGCCAGGTCGGCCGAGCCGCCCCACAGTTCGGGCAGCACCGGGGCCAGCGCGTTGAGCACCTTCCCGGACGCCGCCCGGGTCGCGATGCCCTTGGCGTCGGCCGGGAACTCGGGCAGCACGTCGGCCCAGCCGGCGGGCAGCGTGCGGGTGCTCAACCGGTCGAGCAGCGCGGCGCGCTCCTCGTTGCCGCCGCGCCAGGCCTGGAACGCCTCGTTCCACCTGCTGT
>Ga0111539_10004076_pt1 | contig 19177 bp, 19 predicted proteins | sample RhiMethybrSRZTD1_FD_79667 | JGI IMG/M metagenome (GOLD analysis project Ga0111539, IMG submission 79667) | Populus rhizosphere microbial communities from Tennessee, USA - Rhizosphere MetaG P. TD hybrid SRZTD1 (version 2) (version 2) | ecosystem: Host-associated > Plants > Roots > Rhizosphere >... | reverse complement strand
GCGATCGACGATCCGTTCCGCGTGGTGATGGACGAGATCGACGCGGTGCAGAACGAGGCCCGGCTGGTGTTCGTGGATTTTCACGCCGAGGCGACCTCGGAGAAGGTCGCGATGGGCTGGCACCTCGACGGCCGGGCCACGGCCGTCGTCGGCACGCACACGCACGTCCAGACGGCCGACGAGCGCGTGCTGCCGAAAGGGACGGCCTACATCACGGACGTGGGGATGACCGGACCGCACGATTCGGTGATCGGGGTCGAGCGGGCGGCGATCCTCCAGCGGTTCCTCACGGCGCTGCCGCAGCGCTTCGAGACCGCCAGCGAAAACCCGCGTCTCTCCGGCGTCATCGTCACGGCCGACGAGATGAGCCGGCGCGCGATCTCGATCGAGCGCGTCAGCCTCTCCGCCCAGCAGATCGAAGACCTCGCCGCCCTGCCGTCAGTCTCGAACGTGCGATGAGCGAGTGGCTCCCGCTGTCGTTCGACGATCGGCCGAACCGGAGCCGTCCGTGTTCGGTCAGCGATCTCACGACGCGTCTCAAGGGCGTGATCGAAGAGGCGCTCGGCGCCGTGGCGGTCGAGGGTGAAGTGTCGAACTGCCGGCAGTGGAGCTCCGGCCACATCTATTTCACGCTCAAGGACGACTACGCGCAGCTGCGCGCGGTGATGTTCCGGACCAACGCGCGGCAGCTCAAATTCCGCCTCGAGGACGGCATGCACGTCGTCGCGCGCGGCCGCATCAGCGTCTACGAAGTGAAGGGCGAGTACCAGCTCGTCGCCGACGCGCTCGAGCCGCAGGGACTGGGCGCGCTGCAGGCGGCGTTCGAGCAGCTCAAGCGCAAGCTCCAGGCCGAGGGGCTGTTCGACGCGGCGCGCAAGCGCGGGCTGCCCGTGCTGCCGCGCCGCATCGGCATCGTGACGTCGCTCGACGGGGCGGCGATCCGCGACGTGCTCCGCGTGCTGACGCAACGGCATCCGACGGCGCGCGTGGTGATTCGCGCGGCGCGGGTTCAGGGCGACGACGCCCCCGGCGACATCGTGCGCGCGTTGCGCGCGATCGCGCGTGTGCCGGAGCTCGACGTCGTGATCGTCGGCCGGGGCGGCGGCTCGGCGGAGGATCTGCAGGCGTTCAACACCGAGACGGTCGCGCGCGCCATCGCCGCGTGTCCGGTCCCGGTAATTTCCGCGATCGGGCACGAAGTCGACTTCACAATCGCCGATTTCGTCGCGGATGTGCGGGCGGCGACTCCGTCCAACGCGGCCGAGCTCGTCGTCGATCGCGCGGACAATTTCCGGACGCGGATCGATCGCGCCGCGCAGCGACTGCACCGGGCGCTGGCCGTCGCGACCGATCGGCGGCGACAGACGGCCGACCGCCTTGCCCTTCGCCTGCGCCAGTGGCCGGTGCGCATCGCCCTGCGCGATCGCGACCGCCAGGATCTGACGCTGCGCCTGGCCCATGCCGTGCGCGACCGGGTACGACGGCTGACGACGCGGGTGGACGGGCTGCGTCGCCGCCTGGAGCGGCGCGACGTGCGGCGGCTCACGGCCGAGCTCGAGACGCGCATCGTCCGCGCCGACGGACGGTTGATCGAGCTGGTCCGCGTCCGGCGGCTGTCCGCCGAATCGCGCGTCCGACGGCTCGCCGGACAACTCGACGCGCTGAGCCCGCTCGGCGTGCTCGGCCGCGGATACGCGGTCTGCTGGGACGACACGCGGACGCGCATCATCAGGTCGGCGCGCACGGTCACGCCGGGCGACGCGGTCCGGGTGACCCTCGCGGAAGGCGAGCTCGCCTGTCGAGTCCTCGACGCACAGGCCGACGACGTCGCGGGCAAGACCAAGCCGTCGTAGACTGGGCGCGCGGACCCTTGCTTCATGCCTGACACCATCAAGGACTTCGAATCGGCGATCGTCGAGCTCGAGCGCATCGTCAAGCAGCTCGAAGACGGAGAGCTGCCGCTGGACAAGTCGCTGGCGCTCTTCGAGCGCGGCGTCGAGCTCTCCCGTTACTGTCACGAGCAGCTGGGCGCCGCACAGCGCCGCATCGAGCTCGTCACCGAGCGCGGGGAGCTCAAGGATGCGTCCCACCTGCTCGATCCCGACGACGTCGAGCGGTGACCCGCGTGTCGCAGGCCCCTGCCAGTCTCGACGCGTACCTGGATACGCTGCGGACCACGATCGAGTCGGCGCTCGATCGCACGGTGGCCGCCGGTGACACGCCCGCGGTGCTGCGCGAGGCGATGCGGTATGCGGCGCTCGGCGGCGGCAAACGCCTGCGGCCGTGCCTCACGCTGGCCGTGGCGGAAAGCGCCGGCGCCGAGCGCGGACTCGACGCGCCGGTCGCGCACTCGCTGGCGCTGCCCGCCGCGGTGGCGGTCGAGATGATCCACACCTATTCGCTCGTGCACGACGATCTGCCGGCCATGGACGACGACGACCTGCGGCGCGGGCGGAAAACCTCTCACGTCGTGTACGGCGACGGGCTCGCGATCCTCGCCGGCGACGGTCTCTTGACCGATGCGTTTGCCACGCTCGTCGAGCCGCCGGCGGCGCTGGTGCCGGCCGGGGCCGCGCGGGCCCGTGACGAACAGCGCCTGCGCGCGGTCGCGATCCTCGCCGCCGCGGCGGGCGCGCGCGGCATGGTCGGCGGACAGGCGATCGATCTCGCGGCCGCCGGCCGCGTGCGCAATCGCGCGGCGGCGCTCGACGCCGCCGCGCTGGAAGACATGCACCGCCGCAAGACCGGCGCGCTCATCCGCGCCGCGGCGGCACTCGGCGCGGTGATGGTGGGCGCGTCGGCCCAGATCGTCGCGGCCGTTGACGACTTCGCGCGCGAGCTCGGCCTCGCCTTTCAAATCGTGGATGACCTGCTCGACGTCGAAGGCTCGAACGAAGCGCTCGGGAAGACCGCCGGCAAGGACGCCGCCGCCGGCAAGCCGACGTATCCGTCGCTCTTCGGCCTCGACCAGTCGCGCCGGCTGGCCGCGCGCTCCGTCGATCGCGCCAAGGCCGCCCTGGCCGCCGCCGGCCTCGGCGGCCGGCTCGCGGACATCGCCGACTGGAGCCTGGGGCGATCGCGATGAGGAAGCTTCACCAAGAAAAGCTTCACCATGAAAAAGCTTCACCATGAAGAAGTGAAGAGGTGAAGAGCCTGTGGGACAAATCGCTTGTCTTTTCAGATCCGCACTGACGATTGTCCGGCGGTTGAAGGGCCGCCGCGAGCATGGCGCTGCGAGGAGGGCCTTCAGATTCTTGACCACCGGACGCAGCTCTCGACACGGATCCTGGTGAAGCTTTGATTCCATGGTGAAGCTTTTTTGACAGTGCCAAAAACCAGACTCGACCAACTGCTCGTCGCGCGCGGGCTCGCGCAATCGCGGGAACGGGCGCGCGCGATCGTGCTTGCGGGCGACGTACAGGTCGCCGGAGTGCCGGTGACGAAGGGCGGCACGCTCGTCGATGAGGCCGCGGAGATCACGCTGCGTCAGCCCGATCACCCGTGGGTCGGCCGCGGCGGCATCAAGCTCGCCCACGCGCTCGACGTGTTCGCGCTCGACGTCGGCGGCACGGTCGCCCTCGACGTCGGCGCGTCCACCGGCGGATTCACGCACGTGCTCCTCGAGCGCGGGGCGGCGCGCGTCGTCGCGCTCGACGTCGGCCACGGCCAGCTCGACTGGCGGCTCCGCACCGACCCGCGCGTGGTCTGTCTGGAAGGCGTCAACGCCCGCCTGCTCACGGCGGATGCCCTGCCGGCCGATCTGCGCCAATTCGACGTCATCACCGTGGACGTCTCGTTCATCTCGCTGCGACTCGTGCTTCCGGTCCTGCCGCCGCTCCTTCGCGCGGGCGGACACGTCATCGCCCTCGTGAAGCCACAATTCGAGGCCGGGCGCGAAGAGGTCGGCAGGGGCGGGATCGTGCGCGATGCGGACGTGCAGCGTCGCACCGTGGACGAGGTGTCCGCTGCCGCGCATCAGGTAGGATTGGAGCGCGTCGCGGCGGAACCGTCGCCCATCACCGGGGCGGAGGGCAATCGCGAGTTCCTGCTCCTGCTGCGCCCGCGCCGATGACCATTCGCACTGCGGCCCTCATCGCCCGACACACACTGCCGGAGGCGCTCGCCGCGCTGACCGAGGCCGCGGCGTGGCTCGGCGTCAACGATTGCACGCCGATGATCGAGGAGGAGAGCGCGCGCCAGGCGCGGCTCGAGACGCGCTGGCCGACCGTGCCGCGGGCGCAGCTCGGCCGGAACGCCGACGTCGTCCTCGCCTTCGGCGGCGACGGCACGCTGCTTGGCGCCGCCAGCGCCGTCGCGCAGTCGGCGGCGGACACGCCGGTCCTCGGGATCAACCTCGGGCGGCTCGGCTTCCTCACCGAGGTCAGCCGCGCCGAGCTCGTCCCGGCGCTCGAGGCGCTCATCGCCGGGCGGTTTCACCTGGAAACACGATTGCTGGTGTCCGGCGAAGTGGAGCGCGACGGTCGGACGATCGCGAGCCACCTCGCGCTCAACGACATCGTCGTGACGAGGGGCGCGTTCTCGCGCATGATCGAGGTGGACGTGTCGATTGCGGGACGGTCCGTCTGCCGCGTGCAGGCCGACGGCCTCATCGTCGCGACCGCGACCGGCTCGACGGCCTACAACCTCTCGGCCGGCGGGCCGATCGTGCATCCGGAAGTCGATGCGCTGGTCCTCACGCCGATCGCCCCGCACACCCTGACCAACCGGCCGCTCGTGCTGCCGGCGACGACGCGCGTGACCCTGCGGCCGGAGATCGCGCCGCAGGCCGACGTCGTGCTCACGTTCGACGGTCAGTACGGCGTGCCGCTCGTGGCACACGACGCGGTGCACGTCTCGCGCGCGCCGCGCGTGCTGCGGCTGGTGCGGATCTCGGGCCGCACGCACTTCGACATGCTGCGCGAGAAGCTCAAGTGGGGAAATCCGTAGGCTTCGAACGCTTTTCCATCGGGTGCATCAGCACCAGATCTCTTTTCACGTACAGGCGAAACCAGTAGACGAAGTAGTGCCGCCAGTGGAGCGGCTGCGGCGTCCGCCACTCGAGGCGATACCACGGGAGCCGCGAGTCTTCGTGGTGGTGCACGTGCCGGTTCAGGTTGAACAGCGGAATCAGGACGCGGTACTCGTTGGCAAAGCCGTGCTTCTCCGGCTCGCTGTGGTGCTCGATCGCGCCGCGCAGCGACACTGGCACCGCCGTCGTGAAGGCGGTGATCGCCATCAGCTTCCACGCCATGTCGCCGCGCCCGACCGCGATCCAGAACGCGATCGACGCGAGCGACAGCCCGACGCCGAGCGCGAGCCGGTGGCTCCGGACGTACGGGTGCCGGCTGTTCCACGCGCCGAAGTAACAGCGAAAATAGAACGTGATCTCGAGCGCCATGATCGTCGCGATCAGGCGGTTCGAGTACTGCCGGACCGGCATGTCGCTGAATCCCGAGTCGTTCGGCGTGTTCAGCCAGCGGTGATGCGAGAGATGCGTGCCGCGAAACAGCTCGAGCGTGCCGAACATGATCGTCAGCCCATCCACGATCGACAGCACGACGAGGTTGTGGCTGTACTTCCGGAACGGAATGCCGTGGATGTACTCGTGCATCATCACGCCGATGCGGTGCGCGAGGAGGACGCCTGGCACGGCGGCGATCCAGAAGGGAACATAGAGCAGGAGCGCGAGCAGCGCGATCATCATGATCGCGGCCGTCCCATGTGTCAGCCACACCGCGTGACGGCTGAGTAGAAAGCTCTGCCACGAACTTTCAACAGCGCCCATTCAGGACTCCCCTAGCAGGGCCCAGGGCCCAAGGCCAACGGCCCAAGTCAGACACGTCCGACGCACCACCTGGGCCCGGGGCCAAGGGCCTTCCCTTCGTAGGCCTGCAGCCGTGGGGCCCAGGGCCTACTTACGGAAGTACCGGATCTGCCAGGTCGCGACGTTGCGATTATGCTCCTCCAGCGTCGCGGCGAACACATGTGATCCGTCGTTGCGGCTCACAAAATACAGGAAAGGCGCGTCGACCGGGTGAACCGCCGCGTCGAGCGACGCGCGGCCCGGAGCCGCGATGGGGCCGGGGGGCAGGCCGGGGTAGCGGTAGGTGTTGTAGGGCGACGAGTTCTGCTGCAGGTCCTCGCGGCGCAGGTTGCCGGTCCACTTGCCGCTCTTCATCAGCGCGTAGATCACGGTCGGATCGCACTGCAGGAGCATCCCGCGCTTCAGCCGGTTGTGGTACACCGCGGACACGACCGGCCGTTCCTCGGGCCTGGACGTCTCCTTTTCGATCAACGACGCAAGCGTGACCGCTTCGTGGACGGTGAGCCCCAGCGCCTTCGCGTCGGCGCGCAGCTTGTCGTCGAATACCTGGCCGAAACGCGTGACCATCGCGCGGACCGCGGCGTCGGCCCCGGCGCGCCGCGGCAACGGGTAGGTGTCCGGAAAGAGGTAGCCCTCGAGTGTCCGGAGCCTCGGATCGATCGAGGCTGCCAGCGAGACGTCCCCGGCGGCCGCTTCGAAGTCGGCCGCGCGCCCGATCCCTGTCCGTTCGAACACGGCGGCCATCTCGGGAATTGTCAGCCCTTCGGGGAAGGTGACGGGTCGCGTGTAGACATCACCCGAAGCGAGCCGCCACACCACGTCGAACGTGGACGAGGGTCCGGCGAAGCGATACTCGCCCGCCTGCAGGCGCCGATCGGCTCCCGCGAGGCGCGCCGCGAGCCGGAACGTCAACGGATCGGGGACCACGCCGGCGTCCGCGAGACGCGAGGCGATCCCGGCCACACTCAGGCCCGTCGGCAGTTCGACGAACACCTCGTCCGCCACGAAGCCGCGGTAGGGCGCGACCATCCGCTGTCGAAACCAGAAGGCGCCGGCTCCCGCGAGCAGGACGCCGAGGATGAGCAGGATGGCGAGCTTCTTGAGCATCAGGTGTCGGCCCCCGCGTCGGGATCGAGGCGCGGGCGCCCGTCGAGGAAGTCCTGCAGGATCACCGCCGCGGCCGCAGCGTCCAGCTGTTCCTTTCGCAGTCGCCAGTCCGGTTCCCGCTTGGCGAGCCGCTGCTCGGCCTCGTGACTCGAGAGACGCTCGTCCTGCAGGTGCACGGCCAGGCCCGTCATCGCGCCCAGGTGGCCGGCGAACAATCGGGCCGGCGCCGTCTGTTGCGTATCCTCTCCGTTCAATCGCCGCGGAAGACCGACGACGAGCCCGCCCAGCTCCGCCGCTTCAGGATCTTCGTCGGCGCGCAGCCGGGCGATCAGATCCGCGAGCATCGTGGCCGACCCCTCCGGCGTGGGCCCCGCCGCGATCGTCCGCCACGGCCGCGCCAGGAGCGCCGTGTCGTCCGACAACGCGAGGCCAATACGGCGCTGCCCGAAGTCGATGCCGAGGAAACGCATGGGGATAGCGTAACAAAACGGTGCAGGGTACACAGTGCACCGTGCTGGGTGCGGGTGCAGGGCGCGGTCGTGCTTGGTGCTCGGTGCGGCCGTGCGCGGTGCGGCGTGCGGCCGTGCTCGGTGCGGCCGTGCGCCTCGTGGGCTTGGGCCTTGGGCCCTGCGCCCTGTACTATTCGCTGATGCGCCGGCTGGCCTTCGTCGTCCTGGCGTCCGTGGCGGCGGCGGCGGGCTGCAGCCGGGAGCCGGTGGACTCGGGGCGGCCGAAGCTCGTCATCATCGGCTTCGACGGACTCGATCCTGATCTCGTCCAGCAGTACGTCGACGACGGGCACATGCCCGCGTTCAAGCGCGTGATGACGGGCGGCGGGATCTTTCCACTCGAGACGACCGTGTCGCCCGAGTCGCCGACGGCGTGGGCGTCGTTTGCGACCGGCGTGAACCCCGGCAAGCACAACATCTACGACTTCCTGGTCCGCGATACGACCACCTACCTGCCGGATCTCGGGATGGTGCGCCGCGAGCCGCCGCAGTTTCTGTTCGACTGGATTCCCGTGCGGCGGCCGAAGGTCGTGTCGATGCGCGGCGGCACATCGTTCTGGATGACCGCCGGCCAGGCAGGCGTCCGCAGCAGCCTGCTGACCGTGCCGATCACCTTCCCGCCCGAGGATGTCCCGAACGGCGAACTGCTTTCCGGGCTGCCGCTGCCCGATCTGCGCGGCACGATGGGCACGTTCTATTACTTCGCGACGGATTTGAGCCGCTACGAAGAAGGCAACACCGAGTTCGGCGGCATCCTGCGGCGGCTGGTCTTCGAGGGCAACACAGCGCGCTCCGTGCTGGTCGGCCCGCCCAATCCGATCATCCGCCCGAAGATTCAGGCCATCCGCCACAAGGGGCCGTTGAGCGACGCGGATCGGACCACGGTCGCCGAGCTCGAAGCGCAGGAAGACGTGACCTTGCCGCTCTCGGTCACCTGGACGCGCGGCAGCAAGTCGGCGACGGTTCAGCTCGCCGGCCAGTCGATCACGCTCACCGAGGGCGCCTGGAGCAAGTGGATCGACCTCGAGTTCCGGGTGAACGTGTTCGTGAAGCTGCGCGGGATGGCGCAACTGCTGCTGCTCGACGCCGGGCAGGAGTTGAAGCTCTACATGTCGCCGATCAACTTCAAGCCGGACGCGCCGCCCGTACCGATGTCGTCGCCGGCGAGCTTCGCGGCCGATCTCTACAAGCGCCTCGGCCCCTACCGCACGCTGGGCTGGGCCGAAGCGACCTGGCCGCTCGTCGAAGGCCGCATCGACGAAGCCATCTTCATGGATGACCTCTACAAGGCGTTCGACGATCGCGCGCAGGTCATCCTCGATCGCGTCTCGCACCGCAACTGGGATCTGCTGGTCGGCGTCATCGAGTCCACCGACCGCGTGCAACACATGATGTACCGCCTGATCGATCCGGCGCACCCGATGTACGACGCGGCGCTCGCGGCGAAGTACGGAGACGCGATCCGGGCCGTCTATCGCCGCGCCGATCAGTTCGTCGCTCAGGTCATGGAAATCGTGGAGCCCGGCACGACCATCATGATCGTGTCCGATCACGGCTTTCATTCGTGGCGCAAGTCCGTGAACGTGAACACGTGGCTCGTGCAGGAGGGCTACATGACCCTCGTCGGGCAGACACCCGGCGCGAAGAAGCTCGACGACCTCTTCGGCGCCGGCGAGTTCTGGGAAAACGTGGACTGGAGCCGCACGCGCGCATACGCCATGGGACTGGGCCAGATCTACTTCAACCTCCGCGGCCGCGAGGCGCGCGGCATCGTCAGTCCCGGCCAGGAATACACGGCTCTCGCGAACGAGCTCGCCGCGAAGCTCAAGGCATCGCTGGTCGATCCCGACACCCGCCAGCCGATCGTCCGCGCGGTCTATAAGCGGGACGACGTCTACACCGGCGAGTACCTGGGTCAGGCGTCCGACCTCCAGCTCGGCTTCGAAGACGGCTACCGCGTTTCCTGGCAGACCACTCTGGGCGGGTCGCCCCAGGGAATCGTCTATCCGAACATGACCAAGTGGAGCGGCGACCACGGCGGATTCGATTTCGCGACGACCGCCGGGGTGCTCATCAGCAACCGGCCCCTCTCGACGGCCACTCCCCGCCTCATCGACATCGCCCCGACCGTCCTCAAGTTCTACGGCGTCCCGATTCCGAACAGTCTGGATGGAAAGCCACTTTTTCGAGACAAATGACGATATTCATGATTTCTGATTCAAGATTCGTGATTCGGGTTCCGGGTGCTGGGTTCCCGGTTCTCGAATCGCGATTCATGAATCGCGAATCATGAATCGTATAATCGAGACATGTCTTCCCGTGCCCGCTGGCTGATTGTGCTCATTTCGACGCCGCTGGTCGTTCTCGTGATGGTCGGCGGCCTCATCGGGGCGCCGCGCACCGCCCCGCAGCAGGATGCCTCGATCCGCGACCTGCGGACATTTCAGGAGGTCGTGAGCCTGATCTCGCAGGCCTACGTCGAGGAAGTGGATATCGAGCGCGTCATGGAAGGGGCCATGCACGGCCTCACCGACGGCCTCGACCCGGCCAGCGCCTACCTCACGCCGGAAGAGGTGCGGGCGATCGAGTCCAAATCGCCGGGGATGCCGGGCGACGTGGGTCTGGTCGTGACGCGGCAGTTCTACCTGCGCGTCCTGGGGGTCCGCGACGGATCGCCTGCCGCGAAGGCGGGACTTCAGACCGGCGACTACGTTCGCATGATCGACAAGCGCCCGACGCGCGACATGTCGGCGTTCACGGGCACGCGGCTGCTGCGCGGCGCGCCGGGCAGCAAGGTGACGGTGACGGTGATCCGCGGCAACGCGGCCGATCCGCACGTCATCGAGCTCACGCGTGAGACCACGCCGCCGGAAGCCGCGACGATGAAGCCGCTCGCGGGCGGCGTCGCGCACGTGCGCGTGGCGGGCTTCGGGCCGGGGACGGCGGCCGCCCTGAAAAAAATCTTCGACGGCCTCGCGGCCCAGAAGCTGACGAGCGCCGTGATCGATCTGCGCGGCACGGCGAACGGCGCCCCCGAGGACGGGATCGCGGCCGCCCGGTTGTTCATCAAGGGCGGGACGATCGCGATTCGCGCCGGGCGGGGTACCGAGAAAGTCACGACGAAATCGGACGCGGCCGACGGCGCGGTGACGACCCCGGTCGCGCTCCTCGTGTCGAGCGGCACGGGCAACGCCGCGGAAGTCTTCGCCGCGGCGCTCTCGGGCAACAACCGCGCGGAGCTCGTCGGTGAACCGACAGCCGGCCTGGCCTCGGTCCAGAAGCTCGTCCGGCTACCCCAGAACTACGGCCTCTGGCTGACGACCGAACGCTACCTGACCGTCGACGGCACCAACCCGATCCACGAGCGCGGCCTGCGCCCCACGCTGGGCGTGGCCATCCCGACCGTGGCCTTCGACGAGGTACCCCCAACGACCGACGAGCCGCTGAACAAGGCGGCGGACCGGCTGCGGACGAAGAAATAAGGGGACGGGCCTCTCCCGTCCCCTTTGATATACTGTTTCGTTCGTGGCGGCGCCGCGAAGCCCGCCCTACACGGCTTTAGGCATGTAGCTCAGCTGGTTAGAGCGCCTGCTTGACATGCAGGAGGTCGGCGGTTCGAGTCCGCCCGTGCCTACCAAAACATCGATGATCAAGTGAGAAGTGAGAAGCCAGAAGTTAGAAGTCACAGTGCGCGGGTCGGTCCGCCGGCGACGGCGCAGGACAGACACCAGCGCCCAGTACTTCTAACTTCTGGCTTCGAAGTTCGAACTTAACGCCATGTCTTCCATCACCATCACTCTTCCGGACGGCTCGAAGCGCGAGGCGGCGAAAGGCACGCCGGTGCGGGAGTTCGCCGCCGCGGTGTTGCCGCAGGGGGTGATGAGGAAGGCGCTCGCGGCCGAGGTGGACGGCCAGCTCGTCGATCTGTCCTACGCGCTGTCGCGCGACGCGTCGCTCAAGATCGTGACACCTGACGGACCGGCCGCACTCGGGCTCTACCGGCACTCGACGGCGCACCTGCTCGCCGCGGCGGTGACCGGGCTGTTTCCCGGCACCCAGTGCGGCATCGGTCCGGCGACCGAAGAGGGGTTCTACTACGACTTCGTCGTGGCGCGTCCGTTCGTGCCCGAGGACCTCGAGAAGATCGAAGCGAAGATGCGCGAGCTCGCGCAGCAGGACTTGCCGTACGAGCGGCAGATGTGGCCGCGCGCGGAGGCGATCGCGTTCTTCGCGAAGCACGGCGAACCGCTGAAGGTGCAACTGATCGAGGAGAAGACCGCCGGGCAAGCCGAGGTCTCCTGCTACACCATCAAGGACCGGGAGACCTTCGTCGATTTCTGCGTCGGTCCGCACGTGCCCTCGACCGGCAAGCTGAAAGCGTTCAAGCTGCTCACCACGTCGAACGCCTACTGGAAAGGCGACGCGCGCAACCAGCCGATGCAGCGCGTCTACGGGACCGCGTTCTTCAAGGACGAGGACCTGAAGCAGTATCTGCATCAGATCGAGGAAGCCAAGCGGCGCGATCATCGTCGCGTGGGCAAGGAGCTCGGGCTCTTCACCTTCCATCCCTGGGCGCCCGGCGCGGCGTTCTGGCTCGGCAAAGGCACGACGCTCTACCATCTGCTCGCGCAGTACATGCGCGACGTGCTCTATCCGGCGGGCTACACCGAGGTGAAGACCCCGCTCATCTACAACAAGGCGCTCTGGGAGCGCTCCGGGCATTGGCGGCATTACCGGCAGAACATGTTCCTCATCGAGTCGGAAGGCGAAGCGATGAGCCTGAAGCCGATGAACTGTCCGGGCCACTTTCTGATGTACGCGAGCGAGAAGCGCAGCTATCGTGACCTGCCGATCCGGTATCACGAGCAGACACCGCTTCACCGGAACGAGGCGTCGGGCGTCCTCTCGGGCCTGACCCGCGTGCGGCAGTTCTCACAGGACGACGCGCACTGCTTCGTCACGGAAGATCAAATCGGTGAAGAAGTCGAGCGGCTGATCCGGCTCGTGCAGCGTGTGTACAGCGATTTCGATCTGCCGTTCACGGCCAAGCTGTCGACCAGACCGCCGGAGTTTCTCGGCGAGATTGCCACCTGGGACCGTGCCGAGGCGCAGCTCAAGGCGGCTTTGGACCGGGCTGGCCTGGAGTACGCGCTGAATGCGGGCGATGGCGCCTTCTACGGACCCAAGATCGACTTCGACGTCACCGACGCGATCGGTCGGAAGTGGCAGTGCGCGACGATTCAGCTCGACTACGAGCAGCCCCAGAACTTCGACCTCAAATACACCGGCGCCGACAACGCCGAGCATCGGCCGGTCGTCATCCACCGGGCGATTCTCGGCAGTTTCGAGCGCTTCGTGGCGATCCTGATCGAGCACTTCGCCGGAGCATTTCCGCTGTGGTTGGCGCCGGTGCAGGCGACCGTGCTGCCGATCGTCGATAGACACGTGGAGTATGCCGAGGCGGTGCGCCAGAAACTGGCCGCCGCGGGCCTCCGGGCCGAAGCCGACGGACGCCAGGAGAAGATCGGTTATAAAATCCGGGAGGCCCAGCTTCAGAAGGTCCCGTACATGCTGGTCGTCGGGGACCGTGAGATGGCCGAGGGCACCGTGGCCGTGCGAAGCCGGACCGGCGGGGACCTGGGTGCCCGGGCGATCGACGAGTTCATCGCCTCGGCCCGGGCCGAAATCGAAGCTCGCCGGGCACCCGAACCGAGTCCGGTGGGAACGGCGCCCGGCGCGTAAACTTCGAACTTCGAAGTTCGAACTTCGGCTTTCGACGCGGCTCAGGCCGCTCCGAGCGAAGTCGAGCGAGCGAAGTTCTTGTGTTGGAGGTATTTATCGCTTTCGATCGAGGCCCTCGCCGCGACGACCGTGTCCGGATCAACGAACGCATCAGAGTACGGGAAATCCGCGTGATCGACGATGACGGCCAGCAGCTCGGCATCATGCCGCCGCCGCAGGCCCTGACGCTCGCGCGCAGCAAGGGACTCGATCTGGTGGAAATCTCGCCGACGGCCGTGCCCCCCGTCTGCCGGATCATGGACTTCGGCAAGTACCAGTACGAGCAGCAGAAGCGGGCGCGCGCTGCGAAGCGGCACCAGAAGGTGATCGAGGTCAAGGAAATCAAGTTCCGGCCGAAGGTCGACGAGCACGACTACCAGTTCAAGAAGAAGCACATCGAGCGCTTCCTCGGGGAAGGCGACAAGGTCAAGGCGACGATTTTCTTCCGCGGCCGCGAGAACGCGCATCCCGAAATCGGCCGGCGCATTCTCGAGCGGCTGCTGACCGATCTCGGGGAAATCGCCGTGACCGAGCAGGAGCCACAGAAGGAAGGCAACCAGCTGCACACGATCCTCGCGCCGCGGCCGGGGCTGAAGAAGAACTAAGTTCGAGCTTCGAAGTTCGAAGGTCGAAGAGTCCGTAAGGAGAACCATGCCGAAACTGAAGAGCCATCGAGGCGCGGCCAAGCGCTTCAAGAAGACCGCGACCGGAAAATTCATGCGCCCGAAGGCGTTCAAGCGGCACATCCTGACGAGCAAGCCGAAGCGCCGCAAGCGGCACATGCGCGGCACTCAAGTGGTGTCGCCGGCCGACGCGCCGAAGCTCAAGCGAATGCTCCCTTACGATTGAATTGGAGATTCGGGGATTCCGGGATTCAGAGATTCTGAACCCTCTCTGAACCCTGGAATCTCTGAATCTCCGAATCCCCGGATCCCGAATTCAAGGAGTCACGTCCATGCCCCGCGTCAAAAGAGGCCCGCATCGCCGCGCCAAGCGCAAGAAACTGCTGAAGCGCGCGAAAGGGTTCTACCAGACCAAGAGCAAGCTGTATCAGGCGGCGCAGGAAGCCGTCGACAAGGCGCTCAACTACGCCTACTCCGGCCGGCGCCGCAAGAAGCGCGATTTCCGTCGCGTCTGGGTCGTGCGGATCAACGCCGCCGCGCGGCTGCATGGGCTGAGCTACGGCCAGTTCATCAACGGGTTGAAGGCCGCCGGCGTCGGGCTCGATCGGAAGAGCCTCGCCGAGCTCGCGGTCAATCACCCCGCCGCGTTCGAAACGCTCGCCAAACAGGCGCAACGCGCGCAGCCGGCGGCGCAGCCCGCGGCGCGCGCTTAACCGGGTGCAGAGGGCGTTATCAGGGCAGAGGGCAGAGGGCACAGGGGAAGTGACAGGGACGAAAGGCGCAACGCCGCGGCGTTCCTGTGACGACCTCGCCCCCTGAGATCCTTTTTCCCTTTCCCTGCGACCTTCGCTCCTCTACCCTCCCCTATGCCCTCTGCCCTCTGCCCTGATCGCTGATGTCGTCCATCGAAGATCTCCGCGCGGCGTTCGCATCCGCGCTCGCGGCCGCCCGCACACCAGCGGACCTCAAAGGCGTCCGCGATGAGTACCTCAGCCGCAAGCAGGGCCACGTCACGGCGCTGCTGAAGGCGGTCGGCGCCGCGGCGCCCGACGAGCGCAAGGCGCTCGGTGCGGCGGCCAACGCACTGCGGCTGGAGATCGAGACCGCGCTCGACGCCCGTGAAACCGACCTGGCGCGGTCGGCGCCGCCGCCCGACGCGGTCGACGTCACGCTGCCTGGCCGGATCGCGCAGACTGGCCGCCGGCATCCGCTGACGCAGGTGCGCGAGCGCGTGGAAGACATCTTCCTCGCGATGGGCTATCAGATCATCGACGGCCCCGAGCTCGAAGACGACTGGCACAACTTCGAAGCGTTGAACATGCCGCCCGAGCACCCGGCGCGCGACATGCAGGACACGCTGTACCTCGCGCAGCCGCTGCCGCCCCTCGCCGGCGGCCGTCCGGCGACACTCCTGCGGACGCACACGTCCGGCATGCAGATCCGGTACATGGAGGCGAACGCGCCGCCGGTCCGGATCATCGCGCCCGGCCGCGTCTACCGCCACGACAACTTCGACGCGACGCACACGCCGATGTTCACCCAGGTCGAAGGGCTGGTGGTGGACGAGGGGGTCAGCCTCGGCGATCTCAAGGGCACGCTCAATGCGTTCGCGCAGCAGTTCTTCGATGCCGACGTGAAGACGCGCTTCCGCCCGAGCTTCTTTCCCTACACGGAACCGTCCGCCGAGCTCGACGTCGAGTGCCAGAACTGCGCCGGCAAGGGCTGCGCGCTGTGCAAGCAATCGGGCTGGATCGAAGTGCTCGGGTGCGGCATGGTGCACCCCGCCGTGTTCGAAGCGGTCGGGTACGACTCCGAGAAGTACACGGGCTTTGCCTTTGGCGTCGGGATCGAGCGGCTCGCGCTCCGCCTCTACGGCATCGACGACATCCGGATGTTCTACGAGAACGACCTGCGGTTCCTGAACCAGGTGGCGCTGTGAAGGCGCCGGTGTCGTGGATCCGCGAGTTCGCGGCGGTGCCCTTCGACCCGCGCCAGGTCGGATCGCGCCTCGCCGCGTGCGGGTTCGAGGTCGCGTCGATTGAAGGCGACGTCGTCGACGTCGAAGTGACGGCGAACCGGCCTGATTGCCTCAGCGTGTACGGGCTGGCGCGCGAGGCGGCAACGGCATTCGACGTCGATCTCAAGCCGGTGCCGGGCGCGGACGCCGCGGCGGTCCCGATCGTCAGCGGCGGGCGCGGCAGCGCGCCGGTTCCCGTCTCGCTCGGCGACACCGGCTGCGGCCGCTACGCACTGGCCGTCGCCGACGTGCGGGTCGCCTCGTCTCCGGCGTGGCTGGCGGATCGGCTGACGGCGGCCGGCGTCCGCCCGATCAACAACGTCGTGGACGTCACCAACTACGTGATGCTCGAGATCGGGCAGCCGATGCATGCGTTCGACGTCGCGAAGCTCGGCGGCCCGGAAATCCGCGTGCGCCGCGCCCGCGCCGGCGAATCGCTCGTGACGCTCGACAACCAGTCCCGTCCGCTCGACGAGACGATGCTGGTGATCGCGGACCACGATCGGGCGGTCGCCCTGGCCGGCGTGATGGGCGGGGCGGCGACCGAGGTCGCCGACGAGACGACTCGCATCGCCATCGAGAGCGCCTGGTTCCTGCCGGCGTCGGTGCGCGCCACGAGCCGGAAGCTGGGACTCAAGACCGAGGCCTCGGCGCGCTTCGAGCGGGGCGCCGACATCACGGCGCCCGTGCGCGCGCTGCGGCGCGCGCTCGTGCTGCTCGAGCAGATCGGCGCCGGCCGCCCGGCCGGCGGGATCGTGGACGTCTACCCCCGGCCAGCCGACCCGCGGCACGTCGCGCTGCGGCGGGCGCGCGTCACCCGGCTCCTGGGCGACGCCGTGCCGGACCGTGACGTCCAGCGGATCCTGACGCGCCTCGGCTTCACGCCGGCCGCCGGTGCGGACGGGTGGAACGTCCAGGTGCCGCTTTTCCGCGTGGACGTGCAGCGCGAGGCCGATCTCATCGAAGAGGTCGGGCGGCACTGGGGCTTCGACCGGATTCCGCCGACGTTCCCGCCGCTCCGCAGCCGGCCGCGGCTCGTGTCGCGCGCGGTCGTACGCGACCGGCGCCTGCGCGCCATCCTGTGCGGCGCCGGCTGGCAGGAAGCGGCGACGTTCACGTTCATGGAGGAGGAGGCGGCCGCGGCCTTCCTGCCCGAGGGCGAGGCGCCCGTGGCGATCGCGAATCCGCTCTCCGAGAAATTCGCCGTCCTGCGTCCGTCGCTCCTGCCGGGGCTCCTCGATGCGCTCGTCTACAACCGCCGGCGCGAGGCCGAAGACGTCCGGCTCTTCGAGATCGGCGCGACCTTCCGGAAGAGCGGAGAGTCATCGCACGCCGGCTGGGTCGCCACCGGCCCGCGCTGGGGTCACTGGAGCGGCCAGGGCGGCGCGGTCGATTTCTTCGACGCGAAGGGCGCGGCCGAGCTGGTCGGGCAGGCGTTCGGCGTGGTGCTCACCGCGGCGCCGGCGCGCGATCTGCCCTGGTTCGTGCCCGGACGCACCGCGACGCTCACCTGCGCGTCGGCGGACGGGGCCGTCGACGTCGGGACCGTCGGTCAGATCCGGCGCGAGCTGGTCGCCCGGCGCGGCCTGACGCAACCCGACGCGGTCGTGGGCGGCGAGCTGGCGCTCGCGGCGCTCGAGCGCGCGGCCGGATCGTCGTCGTGGCGCATCACGCCGCTGCCGCGGCACCCGTCGATCGTGCGCGATCTCTCGATTCTGGTCGACGAACGCTTGCCAGCCGCCGAAGTTCGTGGCACGATTCGGGCGAACGCGCCGAGCACGCTCGTGTCGGTGCGCGAGTTCGATCGGTATCACGGCGCTGGCGTTCCCGCCGGTCAGATCAGCTTGTCGGTTCGCCTGACGTTTCGCGATCCCGACCGCACGCTGACCGACGGCGAAGTCCAGCAGGCCGTCGACGCCATTGTCGCCGCGCTCGCCACCGGGGTCGGTGCGACGTTGAGGAGCAAATGACTGCACGCGCTGCCACTGCGACCGACCTGCAACCCATCGACCGACTCGAAGAAAAAGTGCGACAGCTCGTCGGCATGATCGACACCTTGCGTGCCGAGCGTGCGAAAGCCGTGGACGAAGCCGCCCGGCTCCAGCGCGAGCTCGAGGCCTCCCGGCAGCGGCTGCTCGAAGCCTCGACCGCCTCGGCCGAGGCCGGCGCGCTGCGCGAAGAGCGCGAGCTGATTCGCAACCGCGTCGTGCAGATGATCGCCCAGATCGACAAGCTGAATCTCTAGGGCCGCGATACGGCCCTCAGGACGTGATGAGCATGCGCGTGATTCAGGTCGACATCCACGGCCAGCAGTACGCAATCCGCAGCGAGCTCGATCCGCAGTACATCGCCGAGATTGCTGCGTATCTCGACGAAAAAATGCGCCTCGCGGCCCGCGAGCTCGCGAGCAGCGATCCGCTCCGCGTCGCCATCATCGCCGCGCTCAACATCGTGGACGAGCTTCACCGAGCCAAGGCCGACACCACAGGCGTCGAAGGCCGCCTCCTCGCCCGCGCCGCCGACATCGAGAGGATTCTCGATGCAGTTTTGACCGATCAAACCATTGGCAATGTGAAATCGGCAATCGGGTAATGGCAAACCCATTGGCAATGGGCAAAGTCGATCGGCAATCGCTAATCGACATCGGCAATTCGATGGGTAATCGGTAATCGGTAATCGGTTGATGGGTAAAGGGGTAATGGGTAATGGGTGTACCCCCTTCCCGCTGCAGAGAGTTCAATCCTCCGGCCAGATTTCGATCGCAGTTTCTGCAACAGTCTTTCGAAATCCCACGGAATAGCTGAATATTTTCGTCCCTTCAAACTGGATCGGCTCCTGCAGTGATCGCCGGGCATGAATCCAGCCCAACTCAGACAGCGAACAGCCACGTTCGCGAGAGAGGTCGACACCTTCGTCGCGCCGCTGCTCGAGAAGATCCGCACGCGTAACACTGCCGAGCAACTGCTCGAAGCGAGCGCCTCGGTCGCGAGCAACTACCGGGCCGCCGGCCGCGCGCGGTCGCACGCCGAGTTCACCGCGAAGATCGGCACGGTCCTCGAGGAGGCCGACGAGAGCCAATTCTGGCTCCAGCACCTCGACGCGTGCCGTCTGGCCGACCAAGCCCGCCTGGCGCCGCTCCTGGCGGAAGCGACCGAACTGGTCGCCATCTTCACCACCGCAGTCAAGACCGCGCAAGCCACGGAGTCCGACAGGCGTCAGAATCCGCCGCGACCCTCACGTCGTCGCGGCCAGCGACCACCAACCTGACGCTGGGCGCCAGTACGCTTGCCGATTGCCGATTTGCCGATTTGCCGAT
>Ga0111539_10004071_pt1 | contig 19196 bp, 16 predicted proteins | sample RhiMethybrSRZTD1_FD_79667 | JGI IMG/M metagenome (GOLD analysis project Ga0111539, IMG submission 79667) | Populus rhizosphere microbial communities from Tennessee, USA - Rhizosphere MetaG P. TD hybrid SRZTD1 (version 2) (version 2) | ecosystem: Host-associated > Plants > Roots > Rhizosphere >... | reverse complement strand
GGAATCAGATTCCTGATTCCTACACTGTCACATCCGGTGTGTCTTCGGCGGGAACGGCATCAGATCCCAGATCCGCCAGAACTCGAGCATGTCCGCGGGCGTGCCGATTGAGATCCGCAGGTACGTGTCGAACCGTGGCACCGGCGCAGCGAGCGCGATGCCGTGCGCGCGGAAGAAGTCGAGGACACGACCGACCTGACGCTGCGTGTCGAGCATGACGAAGTTCGTTTGCGAGTCGATGCTCGGCAGCATCCGCGCGTTCGCCTGATTCAGGAATTCCTGACGCTCGTTCGTCGTCAGGCCGGCGCTCTCGCGCACGTACGCCGCGTCCTCGAGGGCAGCGACGGCTCCGCGTGCCGCGATCACGTTGACGTTATCCTCGAGCGCCGAATAGCCGGCGAGGCTGGCGAGGCGAGAGGTGGTCACGGCGTAGCCGACCCGCATGCCCGCCATGCCGTGTATCTTCGAGAGGCTGCGCACGACCATGAGCCGTTCATCGTCGATCGGCTGATCGAGGAACGACACCGTGTCGGACGTCCGCTCGACGTAATCGTGATAGGCCTCGTCGATGAGGATCGCCGGTGTGCCAGGGATGCGTCGAAGAAACGTCTCCAGGTCCTGCCGCCGCGTCAGCGTTCCGGTGGGATTGTTTGGATTGCAGACGTAGACCAGGCCGGTTGTGCCGTCGATCGCGGCGAGCATTGCGGAGAGGTCGTGAGCATGATCGGCCCGCACGGGAACGCTCACGACGCGTGCGCCGCCACGAACTGCGTATTGCGTGACCAGTGGACACGTCGGGTCGGCCACGACGAGTGCCTTCCCGCGACCTGTGAACGACGCGGCCGCCATCCGGAGAATTTCGCCGGATCCGCATCCCAGGACGACCTGCGACGGATCGACGCGGTGATGACGGGCGATGGCGTCGCGCAGCCGCACCAATTCCTCGTCGCTTCGAACCGCGGTGCGGAGCGCGTCCTGCATCGCGGCCATTGCCCGCGGCGACGGCCCACGGCTGTTGCCGGTGAGGTCGAGCCGAATCGGCCCCGGCGAGCCGTCACGCTCGCCTCCGGCCGCGGCGCTGCTCGACGGCACACGAGCGGCGTGCGCCATCGACGGCAGCGCCGTCATGACGGCGCCCACGCCGAATTGACGGAGGGCGCTCCTGCGGGAGAGCTTCATCCGGCTCATTGGCCGATCGTCAGAGTCACGTTCTGCGAGTGGACCAGGGATCCGCTGGTCCCCGTGACGGTCAAGGTGCTCGATCCGGCCGACACGTTCTTGTTCGTGTTGATCGTCAGCGTCGTTGTCCCGGACCCGGTCACCGACGACGTGCTGAACCTGGAGCTCGCGAATCGAGGCAGACCGGACACGGTCAATGTCACCGGGCTGTTGAACCCGGGCTGGCCGGTGATGGTGACAGTGAAGCTGGTCTTGTCTCCACGGTTGATCAGTGCGCTTGCCGGACTCACCGAGATCGAGAAATCCGCGCTTGGCACAGTTGGCGCTGTGACCACCAGGGTCGTGGTGGTCGTGCGCGTGAAGACGCCAGTGTCACCGGTGATCGTAAGGGTGTAGGTGCCGGCCGGCGTCGACGCGCTCGTCGAGACCGTCATCGTCGATGAACCGGAGGTGGCGATGGACGCGGGATTGAACGATGCGGAAGCACCCGCAGGCAGGCCGCCCGTCACGCTCAATGCCACATTGCCGGAGAATCCCGCTCCTGGCGTCACGGTGACCGTACTTGCCGCGCTGCCGCCCGCAGTCACCGACTGCGACGATGGCGAGTCAGAGAGTGTGAAGTCTGCCACCGTGATCGTCCGTGTTGCCGCAGCACTCGTGAGTCCTCCGTTGTCGGTCACGGTGAGCGACGCGGTGCGAGTTCCCGGCGTCGAGTACGTCACGGTGGGGTTTTGACTCGTGCTGCTGCTCGGAGTTCCGCCCGGGAACGTCCAGTTGTAGCTGGCAATCGTGCCGCCGGGGTCGGGATCGGTTCCGCTGCCGGCGAACGAGAACGGCTGACCGGCATTGATTGTGACGTTGCTCGACGGGGTCGTGATCGTTGCCGTCGGCGCCTGGTTGGATGCGACTACCAGCGTCGTGGTGGTTGTGCGCGTGAACACGCCTGTGTCCCCGGTGATCGTGAGCGTGTAGCTGCCCCCCGGCGTCGACGCACTCGTCGTCACCGTCATCGTCGAAGAACCGGACGTGAGAATCGACGCGGGATTGAACGAGGCGGAGGCACCCGTCGGTAGCCCACTGGTCACGTTCAAAGCCACGCTGCCGGAGAATCCCGATCCGGGGTTCACGCTCACCGTGTACGCCCCGCTGTTGCCAGCAGTCACCGATTGCGACGACGGTGTAGCCGACAGCGAGAAGTCCGCCACGGTAATCGTCCGTGTCGTCGCACTGCTCGTCAGGCCCCCGTTGTCGGTCACCGTGAGCGACGCGGTGCGAGTTCCCGGCGACGAGTACGTCACGGTCGGGGTCTGACCGGTGCTGGCGCTCGGCGTTCCGCCCGGGAACGTCCAGTTGTAACCGGCGATCGTGCCGTCGGGATCGGTCCCGGTCCCGGTGAACGACACTGCCTGACCGGCATTGATCGTGACGTCGTTCAAGGGGTTCGTGATCGTCGCCGTCGGCGCCTGGTTGCCCGACACCGGCGCCAGCCGCACGAATTTCGCGACCGACGGTGTGCCGGCGGTATTCAGAATGAACAGCATGTAGTAGCCGGGCGGCGCGATGTTGCCGTTCGGCGGAGTCGTGACGTTCAGCACGCCGCTTCCAGCCGTGAACGCCAACTTCACGTGTCGCTGCTCCATGTCGAACGCGTGCGTCGGCGCCCCGGGGCGAACCAGGGCGACCGAAGAGATGTTCGAGGCGTCGGGCGTCTGGACCTGGAACGTCGCACCATAACCCACGCTGGCCGGAGGCGCAGGAGTGATGCTCGTGATCACTGGCCTCGTCGCCGCCGTACCATCAGCCTTGAACAGATACGCGGGCGAATAGATCTCCAGGTGCCGCTCGAAGGTGCCGCGGGTCGGATTCCCGCCCGCGAGCAGCACCTTCGCGTCCGGAAGCAGCAACGCGTTCGAGTGATACAGCCGCGGGTAGACATTCACCCCCGCGGAACTGAACGTGTTCGACGCTGGATCATAGAGATCCGCGTTGAGGCTGGCCGATGCGGCCTCCTCGTTGTTGACCGACCCGCCGGTCGCCAGCACCTTCCCGTTGGGGAGAATGGTGGCATTCAACTCGATCCGCGCCTGCGACATCGGCGGGCCGCCCGACCATGACGGCGTCGTCGCCGAGAAGTCGATGATTTCAGTCGTCGCCGTTCCTGGGTTGTTGCCACCCAGGATCATGACGCGGGATCGGTAACCATCGGCGGCGGACAAGGGCAGCAGCACCGAGGTTCCATACGAGCGCGACGTGGACAAGATCGTGTTCGCGATGACCGCGCTCCATCCGTTCGTTGCTGGATTGAAGATGCGAGTACCGCGTCCCGATCCGACATACGCGACCGTGCCATTGGTCAGCAGGTGCATGCGCGGATACAGCGGCGGCGTCCATCCAGCGGGGTACTCGGCACTCCAACCGGCACCCGGTGTGTAGAATTCGACCGCCGTGTTGGTGGCGCCGGTCTCGGTCAATCCTGAAAACGTCATCACTCGGCCATCGCCCAGAAGGGTGGTCGATGGATACCAGCGCCCGTGCGCCATGTTCTCGACGTCGGTGAACGTGTTCGTGACCGGGTCGTACACGGCATTTCGACGTTCCCCTTTGAACGGGTCGTACGCGAGATTGCCGCCGTTGACGAACACGCGGCCGTCGGGCAGGACCACCATGCCGTTGCAGAACATGTCCCACCCGAGGAGCTGCGCCGATGAGAAGCTTTCGCTCTGCGGATTCCAGACGATGCTCTCGAATGTGGTGTCAGTGGCGACGTTTCCCGAGCCGGCGACCATCAGGACGGCCCCGTTGTTCATCAACGCCATGTGCACAGGGTTGAGGTTCGCCGGCATCTGCGTGGACACCGTTCGCCATTCACCCACGCTGCCTGATTGCGCACGGCTTCGCTGAGCAAAGAAGGGAATCACCGCGGCACAGACCAAGAGGACATGGGCAAACCGCCACAACGCCGCAGAGGATCCACGACCGTTCGTCGCGCGCACTGTCGACTCCTTGGTGAGAGGGGAGGCTCTGGACGGAGCCTGTGCTTGAGCTGGGTGCAAAGGCTGAGCCTGGATGACAGGAGGCGGCGGACGTGGGGATTTGCCCAATGTTCCGCGGGTTCAAGCATCTAGCCGGTGCTCGAAGCGGTCGTCTGAGCGCGCTGATGTCTGATCGGCAGATGAGAAAAGTCCGCGCGAGGAAGTCCAAACGTCGCCCGCGAAGCGCTGCTTTATAATTGGCAGTCTTCCGTGCTCTCCTCCGGCTCTCCTCTCGTCACGCTCCGCACCGCCCCGACGGTTCCCTTCGACGGTGCCATTGCAGCCGCGCGGACCTGCTATTCACCTCGCGTGATCGGGACCGCGGAGGTCACCGATTCGCAGCGAGACTCGATCGGCTCACTTACGTTCGACGCCGGTCATCACACCGTCTACCAGCACGCGAACTTCGAGTTCGGGTTGGAGAACATCTCGCGGCAGTTCGTCTGGACGTTCCTGCATTCGTATCCGTTCTACAACTCCGAGCAGTCGAGCCAGCGCTACGTCAAGCTGCGCGAGCCGCGTGCCTATGTGCCGCCGCTCGGTGGCGAAGCGCGTCAGGTGTACGAGACGGCGGTCGTGCGCGCGTGGGACCGCTACGCGGAGCTCTCGGCCCTGCTCAAAGACGACGCGTTTTCGATTCTGAAGGAGCTGCGATACGTCCGGCCCACGACCAATCCCGAACGACTGAAGCAGATCGAAAAGGACGCCGAGAAGCGCGCCATCGAAACGGCCCGCTATGTGATTCCGATCGCCGCGTTCACGTCGATGGTGCACACCGTGTCCGGCATCGTCCTGCATCGTCTGCATCGCATGATGAACACGGGCGACGCGCCCTACGAGACTCGTGAAGTCGTCAGCGAGATGGTGCGGCTCGTCACGGAGTGGGACCCTGCTTTCTTCGAGAAAGTGGGGCTCGCACCGATGGCGGCCGATGCGGTTCCCGAGGCGCGCATCCCGGTGACCAGACGCGGCGCCGATGCCTTCGCCGCCGAGTTCGATGCGCGGTTGAACGGGCGCTGGTCGCGACTCCGCGACGTCTCACCCGATGCGGAGGAAATCGTCGCCGAGGCCGTGCGCTCGGTGGTCGGCCTGATCGCGGCGGAGATGAGCGATGACGAGGCGATCGAGCAGGTGATGAATCCGGCTCGGAACCGGTATCGCCTCGAAGTGCTGAACGTCTCGCATCATTCGCCGCTCATGCGCGCGCTGCACCACGTGCATTACGTGTTCGAGAAGCGCTTGAGCCACACCGCCGACTCGCAGGACCAGCGGCACCGGATGGTGCCAGCGTCGCGACCGCTGATGACGCTGGCCGACACGGCACGGCCCGACTACATCACGCCCCGTCTGATTGCCTCGAACCCGCGCGCCAGAGCGGTCTACGACCAGGCGATGAGCGAGGCTTGGGTCGCGAAGAATCGGTTGCTGGAGCTCGGAGTTCCGGTCGAGTTCGCGATCTACGTGCTGCCGAACGCCAAGACGCTGCGTTTCATCGAGTCGGGATCGCTGCTGTCGCTGCTGCACAAGTGGACCCAGCGCTCCTGCTTCAACGCGCAGGAGGAGATCTACCTCGCGTCGATGGACGAGATCGCCCAGGTGCGTGCGGCGCATCCGCGCCTCGGCCGCCACATCGGCCCGCCCTGTGTCGTTCGCAACGGCCTCATCTCGCCGCGCTGCACCGAAGGCTCGCATTTCTGCGGCGTGCCGGTATGGAAGGATTTCCCGAACGCCGTACGGCGGCTCTGATCGCCAACAAATCAAGAATCACGAAATCAACAATCAACAACCAATCAAAAATCACAGATCAATAATCTTCAATGCTTTTTGGCGCCTGGCTGGTACACCTTTACACCGCCAGCGGCGCTGTCCTCGCGTTTCTCGCCGCGCGCGCCATCTTCCTCGACGATTACAAAGCGGCGTTCTCGTGGCTCGCTCTTCAGATCGTCGTCGACGCCACCGATGGCGCGCTCGCGCGTCGCGCTCAGGTATCGACGCGGCTGCCGTGGTTCGACGGCGCCAAGCTCGATGACATCACCGATTACCTGACCTATGTCTTCGTGCCGGCGCTCGTCGTGTGGAAAGCGGCGCTGGTGCCTGACGAGTGGACGGTGGTCGTCGCGAGCGCGATCCTGCTCTCGAGCGCGTACGGCTTCAATCGCGCCGATGCAAAGACCGCCGACCACTTCTTCACGGGTTTCCCGTCGTACTGGAACATCGTGGCCTTCTACCTGATGGTGGCGCGATTTGGGCGAGGCGTGAATGCGGCCATCCTCATGGCGTTTGTTGCGCTGGTATTCGTGCCGATTCGCTACCTGTATCCGTCGCGCACCACGCAGTGGAAGGCGGCGACGATCGGGCTTGGCGTACTGTGGGGCGCGCTCATGGTGCTGATGTTGTGGCAGTATCCAGAGGTGTCTCGCGGCGCGTTCTGGGTGTCGCTCGGCTATCCGGCGTACTACTTCGCCGTGTCGCTGTGGCTGAGCACAACGAGTAGGAAGAACTAGGAACGACCCGACGCATCATCGGACGACGCGGCGCAACTCATCGAAGAAGTTGAGGATGAACACGATCGTGTTCTGAGGCCCATCGGAGGTTGCGACAGCGGCGACGACCAGACGCTCGCCATCCGGGTGCAGAGCGTAGACGGGCTGGCGCGGCCTATTTCGAATGAGGCCCACCTGCCGCGATTGCTCGACACGAAACGAATCGCCGTCCGTGGCATATGTCGCCACCATCACGCGAGCTCCATTTCGATAGAACAACTCCTTGCGCGTGCGAGACCACACGGGTTCGGTTCCGCCCTCGGTGGTCACTTGCCAGGTCCCACCGGAACCCGGAAACGATCGGACCCAGATTTCCTGGCGGCCGGATTGCGTGCTCATGTACGCGAGCCATCGGCCATCCGGGGAGAATGCTGGCAGGGCTTCTGTCTCCGAGGTCTGCAAGAGCCCGGTCGGTGTGCGTGGCTTCCAGCCAGACGCCTCGTCGCCGTCAACCTGCAGCAGCATCAGGTCACTGCGCGTCGGCCCGCGCGTTTCGGTGAATGCGAGAAGTCGGCCGCTCGGATGCCAGGAACCAGCGCTCTGACTGTCTTTGCTTTGCGTCAAGCGCTGCGTGTCGCCCGTGCCGTCCGCTCTACGCCAGTACAGTCCGAAGTCACCGGGTCGACCCGAACTGAACGTGATGCGGCGACCGTCGGGCGTCCAGATGGCCCCCCTTTCATTCGTGGCTTCGAATGTCCGGCGCGTGACGGTGTCGCGCTTCCAGTCATAAGTCCAAATATCGTCCTGGCCCCGGTCGTCGGTGATGTCGAACGCGAGCATCGAGCCGTCGGGCGAGAAATTCGGGGTGTTCCAGGGGATCGACGTCGCACGGAACACCGTTGTCTTCCCCTCACGGTCCATCCAGTGCATGGGAAGTCGTTCGCCGCCCTCACCGGGCACGTAAGCGATCGTTCCAGCCTCCGAAACCGAGAACTGCGCGCCTCCTGATCGCGATAACGTCGCCAGTTGCTCGATGACAGGCACCGCGTCGCCAGCCACCTCCAACCGGTCGAGATCGAAGCGTGCGGCAAAGAGGGTTCCGTCCCTCACGAACACAATGTGTCCGCTCGGGAGATACCGTCCCTGATACCCGCGCTTCACAATGATTCGGCGCGCACCGTTTGGCAGAGGCTGAATCGCCAGATTCGCTTCGTCATAGTCGCGCACGTCGTTGTGGGCTGTGTAGAGCACGGCGCGCCCGCCGGGCAATACCTGCGGCCACCGGTGCGTTAACTCGCCGTCGGTCATCGCGGCCACCGGTTCGGCTCGGCCGCCGGTCGAGGGCATCCGGAAGAGTGGAGTCAAAGGCACAATGTCGGGGACGAACACGATCGTGCCGTCTTCGGCCCAGGCACCGCCGCGGCCACTGGGAGCGTCGGCCAGCGTGACCGTGGACCCCCCGTTGACTTGCACTTTCTTCAGCTTTCCCGACGCAAAGAAGGCAAGCCACTCACCGTCCGGCGAAAAGAAAGGACCGAAGGCGTCTTCGGTGCCGGCAAGCGGCACGGCCCGGAGCTGGTCGAGGCGGCGCACGTACAACATTCGGCCGCCGCCTGCCGACTCTGCGGCAAACGCGAGCATCGTGCCGTCCGGCGAGAGCACGGCGGCGGTGGCCGGGTCAGTGGCCAGTGACACCCGGGCACCAACGTCCACGGTGAGCCGCTGCGGAAGCAGACTCGGCTTGCTGTTCCACGGCGCCCACATCAGCACGACGGTCGCCGCTGCGACGAGCGCAGCACCGGCAACGGCCCACGGCAATATCGCTGGCACGATGGCGCGAGGCGCGAGACTCGCGGCCGGCTCACTGCCTGCACCGGATCGTGCGTCGTCGATCTCGAGCCGCGCGTCGGCAATGTCGGCGAGACGTCGCGTCCGATCCTTCTCGAGACATCGTCGAAGGAGCGTCCTGATCGAGCGCGGCGTCGATGCTGGCAGCCTCGTCCAGTCGGGCTCCTTCGTCAGGACGAGCGCCAGCGTGTCGGAGACCTCGTCGGCGACGAAGGTGCGAACGCCCGTGAGGAGCTCGTAGAGCACACAGCCGAACGCCCAGATGTCGGCGCGCTTGTCCACGCTCTTCCCGCGCGCTTGTTCGGGCGCCATGTAGGCGGCCGTCCCCAGGATGACGCCGACACCGGTCATGGCTGGCGTGGTGATGGTCGGCGACAGCGAGTTCGACTGGATGCGCGTCTCCTCGCCGCCCTCGATCGCCTTGGCCAGACCGAAGTCGAGCACCTTGACCACGCCCTGAGTCGTGATCTTGATGTTGGCCGGCTTCAAGTCGCGATGGACGATGCCCTTTTGATGGGCGGCATCGAGCGCCTCGGCGATCTGTCTGGCGACTGACCAGGCCGCGTCCTGGTCCACTGGCCCGAGCGCGAGACGATCGGCGAGCGTTTCGCCAGGCACCATCTCGAGCACGAGGAACGTGACTCCGCCCGTTCGCTCGAGTCCGTATATGGCGGCGATGTTCGCGTGGGTGAGCGAGGCCAGCACACGCGCCTCGCGTTCGAATCGGGCAATCCGTTCGGCGTCGGCGGCGAACGCATCCGGCAGGACCTTGATGGCGACCTCGCGCTCGAGCGTGGTATCGCGCGCGCGAAAGACTTCGCCCATACCGCCCGCGCCGAGCGGAGACAGCACCTCGTACGATCCGAGCCTGGTCCCTATCGTCAACGACACGAGCGCGCCGATTCTGTCATAACGTCAACCGCTGAAGGCGCCGCGAGGCTAGAATCGAAAAGATATCCATGGATGAATAAGAGGTACTCGCGTGGACCCGATCGCGCTCCATGCCCACAATCCGGGCCCATACACCGGCGACGGCAACTGGACGTGGCTCATACCGGGCCGCGTGACGACGCTCATCGACGCCGGTACTGGTGAAACGGCGCACCTGGACGAAGTCGAACGAGCGCTGGACGGAGCGCCGCTCGGCCAGGTGCTCGTCACGCACGCGCACGGCGACCACATCTCCGGTGCGCCGGCGCTCGCGTCGCGGTTTCCGGGCGCCCGTTTTCGCAAGATGCCATGGTCCGATCGTGACACGCGCTGGCCCGTTCCGTGGGAGCCGATCACCGCAAACGAGCAGATTGCTGCCGGCGACGAGACGCTCGTCGCCGTGCACACGCCTGGGCACGCGCCCGATCACCTGTCGTTCTGGCACGAGCCGACGCGCATCCTCTTCTGTGGCGATCTCGCGGTCAAGGGTACGACCGTGTTCATCCCGTCGAATACGCGAGGCGATCTCGCCGACTACCTGTCGTCGCTCGAGCGGGTGATTGCGATGCAACCGTCGCGGCTGCTGCCCGCGCACGGGCCGATTATCGAAGACCCGCGCACCGTGCTGCGCGGCTACATCGACCACCGTCGCGAGCGCGAGCGGCAGATTCTCACCGCGCTGGAGCATGGCGCGCTAACGCCTGACGAGCTGGTCGCGCGCATCTATCGCGATCTCAACGAACACCTCATGCCGATGGCGCGCGAAAGCATCGTCGCGCATCTGGTGAAGCTGGCACGCGAGGGGCGCGCCGGCCGCCGCGGCGAGGCGTGGCATATCATTGGGCCATGAATCAGGTCGTCGACTTCATCAACGTGAACCGAGACCGTTATGTCGAGGAGTTGAAGCAGTACCTCGCGATTCCGAGCATCAGCGCGCTGCCGCAACACTCGGGGGACGTCCGCCGCGCCGCTGAGTGGACCGGTGACGCGCTGCGAACCGTCGGCATGGAGAACGTGCGGCTGATCGACACGCCCGGCAACCCGGTCGTCTACGGCGACTGGATGCACGCACCGGGCAAGCCGACGATTCTCTTCTACGGGCATTACGACGTGCAGCCGGTCGATCCGGTGGAGCTGTGGACCAGCCCGCCGTTCGAGGCGACCGTGCGCGACGGCGAGATCTACGCGCGCGGCGCCGCCGACGACAAGGGCCAGGTGTTCATGCACATCAAGGCGGTCGAGGCGCACATCAAGCAGGCGGGCAACCTGCCGATCAACATGAAGTTCTTCATCGAGGGCGAGGAAGAAGTCGGCAGCGTGCACCTCGACGACTTCGTGCGTTCGCACAAGCAGGACCTCGGTGCCGACGTCGTGGTCATCTCGGACTCGCCGATGTTCGACCGGGGGATCCCGTCGATTTGCTACGGGCTTCGCGGGCTCACCTATTTCCAGATCGATCTTCGCGGCACCAGGAGCGACCTGCACTCGGGCTCATTCGGCGGCGCCGTCGCGAACCCGGCGTTCGTGCTGGCGCAGCTGCTGGCTCAGATGAAGGACCGCAGCGGCCGCATCAGGATTCCGGGCTTCTACGATGCGGTGCGTCCGTTGAGCGATGCCGAGCGAGCGGAGTGGAAGAAGCTGCCGTTCAACGAGACCAAGTACCGCAAGGAACTGGGCGCGCCGAAGCTGTTCGGCGAGACCGGCTATTCGACTCTGGAGCGCGTCTGGGCGCGCCCGACGTTCGAGGTCAACGGACTGCTCTCCGGCTTCACCGGCGAAGGGGCGAAGACGGTGCTGCCCGCGGCCGCGATGGCGAAGGTCAGCATGCGGCTGGTGCCCGATCAGGAACCGGCGAAGATCGGCGATCTGTTCGAGGAGTACGTGAAGAAGATCTGTCCGAAGACGGTCGAGCTGAAGATTACGCGCATGCACGGCGGCAAGCCGTGGATGACCGAGTTCGACAACAAGTTCGTGCGCGCGGCCGGCCGCGCGATCGAACGTGGCTTCGGCCAGGCGCCGGTGTTCAATCGTGAGGGCGGATCGATTCCCGTGGTGTCGACCTTCCAGCAGGAGCTCGGCCTCCCGAGTGTGTTGTTCGGCGTCGGCCTTCCCGACGAGAACGCGCACGCGCCGGACGAGCGACTGGATCTCGGCAACTTCCACAACGGCATCATCGCATCGGCGTACTTGTATGAGGAGATCGCCCAACTGGAACAATAGCCTCGGGATTGCGGGGACCGTGCTTCTCGCGGTCGGCGTGACGGCCGCGGCGGCTCAAACGACGCCGCCCGATCAGCCGGCGGTCACCGTGCGCGGACAGACGTATACGCCGCGGTCGATCCTCGAGCGCAACATGGGGACGGACGCTGATCAGACGACGGCGTTCACGCCGCACCAGGTGATCGGCAACGTCTACTACGTCGGCACGCGAACGCTCAGCTCGTTTCTCATCACGACTCCCGACGGTCACATCCTGATCAACAGCACCTACGAGCGGAACGTGCCGACGATCGAGAAGTCGGTCGCACAGCTCGGCTTCAAGTTCAGCGACATTCGCATCCTGCTCGGGACGCACGCGCATGGCGACCATCAGGAGGGCGACGCGCTGGTGAAGGAGCGTTCCGGGGCACAGGTGATGGTCATGCGTGAGGACGTCCCCGCGCTCCAGGCGATCAAGCCCGGCGGCAAGGCGCACCCGATCGATCGCCAATTGAAGGATGGCGACCAGGTGACCTTGGGCGGGACCACGCTGGTCGCGCATCTGACCGCGGGCCACACCCGCGGATGCACCACGTGGACGATGACCGCGCAGGATGGCGGCCGCACGTACAACGTCGTGTTCGCCTGCAGCTACCGCGCGCCGGCGATGGTCACCGCTGACGTCGAGAGCGAGTTCAACCGTACGTTCACGCTCCTGCGGTCGCTGCCATGCGATGTACCGCTGGGCGATCACCCCGCGCAGTACACCATGGCGGCGAAATACGCGCGCGTGAAAGCCGGCGCGCCGAATCCCTTCATCGATCCGATGAACTGCTGGGCCGAGGCCGAGATCCAGGAGGCGATGTTGCGCGCGCAGTTGGCGATGCAGCGCAAGCCCGTGCAACCAAAGTAGGCGCGGTGACCGTGACCACGGCTCAGTCGTCGTCCTGAATGGAGCTGTTATGGACATGGCGCGGCTCGACGGCGTCGAGATCGAGTACGAGGTGCACGGCGACGGCGAGCCCGTGCTGTTGATCCATCCCGGCATCTTTGCCGACTGGTTTGCCCCGCTTGTGCGGCAGCCGGCGCTCTCGTCCTATCAAGTCGTGCACTACCACCGTGCGGGCTGTCGCGGCAGCGCCCCGCTCAAAGGCGAGGTGACGCTGGCACAGCATGCCACGCACGCGCACTTGCTGCTGCAGCACCTCGGGATTGCGCGCGCGCACGTCGTCGGTCACTCCTCGAGCGGCAACATCGCGCTGCAGCTCGCACTCGACGGGCACGACGCCGTTCACTCGCTGGCGATTCTCGAGCCCGCGCTGATGACGGTGCCAAGCGCAACGACGTCTCGCGAGTTCGTCGGCGCGTCGATCCAGCAGTATCGCGCTGGCGATCGCGCAGCGGCGATCGATACGTTTCTCCGCGGCACCTGCGGTCCCGACTACCGCGCCGTGCTCGATCGGGCTCTCCCCGCCTCGTTCGATCGTGCCATCACCGATGCTCCGACGTTCTTCGAGCAGGAGTTGCCCGCGCTTCAGGATTGGGTGTTCGGCCGTGATGAGGCGACGTTCATCATGCAGCCGGCGCTGGCCGTCGTCGGCGCGCGCAGCCTGACCTACGATCCGATCTGGGGTGAGCGGCACCAGGTGCTGCTGGACTGGCTGCCGGACGTGACGCCCGTCGTCGTTCCCGAGACGTCGCACTTGATGCAGGTCGAGAGTCCCGCCGCCGTGGCCGAGAGCCTGGCCAGTTTCTTCATCCACCATCCACTCGGCGTCGCAGTCGTCTAAGGGGCCGGCGTGGTCTTCCTGGGTGACAGGCGTCGGCTCGGCGTGCGCGTGGCGCTCGTGGCGATGGCTGCGGCGTGGTCCGTCGCGGCCCACGCGCAGGAGCCGGTGATCGGCTTGTTGTCACTGCCGGAAGTCTTCGGTAATGGCAGCTGCGACCGATTCACGCCGGTGGAGATTTCCCTGCACGCGACACCTGCGGCGTCACGTGCCGTCGGCTCTATTCGGGTCGATGCCTACTGGACGTTTCAAGACGATTTCAGCTGCGACGGACTCCGCGTGCGTGTACACCGGACCGGCACCGATCGCGTCGGCGATCTTCCAACGCGCGAATTCGGCTACGAGGCTCCCGGCGCCATCGTGACGGACCGTCGCGATCGCTGGTTCAAGGTGCGGCTGAACGACGGCTCCGCGTGGCTACATGCGTCGGACCGGGATGAGTTCTATCCGCTCCAAAAGTTGATCAGTTCTGATCTCGCGTACTTGACGGAGGCCTTCGCTTGCACTCGGCTGTCGCCGGCACCAGGGGCAACCGGTCGCGTCATCGTCGCGATGGATGGGCGGCCACAGCCGCCGGTCCGCGTTCGGGAATTTCGAACGGTGAACAACCGCCTGTGGGTTCACGTCGAAGTGTTGAGCCACAGCGTATGCGAGGGCGACGCGATGCCGAAGGTCATCGCGCAGGGATGGCTCGCGGCGCATGACGCGTCGGGCGAGCCAACGGTCTGGTTCCCCTCGCGCGGCTGTTGATCCGTCTCGAGGCCACCGCTGATCGAACTGATCCTCGAAGTTGCTGTCGCATTGTTCTGGGAGGCGTTTCTCCCGATCGCATCCGAGCTGCTCTTCGAGGTCGGGTTGGAATCGATGGGGGAGGCGCTTCGACGGCGCAGACACGTCCATCCCGTCGTCGCTGGAATCGGCATCGCGTTGTGGGGCGCGCTCGCCGGCGCCGTGCTCAGCCTGATCTGGCCCGCGCGGATTCTCCAACCGGTTTTGCTACAAGGCGCGAGCCTGGTCGTTTCACCGCTGATCAGCGGTGCTGTGATGCACGAGTACGGCCAGTGGCGCGACCGTCAGCGCGAGCCACGATCGCATCTGGCGACGTTCTGGGGCGGCGCGCTATTCGCGTTCAGCGTGGCCCTGGTGCGCTTCCTGTGGGTCGGTCGGTAGCGGTCACTCTGCACACTCTGCACGTGTTTGCCACGGCGGCTCTAGTCACACCCAATCTGTAACGTCACGCACGTGGCTGTCTGCGTAGGCGTTGGCCCACTCCCTCGTTCCGGGGACTTTGCGCTCGAACAGGGGTGGCACATGGATTGCCCCTCCAGATGGTCGAGCTGCAATCTATGTCCGATGCCGGGTTGAGCCCCGTTCAACAGTGTCCCCAGTGCACCGCGCTCGTCGAAGCGGAAGCCACGTTCTGCCGTAACTGCGGCTATACGGTCGTGCACGACGACGCGTCCATACACGGCGACGCGCCCGCCGACGAATCACCGGCGTTCGCCGAGATGCCACGTGAAGTTTCGGAAACACCTGCCGCGATGCCGTTCGACGAGCCCGACGAATCGAGCGCCGCCCTGGTGCCGGCGACGACGCGGCGCGCGCGCGCCAGTCATCCGGTGGCGCGATGGTCGATGCCCATGATGGGCGGTGCCGGCGTGCTTGCCGCGGTCACGGCGATGCTCGCGTTCGGCTGGCTTCACGCCGAGACGCAGGACATCTCCACCATCGCGCCCGTTGCCGTCACTCCGGCGCCGGCGAACGTGATCGTCCAGCCGGCGCCCGTACAGAAGTGGATGGGCCGGCGACAGGCATGGTGGGCGAGCGACGGTTCGAAAACCATCGCCTTCGAGCTCAGTGCCAGCAACGATGTCGCGGCGTGGATGACACGCGTGCGCCCGCAGCTCGTGGCCCGATGCGTGTCGCGCGTGACCGAAGTCTACGTCTCGCTCGACTCGCCTGCGAGCCTCGAGCAGGAGGCCGGCAGCCATTCCGTGCGCATCCAGATCGACGACGAGCCCGCCGTCGTGCAGCAGTGGACGGACTCGGAGAGCGGCAAAGAGCTGTTCGCGCCCGACGCGATCGAACTGACGCGGCGCCTCGCTGATGCGCGGCGGATGACGTTTGGCTTCACGCCGTTCAATTCATCCCCGGCGGTCGTCGAGTTCACGGTCCAGGGGTTCAACGAGCTCGCCCCGCTCGTGGCCAGCGCGTGCGGCTGGCGGCTGGACGAGACGAACGTGTCGCACGCGCCTCGGTCGGCCCGTCTGAAATAGACATCCTCGCCTCGATCGCCAGACTTACCATTGGCAGAGAGCTCCATTCGAGGAGGCAGGATGGCCGTTCGAATCAGACTCGCGAACGATATCGACGCCGACGCCGTCGCGTCGATCTACCAGCCCATCGTCGAGCAGACGGCGATTTCCTTCGAGACGGTTGCGCCGGATCGATACGAGATGGCTCGCCGGATCGTCGAGACACTTCGCCACTACCCATGGCTCGTCTGCGAAGGCGACGGGCATGTGATCGGCTACGCCTATGCGGCGCGGCACCGCGTGCGCGCCGCGTATCAATGGTCGGTCGACACGTCGGTCTACACCGATCGCCACTATCGCCGACTGGGTGTCGGCCGCGGGTTGTATCTGTCGCTGTTCGGCATTCTCGCGGCACAGGGGTATTTCAACGCCTATGCGGGCATCGCGCTGCCGAACGACAGCAGCGTTGCGCTTCACGAGTCGATGGGCTTCGAGCCGCTCGGCGTCTATCGCCGCGTCGGCTACAAGCTTGGCGAATGGCGCGACGTCGGCTGGTGGCAGCTGAATATCAGGGAGCACGAAGCCACGCCAAACGAGCCGCTTGGCCTGATGGCCGTCCAGCGTCTGCCAACATGGCAGGCTCTCCTGGCGCGAGGCGAGACGGCGATCCGAGCAGCGGCGGCGTAAGGTGAGATTCGTGTCCACCTCCAATCTCCAACTCCCAATTCCCAAAACATCGGGTCTTTGTTTCGTTGGGACGTGGGAGTTGGGCGTTGGGAGTTGGGAATGGGAGCTTGCTCTAAGGGACCGGTATGGGTGGACATGCGTACGTGATTCAGGGCCAGTTGACCTCGGAACGTGTGGCGGTGGCGGAGCACCCCGTGCAGCCACCGCCGCCCTCGTTGTGGCGGCGGCTGTTCGGGTCGCCGGTGGCGAGCGTCGAAGCGCGTCGTGTGGTGGAGCTCCCCGACGGCGAACGACTGATCGAGATTCCTCCGGCGCCGCTGAATGTCTCGCTCGTCGACGATCTGCGCACCTGGCTGGAGGGTCGAATGCCGCACCCCTCGGGTGCGACGTCGGTCGTGCTCGAGTATCTGTCCGGCGTGCCACCCACCGTGTACGTGCGAGGACTGCAGCCCACCGGTGCGGACGAACCGGACTACTACGTTCAGGTCACGTTTTCGGGTTGCGCCGGTCAGGCTGAGACATCGGCGCGCGTGGTCTCGCATTGGGCGGCGGCGTGGTACGCCGCCGAGCACCAACGAATTGCCTTGGAGCATTTCGCGCCCTTCGGATTCGTGCCCGCGCCCGACGCGGAGGGCGAGGACGAACGGATGGTGTTCCTTCCGGCGGGCGATCTGGGGTATCTCGAGTTCACGCCTCCGGAGGCTCGCCACGAGGGCCAAAGCGCGTTCGAGGTCGATCAAGCGATCGTCGAAGCGTACGAGGGGAGCCCGTTGTTGACGCGTCTGGACGACATGTTCAAAGGCTACATGCGCGACGTTGCGTGCCGGTGTCAGCTGTGCGACCCCGAATTCGGCGACGCCGCGATCGACGCCGGTTAGTGGAACCACGAGATGGAGCCTCCGATGACCACCAGAATGCTGATCGCCGCACCGCTCGTCTTGGCTGCCGTGTCGGTCGCGGCGCAAACGGTTCCGGCCGATCCGACACTCTTTCCCGGGCTCGACGAGTGTTTTGCGTTGAGCGGCTCGCAGCAACTGCGGGCCGGTGACCAGTTGATCGTGCTCGCGGCCGACCGTGAGCCTGAGGACGCGAGCGTCGACGTCGTGCGAAGCGGTACGGAGTCGCCCGACTGCGCTCGACGTTTTCAGCATCTGAAGCCCGAGCGGTTTGCCCGTGTGACCGTCTCCGACGACCTCCGTCACGAGGTGCTCTTCGCGCTGCAGGATCGTCCCGGTCTCAAGGTGGTGGGTGGAACGCCGGCCCACCTCTCCGTGAAGGAGACCGAACGTCTTGCACGCCTGGCGTCGGGCTCGCTACCCGCGGTGTGGCGGTCCAAGAACGTGCTTCGCCAGGCGCTGGCGTTTGGTGACGAAGGGCCGCGCATCATCGAGCTGTATCTCGGGCTGCCGGAGATGAACCGGCGAGGCGCATCGCCGCCGATCAAGTCCATTCAGATTCGGCGCTTTTTCCTGATCGGCGACCAGGTTCGCGCGAGCGAAGAATACGAGCGCGCCTCGGGACGCGAGGAGCGCGTCGACACCGAGGCGCCTCAGCTGACGGTCGACAACTGGTGGAACAGCGAGACCGCCCGCACGGTGGCGTTCATCAGCGAGGACGAGGGCGGGTTGTGGACGCGACTCTCGACCAACGTCGGCTTCGAAGGCATCTGGTGGATCGCCGAGTCGCTCCGTCCCGGGCTGCCGCACACGTCTGAGCTCTTCCTCTATACGTCGCATTGAGCGGAGCGGCGACCCGAGCCGCGTACCGCTGGTTGGGGATCAGCGGGCTCACCGAATCGATGATGACGACTTCCACGGCCCACGGGCGTCGTCGAGTTTCAGCCCGAGCTGCTCCCTCAGCGCGGTGAACAGACCGGGCAGATCGCTCGTTGCACCCGCCGGACCGCGTCCGGGCCGGCGGTGGACGTCAATCAATCCTCTATACTTCGCACTGGCGCCCTTTTGGTGAGGCGATCAGTGACCGATCACAAGTGCCCGGACTGCGGACGCCTGATGAAGGAAGGCTTTCTGCTCGATCGAGGCGACAACCACTCGTCGAGGGCGGGCGTGTGGGTCGAGGGCCCGCCGGAACGGTCGATGTGGTTCGGGCTCAAGCTGCGAGGCAAACGGAAGTACTCCGTGGCGGCGTGGCGCTGCGAATCGTGCGGCCTGCTGAAGTCGTACGCCAGGACCGAGTCGAGGTAGCGTGCCCGCCAGAGCCGACTACAAGCGCATCGCGACGGAAGAAGCCTGGGCGCCCGCCGATCTGCTGAAGCGCTATCAGCAGATGGCGGCGGACCGCGCGATCGACGATCCAGGGTTCATCGCACTGTGGACGCGTCTCGGTGCCCGCGGACAGCTGGTCGAGCGCCTCGCCGACATCGGTGACCGGCGCATCGGCGACATGAACGCCTCGGGCATCGATGTACAGATCCTCTCGCTCACCTCGCCGGGAGTGCAGGTGTTCGATGCCGCGACGGCGAATGCGATTGCGACCGACACCAACGATCAAGTCGCCGAGGCGGTGAAGCGATACCCGACGCGCTTCGCGGCGCTCGCCGCGGTGGCGCCGCACGATCCACCGGCAGCCGCCAGGGAAATGGATCGCGCCGTGCGCCGGCTCGGGCTGAAGGGCGTCATCATCAACTCCCATACACGCGGTGAGTGTCTCGACGACCCGAAGTTCTGGGAGATCTTCGAGGCCGCCGAAGCGTTGAGCGTTCCGATCTACATCCACCCACAGGCCCCGCCGCCGGCGATGATCGGGCCGTACGTCGAGCGCGGGCTCGAAGGCGCG
>Ga0111539_10004070_pt1 | contig 19199 bp, 18 predicted proteins | sample RhiMethybrSRZTD1_FD_79667 | JGI IMG/M metagenome (GOLD analysis project Ga0111539, IMG submission 79667) | Populus rhizosphere microbial communities from Tennessee, USA - Rhizosphere MetaG P. TD hybrid SRZTD1 (version 2) (version 2) | ecosystem: Host-associated > Plants > Roots > Rhizosphere >... | reverse complement strand
TTCCGGCGCTGAGCGAGAGCGCGAGCGCGCAGCTCGCAATTCCCAATATCGCTTGTCGCATGATGTCCTCCACCAAATATTTCCATTCAGGGCGCGACTGAGCCGCGCCGACCCCTTATGAATTTCCGCGCCGACTTACCGCGGGCGCCTCGACACCCTACCCGCTGACCCCATCAAAATCTGTCGGTGAAAGTCTTACTTCAATGCGGATTGAATTTTTGGGCTCTTCAGGCCCAACATGAATCCAGTGTGAACGTTCTTCTGACGGACATCGCAATGCCGCGCATCAATCGGTTTCGCATATTGCCCCACGTGCTCCTCTGCGCGCTCGTGGGATGTGACAACAATGATGGCGAAATGGGCGGGCCGCCGCCGCCCGAGCCGCAGCGCGGCGAGTTGATCGGAGACGTTACTCTGGTCGCCAGCTATTCACCCGGCGATCTCCTGGCGCTCGCGAGCTCAGGTACGGTGACCAGGGAGATCCTGGATCAACTCCTCTCGCCCGACTGCCGGATCGACGTCTACCATTTCGAATACCGCACGGTGGACCCCGCGGGCGAGCTCACGCCAGCGTCCGGCGCCTTGATGCTTCCCAATGACTCGGGCAGCGACTGCCAGGGCGAACGGCCGATACTTCTTTATGCCCATGGCACGAACCCGGACAAGGCGTACAACCTCGCCGATCTCGAGTCCTCGAACAACACGGAATCGCTGCTGATTGCCGCGATGTTCGCGGCGGAAGGCTACATCGTCGTCGCGCCGAACTACGTCGGCTACGACACGTCGACGCTCGCTTATCACCCGTACCTCAACGGCGAGCAGCAATCGAACGACATGATCGATGCGCTGACGGCCGCGCGGAGCGCGCTCCCGACCGCGGATTCGCCGGATACGACGGACGGCGGCAAGCTGTTGGTCACTGGCTACTCTCAGGGCGGCTATGTCGCGATGGCGACGCACCAGGCGCTGCAGGACGCGGGGGAGACGGTGACGGCATCCGCACCGATGTCGGGACCCTATGCGCTCTCCGCGTTCAGCGACGCGATATTCCAGGGCCAGGTGACAGGCAGCGCGCCGGTCAACCTCGCATTTCTCCTGACGAGCTACCAGAACGCGTACGGCGATATATACGCGAGCACGACCGACGCTTACGAGGCGCAGTACGCCACGGACATCGAGTCGCTCCTGCCAAGCACGACGCCCGTCGCCGAGCTCGTGGACCAGGGCAAGCTGCCCGCGACGGCGCTGTTCAGCAGCACACCGCCCGATCCTGCTTATGCGGACATGACGCCGGCGACGGCCCCGGCGAACCTCGCCGTCGTATTCGCGACGGGCTTTGGGCCGGATCACCTCCTCACCAACGACTTTCGCCTGGCGTATCTGCAGGACGCCGACGCGCACCCCGACGGCGGCTTCCCGGCGCTATCGGATGGCCAGCCGCCGGCCGCGCCGGAGAATCCGCTGCGGCAGGCGCTCAAGAAGAACGACCAGCGCAGCTGGACGCCTACATCGCCGATGCTGCTTTGTGGCGGTCACCGCGATCCGGTGGTGCTCTACCTCAACACGGAGCTCATGCAGGACTACTGGTCTTCAACGACGGAGGTTTCGGTGCTCGATATCGATTCCGACGTTGCGAGCGGCGACCCGTACGAGAACCAGAAAATTGGCTTTGCCACCGCGAAGGCGCTGGCCGAGCTCGCAGGCGGCGATGACGAAGTGCTGCGGGCCTATCACGCCGGGCTCGTCGCGCCGTTCTGCCTGAGCGCCACGAAGCAGTTCTTCGACCAGTTCTAGGCCCGCGGCATCCGCGAATTTCCTCAGCGCAGTCGCTGCAGGAAAGACCGGATCTTCCGCTCCGCCTTGCCTGAACTCAGGCCCGATAGCTTCCCGTTCAAGCTGCGATGCAATCGTCCACTGCGCCACGCCTCGAATATTGCGGGGTTGATATACGACTTTCGGCAGACCGCCGGTGTGTTGTGCAGCGCCACTGCAACTCGCCGGACGACGCGCGCAATCTTGCCTTGGCAGGCGCGCTCGTTGGGATGGTCGGGCAGCGACGCTCCTGACAAGAGGTCAACGGCCAACATCGTCGCTCCCCAGGTGCGAAAGTCCTTCGCCGTGAACTCCCCGCCCATGGCTTCGCGCAGGTAGTCGTTGACTTCGCCGGAATCGACGGGACGCCGCTGGCCGTTATCGTCGATGTACTGGAACAACTGCTGGCCCGGCAGCTCCTGGCAGCGCCTCACCAGGCGTGCGAGCCGCTTGTTGTCCACGACGATCTCGTGCTGCACGCCACCTTTCCCCCGGAATCGCAGGAGCGCACGGCCATCGCGGATGAACTGCACGTGCCGGTTACGCAGCGTTGAAAGGCCGAAGCTGTTCTGCCGGGCGTACTCGGGATTGCCGATCCGCGCCCGGGTGCTGTCGAGCATGCTGACGATGACGGCAAGGACCTTCTCGCGAGGCAGTCCGCCGCGAGCAAGGTCGTGCCGCAGTCGTTGGCGCAGCTTCGGCAGGGCACCGGCAAAATCGATCATCCGATCAAACTTGGCCCGGTCGCGCATTTCGCGCCAGCGCGGATGGTAACGGTATTGCTTGCGCCCGCGTGCATCCCTGCCGGTCGCCTGGATGTGTCCGCGGGGGTGCACGCAGATCCACACATGCCGGTACGCGGGTGGGACGGCCAGGGAAGCGATTCGTCTCAGCTCAGCCTTGTTGCGCAGGACCCGGTTGTCGGGCCTGAGGTAGGAAAAACCAGAGCCTCGGCGGCGGCGGCGAATTCCGGGTTCGCTGTCGCTGACGTAGATCAGGTCCGTTTCTTTCACGGGCTGACTTCTATCCTGCCTCTCGCGAATGCGATATCGGCATCGTCCGACGAGTGATCAGACAACATCGCAGCGCCGGACTAGGTCGTTGTGGGACGCTCGTCGGCGGTAACCGGGATGTTCAGCTTCTGGGTGCGCCGCAGAAGCGTCAGCGTGCTCTCGCGGCCGATGCGTTGAGAGTCCAGGAGTCGTTGCAACCGATCGATGCCCGACACCGTCTCGCCGTCGAGCTGCACGATCAGGTCGCCAGCCTCGAGGCCGGCGCGCGCTGCCGGACTGCCGGGCTCGATGCTGCGTATGCGCACGCCCGAGATATTTTCGAGCTCGTAATGACGGGCGACTCGCCGGGCGAGCGGCGCGTTGAAGCCTGCGATTCCCAACCATGCACGGCGCACGCGGCCGTGCTGGAGCAGTTGTCCGAGCACCCATTCCGCCGTGTCGACAGCGGTCGCAAAGCAGATGCCCTGGGCACCCGGAATGATGGCCGTGTTGACGCCAATCACCCTGCCCCGGGAGTCGATCAGCGGCCCTCCGGAGTTGCCGGGATTCAGCGCAGCATCGGTCTGGATGACGTCTTCGATGAGCCGGCCCGTGCTGGCGCGCAGGCTGCGGCCGACTGCGCTGATCACCCCGGCCGTTACCGAGTGCTCGAAGCCAAGCGGATTGCCGATGGCGATCGCCAGTTGCCCGATCTTCAGGGTCGCGGAGCGCCCGAAGCGCACATGCGGCGCACTTGAAGCGCTGGTTCGGATGACCGCCAGGTCGGAGTCGGGGTCATCACCGACAATCTCCGCAACAAGGTCCTCCGCCTCGAGCGTGAGCACACGGATCTCGCTGGCGCCGTGCACGACATGGCTGTTGGTCAGTAACAGGCCGTCTGGGGTGAAGAAGAAGCCGGACCCGGTGCCGCGCTCGCGCCGACCGCGACCACGCGTGACGTTCAGGTGGACGACTGCCGGCGCGACCGCGCCGACCGCAGAGGTCACTGCAATGGAATAGGCATCCAGCAGGTCCGGGTCGGCGGCTGGAGGGGAGCCTGGAGCGTCGGCGTCCATTGGGCCGTTCCGTGGGGTCGGCCGGCTGCAATTCAAGCAATCCTGGGCGCTGTGCTAAAAAGCGATGCTTCCCTGATCTCAAAAGGAGTCCCCATGGCCCGGCTTCCGCACTGTCTGCTCTTTATTCTCGCCCTGATACTGATGGCGCCCTCTGCGATGCCCGCGCAGGAAACCACCTCCTCCGCGAAGGCAGAGGCCGAACTGCGCGAAGCGATCCGGCACTACGACGACGCGCTACGCCGAGGTGATGCAACCGCGGCCGAACGGTTCTGGGCCGCCGAATACGTCTTCATCAACCCCCGCGGCGAACGGGTATCGCGCGACGCGCGTATTGCGAACCTCCATGAGAAGCGGACCTCCCTCGACACCGTCGCCCACGCGCCCCAGGAAGAAGTCATCCACATTTATATGGACGGCAAGATGGCGGTCTATACCACGCGCCTTGCCATTGACGGCCGCTACGGCGGCAAGGCGGAGCGAGGCGAGTTCCGCGCCCTGGTTGTCTGGATTTACCGCGACAACCGGTGGCAACAGCTCGCGAGCCAGATGACGCCAATACTTCCGGCTCCATGAGTTCGCGCGTCAGTTTGCAAATCGCATGTGCCTGATCGCCGTAGCCTGGCGCGCCCACCGCCGTTATCCGCTCGTGGTGATCGCGAACCGCGACGAATTTCACGCCCGCCCTGCCGCCGCGGCTGGATTCGATCCCGAGGCAGGCGAGGTTTACGGTGGTCGTGACCTGTTGCAGGGCGGCAGCTGGCTCTTGGCTTCCACGCGCGCCCGGCTGGCTGCCGTGACCAATGTGCGCGCCGGACGCAGCCGGGAAGCGCTGCCGCGCTCACGCGGTTGGCTCGTGCGCGATTTCGTCCGCGGCGACCTGGGGGCAATCGACAACGCTTCGGCGCTGGGGCGGACCGCCGCAGAGTATGGCGCTTTCAATCTCCTGCTGTGGGATGGATCCGAACTCGCGTTTGCCACCAATTACCCGGAGCCGACTCATTCGGCCGTGTCACCCGGATTGCACGCGATGTCGAACGGCGCCTTTGACGCGCCGTGGCCCAAGAGCGGCCGCGCGACGCAGGCGCTGGGAGCGTGGCTGGCCTCGGCCGGTAGCGAGACGGATGAGCTTGATCGAGCCAAGCTGGCTCCGCTGTTTGACGCGCTGGCCGACACCACGGTTGCACCGGACCAACTGCTTCCCGACACCGGCGTCGGCCTTGAGCTCGAGCGGGCGCTTTCGCCGCCGTTCGTGTCCGGCGAACGCTACGGCACGCGCTGCAGCACCGTGGTGCTGGTTGGACCGGAATACATCGTATTCGCGGAAAAGCGATTCGGCCCGAACGGCGCGCCTGCGGGCGAGTCCGTGGTTTCCTTGCCCTGTTCGAAGGTGGTGTGCTGACAACAGCGATCGATCTACAAGATCCCGACGCGCTCGAACGCGCCATCGACCGGTACGTGCGCGCCACTCACATGGCGGGCCGCGGACATTGCGAGGAAAGCGATGACGCGCGCAACGTCTTCAGGCTCACCGATGCGACCGAGCGGCGTCGCATCGATGATTCGTGCGCGCTTCGCGTCATCCCCGAGCACGGCGGCGACGAGGGGCGTGCGGATATACCACGGATGGACGGCGTTGACGCGAATGCCGTCGGGCCCCCATTCCACCGCGAGGAAATCGGTCAACGAATCGATGGCAGCCTTCGACATGGAGTAGGCGGCGGTCGAAGTGCGTATGACGGTGCGGCTGGCGATGGACGAGACGTTCACGATTGCGCCACGCGTGACCTTCAGAAGCGGGTGCATGAGCTGGCAGAGGCCGAACGCAGACTCGACGTTGGCCGTCATGATCTGGCGCAGGTTGTCCGTGGTGTATTCAAGGGTCGGCACTCGGAGATTGGTGCCGACATTGTTGACGAGAACGTGCAGCTCACCCCAGAGCTCGTCGACGCGCGCCCTGACGGCGCGGCGGCCTTCTTCGGTGGCGACGTCGGCGGCAAGGCCTTGTGCGCCGCCGCCGTCCCCGGGAAGACCTTGGACGGCTTCCTCGACCGCAACGGCCCGGCGACCGACGATCAGGACGGTCGCGCCCAGAGCCGTGAGCTCGCGGGCGGTCGCAAGGCCGATCCCACTCGAGCCACCGGTTACGACGGCACGGCAGCCGGCCAGCGTCCAGTGAGCAAGTGATTGCGGCATGTCAGGATTCCTTCACAAGGGCTTCGACGGCGGGATCCACATTGCCGCCGCAGATGACGATAGCCACGTTCTTGCCTGCGTATTCCGCGGCGGTCTTGAGAAAGGCGGCGACGGCGACGGCGGCCGCACCTTCAATGAGCATGTTCTCGCTGCGCCAGACGAGTCGCGCGGCGGCGAGGATCTCGGCTTCGCTCACGAGAACGGAGCGGTCGATCACGCGACGGCAGAGCTCGAGCGTGATGGTGCCTTCCTCGACGCCGCCTGCCGTGCTGGTGGAGAGGGTCGGTTTTTCGGGTACTTCGATGACAGCGCCGGCGCGGATGCATTCGTAGAGAGCCGGCGAATTTTCGGGCCAGCAGCCGACGACCTGGGTGTGAGGGGAAACCTCCTTCAGGTGCGCGCCGATGCCTCCGATGAGGCCGCCGCCGCCAACGGCCACGAAAATGGCGTCGAGCCTGTCGACGCCATGCCCTCGCAGCTGGTCCTGGAGCTCGACCGCAACCGTGCCCTGCCCTGCGATGACGTCGGCGTCGTTGTACGGCGAAACGTACGGTCGCCCGGTGCGCTCGGCTTCCTGGCGGGCAGTCTGTTCGGCGAGCAGCGCATCGCCACCGACCGTTCGCAACCGGGCGCGCAGGGATTCGATTTTCGCGCGCTTGAGCGGGTGAAGATGCTCCGAAGCGAAGATTTCGACGGGAATGTCCAGCTTCTGACCGATGGTTGCTACGGCAATCGCGTGGTTTCCCGTCGAGGCCGCGATGATGCCGCGGGCTGCGTGCTCCTTCGGTAATACAAGAAGCTTGTTAGCGGCACCCCGAAGCTTGAACGCGCCCGTCTCCTGAAGGTTTTCGAGCTTCAGGAAGACCCGACCGGCCGAACTGACTGCCTGCAGCGACGACTGCGAGAGTGGTGTGAGGCGGATAAAGGGGCGAATTCGTTTTTCGGCGGTCGTCGAGGGCGTTGGCATGCGGCCAATTATGCAATGGCGCGAGCCTTGTTGAAGACATGCCGGGCGGCAAACAAATCCTGGGCGGCGATACCCACCGACTTATAGAGAGTGACCTGATCCGCCGACCTGCGCCCGACGATCGCGCCCGTCGCCACTTTTCCGATTTCCCCGCGGATGTGGTCGGCCGGCACGCTCCCCTCCTGCATGGGGATCATGATGTCGCCCGCCTCGCGGTGTGCCGCCTCGAGCAGGTCAACAAAGACCTGACTGCGCCGCACCAGTCCGGTGTCCGCCTCGCGCTGCGCAAGCGTGTGCGCGCCGACCAGGCTGATGTGTGCACCTGAGCGAACCCACTCGCCCTTGAGGATCGGCTGACTGGCAGCAGTCACGGTACAAATGAGGTCGCAGGCTGCGACCGTCGCCGGGTCCTTGTGTGCGCTCACGATGAGCCCGGCCGACACTTTCAATTCCTGCGCGAGGCGATCCGCCTTCTCCAGGTCGCGTCCCCAGATCCGGATCTCACGGATAGGGCGCACGGCGCACATTGCCTCGGCGTGAGTCGCCGCCTGGACACCGGTTCCGAAGATCCCGCACGTCGTAACATCGGGACGCGCCAGCAGCCTCGCGGCGAGACCCGATGCTGCCGCCGTTCGTAGGGCGGTCAAGGAAGACGCATCGATCAATGCGACAGCCGCGCCGGTATCGCTTTCAAAAAGCAGGTATTGACCGCGAATCGCCGGCACGCCTTTGCCCGCATTCGCGGGCGTCAGGCTGATGAGCTTGGCGCCGTAGCAGCCGAGCGACTTGGAAGCCGCCGGCATGACGAAGAAGTGACCGCCTCCATCGTCGACCGGCAGGACCGTCCGCATGGGCTGCACGACGTCGCCGCCAGATGCCGCCTTCATGGCCTCGGCCATGACGTCGATGCATTCCGCCATTGGCAGCAGCCGGCGGACCTGTTCAGCGTCGATGATCTGGATCGCCATGGGATCTGAATTGATTCATGGGCGGGACGAGAAGTCCATCCATCGGTGCACGGCGACCCCTAAAATGCCGGATGGTCTTCGATGCACGGAGTCAGGGACTCTGGGAGCACTCCGCCTCCCCCGCCCCGGCGACAAGTTTCCTGGATGGTGACGTCTCCGCGGATGTCCTGGTCGTAGGTGGCGGATTCACCGGTACCTCGGCCGCGCTGCATCTGGCGGACGCAGGAGCGAAGGTGGCGGTACTGGAAGCGGATTCCATCGGATTCGGCGGATCCGGTCGCAACGTGGGCCTGGTCAATGCCGGCATGTGGATGATGCCGGAAGCCGTGGAGCGAGGCCTGGGGCCGGTCTTCGGCCCGCGCCTGCTGAAGCTGCTGGGCGAGGCGCCGAGCCAGGTGTTCGAGCTCGTCGAAAAGCACGGCATTCACTGCGACCCGACGCGCACCGGCAATTTGCACTGCGCCGTGGGCAGCGCGGGACTGCGCGAAATCCGGGAGCGCGCGCGCCAATGGCTGGCGCGTGGAGCGCCGGTGCAATTGCTGGACGCCGAGGAGACAGCTCGGAAAGTGGGCACGACCGCTTATGCCGGTTCCTTGCTCGACAACCGCACGGGGACCATTCAGCCGCTTTCATACGTCCGTGGTCTCGCACATGCGGCCATCCGCGCGGGCGCAAAGATATTTACCCGGAGCCCGGCCGTCGATGCGCGTGACGACGGCGGAAGCTGGATGGTTCGCACGGATCGCGGACGAGTTCGTGCGAATTGGATTGTCGTCGCGACCGAAGCCTACACGCATTCCGTGTGGCCCGAGATTCGCGCGGAGCTCGTGCATCTGCCCTATTTCAATGTCGCCACGAAGCCTCTCGGCGCTCCATTGAGCCGCAAGATCCTGCCGGATCGACAAGGCGTCGGGGATACCAAGAAGGTTCTGAGCTCGTTCCGCACCGACCGGGAGCAGCGCCTTATTTTCGGGGGCGTGGGATCGGTTTCGGGAGCGGGCGGCGCCATTCAGGTTGCCTGGGCCCGTCGCGCCATCCACAGGATCTTCCCGCAGCTGAAGGACGTCGATTTCGAGTATCAATGGGGCGGCAGCATCGGCCTGACGGTCGACAACCTGCCCCGCTTTCACGCTCCAGGACGAAACGTCCTGTCGATCTCCGGCTACAACGGCCGCGGCATTGCGGCGGGAACGGTTTTCGGCCGGCTTCTCGCGCGCCGCATCCTGGGTCAGATCAATGATAGTGACTTTCCGCTTCCTCTCACTGAAGCCCGGTCTGTGCCGTTTCGATCGGTCAGGGAATCGCTCTACGAATTCGGGTCGCGGATGGTGCATTTCGCGATCGACAGGTACTGACTGCAAGCACGATGACGCTGGATCTCGCCATCGTATTAGCTTACGCGATCGGCCTCGTACTGATCGGGTGGTTCAGCCTGCGTCGCGCGCGAAATCGCGAGGACTTCCTGGTTGCGGGCCGACGCCTCGGGCCCGTCCTCTATGCCGCCACCATGTCCACGGTCGTGCTGGGCGGCGCTTCGACCGTCGGAACGGTGCGCCTCGGCTATGTATACGGGCTGTCCGGACTCTGGTTTTGCACCCTGCTGGGGCTCGGCATCCTCGTCATCAGCCTGCTGCTTTCCCATCGCCTGATTCGCCTGAATCTCATCACCGTGACCGAGTTGCTTCGGCGACATTACAGTCCGAACGCGAGCTTGAGTGGCGCCGCGATCATGATCGCGTACGCGCTCTTCGTCGCCGTTGCCTCGATCGTGGCTTGCGGAACGGTTCTCAGCGGGCTCCTCGATCTGCCGTTCTGGGGCGGCGTGATGCTGGGGGGAGGCATCGTTGTCATATATGCCGTCATTGGCGGCATGTGGTCCATCACGCTGACAGACGTCGTCCAGTTTTTCATCATGACTATCGGGATCATGTTTCTGCTGGCCCCGATGTCGATCCATTCTGCGGGTGGCTTGGCCGCCATGCGAAGTCATCTCCCGGACTCACACTTCTCGCTGACGGCGCTGGGGTTGCCAATGTTCCTCGGATTCACGCTGAACTATTTCCTCGGCATCATGATCGGCCAGGACATCTGGCAGCGCGTATTCACGGCGCGAAGCGCGAATGTCGCGCGATTCGCCGGCGCGGCGGCAGCCGCGTATTGCGTGCTGTATGGCATCTGCGGTGCGTTGGTCGGAATGGCTGCGAAAGCGCTTCTGCCGCCGCTCGCGGATCCCAACATGGCGTTCGTGAGCGTCGTCGACGCGACGCTGCCGAGCGGGATTCGAGGATTCGTCGTCGCGGCGGCGCTCGCGGCGATGATGTCCACGGCGAGCGCGACTTTGATGGCGGCTGCGACGACATTGGCCGAGGATGTATTGCCTCGTCTGGGGCAGGCGTCGACGCTGCGCCTGGATCGGCTCAGCACGCTGGCCATGGGCGTGCTCGCCCTCGCCTTTTCCTTGGCCCTCAACGACGTGTTCAAGCCGCTGGCTGTTGCCTACGACCTGCTGGTCGGCTCGGTCCTCGTGCCAATTGCAGGCGCCATACTCTGGAAACGAAGCACCGCGAGGGCGGCCATCGCCAGCATGGTTGTCAGTGCCGGCGTCACGATCTTCTTCCTGTGGAGAGACGGTCTCGATGCCAATACGCCGATCTTTTTCGGCCTGGCTTCGAGCCTGCTGGTATTTTTCGCGGTCGTCGCCTTGGGTGATCGCGGCTTCGGACAACAGGCGAAATAAAAGGGGACAGACGTCAGCCTGTCCCCTTTCTGGTTTGACCGGCGCGCCCGATTAGAGCGGCTTGTACTTGAACTTGGCGCCTCCGAGCGCGGCCTCGTACATCAGCCCGCCCTTGATGATCGAGAAGGAGGCCACGCCTTTCTCATAGCCGCCGACAGCCTTGGTCGTTGCGTCTTTCTTTCCGGCGCTTGCGCCTGCAGAAGAACCGCTGGTACTCGCGCCGGCGGACGCTCCCGCCGTGATTGCAACGGCACTGGCTTTGGCCCCGAACTCGAATTCGCCCGACGTGAATTCGTTGAACGCGCGATCGTCTTCGAGGAAGACGAGCAAGCTGTAACCCTGAGCCCCCGCCTGCCATCCAAAGCTCACTTGAGTCATCGTGGCGGTGCCGACCTGCTTGCCCTGCTTGTAGACACATCCCGACCCGCGGGCTCCCCCGATTCCGAGCCCGGCCTTGCCGATGGTCGGAAAGACCGCATAGCCGTAACTGTTCTTGAAGTAGCTGGCGCTTTCGCCAGCGGCCTGAAACATCTTGACTGCCTCAGCACAGTCGGCCGCATCGTCATCGGCGAGTGCCACTGAGGCGAACATCGAACTCACTGCGATGCTCATTAGAATCGCGAATAGCCGCTTCATGTCATTCCCCTTTGTTGCCAAGAAGGCGCATCGGAAGGCCGGTTCGCCGGCTAAGTCCGCGTATCGGACGCGCAAACATCGATGCATTTCAAGTGTACTGCGGGGCAGCCTGCAACGGGTGGCCGACTTACGGATTAGTAATCAACCACTTGCACCGGTCTGCAAAAGGCGCAATATCCGGCCGTAGACAGGTTCCCGGCGTCGGCCGGGCATTCGAATAAGGAGAAATTCATGCGTAAATTGATCCTCTGGGGACCCGCATTCTTCGCGGCAATGATCGGGGTCGCAGCGAGCCAAGGCGTGCAGCCGCCGGCGCATGTCATGTCGACTCCCTCAGAACTCAAATGGGGTGATCCGCCACCGGTCTTTGAGAAAGGCGCGACGTTCGCCGTAGTCTCTGGCGATCCGGGCAAGCCCGGCATCTATGTCGTGCGATTGAAAATGCCGGCCGGCTACAAGATCGCGCCGCATTGGCATCCCACCGACGAGCACGTCACCGTAATTTCAGGGCAATTCGCCCTAGGGATGGGCGACAAGATTGACCAGGCGTCGGCAAAGTCTCTTCCGGCAGGGAGTTATGCGCTGCTCCCGGCCAAGATGCACCACTACGCACTGGCAAAATCGGACGCGGTCGTGCAGGTTCACGGCAATGGTCCATTTGCCCTGACGTACGTGAATCCTGCTGACGACCCGAGCAAGCGCGCTTCCGGCAAATAAGAATGCAGCACCGAACCCCGGCGTAAGGCCGGGGTTCTTGCCTCGATGGGAGACCGCAACAGCAGGAATGCTCTGACCATCATTTTTGCGGGCATCGCCGCCGGGACACTTTCGACGCTGGCGCAATTGCTGTTGTGGGCTGCAGCAGGCGAGGATGCCTGGACGCTGCTGTTGCGCGACGCCGGGCTGACGGCAGCGCTGTTGCCGGGTCAAGCAGCGCCCGCGCCGTCCGTCGGTTTTGACACTGGGACCATGCTGGCCGCGACGGACATTCACTTTGCGCTTTCGATAGCCTACGCCGCGCTGCTGCTGCCGATAGCGAAGCGGTTGGCATTCACGCCGTCCATGTTTGCGGGGGCGGGATTCGGTGCCGCGCTATATTTCGTCAACCTGCACGGTTTCACCTTCATTTTCCCGTGGTTTGCCCAGGCGCGCGGCGGTATCACGCTGGCCGCGCATCTCGCCTTCGGCATTGCGGTGATGCTGACTTACCGCTGGCTAGGCGTGATTGCCGCTCGCGATGCTAGGGATGGGCAGAGGCTTCGCTGCTGAAGCTAACCAGGCGCGCGTCGAGGCGCTGCGCCAAGCCTTGAGCGCCCTGCTTCATCAAGATGTCGTGGTTCCAGCGGAACAACGGACCGGCAAGCGGCGTAAGTATGCGCATCCAGCGTGCGGTGGGGCGCACCTGCCAGTCATATCGCGCGACCGTCAGTGCGCCTTCGCTGGTAAATGACCAGCGGCCGAAACCCTCGACGTCGCCGCAGGCGATGCCTTCCACCATCGTCAGTGGCTGCATTCTTGTAACTCGGATGTCGAAACCAAGCCGATATGGCAGACGGCCCTTCCACAGGTAGCGCCGCACGCTTCCGATCCCGTTGGAGTCGCCCTGCACGAGTTCTTCTACTTTTTCGACCCCCGGCCACCATTGCGGCCATTCCAACGAATGCTCGATAGCGTCGCAGACAGCGGAACGCGGCGCCTCGATTGCCCAGAGCGTTATAAAGCGGAAATCAGCCATGTTCTGGGGACCGAAAACCTGCCCAGGACGACACCCGTTGAGTGCATCGGTGAAGAGAGTAGATTAAGCAACTAAAATGGGCGATCCAGTCAGAGAAAGTCGCCATGACCTCGTGCGCTATGTACGGAGCGTAGCTTGATATTCAGCAAGAACGCTTTGGGGGTGTGCGATGCAGAAATTCCGATGCTTGAATGAAAGTTGCGGAAAGCAATCCTCGGTCCGGACCATCGACTGGTTCGACGGCCAGCACGTTACCGAGTGCGAGCATTGCCGGGAGTGGCATGTGCTCGAGCAACTTCCCACGTCCGAGGGCGCGCCCCTTCAGTTCGAAGTCACTGGGCTGCTCGATGACTGAGCTACGAGCCCGGCACCGACAACCCTAGACGGCTGGCGATACCAATTTCGCGACCCCCTGCCGTAGGACGCCGCAGACGGCCCAGGACTGACGCGGGCCGCCAGACTTGTCGGCCGGTCGGGAGCAGTGCAAGATCGATAAAGGCCGGCCCCGATGCCAATTCCTCCGACGTGACCACGGGCGGCCCGGGGTAAATGCCTCACGAAGTGTTCCTGAGCTACTCCGCCGCCGACAAGGTGACGGCGCTCGCCGTACTGGCGGGAATCGAGGACCAGGGCATCCGCTGTTGGATAGCACCGCGCGATGTTCCGGCCGGCTCGGAGTACGGGCAGCAGATTGTCGACGCCGTCAAGACGGCTCGCGTCGTCGTTGTCATATTCTCGGCGAGCGCGAATTCGTCGCCCCACGTGAGAAGGGAGATCGAACGCGCCGTCTCGACCGAGCGGGTCATCGTCCCGTTCCGGATCGAAAACGTCGTGCCAACGGGCGCGATGGAATATGCACTCGGCAACACGCACTGGCTCGATGCCTTTGCGGGTCCGATCGAGCCGCACATCACGGCCCTCGTGAACACGGTGCGGCGACTGCTTTCATCCGGGACGACTCGCGTTCCGGAACAGGCTGGCGCGAGTCCAGCCTCGGACCGGCCCTCTATCGTTGTCCTGCCTTTCAGCAACATGAGCGGCGACCCGGAGCAGGAATACTTCAGCGATGGAATCACCGAAGACATCATCACCGATCTGTCGAAGGTATCCGGCCTGTTCGTGGTCGCGCGCAACACCGCATTCACGTACAAGGGCAAGCCCGTGAAGGTCCAGGACGTGAGCCGGGAGGTCGGGGTCACGTTCGTGCTGGAAGGCAGCGTGCGCAAGGCGGGCTCCAGGATCCGGGTGACCGGGCAGCTCATTGACGGCAGGAACGGCGGGCATGTGTGGGCGGACCGCTTCGACCGCGACCTGACCGACATCTTTGCGATCCAGGACGACATCACGCATGCCATCGTCGAGCAGCTGAAAGTCAAGCTGCTGCCGCAGGAGAAGAAATCGATCGCACAGCCACCGACCGACAACATCGAGGCCTACACGTACTACCTGAGGGGCCGCCAGTTCCTGCACCAGCACTCCAAAGCGTACTATCACCTCGCGCGGCGCATGTTCAACAAGGCCGTGGAACTGGATCCGATGTACGCACGAGCCTACGCCGGCATGGCTGACTGCGATTCCTTCCTGTTCCTCGAGTACGACGCGGACGTCTCGATCGAGAAGATCATGGAGACCAGCGCGCGCGCGCTCGCGCTCGAGGCCGGCCTCGCCGAGGCGCACGCCTCGCGCGGGCTCGCGCTGTCACTGTCCCGACGATACGACGAGGCGATGGCGGAATTCGAGAAAGCCACGTCGCTCGATCCGAATTCATTCGAGGCGCACTATTTTTACGGCCGCGCCTGCTTTGCACAGAACATGCTGGATCGGTCGGCCGCTCTCTTCGAGCGGGCAGCGGACCTCAAGCCGGACGATTATCAATCGGTGTCCATGCTCGTCATGATCTATCGTTCGATCGGCCGCGAGCGTGAGATCGAAACCGTCGCACGCAAGTTGATCGAGCGCGCCGAGAGCGAACTGACTGTGCATCCGGAGAACCCGCGTCCGGCGTACCTGGGTGCCGCCGCCCTGATCTCGCTCGGCGAGCGGGACCGTGCAAGGGACTGGCTATCGCGCGCGATGGCCATCGACCCGGATGACGTCCTGACGCAATACAACGTCGCGTGCGGATTCTCGAAGCTGGGCGAATTCGAGCATGCGTTCGACCTTCTCGAGCGGTTGCTTCCGCATGCCAACCACGAGACCAAGTCGTGGGTAAAATTCGATTCGGACCTCGACGGGCTCCGCAATCAGCCTCGCTACGCGCGGGTCCTGGAGTTGATCCAGTAGCCGTCGCAGAGCTGATTGACTCGCCATGATCGAAGACACGAAAGCCATATTTCTCAGCTATGCCTCGCAGGACTCAGAGACCGCACGGCAGATCGCCGATGCACTGCGGGCGGCGGGGCTCGATGTATGGTTCGACCAGAGCGAACTGCGGGGCGGCGACGCGTGGGATGCGTCGATCCGCAAGCGGATCAGGGATTGCGCATTGTTCGTGCCGATCATTTCGAAGAACACCGAGTCGCGCAGTGAAGGTTACTTTCGCCTGGAATGGAAACTCGCAGTCGACCGGTCGCACCTGATGGCCGACGACCAGACATTCCTCATGCCTGTTGTAATCGACGAAACGACTGACGCAGAGGCTCGTGTACCAGACCGGCTGCGTGAACGACAATGGTCTCGACTTGACGGCGACGCCGCTATCGCGGCCTTTGCGAAACGCGCGGCAGAGGCAATTGTGCACAAGGATAACGGCCTGGCAAAACGCGCGCCGTCAGATCGGCCAAAGGTCGCGTCTATTCCCAAGGCGATCGCGGTCCTGCCGTTCGCGAATATGAGTGCCGATCCCGAGAATGAGTACTTCAGCGACGGCATGACCGAGGAAATCATCAATGCCCTGTCGAAAGTTCCGGGCGTGCACGTGGCTTCCCGCTCGTCTTGCTTCGCGTTCAAGGGGAGAAAGGACGTCAGCGTTCGACAGATCGGCGAAAAGCTCGGTGTGAGTTCCTTGCTGGAAGGCAGCGTGCGCAAGGTTGGGAATCGCATACGGATTGCTGCTCAACTGGTCAGCGTCGACAACGGATATCAACTCTGGTCCGAGACCTACGACCGCCAGCTCGAGGACATATTTGCGGTGCAGGATGAGATTTCACGCTCCATCGTCGACGCGATGAAGCTGCAGTTTGCCGTTGGTACGGCGGCGGTTGTAGCGCCGACCAAGAACCTGGCCGCCTATACGACCTATCTCAAGGGCCGGTTTCATTTCCACAAGTTCAGCGAGAGTGGCCTCCGTAAGGCCTACGACCTCTTCCAGAATGCGTTGCTGCAGGACCCGGGTTTCGCGCGGGCCTACGCCGGTATTGCGGATGTATGGTGCGACCTTGCGGACGATTGGGTCCCGCCCGGGGACGCGTATCCCCGTGCCAAGGCGGCCGCCGAACATGCCCTGCAGCGTGATCCCGAATTATCCGATGCGATGATTTCAATCGGCAAGGTGCTGTGCTGGCATGAGTGGAAATTCCTGGAAAGCGTGCGCTACGTGGAGCGCGCCGTTGCCCTCAGCCCAAATGACGCTGAAGCGCACTGGGTCCTCGGAACGGCATTGCCCGTCGTCGGTCGCCTCCAGGAAGGCATCGCGCAGTTGCGCCGCGCATTGGAACTCGACCCGCTCAGGGTCGAATACTTCGGATGGGCCACGCGCATGCTGTTGTATGCGCGGGACTATGACGCGGCGATCGTGCAGGGAGAGGAGACGTTTGGGATTGACGAGAAGTATGGTCGCGGATTCGTATTCGTCGGGTCCGCCTACCTCGGCAAGGGCGACGCAGAAGAGGCCCTCAGCTGGTTCCAGCGTGGGCAGAGCCTCGACACTTCAGTACGTTCCTACGATGCAATGATTGTCCGGGCGCTGGCCGCCCTGAATCGCCGCGAAGAGGCGGATGAGATCCTCGCGCGATTGGAGGCCGAGTCGCGGCAGCATTATGTGCGAGCCGAGTACCTGGCGATGGGTCACGCTGCGGTCGGCGACCTGGACCGGGCCTTCGATGCGCTGGAGCGCGCTTACCAGGCACGCTCAGCCGGACTGATTTATCTCCACCTCGACCCTGGATATGAGCCGCTGCGCGGCGATCCGCGGTACAAGGATCTCGTGCGGCGCATCGGACTTGGCTAGGCGTCAGACTGTCGCATGCATGGGAGGGGACCCTGATGAACCGCATCGCGATTCTGTGGACAGTCGTTTTGCTCAGTTCGGCAGCCGGCGCATCCGCACAAGCGCCCGGAAACGTTCTTCAGGCGACCTGGGGCGAATCCGGGCAACGGACCGCTGAGATTTCCACAGAGCAGCTCCGAGGCATTCTTGCGGACAAGAGCGCCGTCGTCCTCGACGCGCGGCCCTTTCGGGAATTTGCGATCAGTCACATCCCCGGCGCCGTCAATGTCGCCGCAAAACCCGGAGTCCCGATGTCGTCCTACGTTTCCGATGTTGCGGAGATCGGTCGATTGCTCAATGGAAACAAAGCGACTGCGATTGTTCTCTATTGCAATGGTCCCTTTTGCGGGAAGAGCAAGCGGCTCGCCGACGAGCTTCTCGCCGCCGGCTATACCAACGTTCGCCGCTATCAGCTAGGCATACCGGTCTGGCGAGCACTGGGTGGCGTAACGGAGATCGAGCCAGCCGGGTTGCGACACGTGGTGGACAATGACGAAACTGTCGTTCTCATCGATACTCGCGAAGCGGACGATTTTCGCAGTGGCACACTTGCCGACGCTCGAAACATCCCGCGTAGCGGGGTGTTGGAAGGGAAGGATGTCGGTGACGTGAAGAGGGCCAAGGACGACGGGAGACTCCCGATGGATGATCACAATACCCGTTTGATCGTATTCGGGCGGGATGAAGCCAACGCGCGATATGTCGCTGAAGCCCTGACGCGCGAGGCGTTCCATAATGTCGCGTACTTCCGCGGAAGCTTCGCAGAGGCGCGGTCTGCCTTGGCGCGATGAATTGCGGTAGGCCGAGCCTAGTCCGGCGCACGGCCGCCCTCCCCGCCCGCGAACCCAAGACTCGATACAGTTTTTCTGCGCCCTACCTCTCGGCTATCCCATCGCAGGGCTGCCCCAAGGTCCTATGGCGAATTCGGGGGCCGGATCGCACATTCGTGCCGGGCGCATTGACGCCGACGCCGAGGCCGCCTTTGGGCTTCGGCATCGCATTGGGAGATACCACTATCAATTCCGGGACAAATCGGATCCTGGCGATCTTGGCGCTCAGCGCATTGCTCCCGGCCTGCGCGACGAATCCGGTCACGGGAAAGAGCGATTTGATGCTCGTCGGAGAGAGCGAAGAGCTCGGCATGGGGCAACAGCAATACGCTCCGATGCGTCAATCCGAGGGTGGCGATTACGCGCTGGATCCGGGCGTGACGAGTTACGTGCAGCGCGTGGGCAATCGACTCGCGGCAGTCAGCGACCGCAAGCTGCCCTACGAGTTCACGGTGATCAACAGCTCGGTCCCGAACGCCTGGGCACTCCCCGGGGGAAAGATTGCCGTCAATCGCGGCCTGCTGACGGAGCTCAAATCGGAGTCTGAACTCGCCGCCGTGCTGGGGCACGAGATCGTCCATGCGGCGGCTCGTCACTCGGCGCAGCAAATGAGCAAGGGCATGCTGGCGCAAGGTGGGTTGCTTGCCACCCAGCTCGCGCTCGGCAACAGCGCTTACAGCGGCCTGGCGACGCAAGGCGCCCAGATGGCATCGGAGGTGGTGCTGCAGAAATACGGACGCGATGCGGAGCTTGAGTCTGACCGCTATGGGATGAAATACATGAAGCGCGCCGGCTACGACGTCAACGGCGCGGTCAGCTTACAGGAGACCTTTGTCCGCATGAGCGGCAACAAGGAGAGCGACTGGTTCGAGGGCCTGTTTGCCAGCCACCCGCCGTCGCAGGAGCGCGTCGAGGCGAATCGCAAGCAGGCGGCAAAGCTGGGGCCAGGTGGCGAGGTTGGCACGGAGTCCTATGCGGCCGCGATGGCGGCGACCATCGCGGCAAAGCCGGCGTATGACGCGTACGAGGAGGGACGCAAGGCGCTC
>Ga0111539_10004068_pt1 | contig 19200 bp, 13 predicted proteins | sample RhiMethybrSRZTD1_FD_79667 | JGI IMG/M metagenome (GOLD analysis project Ga0111539, IMG submission 79667) | Populus rhizosphere microbial communities from Tennessee, USA - Rhizosphere MetaG P. TD hybrid SRZTD1 (version 2) (version 2) | ecosystem: Host-associated > Plants > Roots > Rhizosphere >... | reverse complement strand
TCAGCTCGGCCGCTGGATCAGCGAGCATCGTACGATCCAGATCGCGCGCCGGCTCTTGCTCGAGCACGGCTGGGGGATCGTGATCGAGGTCTTGAAGCACGAGATGGCGCACCAGTTCGTCGACGAGGCGCTCGGCTTGAAGGCCGAACCCGCGCACGGGCCCGCCTTCCGGCGCGTGTGCGAAGAACGGGGCATCGATCCGCGCGCCGCCGGTCTGCCCCAGTCGAACGGCGCAGTGACCGAGGAGCACCGCGTGCTGGAGCGCGTGGCCAAGCTGCTGGCTCTCGCCGAAAGCCCCAACGTTCACGAGGCGCAGGCGGCGATGAGCGCGGCGCAGCGCATGATGCTCAAGTACAACCTCGAGGCGCTGGTCGGCTCGCCGCGCCGCAGCTACGGCTTTCGCCACCTCGGCGAGCCGAGCGGGCGCATCGACGAGAGCCGGCGCTTTCTGGCCTCGATCCTCGGCGAATTCTTCTTCGTCGAGGTGATCTGGGTCTCGGTCTGGCGCGTTCGCGAAAACAAGCGCGGCAAGGTGCTCGAGGTCTGCGGCACGCCGGAAAACCTCGAGCTCAGCGCCTACGTGTACAGCTTTCTTTCGCACACCGCGGAGCGCTTGTGGAAGGAGTACAAGCGCGAGAACGGCGTCAAGGGCGATCGCAGCCGGCGCATCTTCCTCGCCGGCGTGATGGCCGGCTTTCGCGACAAGCTGATGAGCGAGCGCCAGGAGACTTCCGAGCAGGGGCTGGTCTGGGTCGGCGACAGCGATCTTTCCGCGTACCTGCGCCGCCGCCACCCGTACATTCGTTTCACGCGGCACCAGGGACAGCGCCGCAACGAAGCTTGGAAACACGGACGCGCCGCGGGCCGGCAGATCGTGCTGCACCGGGGAGTGAATCAGGGGCCGAGCGGCGGCACGCGTCTGCTCGGCGGCCGCCGTTAGACGCTCTCACTGCCAGCCGTGGAGCTCGCGCTGCCAGAGCCAATCGACGATGCGGTCCACGGCCGCCGTCAGATGGCGGCGATAAGTCGAGAAGGGCAGACCGAGCCGTTCCGCGGCGAGCTCCTGCGTCGGTGCGGGACTCAGGTACGTGATCTTGAGCGCCGCGAGCAGCTTTTCGTCCTTGGGCGCGGCGGCGAGGCTCTCCGCCGCGGCTTTGACGACGTCGCGCAGCGCGGTCGCGCGCGTTTCGGAGTGCTTCGAGTCGACGACCACGCGGCAGCGCGCCAGGGGATTGCTAGCCAGCGCATCCGGGCGCCCGAGTTCGCGCAGCGCCTGGCGGATGGCGTCGCTGAATTCGGCCTGGGACAAAACCAAGAGCGGCGCTTCTTCCGGGCCGGGCTCGTTGCTGCCGCCGTAGAGCTCGCGCTCCATCATCAGCGCCATGAAGACGTCCAGCGGTCGCCGGCGCCAATCGTGCGCGGTCAGCACGTACTCGGTGGCACCGAGTTTCACCGAGGGCCCCGGATGGTGGTCGACATATGGATGAAACGGGAGCCATATCTCGAGATGGCCGCCGATCGCGTAGAAGCTCCAAGCCAGGCGCGGCGTGAAGTAGTTCACCACGCTCTGAACCGCGACCTGGGCGATCATCGGGCCCTTGTCGATGTACCGCTCGTAGTCCATCCAGAGCTGCATCAGGATCGACTCGCCGGGGCGCGGCGGGCCCATCGAGCGCGCGTAGTCGAACGCCGCGACCACGCGCGGATCCGCCGCGCTCGCGTCCTCGTCGAGCGTTTCGAGCAGGAGCGAGCAGAAGTAGCCGACCGGCCGCTTCGGCGACGCGCGAACGACGTTGAAGGCCTGCGGCTGGCGATCGAGCCAGAAGCGAATCGCCCGCGCGGCCTCTTCACCTTCGAACCGAGCGGTCGCTGCGATGATCTCCGGGCGGTCCTCGTCGGTGAGCGGCGCGATATAAAAGGTGCGCGCGAGCGTCCAGTCGACGAGCGGGCGCATCATCGGGCTATACCGGTGCATCCAGCAAAAATCGCTCGCGACCCGGAACAGCTCGGGACCCCGGGCGCCGTGCAGACGTTCGACGAGGGGTTTGCGCAAGCGGGCGTGCAGATCCGCGTAGGAGACGGGGTCGCGCGCCCGGAGCTCGCTGTCGAGGGTCTCGGCCGCAACGTCGTGGAGATAGAGCCCCTCCGGGCCCTGCTCGACGAACGACAGCGACCGGAGCCAGTCGTAGAGCGCTGGCGCCAATTCCGTATCGACCACGTCGCGCAACGTGGCTTCGGTCGTGACGCGGGAGTGCGCGGCGGCGTAAAGGGCCCTTCTGTGGCACTCGTCGGGAGCGTCGTGAGAGAAGCGTTCGAGCAAGGCGCGAACGACGTCGGGAGACTGCTCGGGATGCGGCGCATCCGCGTCGCGGTCCTGCGTGAGCACCTCGGACACGAGCGAAAGTGCCAGCGGGTGTCCGTGCGTCGCGGCCAAGAGCCGGTCGTGCTTGGTCGCCGGAATCCCCCGCGCCGCGAGCAGCGCCCGGCTCTCGTCCGGTGACAGATTGCGCAGCGCGATCACGCGCAAGAGCTCGATCCATCCCGGATCCGCCCGCCACGCCGGCTGCGGCGGCTGGCGGCCGGCCATCGCGATCAGGCAGCTCTCGGGCAGGCTCGGAAATAGCTGCTCGCGCAGCCAGTCTTCGAGCGGGCCGAGCATTTCCGCGGTGTCGATCAACAGCGTGCGCCGCACGCCGTCGTGAAACGGGCGAATCGGATCGGCGTCCGCGGAGAGCCCCAGCACGCGGCGCAGCAAAGCGTGGAACGAGTCGGGCGAACCGTAGAGATTGCGCGCGTCGATCGCGATCGGCACGACGCCGGCTGCAGCGGCGATCGCGGCAAACCGCCGCAGCAGCGAGGTCTTACCGATGCCGCCGGGCCCGCACAGCCACATCACGACGAAGGGCGCGCTTTCGCTCGCGAGCGCCGAGCTGAACAGCTCTTGCTCGCCCACGCGCCCGACGAAGTGCCGCTCGCCGACACGGCTCAGGCGATCGGCGATCGTGGTGTTGCCGGCAAAATACCGACCCTTGTCATTCGGCATCCAGCTCTCGAACATAACCAACCGCGCCCGGCGCTACCAGCGGCGCTGTCGCGGCTCGGGAGCTACCTGCGCGGAGCACGCGCGCGACGATGCCGGGAGCGAACAGCGACGCCGGCGGCGCGACCAGATGCGTCACGCTGATGAACGCCGTGGCGACCGTCGCGTCGACGGTGGCCGCGTTCAGCAGCCGCCGCATGTACGCGTTGGTCCATTGCCAGGCGCGGGTGCGCGCGCCCTCGACCTCCTCGAAGCGCAGATCGTTGCCGACGGTGATCGCCCACGGATTGTCGATGATCGACGCGGCGCCCGAGAAGAAGCGCTGCCAGACGCTCCCGCCGGTTTGCACCAGGCCCCGTAACAGCTTGGCCTCGAGCGCCGCCACGCTCATGCCCTGGCCGTAGATCGGATTGAAGCTGCACAGCGCGTCGCCGAATACCAGGAGCCCCTCGGGAAAGCGCGCCAGGCGCTCGTAGCGGCGGCGCTGGCTGTGGGGGAACTTGGCCGTCACGAGCGGCTCGAGCGGGTTCTGGTCGCGAACCAGCTCGTGGATGATCGGCGACGGCAACCTGCGGGCGGAAGCGGCGAATCCCGCCGGGTCGCTGGGCACGTGCTCGCCGAGGTAGCTTGCCAGGGTCACGATCCAGCGGTCGCGCTCGAAAGCCACTGCAACGCCGCAGTGGCGATTCGGCGGCGCGGCTCCCACGATCAGCACGCGATCGCCGCCGACCTGGTCCTCCCGCCGCGGAAAGATCCCCGTCGTGTAGCTGACGCCGACGCGCACGCGTTCCTCTTCGGGCGCCTCGAGGCCGAGCGACGTGAGCCACGCTGGCATGCGCGAGCCGCGCCCGGTGGCGTCGACGACGAGGTCGGCGTCGAGGTGCTCTTCGGCGCTTTTGTCGGCGCGCCGCAGGATGCGCACGCCGCGAATCCGGCCCGCGTCGCCGTCGAGGCCGAGCACGTCGCAGTCCTCGACGGCCTCCACGTTCGGGAGCGCCAATGACCGCCGGCGCACCTGCCCCTCGAGCAGGGGCCGGTTCACGCCGATCGAGCAGAGCTGGCTCGACGCTTTACGCAGCAGCTGACCGCCGATGACATACCGGCTGTCCCACATCGCGTCCCCGAGGAGCGCGCCGCATTCGACTAGCTCGCCGCCGATACCCGGGAAAAACTCCTCGATCACGCGATAGCCGCTGCTGAGCAGGCCGTGCGTGTGGCGGCCTTGCGGGACTCCCTTGCGCTGCTCGAACCCGGCCGGAAAGCGATCCCGCTCGACGAGCGTCACTCGCCCGAAGCGGTCGGAAAGAGCCCGCGCAGCGAGCAGACCGCCCAGGCTCGAACCCAAAATAACGACGCGACGACCACGAGTTTCCATGAGAAACCTCCTTGGCCGTCAACCTGGAACTTCCGGCTGCTCACTCGGAAGACCACTCCCTGCTCAGTGTTTGCTCGGTCTCAATCCGATACGGGCTGCCGCCATTTCCACGGGGTATCGAGCGGCGGCTGGGGACGCCGTGATGGTTCGGTGAATTTGGCGTGACAGCGCAGGGCTAGGTGACTGCCGGGCGCCCGTGATAGCCGTGGTACGTCGAATGCGTGCCTCTAGTCCGGGACCCGAAAGCGGGGGCGAACGACGTGGTCAGGGTGGAGCGGAGGACCAGCCGCACGCAGGCCTTCGCGCGCTGGCCAAGGCGCTGACCCAGCTGGCGGAGCTCGCGAGCACGGGACCGGTGCCGACGAAGCCGCTGCAGGCGTGGATCGAACGCCAGCGCGCGGCGCTCGAGAAGGTGGAGCGGGCGCTTTCTGCGCGAAGCCACAGCGTACCGCCGCCTGCCGAGCAGCATCTGCTCTCGCGGCGCGCGGCCGCGGACCTGATTCAGGCGCTGGGTGCGGTCTCGGCCGCGGATCGGGTGCAGTCGATCGAAGTCGCGCTCAAGGCGTTGATGGAAATAACCGGGGCGCATCGCGGGTTTTTGGCGCTGAAGCAAAGCGATGGCAGCTTGACGTTCCCGGTCAGGATCTCGTTCGCGGCTCTGAGCGGCACGGAGCCCGAAGTGGCGCTGTCGAAGACGATCCTCGACGCGGCGTTCGACGGCCAGGCGTCGATTGTCACCGTCGACGCCCAGTCGGACAGCCGCTTTTCGCGGCAGCCGAGCGTGCAGACCTTCGATCTGCGGGCCGTGCTGGCGGTGCCGCTGATCGCGCGCGGTCAGCCGTTCGGCGTCCTTTTCCTGGACAATCCGCTGCGCGCAGGCGCCTTCAACGAAGAAGCTCAGCGCTCCGCCGAGGAATTTGCGCGGGTGATCGGGCCGATTCTCGAGCGCGATCTCGAGCTTTCGCGGGTACAGGAACACAGGCTCGCGCGTTCGGCGCGATTGCGGAACGACTTCGAGCTGTCGCGCATCGTCGGCCAGAGCGATGCCATCCTCGAAGTGCTCGACGTCGTTTCGCGCGTGGCCGGAACGGATGCCGCGGTGCTCGTCACCGGCGAGACCGGGACCGGCAAAGAGCTCGTCGCCGAATCGATTCACTCCAATTCGCCGCGCAAGGATCGGCGCTTCGTTCCGGTCAACTGCGGAGCGCTGCCGCAGGACCTGGTCGAGTCGGAGCTGTTCGGTCACGAGCGCGGCGCCTTCACCGGCGCCACGGCGACGCGCGTCGGGCGTTTCGAGGAAGCCGACGGCGGCACGCTATTTCTCGACGAGGTCGGCGAGCTCTCGCTGCCGAGCCAGGCCAAGCTGCTGCGCGTGCTGCAGGACGGCCGCTTCTACCGCGTCGGCGCGTCCCAGCCGCGGCGCGCCAACGTGCGCCTGATCGCGGCTACGAACCGCGATCTCCAGGCCGAAGTGGCGGCAGGCCGCTTCCGGAGCGATCTTTTGTTTCGGCTCGACGTGATCCGAATTCACGTGCCGCCGCTGCGTTCACGCGGCGACGACGTGATCCTGCTCGCGCAGCATTTCGTCGACCATTACGCGCGCGTTCACCGCTCCAAAGCCCGAAAGTTCCATGCGAATGCGCTGGTGGCGCTGAGCGCCCATCACTGGCCCGGCAACGTCCGGGAGCTCGCCAACGTGGTGGAGCGGCTGGTGGTGCTGGCGCGCGGCGAGGAGATCGCTTCGTCGGCGCTGCCGCCCGAGATCGGCGGTCGCTCCGCGGAGCCCGAGCAATCGGAAACGTTGAAAAGCGCGCTCCGCGATTACAAAAGGCGATTGGTGCAGCGCGCGCTCGAGTCCGCCGACGGGGACCGCAGCGCTGCGGCGCAGAGCCTAGGCGTTCATCCGAAGTACCTTTACCAGCTGCTGCGCGAGCTCGGCTTCGAGCGGCGGTAAGAATTTTCTTACCGCGGGGAGCCCTTCGACCAAGGGCTTCTTACCAGATTGCCACGATCGCCGGGGTTTCCCGCCGCAGTCGGACGGCACGCTGTGTGCTGATGTGCGCTGCCGGGAGCTCGCCGAATGTACCCGCAATCTGCTGCCAGCGAAGCGATCGATCCGGGCCAACGAAGGCCGTGGGTTTCGACGATGGCGACGGATCGGCCGGGAGAGCGTCTTTCGATCCATCGATCACCGGGCCTCGAAGGCGTGGAGTTCTGGTCGGTTTCGGGTTCGACGCGAAACTGGGCCATGTACCACGAGACGTACACGGTGAGTCACGTGCGCGGTCCCCGTTCGATGACTGCGAAGTGGCGCTACCGAGGGCGCGAGCGGGTCGTCGCGGCCGGGCACGTGCAGCTGATGGAGCCCGGCGAAATCCACGCCACGACCGGCGTCTCGGAGCCGGCCACATTTTTCGTGGTCTGGCTGCCGCCCCCACTCGTGGCCAAGCTCGCCGAAGAAAACGAGCTCGGACGATCGGTGCATCTGAAGCATTCGCAGGTGGTCGATGGCGCGCTGGCCTCGGCGATGACCGTGCTCGAGGACGCGCTGGTCCGCGCCGAGAGCGCGCTCGAGGTGGAGCACTGGTTCGTCGAAGCGACGCGCTGCGTGCTCGAGTCGTGCTTCGAAACGCGCCCGCAGCCCGCGCGCTTCGGGCGTCAGCATCCCGCCGTGCGGAAGGCGCGCGCCTGCCTCGAAGCCCGGTTCGCCGAGCGGATCTCGCTCGCCGAGCTGGCCGCCGAAGCCGGTCTGTCGAAGTTTCACCTGGCGAGGAGCTTCACGCAGGACGTCGGAGTGCCGCCGCACCGCTATCAAACCTTGTTGCGCGTCGCGGCGGCGCGGCAGCTGATCCAATCTGGCTGCTCGTTGAAGCGCACGGCAGAGTCCGTTGGTTTCGCCGACGAGGCGCACCTCACGCGCTGGTTCAAGCGCGAGCTCGGCGTGTCTCCGGGAGCCTGGCGCCGCGCGCTCCGCGGGAACGAACGAGGTTGCTAGTGGGCACTCGTGCCCCCCTCTGATTGTGCACGCTACGTGCCAGGGGGAGACGCGGGGGTGGCGCTACGGCGGCTGAATCAGGCGCTTCCCGAGACGCTGGCTGCAACACCTGGAACAGCCCGACCTGTTCCAGCGCTGTTCCAGTGTTGCAGGGCGGCGCGGGGAGCGGTCGGCTACTTTCGAAACTGCCCCGGCTGCACTCCGAAGCGCTTCATCCAGCGCTGGATCTGCACGCGGGCCTTGCCGAAGGAACGAGCGACCTCGCTGACGTTGCCCTGGTGCTCTTCCAGACGCTGGACGAGCAAGCTCCTGAGCTCGTTGTCGGCCTCGGGCCACGCGCTCTCCGGCACTCTGCTCGTGCCGGGCACGGCGCCGTTGCCGGCATGGCCGGTTTTCGCGCCGATTTCCGGCGGTAGATCCGCGCGTTGAATCACCGATTCGCTGCCGAGAGCGATACTGCGGAGCAGGCACTGTTCGAGCTCGCGCACATTCGAGGGCCAATCGTGTGCGAGCAGGGCGCGGATCGCGTCGGGCGCGATCGTCAGCTTGGAGCCGCCGGCGTGCTTGGACAAAAGGTCTGCGATCAGGAGGCCCAGGTCCGGCTTTCTTTCGCGGAGCGGCGGTACCCGGAGCGTGAAGCCGTTGAGCCTCGCCCAGAGGTCGCGCCGAAACTGGCCGGCATCGACCAGGGCCGGGATGTCCTTGTGCGTGGCGGCGATGAAACGCACGTCGATCTTGTGGGCTTGGGCGCTGCCCACGGGAACGACGCGCAGATCCTGAAGCGCCCGCAGCAGGATCGATTGCATCGCTTCCGGTAGGTCGCCGACTTCGTCGAGCAGCAGCGTTCCGAGGTCGGAGCTGCGCAGGAAACCGGGCTCGTCGCGGGTCGCTCCCGAAAAGGCGCCGCGCTTGTGACCAAACAGCTGACTTTCGGCGAGGGTCGCGGTGAGTGCTCCGCAATTCACGGGCACGAGCGGGCCTTTGCGTCCCGAGATGCCGTGGACGGCGGCTGCGAGCAGCTCCTTGCCCGTCCCCGTTTCTCCAAGCAAAACGACGGAAAGCGCGGTGGCCGCGATCCTGCGCAGCGCCGAAAACTCCTGGGCGAGCATCGGGATCAGCGTCGTCATTCCCGGCTGACCGTCGAGAGCTTCGCCGTCGAGGTCCGGATTCATGCCGGCGGGCGCGGGCTCTGCCGTCGAGAGCAGAAAATGCTTGTGACCGAGCTCGATCACGTCGGAAGGCCGGAGCGAGCGGCGTGTCACGCGTTCACCGTTCACGAACGAACCGTTCGTCGACCGCCCGTCTTCGAGCAACCACTCGTCGCCCACGCGCTGCAAGCGCGCATGCAGCGATGACAGGTACCTACCGGGCACCTGCAAGAAAAGGCGTCGCACGCCGCCCTGGGACTCGCGGCGAGCTTCGCGAATGCTGCCGCGCCCGATCACGACTTCGTCGATCTGGTAGAGACCGTAGCGCGCACCCCGGGCCGAAGGCCGGTCGCCTTCGGCGACCAAATAGAGCAATGGGTACGCTGCAACGCGTGCCGACCCGGGTCTATCGCCGGCGTCCGGCGTGGTCGTGGTGGGACCGTCCATCACACCCCGGCGAACCATACAGCCGGCGTGCCCGAGGAGCGAGGTGCTTGCAGCGAGGCTCGGCGCGGGTAGGATTCAACTCGGGATCGGGATGACGCAAACGGAAGGGGCTCCTGAGACGACCGTGCCTTTTGTCGCCGCGCCAGGCGCCAGGCTGGGTCAGTACGTGCTCGTCCGGGAGCTCGGTGCCGGCGGCATGGGCCGGGTGTTTGAAAGCAAACACGTCAAGCTCGGAAAGCGCGTCGCGGTCAAGCTCCTGCACACTGCGCTCGTCGCTTCACCCAAGGCGATGCGGCGCTTTCACCGCGAGGGAAGGGCGTGCTCGCGCATCCAGCACCCACACGTCGTGGAGGTGCTCGATACCGGCGTTCAGGATGGTCAGCCCTATCTGGTCATGGAGCTCGTGGAAGGCGCGGATCTTGCAATGCGGCTTCGCGAAAAACCGACCCTGGAGCCTTCCGAGGTAGCCGAGATTTTTTTGCCGCTGTGCTCCGCGCTCTCGGCCGTGCACGCAAGCGGCGTCGTACACCGTGATCTGAAACCGTCCAACGTGATCCTCACACGCCCGCGCCCGCACACGGTCCACCCGATGCTCGTCGACTTCGGTATCGCGAAGCTCGCGTTTTCGGAGACGACCGACGATCTGACACAAGCGGAATCCGCCGTTGGAACGGCGGCCTACATGGCGCCCGAGCAGACGCGAAATGCGCAAGCCGTCGATCCGACGACGGATCAGTACGCGCTCGGCGTCATGATCTACGAGTGCCTCACTGGACGGCGGCCGTTTCACGGCGAGAGCCACTACGACCTGATGCACGCCATCCTGCACGGTGAGGTCACGCCGCCGAGCGCGCACCGTCCCGGCCTTCCCGCGGAGCTCGACGCGCTCGTGCTCCGGGCCCTGAAACGCGCGCCGGCCGAGCGCTTTCCGTCAGTGCATGCCCTCGGTGCCGCCCTGCTCTCGGTGGCGAGCCCGCGCGCGTGGGGGGAGTGGGGGCCAGAATTCTGCGGAACCGATGCGCCCAGTGGTGGCACCGAAGCGGATGGCCCGCGCAAGCTCGCCTCGGGAGAGTCGCCGCTCGCGCCGCTGAACTGGGAGCAGGGCGAAGCGCCGGCACTTGCGCGGGCACGAATGTCGCGGCGTTTGAAAGCGTGGGGTGCGACGGCGGCGGTGCTCGCGGTAATCGCGGTCGGAGTGGCATGGCTGAAGCCGAGCTCGGAGCCGCCCCGCGCAAGCGAGCTATCTCCGGCCGTTCAGGAACGCAACGCGCTCGACAGGCGTCCTCAGCCGCAACGAGTCTTGCCGCCAAAGGCCGAGGATCGATCGAGCGCGTCGAGCCCGGCGCCGCCCGAAGCGACCACCAAACGCATCGCACCGGCGAGTGCCGCCGAGCGCAAGCCTGCGCCAGCGCGCAACGACAAACGTCGTTCCGCGGCCACTCCTGGGGGCGGTAGCCGCAACGCCAGCGAGGCAGCGGCATCGAATACTGCGAGCCCCGACAGCACGAAGGGGCTCGCTCCAGAAGCGGAACGCGGTACGAACGGCGCCTTGATCTTGGAGTGAGCAGTTCCGACCGAGCGGGCGGATAGGGAGCGACGATGGATTTTCGAGTTTGCCGCCGTGGCGCGCGGCTAGCGTTCTGGTTGTCCGTGGCGGTCTGGGTCGTCCTGTCACTGGTGGCGCTTCCGACCCGCGCCGACTCGGAAGCCGCTGAGGATCTGATCCGCGACGGCCTGGCGCTGCGGCGCGCGGGCCAGGACGTCGAGGCGCTCGAGCTTTTCCGGCGTGCGCAGCAGGCGAACCCGTCGGCGCGCGCGCTCGCGCAAATCGCTCTTGCCGAGCAGGCGCTGGGGCGCTGGGTCGACGCCGAGGAACACTTGAACGTCGTGCTTTCGACGGACGATGCCTGGGTCGGCGAACGCCGTGCGCTCCTGCAGAAGGCGCTGGAGGAAGTGCGGTCTCAGCTCGGCACGCTCGAGGTCCGAGCGAACCGACCGGGTGCGGAAGTCTTGGTGGACGGCACCGCCGCGGGCACCGTGCCGCTCCAACCCCGGCGCCTGAGCATCGGCACGTACGAGGTCGTGGTTCGCGCGTCCGGCTTCAAACCAGTGACGAGGACGGTGCAGATCCGACCGCGCACGGTCACGCGGGTGAACTTCGAGCTCGCGCCGCCCACCGATTCGGTGCCGCCGTTGCAAGGCGTCGAGAGCGGGGATCTGGCAGTCGATCAGAGGCCGACGACCCCACCCGCGGAGCGCAACACTGCATCGTGGCGCGGCACGGCGGCGTGGATCGCCCTCGCGAGCGCCGGCGCGCTGCTGATCGGGTCCGTCACGGCGCACGTGATCCGCGAGCGCGAGATGGCGGCCTATAACGACGATTCGCGTTGTCTCATCGGCGCGCTCTCGCGCAAGGAGCGCTGCGGCGATCATCTGGATGCGGCCGAGACGGCGCAGATTTTTGCAGTCGCGGGGTACGCGGTGACCGGCGTGGCGCTGGGCGCGTCGATCTACCTGTTTTCGACGGATGCGTCGGGTGGTGATAGGCGAGGTTTCGCATCGACCGGAGGCGACGATTCCGGAGCGCTGATTCGGCTATCGGGTAGTTTCTGAGTGCCGGGAGCAAGCGATGAGGGTGCGGGCGTCGATCGTGATCTTGGTTTCGGGCTGGTGCGCGTGCACTGCGCCAAAATCGGACGACCGTCTCCACGGCTCGGGCGGCACTGCCAGTGCCTTTGGCGCCGGTGGACGGAGTGGAAGAGGCGCCGGTGCAACGAGCGGGAGCGGCGCGGTGGACGGCGGCGACGCTTCGTCCGACGCTGGGGATGGCGACGTGGGAAACGGTGGGGCCTCGGGGCGCGGAAGCGGAGCGGTCGCTGGCTTTGACGGTGCTGGTGGGTCGGACGCCACCGGCGATGGGGCAGGTGGTGGAACCGGCGCTACGGCGGGTGACGGCAGCGGCGCGGACGACAGCGCTCCGGACGCTGGCGACGCCGGATGTTCGGCTGCTCAGTGTCCCGCGTCGACGCCGGTCTGCAGCACCGGCGCCTGCCGCGGCATCAAGCAGATCTCGGTCGGCGGGCTGCATGCCTGCGCACTCTTCGACGACGGTACGGTGCGCTGCTGGGGCCACAACGCGAACTCGCAGTTGGGACTGGGATCGGCTTCGATCGACCTGCTCTCACGTCCCGGACCTGCCGTCGTCGGACTGACGGACGTCGAGCACGTGGCCTCGGGCTACGAACATTCGTGCGCGATCACGCGCAGCGGCGCGCTCTTCTGCTGGGGCAACAACGACTATGGTCAGCTCGGCGGGGCGCAAGACGGCAAGCTCCCCGTTCGGGTCGCAGGCCTCGAGGGCGAGGGGCGGGTTGCCCAGGTCGAATGCCATGGCGACGCGGACTTTTTGAGTGGCTTCACCTGTGCGCGGATGGCCTCTGGAAAGGTCTTCTGCTGGGGAGCGAACGTCAACGGTCAGCTTGGCAACGACACGTTCGATTCCGGTCCGACGCCCACCTTGGTGAAGAACCTAACCGACGCGTTCCAGATCGCGCTCGGCCCGCACTCTGCTTGCGCCATCAGGAGCACGGGAAGCGTAGTTTGTTGGGGGTACAATGGTGCGGAGGCCCCGCTGGGCACGAGCAGCACCGAAACGAACCTGAAGGTGCCCGAACCGGTCCTCGGCTTGAGCGACGTCCACAAGATCGACGGTGGGCGACACTACTACTGCGCGATCGCCGGTCCCGACGACACCGTCAAGTGCTGGGGCGGCAACGAACGGGGCCAGATCGGTCTGCCCGCGGGAGGCGCCGTGACCCCTCCGTTCGATACCAACGTGAAGCCAGCCGATGACGTGCACGTCGGTTGGAACTCGACTTGTGCGCTGCAAGGCGGGTACGTCGAGTGCTGGGGTGACAATAGCCTCGGCGAGTTCGGCAACGGAAGGCCGGGCTCCTCGCCGGTTCCAAACTTGGCAGCACAATTGGAGATCCCGACGCGAAGCTTCGGCTTTCGGTGGACTACCGGCTGCGCTCTTTCGGAGACCGGCCTGGTGCAGTGCTGGGGCGAGAACTACTACGGCATCATTGGTAACGGCACCGTCGGCGCGAACACGGCCACCCCGCAGTTCGTAGACTGGTTGCAGGCGGAGTGAGCGCTGCAAAGCTCAGAAGCGCTTCTCGAGTCCGGCGCCGAAAAGCGGTCCCGCGATGAAGGTCTGGCAGTCCTGACAGCTCTGCGCGAACTGCGAATCGAGCAAGCCGACACCCAGCTTGACCTCGATCCAGGCGCTGTCGCGGCGATCGGTTTTCGATAGCGGACCGCGATACCCGAGCGCCAGCCGCGCCAAGGGTCCGCGAGAATAGTCCAGCGTTGCGAGCAGCGCATGGCCGCCGCGGGCGACCGGCACCTGCAGTCGCACGTCGAGCTCTGCGAGAACGGTGCGCTGTTTCGGTTCCGGGATCGGGCCCGCGGTTGGGTACGGCTTGTCCTCGGGTTCGGTGCCGGCCAGCGCGCGCGCTCGCAATTGGAGGCCGTCCATCGCGCCGATGCGCAGCGCGGCACCAAACAAGGGTGAATCGAGCTCGGAGCCGACCTCGTATCCGGCGTTGGGACCGAGGCCAAACAGATGAGTGTCGAGGCCCGCGTACACCAGGAACGAGGCCCGCCGCGAAGTTCGATCGTTCGCCTCGGCGAACACGAAATTTTCGATTCCGATCTCGGCGCGAAATGGCATCGAAGCCGCGTAACCGACGCCGAGGCCGCCGCCCACCACGCCGCCGTCGCCGGCGAAGGCGAACGCTTCCGCACGCGCGTACGGGTAGCCGCCGAGTCGCGCCGGAGCGATCACCGATTCGCGTGCCGGCTCGCTCGGAGCGTCGGCTTGGGCGGCCGCCTCGCTCGGAGCGAGCAGTGTCGCGAGGGCCAGCAAGACAACACCTGGCGCAACGCGACTACACGTCCTCGGCAGTGACAGCATTGCTAATCGCGAAATCGCCGGAAAAGCCCGGCGCATTCCCGGTGTTCAGCAGGAAGCATGCCGGCCGACGGATCGCCGCGTTGACTCACCGAATCGCGGCGGTAACTGTGGGCCGACCATGTGGCGGAAGCGCCTGCTCAAACTGTGTCCGGGCGCCGAACTCGGGCCAGCGTGCGCGCCGGTAGTCCTCAAGAAAGCAGAAAAAGCGCTCGGTGTTGCTTTTCCCGAAGAGCTCCGGAAGCTCTTGGCCGATGCGGACGGAGTCGTCACCGAAGATGGGCTGGACCTGATCTGGCCCGCCGCGCGCATTCGCGAGGACAACCTCGCGTTTCGCTCGAACCGCGACTTCGAGAAGCTCTACATGTCGTTCGAATCGCTGCTGTTCTTCGCCGACGCCAGCAATGGTGATCAGTTCGCGTTCGCGATCTGCGGCGGCGTCATTTCACGCTCCGACGTCTTCGTCTGGGATCACGAGACGGACAGCAGAAACTGGGTCGCGCCTTCCCTAGAGCGCTACGTCGAGTGGCTGGTGTCCGGCAAGATCGAAGTCTGAAACTCGCGCTCAGCGCTTCTTCACCAAGATCCCGCCGCCATTGCCGGTGACCCAGAGTTCGCTCGAACTGACGTGTAGATCGCTCCAGCCGCCCGCCGCGGGTGAAGGCGTTTCGACCCAGCTCGAGCCGGACCAGCGCTCGACGAGGCCGCCCTCGATCAACCAGACGTCGCTTGCGGAGGTGCCGGTGAGCTCGTCTACTTCGCCGCCTTTGGCCGCGCGCGGCGTCCAGCTCGCGCCGTCCCAGTGCGCGATGCGGCCGAACGCGCCCGCGGCCCAGACGTCGTTCGGCGCCGCGGCCCAGACCTGGTACGCGATCAGACCGGGGCCCGCCATCGCCGACCAGGCGGCGCCGTCGTACTTCTGGATCGACTGGCGGGCGGCGATCCAAACGTTGTTCGAGCCGGTGGCTGCCAGATCGTAGAGCTCGCTCGCCGGAGCCGCTTGCACGGCAGGCGCGCCGCCGGTCGAGCGGAAGAGCTTGCCATCGTCAGTCGTGATCCAGGCGTCGTTCGGGCCGTTCGTCCAGACCGCCGTGAAGACTTCGCCGAAGGCGAGGTCCACCTCGTAGGCGGTGAAGCTCGAGCCGTTCCACTGCCAGATCTGCCCCATGTCCCGGGACTCGCCGACGATCCAGACGTTCGATTCGGAGCTCGCGTGCAGGTCGACGACGTCGATCGCGCGCGGCGGGTCGGGTGGAGCGACCCAGCGTGTGCCGTTGTAGCGTAAGAGGCCGTCTGCTCCACCGGCCCAGCCGTCGGCGCCGGGGCGCGCGATGGCCTTGATGGTTTCGGCGGCGCCGTCGCGAACGGCAGTCCACGCCGATCCGTCCCAGTGGTCGAGCAGGCCGTTGTTGCCCACGACCCAGACGTCGTTGGCCGTCACGACGCCGACCGCGACCGGATCCTCGGAGCCGTGACGCGGCGGGTAGTGGGTTTTCCACGCCGATCCGTTCCATTGATGGGTGGGGCCATTGTGGTTGGTGACCCAGACCGAGCTCGTGCCTGCGCCCGAGACGTGCTCGCCGCCGCCCGCTGCTCCCATGTCGACGAAGTTGGCGCCGTCGTAGCGATAAACCTTGGACAGGCTCGAGATCACGACGTTGCCCGGACCGGATGCCCACACCCCGTAGAACGACGTTCCCGTCGGCGCGCCGGCTACCGGCACGAAGCTCGCACCATTCCAGCGCAACACCGGGCCGTTGCCCACGACCCAAACGTCAGTGGCGCTCGTGCCCCACACGTCGTTGAGCTGGGCAGTGACGCCACTCGGCACGTCGAGCCAGGCGCTGCCGTTCCAGCGCGCGATCTTGCCGCCGGCGCCGACCGCCCACGCGTCGGTCGTGGTCCGTGCCCAGACACCGCGCAAGTTCGCCGTGGTGCCGCTCGCGAACGCCGACCAGTTGCTGCCGTCGAAGCGCGCGATCTGCCCCGCCGAGCCCACCGCCCAGACGTCGCTCGGGCCGGTGCCGTGCACGTCGTAGTAGTAGGGCGGGCTGCCCGGGAGCTGCTTGCCGACGAAGCCGGTGCCGTCCCAATGCATCGCGATCTGGCCGACCGCTACCACGAGGTTCGACGCGGGCGCCCACAGGCCTTCGAGCGCCGCGCTGGTCGGGTGCGGATTGGTCCAGCACCAGCCTTCGATGCACACGGGGCTGCTGCAATCGCCGTCCCACTGGTCCGTCTTCTGGTCGCAGTCGTTGTCGAGCCCGTCCGAGCAACGCGCGTTGCCGCGCGGCCCCTCGAATAGATCGGGCGACACTTCGGGGTTCTTATCGTCACAATCAGTCCCGCCGCATTCGTTCGAGAGCGCGCCATCGCGGTCGTCGTCCCAGGGATCGCCTTTGCAAACGCCGCTCGCGCAGGTGTCGCTGCGGGTGCAAGCGTTGCCGTCGTCGCAGGCGGTCGCGTCGGCCGCCGGCACGTGGTTACACTCCCGATTCGAGCAGGTGTCGGCGGTGCAAGAATTCGCGTCGTCGCAGTGCGCATCGATGCTGCAGCCGCCGCAATCGGGATCGGCCGAGTCCGGATAGCCGTCGCAGTCGTCGTCCCGGCCATTCATGCACGCGTCGGCGCCGTTCTGGCTTTCTGGATTGCCGTGGGGCACTAGCTCGTGCTGGCAGGCTCCCGCCGATTCCGAGCACGAGTCGGTCGTACACTCGTTGCCGTCGTCGCAATCGCGGGGCCCGAAGATGCAGTTTCGAGTCCCGCACTCGAAGCCGTTCAGCGTCATGCAGAATCTCGGCGAGCTGCCGCACAGGGCCTCGATTTGCTGCTGAGAGAGGTCGCAGTCGCCGGCATCGAGCGACGAGCTGCCTGAGGAGCCCGAGCTTCCGCCCTGGGCGGAGCTTCCGCCGGCTCCGCCCGTGGGGCCTGAAGCCGCCGATCCGTCGGAGCCGCACGCTGCGGCGAGAAGAAGTGCCGCGACAGCAGCACATGCACAGGCGGCTCCCGCCGCGCGCACGCTTTTGCCCATCTTACCGAGATACTACGGCACGGGTCCCGGTCTTCTTTCTCCTGCCCTGAAAGTTCGCATGTAAGTTCCTGGCGCACACGGCGTTACCCCGGTATCAGGCCTGCATGAAATACTCGTATTCGCTGCTGCTCGCGGCGGCGCTTGTTCTCTCGGGGTGCGTGCCCGCGACGCACATTCAAAACAATTTCGGTGCCGCCGAGCCCGCGAACGCGCTGGTCGTGATCGGCACGGGGGAAGCTTCGAGCGCGCCGGACATCGCGCGCATCACTCTGGGCGCCGAGGCTCAGAACGCGAACGCCGAGGTCGCCGTTTCGGAGGTGAACGCGAAAATGAAGGCGATTCTCGCAGCGCTCAGGGCCCAGGGCGTCACCGACAAGGATCTCCGCACCGCGGCCATCAATATCTTCATGCTCGAGCCGCCGCCGTACCCGATGCCGCAACCGATGCCGGAAACGATGCCGGGAAAGGGTCCGCCCGGAATGCCCGGTGCACCCGAAAGGACCACGCCGGTGTTCCGCGCCGCGAACTCGGTCTCGATCACGTTGCGAAAGCTCGATCGCGTGGGTGCCACGCTGAGCGCGGCGATCAGCGCCGGAGCGAACCAGGCCGCCGGCATCCAGTTCGAGATGGACGATCCGAAGCCGTTGCGGGCTAAGGCACGCGCCAAGGCCGTCGAGGACGCACGCGCTCGCGCCCAGGAGCTCGCCGCGTTGAGCGGCGTGAAGCTCGGCCGCGTGCTGAGCATCGGGGAGCTCGGCAGCGCCGACGCACCGCCACCCGGCGTACCGGGAGTGCCGATGGCTTACGCCGGGGCCGCTGTGATGCAGAGCGTCCCGGTCGAACGCGGTGAGATCACGCTCACGCACATCGTGCGCGTCACGTACGAGATCGCCCGCTGATTCGCTTTCAGAATCTGAGCTGCGCCGTCACGCGCGCCGAGGCCGGGCTTGCGGCGACGTGCACCCGCACTGGCGTGGTGCTCGCGGCCGCTTCCTTGTTCCCCTGAGTGAACAGGACGATGCTAGTCCCGACGCCGGCGACGCCGAGGCCGAGGGTCACGAGGCTCAAGGTCCCGAAGCGGTTCGCCTGATCGATCGAGTCCTGGGAGGTACTGGGGCAGACGCCGTCGATGCAATCGCGCTCGAGGTCGTCGATCTCGCCGTTTCTCATCAGGAAAAAGACGCCCGAAGCCGCGAGGCTCGCCACGCCGAGGCCACCCACCACCCACGGCAGCGACGCGCGGTGCGGTCGAAGCTGTGTCGTTTCAGACTCCTCAGCCGCCGCGGAGCTCGCGGCTCCGCTCGCGCCGGCCTCGGGCTTCGAGTCCAGCTTGAACTCCACCTTCACCGTCGCGCCGGCGGCCACGCTGACTTCGCGCTCCTCGGGTGCGACGCCGGCGAGCTCCGCCTTCAGCTTGTGCGTACCGGGTTCGACGTGCAGTCGATCGACGCGGACGATGTCGAGCGGTTGGCCGTCCAGCGTCAGGGTCGGATTCTTGCCGTTCGTGCCGACCTCCAGCGTTCCGACCTTCGGCAGCACGTCGGCGAGAGCCTTTTCGACTTCCGCGCGATTCGCGTCGCCCGGGGCGTCGGCGAGAAAACGATCGTACGCGTTGGCGGCTTCGGCGAAGCGGCCGAGCTCCCAGGCCGAGGTGCCGATGTTGGTGAGGATTTTCGGATTCTTCCAGCGCGCGTAGGCGGCACGGTACTTCGCGATTGCACCTGCGAAGTCGCGCGCTTCGTGGAGCTTCAGGCCCTCGTGAAACAGCGCGCGAGCGGCCGCTTCGTCCGTCGCTTGTGCCAGCGCGGGCCGGCACGGCACGAGCACGATCGCCGCCAGAACGGCGGCCCAGAACCAATACACGGGACGAGTCATCACGGATTCCTCGCGCAGCGCACGCCGTCCGTGCCGCCGCCGAAGGTTTCGGAGCTTGCACCTCGGGTCGCGTTCTTCAAATAGTCGACGGACGCCGAGAAGTAGCCCCCGCGCATCCCCCGCGTGCCCGAGCCGGTCGCGAGCGCGCAGTCGATGCACGGAACCGGATAGCTGCCGTAGTAGTCGAAGTTCCACTCCTGGAGATTCCCCGCGAGATCGGCGTGCCCCCAGCGCCCGTTGCCGGCCGGAATCGCGCCGACCGGTGCGATGCTCGCCAGGCAACACGAGCCCGAGCAGATCGTGCCGTCGTAGTA
>Ga0111539_10004066_pt1 | contig 19203 bp, 11 predicted proteins | sample RhiMethybrSRZTD1_FD_79667 | JGI IMG/M metagenome (GOLD analysis project Ga0111539, IMG submission 79667) | Populus rhizosphere microbial communities from Tennessee, USA - Rhizosphere MetaG P. TD hybrid SRZTD1 (version 2) (version 2) | ecosystem: Host-associated > Plants > Roots > Rhizosphere >... | reverse complement strand
TTGAGGATGCCGTCGATGACCTCGCCGGAAAGGTCGAGGCCGCGCTCGAGCTCAGTGACCACGCGCACGCCATGCGAAGCGTGGTGGAACCCGCCGGGTACAAACGCCGCGAGGGCCCTCTCGCCGGCATGACCGAAGGCGGGGTGGCCCAAGTCGTGCCCGAGAGCGATGGCATCGACTAGCGGATCGACGAGCCCGAGCGGCCGGCCGAGCTCGCGCGCAATCGAGCTGACTTCGAGGGTGTGCGTGAGGCGGGTGCGAACGTGGGGATCGCTAGGTATCGCCAGAACCTGCGTCTTCCCCGAGAGACGACGAAAAGCGCGCGAACCGAGCAGGCGATCCCGGTCGCGACGGTAGCGTTTTCTATCTGAGAACATACTGAACACCTGTACACCTAAGGCGCGCCGAAGTAAAGCCGGAAGCCAGCGCCGATGGACGTTGTTTGTCCCAGCCGAGGACTGGTTTCGTGGCTTCGCGCAGCGACAAACACGACCCCCGGGCACGGCTCGCGCCGCGTTTCACGACCGATCGCTTGGCAGTCGCGGCACGAGAGAGCGCGTTGGTTCCCCCACTTGCGTGCACGCCGGTTCCCCCGCGCGTGACGATTCGAGACGGCCGAGCTTAGGCGGCGCTCGCCTTCGAACCGCCGCTCTTGGTCTCGCCAGAGCTCGCGCTGCCCGAGCTGCTTGCTTCGGTCGACGCTTTCTTCGTGTCGTCGCTCTTCGTCGCGCCACTGTCGCCGGACTCTGTCTTTGCCGGTGATTTCGTGTCGCTCGACGTCGACGTTGATTCACTGGATGAAGGCTTCTTGGAGCCGTAGCCGTCGGCGTACCAGCCGCCCCCCTTCAAAATGAAACCCGCGCCTTGGCTGATCTGTCGCTTGGCCGTGTCAGCGCCGCACTTGGGACACTTCTTGATCGGATCTTCGACGATCCGTTGTTCCAACTCCCAAGCGTTCCCACACGATGTGCAGATATAATCGTACGTCGGCATGATTCCTCGGCTGGCGCGGCGGGGCTCGAAGGCGCAGCCCCACACTCCTTAAATTTCAGGGGGAGATTGTTTGACCTCGCCCGATTGCGGGGTCTCAATGGAGACCGTCGATGTCGAGTCTGGCGACCGAAGATCGATTGCCAGACCGACCAGTTCAGCTTTGGCCGGTTACGGTCAGTCCGCCCTCATGTCAAGACCTACCAGAAGGAATTCCTATCCCACTGATTTTCCTTGCTCGGCGGGCCGTTCGCCGATACCTCTCGAGGTAGGCTCATGACCATACGTGGCGTGGTCATATGTCACGTTAGCTGAGGGTGCATGCATATACGAAAGCTCGAGATTTCCGGTTTCAAGTCATTCGTCGATCGGACGGTCATCAACTTCGATCACGACGTGCTGGCCATCGTCGGCCCGAATGGCTGCGGAAAATCGAACATCGTCGATGCGATCCGGTGGTGCATGGGCGAGCAGAGCGCGAAGCACCTGCGCGGCAAGTCCATGGAAGACGTCATCTTCAATGGGTCCGAGAGCCGCGGGCCCCACGGCATGGCCGAGGTCACGCTGACCTTCGACAACAGCGATCTCGAGCAGGCGGCCGCGCTCCCTATCGAGTACCGCGACTACCCCGAAATCGCCGTCACGCGGCGGCTCTATCGCGACGGCACGAGCCAGTATTTGCTGAACAAGACCGAAGTCCGCCTGAAGGACATCGTTGACGTCTTCTTGGGCACGGGGGTCGGCTCCAAGGCGTACAGCATCGTCGAGCAGGGCAAGATCGGGCTCATCGTGTCGGCGCGCGCCGAGGATCGGCGGATGCTCATCGAGGAGGCGGCCGGCATCACCAAGTACAAGAGCCGCAAAAAGGCCTCCGAGCGTAAGATGGAGCTGACCGAGCAGAACCTGCTCCGCGTCGGCGACCGCGTGGGTGAGCTCGAACGCAACGTCGCGTCGCTCCAGCGGCAGGCCGCCAAGGCCGAGCGGTACGTGAATTATCGCAACGAGCTCGACCGGTTGATGCTGCACCAGGCATCGCATCAGCTGCTCGAGATCCTCGCCGGGGAGAAGTTCTGGTCAGAGGAGCGAACGGTTTGCGAAACCGCCGTCGAGTCGGCGCGCACCGCGCTCGTGACGGCCGAGAGCGCCCTCGAGGTGGAACGGGCGGCCGCGCTCGAGCTCGAGCAAAACGCCGAGTCGGCGCAGGATGCGGCTTTCAGCGCCGACAACCAGGTCCGCGCGTACGAGGCGGAGATCGCGCGCGAACGTGATCGGCTCGGGCACTTGTCCGAGAGGTCCGAAGCGGCGCAGAGCGAGCAGACCGACCTTCGTTCGCGGGCCGAAGCGCTCGACGCGGAGGCGAAAGAGATCGAAGCGTCGCTGACGGGTCTCGAAGAGCAAGAGGCCAAAGAGGCGGAGGGTGCGCTCGCCGAGCACGAGCGTTTGGAGATTTTGCGCACCGAGGAACGGGGCGCGGAGGCGACGCTCGCCGATCTTCGTGCCCGCGCGTCGAAAGCCGCGTCGCAGGTGGCGGCTGCGGACGCCAAGTTGAAGGGGCTCGAGCGCCGGACGGAGGAGATGCGCGCCCGCGAGTCGAAGCTCGCCGCGCAGACCACGGATTTGACGGCAGAGCTCCAGCATTTGTCGCTGCACCGGGTGGAGCTCGGCGGCAAAGTGGCCGAGCTTACGACCGAGGTCGAGACGGGCCGCGCACGCAAGGGTGAGCTCGAAGCCGAGCTCACACGTTTGAAGCAATCGCTCTTGGAGAGCGAGAAAGCGCTCGAGGGGGAGCGCGGCGTTCTCGCGCAGCAGCGCGGCCGCATGAAGGCGCTGGCCGACATGCGCGAACGGCTCGAAGGCGTGGGGGACGGCGTCAAACACCTGATGGCCAAAGCCGACCCGGTGCTCCTCGGGTTGGTGGTCGATCGGATTCAGGTCCCGGCCGATCTGACGGCGGCGCTCGCGGGTCTCCTGGGCTCGACCTTGGAGTGCGTCGTCGTCAGCGATACTGCGCGGGCCGCCGAGCTTTTGGCCGAGCTCGGGCGTGACAAGCAGGGGCGCGCGTCGGTGGTGCCGCAATCGCCGCGGCGCGTGGTCGGGAAAGCCGCGCGCGTCGTGGAAGGTCCGGGCATCCTGGGACCGCTGCTCGACCGCGTGACGTACGCGCCGGAAGACGAAGCCCTCGTGGCGGCGCTCGTCGGCGACGCGCTGCTCGTCGAAGACGCCGCGTCGCTCGTGGCGCTGGCGCCAGTGGCGCAAGGGCGAACGCTCGTCGCGCTCGACGGCACCGTCGTTCACGCCGACGGCCGCGTGAGCGGAGGTTCGAGCGACACCGTGGCTTCGGGGCTCGTCGACGAACAGCGCGAGCTGCGCGAGCTCGCCGAGGTATGCGCCGACCTTTCGGCCAAAGTCGAAGCTCGGATCGCCGAGCTTCACGAGCTGCGATCGCAAATGTCGGGGCTCGGTGCAGCACTCGACGAGGCGCGCCAGTCCGCGCACGACGCGGAAATCGCCCTCGTGTCGGCGGAAAAGGACCGCAAGAAGACCGACGAGCAGACCGCGTCCTTGGAGACGCGCCTGGCGACGATGAATGCCGAGCTCGCTGACATCAGCGAGAAGCTCGCCGAAGGTGGACACGAGCAAGCCGAAGCGGAGCGCGCGCTCGCCGAAGGGCAAGAGGTCTTGCGCGAGGCCGAGGCGCAAGCCGAAGGAGCCATGGCCGAAGCGGCCACGTGGCGCGAGCAAGCCGCCGCCCAACTCTCCGTAGTCACCGATCGCAAAGTGCGCCTCGCGCGCGTGCGCGAGCAGGTGGCCTCGACGCGCGCAACGGTGGGGCGACTCGGTCGATCGCGCGACGAGCTCGTTTCACGCATCGGCAAGCTCGAGGAGGAGATCCATCAAATCGCGCGCCAGAGCGGGGAATCTTCGTCTCGGCTGGCGAGCACCGAAGAGCTGCTCGTCTCGGCGGTCAGCGTGGCGCAGACCGCGCAGAGCGCCCTATCCGAAGCGCGCCGCGTTTTCGACGAAGCGCGCACTGCGCTCGGCGAGCGCGAAGCCGGGCTCAAGGTCCTCCGCACGGATCTCGGTCAAGCCACCGAGAAGATGACGGCCCTCGAGCTCACGCTCGAACGGCTCACCATCAACCGCGAGCACTTGCTCGGCTCGGTGCGCGAGAAGTTCCGGGGGCTCGAGCTGGCCAAAGTGGTGGGCGACTACCACATGCTGTCCGTGCCCGATGAAGAGCACACCCAACGCATCTCCGAGCTGGCGCACCTCATCGAGCGAATGGGGCCGGTGAACCTCGATGCCACGCGCGAGCATCGAGAGGAGAAAGAGCGGCTCACCTTCTTCACGGCGCAAAAGGCCGACCTCGAAAAAGCTCTCGAGGATTTGCGCCAGGCCATTGCGCAGATGAATCGCACGTCCAAGAAGCTCTTCCGCGACACGTTCGACGCCGTCAACGAAAGGTTCAAGACCCTTTTCCCCAAGTTGTTCAGGGGCGGGCGCGCCGAGCTACATCTCACCAACCCCGAGGATTTGCTCGAAACAGGCATCGAGATCATCGCGCAGCCTCCTGGGAAAAAGCTGGGCAACATCGAGCTCATGAGCGGCGGCGAAAAAGCGCTCACCGCCGTTTCTCTCATCTTTGCAATCTTCCAGCACAAACCGTCGCCGTTCTGCGTGCTCGACGAGGTCGACGCGCCTCTCGACGAAGCGAACGTCACCAGGTACAACGAGCTCATCCGCGAGATGACGGACCGCTCACAGTTCATCGTCATCACGCACATCAAGGCCACGATGCAATCCGTCGACGTGCTTTGCGGAGTGACGATGCAGGAACCAGGGATCTCGCGCCTGGTCAGTGTGAAGGTCAACGAGTCGGCCCAAAGGCGGAGTGGCCTCCCGCGGTCCGAGCCAGATGGTGATCAGATCCAGGTAGCATAAGGGGCCCTTTCGGCTCGAGGGCTTGGGCCCTACCGAAGGGGCGGTTTACCCGTGCACGGCTTCATTCGTCCCCGGGAAAACTCCTTAGAGGTAACCAATCGAACCGGGAGAGCGCTGGCATGGGAACTCGCGTCTACGTAGGAAATCTTTCGTATCACACCGATGAAAACTCGCTCCGCGAGGCGTGTGCCGCGGGCGGCCGTGAGGTCGTCAGCGTCAGCATCGTGACCGACCGCATGACCGGTCAACCGCGCGGGTTCGCTTTCGTCGAGTTCGCCAACGACAAGGACGCACAGAGCGCGATCGCCGAGCTCAATGGCAAGCCGCTCGACGGCCGCACCCTCGCCGTCAACGAGGCCCGCGAGCGTCAGCCGCGCGGCGGCGGCGGCGGGGGCGGATTCGGTGGAGGCGGAGGCGGAGGCGGCGGTGGTCGCGGAGGCGGCGGTGGCCGCGATCGCGATCGCGGCCACCATCGCGATCGCTAGCGGAAATCTCTCGAGCGCGCTTCGAGGCCGCCTGGGAGCTGCAGGGCTTCGAGCTTTTCCACGAGGACGTGGATCACGGGGTGATCGCCACCCTCTTGGGCGACGCGCGGCGTGCGTTCGACTTTGCCGTGGACGAGCAGAAGGCGCGCGTGGACGGCCGTGCGGTATGTGCGGTCGAAAATGGCCGGCGTCAGGATGAGGTTCATCATGCCGTGCTCGTCCTCGAGCGTGACGAAGACGACGCCGCTTGCCGTCATGGGGCGCTGGCGCGAGAGGACGAGCCCAGCGACTTTGACGGATGTGCCGTGGCGCATCTCGAAGAGCTGGGCGCTGGTGACGACGCCGCGCTTTTTCATGCGGGCGCGTAGATGCCGCATGGGATGGTCGTCGACCGAGAGGCCGAGACGCGCATAGTCGAACCGCAGCTGCTCGACTTCGGCGAGCGGCGGAAGCGAGACAGTGGGCTCGTTGGTCGGGACCTGTTCGAAGAGCGAGCCTTGATCGGGCTCGCGAACTTGCCACATCGCGTCGCGGCGTTCGCGCGTAAGCGATGAAAGCGCACCCGCTTCGGCGAGGGCGTCCATTTGGTCGGTACGAAGGTCGGCGCGAACGGACAAGTCTTTGGCGTCGCGAAAAAGGCGCACCGCCCTCGCCTCCGCGATCCGCCGCGCGGGCTCTTCTCCCATGCCTTTGACGACCCTCATGCCGAGCCGCAAAAATCGCGATGCGCCGTCTGCCCGAGAACCACGACGAAGCGCGTCCGTCTCGATCGTGCAGTCCCAATCGCTGTGGGCGATGTCGGGGGAGCGCACGACGACGCCGCGTTTTTGGGCGTCGCGCACGATGCTGGAGACGGAGTAAAACCCCATCGGCTGCGAGTTGATGAGCGCGCAGGCGAATTCGAGCGGGTGATGCACTTTGATCCACGCCGACGCGTAGACCAAGAGAGCGAACGACGCGGCGTGCGACTCGGGGAAGCCGTATTCGCCGAAGCCTTTGATCTGCGAAAAAAGCCGCTCCGCAAATTCGCGGGGGATGCCCCGCAGGGCGAACCCGCGCAAGAGCTTGGCTTCGTGACGAAGAAGCTTGCCGCTGCGTTTCCAAGCCGCCATATCGCGCCGCAGCTCGTCGGCTTCTCCGGCCGTGTAACCGGCGCCGGTCATGGCGATCTGCATCACCTGCTCTTGAAAGAGCGGCACACCGAGCGTGCGTTGCAAGATGGGCGCGAGCGACGGGTGCGGCATGGTGGCGGGTTCCTCCCCGTTGCGCCGGCGTAAGTAGGGGTGAACCATTCCGCCTTGGATGGGACCGGGGCGCACGATGGCCACCTCGATCACCAGATCGTAGAACTTGCGCGGCTTCATGCGGGGGAGCATGGCCATCTGGGCGCGGCTTTCGATCTGGAAGATGCCTATGGTGTCCGCCTTGCAAATGGCGTCGTAGACGCGCGGATCTTCGGGGGGGATGGCGGCGAGGCTCTGCAGTGGATCGAAAGGCGCGTCGTCGCGCTTGGCCGTGTGAATGAGCTCGAGCGCCTTGCGAATGGCGGTGAGCATGCCGAGCCCGAGGACGTCGACTTTGAAAAAACCAAGGGCGTCGATGTCGTCTTTGTCCCAGGGGACGACCGTGCGCCCTGGCATCTTGGCCGGCTCGACCGGGGAGACTTCGTCGAGCGGGCGCGCCGAGAGCACGAAGCCCCCCACGTGGGTGGACATGTGGCGGGGGAACCCTTGAAGCTCGCCGGCGATCTTCATGACGAGCTGGATGCGCCGATCGTCGGCATCGAATCCGATCTCGCGCAGGCGTTTTCCCAGCGTAACGTCGAGCGCGTCGTGAGGGCCGACCATTTGCGTGAGACGATCGGCTTGCTCGAGCGACAGGCCGAACACCTTGGCCGTCTCCCGGAGCGCGCTTTTGCCGCGGTAACAGATGACCTCCGACACCATGGCGGCGCGGTGGCGCCCATATTTCTCGAAGATGGCTTGGATGACCTCTTCGCGGCGCTCGTGCTCGAAGTCCACGTCGATGTCGGGGGGCTCGTTCCGCTCGCACGAAAGGAACCGTTCGAAGAGCAGGTTCGAGCGCGCCGGGTCGACGGCGGTGATGCCGAGCACGTAGCAAACGACGCTGTTGGCGGCGCTCCCCCTCCCCTGGCACAAGATCCGTTTGGCCTCCGCGATGCGGATGATCTCGTAGACGGAGAGAAAAAACTGGGCGACGCCGATCTTGGCGATGAGAAAAAGCTCTTTTTCGAGCTGACGCGCGACGGCCGGCTCGATACCGAGCGGATAACGCCAAGGTGTTCGCTCGCCGACGAGGCGCCGCAAAGCGTCGTCGGGGGTTTCGCCGGGGCAAAGATCGTCGCTCGGGAACGAGTACTTCAGCTCGTTCAGCGAAAAGGTACACGCCGAGGCGATCGCGACCGATTGGGCGAGCCTTTCCTGCGCGTCTTCGAAGAGGCGGCGCATTTCCAAGGGTGAGCGGAGATACGATTGAGCATTGGGTGCCAGTCGATTTTGAGCAAGGTCGAGGGTCGTCCCTTCGCGGATGCACTGCAGGACGTCGGCCAGCGGCTTGCGCGACGGGTGGTGAAACACCGGACGCCCCGTTGCGACGAGAGAAAGGCCGAATTCGGACGCCATCCGCTTGGCCCACGCTTCGCGGATCCTGTCGTCGGGCAAAAAAAGGCGGGTCGTCGCGAGAAAGGCGCGATCGCCGAAGACATCCCGCAAAGGGCCCGCCAAGAGCTCGGAAGCTTCCAGCGAAACGCCTTCGCGGCGCATCTCTTCTTCCGTGGGGGCGACGAGGATGGGGAAAATCCCGGCCTTGTGGCGCGCGAGGGCATCGAACGACAGCCGAGCCTCTTCGCGAGGGAGATCGGCATGTGCGCTCGTGAGAAGCCGGCAGAGCTCGGTGTACCCTTCCTTGGTTTCGACGAGGAGGACGACCTTCGCCAAAGACCCCATGTCCGTACCGCGCGGAGGCACGACGAGCAGCTCGCTCCCCACGATGTGGCGCTGGCCGAGCTTTTGCGCAGACATGTGGGCGCGAACCGACCCATAGATCCCCCGCGCATCGGCGATGCCAATCGCGAAGAGGCCGAGCGCGTGGGCCGCTTCGATCATCTCTTCGGGGCGCGATGCCCCTTCGAGGAGCGAGAAATTCGATTTGGCACAGAGCTCGGCAAACGGCGGTACGGACGCCTTTTCGCTCGGCGGTGGAGGGAGCATCACGGGGAGCATCAGTCGTAGTACCCGTGGAGGAAGGTTCGACCGGTGTGCCGGTCGGTGAAGACCCACGCTTCGATGTTTCTTTTGCCGGAGGTGAGCCACACCCGCACGTAATCGCGGCTCATGGCAGCCGGCGTCCACCACTCGATTCGGTCGAAGCGAATGGGGCGCCCCGACCCGACCCAGGTGAAAAGCTGATTGTCGATGGCCACGGTGGGGCGTTGTCCCGGCAGGATCTCGAGAGGGAGCGGCTTCGGCAAAAGTCGCGTGGGAAATTCGACGTCGGATGCCGCGCGCGGAGCGGTCGTGTCGCGTTTGGGCGAAGCGGACAGCTCGCCCGGCGCGACGAGCGCGGTGCGCGCTTCGGGGCGATGGACGGGCCGGCTTTCGAGCACCCCCACGTTTTCCCGCCCGATCTCGGCAGAAACCTCGGCCAGGAGGACGGCCATGGCGCCGGGGTCATTTTGAATCGTCGCGTCGCCCCCGATGAAAAGCTGCATGCGGGGGGCGCGCGTCAGCTGCCTGGCGGTGATGGTGAGGCCGATGACGGGGGCGCCGAGCGTCGCTTTCTCGAGCTTGCTCTTCAGCACGCGAAAAAGATCCGACTTTTTGGCGAGCGGCGAAGGGAGCTCGATGCTGAAAAAAAGGCCGGGACGCCCTCCTCCGGAAGAAGCGATGTTGCGGAGCTTGGCGATCGATCGATCGTAAGGAGCAAAAAGCTCGAGCGACCGCGCGGCTTCGCCACGCCCTTCGAGGCGTGCCGAAAGCCGTCCCACGAGCCCCCGCAAGGCAAAGAGAAGCGGCTCGATGGCGTGGACGGGATCGTCCCAGGAGATGCATTCCAACGGCGCGCGAGGCGGTTCGTAAGCGACGAGCGGCGCGTCGTCCCTCCCCCACGCGAGCTCGAGCGATTCGCGCCAAGGATCGTTGGTGCCGCTCGGATCGACCAAACGACCGGCCAACGTACGCGCGGGAAGAGCCACCAAATCCCCCACCGTCCATAGGCCGAGACGGTTGAGCCACACGATGCGATCGCGCGAGAGCGGCAGCGCATCGAGCGGCAGCGTGCGGATCATGTCTTTGCCGCCCCCCGGAGGGACGACGGTTTCGGAAGCCGTCGCAAACGCGCACGCTGCCCGTGCGAGATGCGGGCCGTCGGAGATCGCCGCCCGCGCGCGATGACCGAGATCCCGCACACGCGAAGAGAGCTCGAAGAGCGCCTCTTCTTCGCCACCCCATAGATGCGCCGTCCCCGTGAGATCGACCCACACCGTGTCGAGGGGCTTCGATGTGTCCCCCGCGTCGATGGAGACGGTGGGGCCAAAGGCAAGCGCGACTTCGGCCACCCGCCCCAAGGCTTGGCGAAGGATTTGGCTGGTGAGACCGCGGATGGTGAGGTTGGCCACGCACGAACGCGCTTCGGCAACCGTTTGGCCCACGCGCACCCCGAATTTGTGTGCGGCTTCGTTCACCGCGAAAAGCACGTTGCCGAGCTCGGCCTCTTCTCCCTGGCGCGGCTCTTTTTTGGCATCGACCACCGCGAGAGGAGCGTCTTTGGCGTCACCATCGTGATGGGCGAGCTCGCACGCCAAGTGGGTCAAGTAAACCGCGCCGATCCGGCGACCTGCCACGGGGGTCATCGCGCACCTTCGAGCGGCAAGCTGCGGAGGACCTTGTCGGGGCGCGTCCATGCGATTTGCCGCGGGCTCGTGACGCGGCCGAATTTGTCTTTGGCGATGCGAACGACGAGGCGATGAGGATCCACGTTCTCGAGCTCGAGCCGCATGGCGACCGGGAGCGAGAGCGGACGGTGAGCTTCCGCACGGGTCAAAAGGAAGAGCGTGGTCGGCGTCTTTTCGAGCGAAAGCGCCAGGCGTCGCGTGACTGTGGACCACGCCTCCATCGATTCGAAACGGAGCTGCTCGCGGGAGGAAGCGCCCGGGACGCTGGAGACGTCGATCACGATGACCGAGAAAATACGCGCCGCGGCGACTTGCGCGGCGACCCGCGAGAGCAAATGACGCGGAGGTCGAACAACGAGCAGCCTATCGAGCGAGACGCCGCGCTCCTGCAAAGCGGGGGCAAACAGGGTGTGATCGGGATCGAGAAACGCGCACCACGCCTTGTCCCTCCCCGCGCGGACGCTTTCTTCTTGGCTGGCCGCGCAAGCCGCGAGGGCAATGCTCACGCCGTGGCCCAGGTTGGCAGGAGAAGAAATCTCGACCACGCCCCCCCGCGGGAAACCTCCCTCTGGGAGGATTCCCGAAAGAGGCGGGCTCATCGGTAAAGGTTCGCGCCCACCTTGCGCCGTGCCTCCCAAGACAACTGAAGAAGCAAGCGCGCCGCTTTTGGAGGGGTTGTTACGCAAAGCTTGGATTGCTTCACGTGCGATCGCTTGCCTGTCTTGCGCCGCGGCGTCAGCCATTACCTGAACATAATATCAGTACATGGAACGTGCCACCTCGCCCCTCCCCAACAATGTCCTACCCCTTCGGAAAAACCTGAGATTGAGCGCGGTTATCGAGCATTCTTGATTTTGCGATTTCGAGGTCCTCCCCCTTCTTGGTGATGCAATCGCTCGTGCGGGCGACCTTGGCGAAAGACATCGAACAGAGCACCGAACACCACGACAAGATTCGACAAGCGTTTGGCTCTTTGCCGATAAGCCGTGCGCGTTCTTCCTCTTCCGGCTCTTCCGGCGTTCTCAAAAAAATTCGGATGACTCGGCACGGGGAATGGGCGTGAAAGCTCGTAAACGCCGAGATCCACTTCACAGGGAGGCCGGCAAGCCGGACTAAGAACGAACGGCAAAAAAGGCGAGTGCCCGATCTGCCACTCAGCATCATGATGCAGGTATGCGCAGCACCCTGTTTCAAACGTCATTTCGCAATTCGTTGGGGTCGAGGGCGGGAGGTCTCGTAGCGTGTCTCGTCGGATTGGTGAGTCTCGCGGCGTGTACGAAGAGCACGACGCCGCCCCGCGCGGCGAACGCGACGTCGTCGTCGGGCATGGTCTCGCTCGAGCTGGAGAAGGGGCCCCCTCCCTCCTTGCCGAATCCGATGCTGGTGACCGACAGCGTGCACGGCGGCGTTTTTGAAAGCTGCTACCAGGGGTTTCACGCCACCGGTGACGCCGAGCGCGATCTAGCTCAGATGACGGCGCTCTGCGGTCCGCCCAATTCGATGAAGCCGGTCACCGCCGTCATTCGCGGGCGTCAGGCGCACCAAGAGGCCATCGCGCGCTTCACGTTCAAAGGTGAGATGGGTCGCTGCTATCGCATCTTCTCGGCGTCCGACAGCGGCGTGAAGGACATGGACATGGCCATGCTCGATCCCGACAAGAACGTCGTGGGACACGATACCAACGAAGACGCGTTCCCCATGCTCAACCCCGACGGACCGTTCTGTCTCACGCGCCCCGGCGTGTACACCGTCCTCGTCAGCGTCGAAAAAGGCGCCGGCAGCTACGCGCTACAGGTTTGGGGGTTCTAATTACGGAAGCTGGCCGCCCACGGTGAGCCAGCCGGTGGCGCCGACGCCTGTGGTGATGTCGACGGAGCTGACGCCCGCGAGTAGCGAGCCGTAGAACTGAGACCAGCTGACGATTGCTTGCGGTCCGCCGATGAAGTCGCCCTTGCGGCCACCGATGAGCTCACGCTCGCCGCGCAAGCGGTAGCGTCCACGGCTGTCGAGCCCCAAGCGAAGCCAATCGACGACGTCGTAGCCGAAGCGCAGCTTCGCTTCGGCGTCGAGCTCTTCCGATTCCTCGAGACCTCCGCCAGCGACGGCGTTGAAGTCGAGGTGCCATCGATCGCGGAACAGGGAGAAGAGCGCACCGAGCTCGACCTCCCCTTCCACTTCGGCGAACCCTTCCGCCTTGTAGGTTCCCATCGCGGCGAGCGCCCAACCGTCGTCGAGGCTGCCCACGATGCGGTACGCGAGGCTCAGGTTGGGAGCCGCGTGCCCGTCGGAAAATCGCTCGCCGGTCGCGAGCAGCGTGAGACGATTGAGCGGCGAGCCGTACACGGTGAGCCCGCCTCCGCCGACGGAACCGCTCGAAGCACCCGTTCCGTAGCCGAACCCGTGCGCTCCGATCTTGCCGGAGCGCGATCCGAATGCGGAATGCGTGAGCGCAACGACGGGCACGTCGTCGCGAACGTCGGTCGGCGCGGACGGCGTCGTTCGCGATTGCTCGTTGGGTACCGCGCTCGGATTGGCGGGATCGTGGAGCGAGACGACGGGTGCACCAATAGCCGGAGCGGGCGCAGGCGTCGGATCGGTCGAGGGTGCCGCCGGCGGCGCAGGGTCGCTCGCGGGCGCGGCCGCGGGGGGATCGGCGTAAGCCGGCGCAGCGACGCCGATCACGGCAGCGCCGAGAATCCCGACGCGGAGCGCGCGCCCGAAAATGTGAAGCCCGTGTTCGCTCCCGTGGCGAACGATGGAAGTCGGGGAATCTACCTTTTTCATGTCGTGCCGTTACCTTTTGGCGGCATCGTGGCGCCGCCTCCGTCTCCAGAAAGCGGCCAGAACGCCCGCAATGCCTAGACTGAATGCCGTCGGCTGACGGCTGTGCGAGAGGTTGCAATTGCAGCCATCACCGTCGGTCGGGGGCGCCGTACCACCAATGCCACCGGTCGCGCCGCCACCCATACCGCCGCTGCCACCCGCGCCGCCCATCGTTCCCGCGGCGCCGCCCGTTCCCGTTGTGCCACCGGTCCCGGATGCACCGCCCGAACCCGACGCGCCACCCGTGCCCGCGCCGCCGGCGCCACCCGTGCCGGCCGTGCCGCCCGACGCACCGCCGGTGCCAGCCGAACCCCCGGCGCCACCTTTGCCGGCACCGCCGTCGGGACCGGTACCGCCCGTGCCGGCGCTTCCCGCGGTGCCGCCCGTTCCCGCCGTGCCGCCCGTTCCCGCCGTGCCACCCGCGCCACCCGTGCCACCCGTACCGCCGCCACCATCGATGATGGGGCACATGTCCATCGAGGGCTCATCGCCTTGCCACACTCCGCGCCCCATGCGCGAGGCGACGACACGTTTGAAATACGGATCGTAGCGAATGTCGTTCACGTGGACGTTGGGCAAGTTCGTCCCGATCTTTTCCCAGTGCTGCCCTTCGTTGCAGCTGAAGTACACGCCGCGGTCGGTGCCGATGAAGATCGCCTTGCGGCTCTGCACCCAGGCCGTGTCGACAGTGTTGACCGGGATGTCAGGGAGATCGCCGTCGGCGGACTGCCAGGTGGCGCCGAGGTCCTTCGTCACACGCACTTGGTCCACGCCGAACCTCTGCTGCGCGACGTAAGCAGATTGATCGTCCCATGGGGGAACGGAGAGCTCGCGCGTGACGCGCCTCCACCCTTGAGAATCCGTCTTCTGGGTGAAATTGACGCCGCCGTCCGAGCTCACGAGGATCTTGTGGTCGTTCGTCGCCGCCCAGAGGATCTGGGGATTGGTGGGCGAGATGGCGAGCGCGCGGATGGCATAGGGATCACCGCCCGTCAGATCGCCGCTGATCGCCGTCCAGTTCGAGCCCTGGTTGGTGCTCTTGTAGACGCGGTGGGTGGCCGTAAACACGACCATCGGATCGGTCGGGTGAAAAACCGTGACGTGGTAAAACGCCGTGCGATCGCTGGTCGTGATGCCGCTGGAGGACTGCGAGAAGTTCGTCCCTCCGTTGGTCGAACGGTAGAGGGCGCCGGCGTTGTAGACCGTGACGAACATCACGTTGGGCATGAGCGGGGAAAGCGCGGTGTACCCGCCGTCGCCGCCCTGCACGCTCCTCCACATGCCTTTGGCCGTGGAGAGGTGCGACCCGTTGTCTTGGAATCCACCGAGCAAGAAATCGCGGTTCGTGGGATGAATCGAGATCCCCGCGTAGAGCTGGGTCACTCCGTATCCCTGGTTGATGCGCGTCCAGGTGGTGGTGCCGGCGTTGCGGCGGTTGACCCCGCCGTCGGTGCCGACGATGAAGTCGCCGTTCACTGCTTGCGCCAGCGCTTGGTGATCGGAGTGCGCCGCGCTGGCGGTCGTCCAGCTCGTGCCGCCGTTGCTGGTCGTCGTCATGCTGACGCCGCCGGCAAACACGATGTCGGGATTGGTCCTATCGACCACCAGGCAATTGTCGTAATTGCCCTGGTTGCCGAGGTACGTACCGGCGTTGGTGTTCGCCCAGGTCGCGCCGGCGTCGTCACTCTTGTAGACGCCGATCGTCTGCGACGCGGTGCTCGACGTGTCATTACCGGGGCCGGCGATGGACGCGTAGATCCGATTCGCGTTGCTCGGCGCGACGCCAAGAATGGTGCGCGCCGTGTTGTTCGGGAACCCCCCTCCGAGCTTGGTCCACGTGTCACCGCCGTCGGTGCTCTTGTAGACGCCGTTGCCCGGATCGCCGAGCGCCGCACCGATGGCGGCGTAGAGCGTGTTCGGATTGTCCGGCGCTATGGCGACGTCTGATGCGTCGACCGCGGGCAGCCCGCCCGCAAGCTGGGTCCAGCTGGTGCCGCCGTTGGTCGATTTGAAAACACCACCAGGGCCCATCGACAACGGGTGACCCTTCATGGCCGTGATGCCCCCCGGATACCCGAGGCCGGGGTGGGCGATGCTGGCGTAGAGGATCTGCGAGTTCATCGGGTTGATGACGATGCGTGAAAAAGCTCGTCCCCCGAAGGTGTCCGCCGCGAGCACCTGCCACGTCGTGCCGCCGTCGGTCGACTTGTAGAGGCCGACGCCGTAGTACGCGTGCAGCCCGGCGTGCGGTTCGCCGGTGCCGGCATAGATGACGCTCGGATTGGTGGGATCGACCGCGACCGCGCCGACCGGATTGAACGGCATCTGATCGGTGAGCGGCGTCCAGGTGCCACCCTGGTTTTTCCAAACGCCCCCTGTCGCGGCGCCAACGTAGAAAATGCTGGCGTCCGTGGGGTGAGGAGCGACCGTGATCGTGCGGCCGTTGTCGCCGTTACCGAACGGGGCCGGTCCGATCTCGACCCATTGTGCGTGCGCGGCCGAGGCGCCCGCGAGCACGCCCAAGAGAACAGCAGCCGACACGTGCGGAGCTTTTGACGTTCTCATCGCTTGCTCTCCGGAACTACGAACACGAGCTCGCCGACGCGTTCACCGTCGGGTTCATTTTTGATGAAACGGATGACCCAGGGGCCAGCCTGCGAAATCTGAAAGTGAGCCAATCCACCCTCGCCGGTCGTCTGATGGTCGATACTGCCATCCGGTCGCAACGCAGCGACGGGAACGTGCTCGAGCTCGGCGAAGCGGTACGAGAAGATGACCCCCAGCTCGGAGCCGACCTGCAGATCGCGCGGCGCGATCATCGGCGTGACCTCGAGAGGGAGGGCCGTTTCGTGCGTCACGTTCACGGTGGTGTCACGGCTGCGGTTCTGCGCGTCGGTGACGTCGACGATGGTCTTCGTGCAATGGGTGACCTTTTCCCAAAGGGCACCCACCGGCGGATCCACCTTTGGCCCCGCGCAGAAGAGGAACATCACCGGCCCCGACTCCGTGAACGTGTACGTAAGGCCGCGTTTCGGGTCGGCCTTGCTCACGTCGATCGTCTCTTGTCGGTCGTCGATGCGGACGTCGAATCGTCCGACGTTGGCGTCGTTCCAGCGTTCGATGCCGGGAAGCGCCAAGCGGAACGAAACAGGTCGGGCCACGCGCGGTCGCAAGTCGAGCGACGGGCTCTCGCCGCGCAGCGTGAGATAGGCCTCGGGGTGCTTGGTCAGCACCGTCACGAGTCGCTGTCGCATGGCGGCGCGCTCGGAGGCGGGAATTGCGGTGTGTTCCAGCTCTTCTTCGGTCGGCTCGGTGGCTTTCGCGGCGGTGTGCTCTTGGTCGACGCTGGGCTTTCGCGTCTTGCTGCAACCAAAGAGCGCTTGGATCGCGACTGCCACCACCCACACTCCAGTTCGTCGCATGGATGCCCCTTAACACGTTACAACCGTGGCGGGAAAGCCTCGCAGATGAGAATCTGGTTGAAATGCGAGATAGAAATTTGGGTCACCAATCTCGCGCGTCAAACCGCCGGGCGCACGGAGCGGCGTCATGAGAAGATCTCGATGGCATCGTAGAGGGACCGCCCAAGGGCGGCGTGCGTTGGGCAGGGAGCGGTGTTAGAAAGACGGGGCGGTCATGAGTGGGATCGAAGCGAAATTGGAGCGGCTTTCCGCCAACATCGGCGCATTGCCTTCGGCGTTGGTTTGCTACTCGGGGGGCGTCGACAGTGCTTTCGTTCTCGCTGTCGCAACGCGGCAACTCGGCGAGCGCGCGGTCGGGATGACCGCCGTGTCCCCCTCGCTGCCTCCGGGAGAGCTCGACTACGCAAAGGCCCTGGCCAAAGAAATCGGCGCCGACCACCGCATCGTGGCGTCGAACGAAATGGACGACCCTCGCTACGTTGCCAACAACACCGACCGTTGTTTTTATTGCAAGAGCGAGCTTTACGAGATTGCCGAGGCGAAACGTAAGGAGTGGGGGCTCGCAGCAACGCTCAACGGGACCAATTGCGACGACCTCGGTGATTACCGGCCCGGGCTCACCGCAGCGCAAAACGCCGGCGTGAAGAGCCCCCTCGTGGAATGCGGCTTCAGCAAAGCCGACGTGCGCGCGGCCGCGCACGTGATCGGGCTCGGAGCGTGGGACAAGCCGGCCTTGGCGTGTCTCTCGAGCCGCATTCCTTATGGGACGTCGGTGACCGCCGAGCGGCTCGCGCAGATCGGCGGATTCGAAGCCGACTTGAAGAAGCTCGGCTTTCGTCAACTGCGCGTGCGCTACCACGACAAGCTCGCGCGCGTGGAGCTCGATCTCGAAGAGATGGCGCGCGCCGTCGATCCCGAGGTTCGCGGTGAGGTCGTCGCGGCAGGCAAACGCCACGGCTTCCATTACGTCACGCTCGATCTCGGGGGCTACCGCACCGGCAGCCACAACGAGGTCATCGTCGGCAAATCGCTGCGCGTCATCTGAGCGCGGCGCTACGCGAGGCCCGTCTTGCGGCGCGCGATCCAATGCGCGCCCACGGAAAGCGCTGCGAGCAGCGTCCACGCCCACGACGGTAGCAGGGGGTTCACATGCCGCTCGACCGCGACTTCGGTTGCGGGGGGTAGTGGAACGCGCCCCGCGTCCGCCGCGCGGAGAAACTCGCCGCCGTTCGATCGCGCGATGTCGCCAAGACGCGCCTCATCGGGGCGCGAGTCGGCCCACTCGTCCCCTCCGCGCTCGCAAGCAAAGTCTTTGCGCGTCGACGGGCCCGTGCCGACCCAGACGCGCGCGCTGTACCCGCCGGGCTCGAGCTTGCCGACGTCGATGGTGAGTGGCTCGCCCCCTTTGACGGTTTTAGGCTGCTGCCGGACGACGACCTGCCGCCCTTCCAAGTGCGCGACCTCGACGTTCAGCGCCCCCTCGCTCCCCGGCAAAGGACGAACCTTGAGCGACAGCGGCACCCCGGCCAAGCACCCGTGCTCGAGCTCGATCTGAGCGGGCTCGTAGCGCGGATCGCGCATGAGCCAGCCGAGAAGGCCATCCCACAGCGCGGCGTGGGCACGCCCCGCGGTCTCCGAGCCGAGCGCGCTGTAGGCGAGCCGGTAAGTGCCGTCGATTGCCAGAGCGATGGCACGGCCGTCCCCTTTCTCGCCGAGCGCGAGGATGGGCATCGGTGCGCCGGATGGCGTGCGAAGCTTGGGGTGCGTCCAAAGGACGGAGGAACCCGGGCGCGCCTCGCCGACGCGGTTCGCGCCGGCCATCTCCGGGAGCGCGTCGCCGTTGAAACTGCGCAGCGGGCGCAAGGCGGGGGCGCTGCGCGCGACGTCGGTGTAATTTGGTTTGAACGGCGCGAGATCGAATGCCGCAGAGGTCGTGGCCGATTCGAGCGCGACGGGGAGCACGTCGGCGAGGCGTGTTCCGGCGTAGTGCCCCCCGGCGAACGAATCGGGGCCGCCGACCATGATGAGGCCTCCGCCGTGCTCGACGTAGCGCGCGAGCGCCGGCAAGTGTTGGAGGAGCTCGTACGGCTGCGCATTGAAGTCCTGGAGCACCACGGCGTCGAAGCTCGGCAAGTGCTCGCTGAAGAGCTCATGGACCGGAAACGGGATGAGCGCGAGATCATCTTCGCCGGCATTCACGTCGTCGCCTTGCGTGCGCAAGATGAAGAAGGCCACGACGTCGACCGAGGCGTCCGACTTGAGCCACATGCGCAGTGCGCGGACGTCGTAGCTCGGCCGGCCGGCCACGTGCAGCACGCGCACGCGATCGCGTGCGACGTCGAAGGCGAGAAGCCGCCGATCGTTGTCCGGAATCGTATCGCCGCTCGGTGACTGGATGCCCACCTCGACGATACGCGAGCCGGCGCGATCGAGCGTGATGGTGAGCTCGACGGTCGCCGTGCCCTGCGCGACGTGCGCGATGCCCGACGCAAGCAACGCGGGGGGGCCGCCGTCGATGAGCTCGCGCGCGCTCACGGTCAAATCGTCGCAAGATAGCCCCCCGTCGCAACCAATCTGAATGGTGAGGGGCAGCGGTTGGTGCGCGACGGCCGCGCCGGGGCGGGGACGG
>Ga0111539_10004065_pt1 | contig 19209 bp, 29 predicted proteins | sample RhiMethybrSRZTD1_FD_79667 | JGI IMG/M metagenome (GOLD analysis project Ga0111539, IMG submission 79667) | Populus rhizosphere microbial communities from Tennessee, USA - Rhizosphere MetaG P. TD hybrid SRZTD1 (version 2) (version 2) | ecosystem: Host-associated > Plants > Roots > Rhizosphere >... | reverse complement strand
TTAGCGACTTAATTGCGCTCGGACAAAAAACGGGCTGCCAATCAAAAGTGTTTCCTGGGATGTTTGCGCTGCTATGCAGGGCGTCGGAATAGGCCGCACCGTCTGACCCAATCCAGACGACTTCTGCGTCGAGGATTGCGCTGCCATCGATCTTGCGGGCTGTTGCGGTGATCAACGGATAGCGTTTAGGCCAGTCGGCTCCATTGATCGTGTAGATCCGCTGCGTCCCGCCAGGACCGCTCGGCGGCTGGGCTGCGTCGATAGGGCGGCAGGGATGGATAAAGGAGGCAGGAGCAATGCGCGGAAGTTCCACAGGCTTGCATTAGATCATTGGCGGATCAGGAGTGTCGGCGCTATCGTGCCCGCGGGACAGGGCATTCCGCATGAAACGAATGGGCATTCTGCTGAGCTTGGTCTATGTCGGCTTTGTGGTCGTTTCCCAGCCGACATTCGCCGCGGAGGGAAAGGGTTCGTCCTGGCGCTACAATGCGCATACCCCCGAGCCGCCGTTTCCCCGCAGCAAGCGCGCCGAAGCGATTTGGGCTTCAGACTGGTGCTGGAGCGACTGCGGCTCGTATTGCGCGTGGGGCTTGGCCGGCTGCCTTAAAGAAGATTCTCAAGGTCGCTGCCTGAAGCTCACCGACAAATGCGATCGCTACTGCCAACGGGCATGCCGCACCAGAGGCGGCCCGCTACTTCCCATCGAATTTCCCTGGGATTAGCCACGCCTAGGTCGCCGTACACGGCGCGCGCACGTGCGAGGACAGGCGTCTTACCTGAGCGCAATCCGGCAGATCGTTAAATTACGCGGCCGACTTTGGAAAGCGAAGGCCGTGCTTGCCTTGCTCAACAAGGTTCGGCGGCTGTCCTCGCAATTGCTCGGCCTCACGACGGTAATAATCGCCCATCTTTCGCAGGGACTGTTTCGCAGCACGGCTGCTCACGAGGTCGGCCTGCGAATGGAAAAGTTTGGCGATTTTTAGCAGTTCTTCCTTGCGCGACATGACACTAACGGCAGAGCCGATTTTCCTTTTATGTGGTTTGCGTGCCGGTTTAACGCGTTGGACGAGGCGCCGTTCCAAAGACGAATGCAGTTCCGTCTGCCGAGGGCAACCGTCTATTCGCCCCGGGACGCATCAGGCAAGCTCCCGGCAGCCAGCGCCGAATGGAACTCGTCGATACGTCCGACGCTGGCGTGCTGGCGTCCGCCAGGATCGCTTACGTCCATTGATCCAAATCGATACCTTGCGCCCGCTAGGCACTAAAAAGAAGCCGGTGCGCCTTTGGCCTTTGGCGTGTGTCTGCTCATACGCTCCCGTCTGAGCAGGAGGTCACTTCGTTATGCGCAACGTGGTTGTTTCCGCACTTGTGTTGACGTTTTCTGCTTGCACGGCAGCTCAATTGCACGCGGCCTCTGACAGCGATCAAACGAATGAACCGTTCGGTGTCGTTAAGTCCTTCGCGCCAGAAGTTCGACAGCTTGGCAGGAGTGGAAAAAAGTAATAGCCGATGCTGACGCAGAACTGCAAAAGCTGGAACGTTGTCGCACGCAACGCGATTGGAATGCCGCCGAAGATAAGTATGCCGCCATTGTGAAGGAAGCCAGAGACAAAGACGATCTGGCTAAAATCGAATTTGTTCACAGGCGGATCAACGGCGAGATTCGCTATGAACCAGATCCAACACAGTGGGAACTCGCTGACCATATGACCCATAGCGGGACTGGCGGTAACACGAGTGAAGGTTGCGGGTCGCCGCTGATATGGCGAGTTCCGGCCGATGAAGATTGGAAACCGGACAGCGCATTGGTTTGTTGAACGTTCGATGTTAGGGCTGTCCGACGGAGTTCCATCATGACGAAAGCAATTGTTTTGGCATCTGCTCTTTTGGTAGCGGGCGCGGCTTTGAGCTTGTCGGGAGAAACGGCTTTAGCTGCCGAAGAAAAAAGCGCAGATGCGACGAAAAAAGAGCGCTGCGAGCGCGACGCGATGCTGATGCTTCTGATGGGCCAGCAAAAAAGCAGATTCATCAGGCAATGTCTGGCCAGCAAAGAGCCGCCAGGCGAGGCTGGAGTTCGCCGACTGGGCGTTCGTCCGCCCGGCCCAGCAGAATTGCCGAGGATCGCGCCGTTAGGCGATGGCAATCCGCCCAGCACCTCCACGGGCAGCACCGCCCCCAGCAATGCGCCACGCGCCCCCAGCGCGCCGGTGGTCGGCTCTACCGGCACGTCAACCACCGGGTCTAGTGCTACGTCCACAAGCGGCTCCAGCGGGAGCAGCATTGGTAGCTCCGGCGGGCGTTAGCTCCGATCCTCACGTCAGCTCGTGTCCCTTGGACATTCAGTCGCGCTGTCTGGTTTCAGGGGCAAAGAAACATTTTTTCGCAGGAAGCCGGCGGAGCCTTCACCGAACGGCAGCCTCGGCCCAGTGGTCGATCAGCGTGAGGCCAATTGATTTGGCGGCAGCCAAGACCTGCTGTCGGAGGTCCGCCCCATATTATCGTTCGAGGATCTTCCAGTTGTTGTAATAGATGAATTTAAAGCTTTGCGTCAGAACTCGAACACCAAAAACAACGGCGCGCATGAAAGCGGGGAATGGCGTCGGGCGAACGATGTCGACGAACAGGCAGTAGCGTGTTTCGTTCGTTTCGTTGGCGGAATAGTGCAGGAGCGTGTCGTCGAATATGAACAACTTGTTCTCGCACCAATAGTTGATCGTATCACCGACCTCAATGTAGGCGGAGCGATCTTTCATGTCGTTCAGGTTGTACAAGATGCGCAGCGAGGCCCGCAGATATCCAAAATGCTTCGACGTGGAGACCTTTTTATTGAAGACCGAAACCCCGATCGTCTGAATATACTTCCATGGTTCGTGAAACGCGGGAATATTCACGACTGTGTCCATGTTGATGCCATACCATCGGAAGAAAACCATTGTTCGCGGAAATTCTTTAGCGCGCGCTTCTAATTGACCGACAAGGTTCTGGTCTTTCGCGATTGATATCAGGCGTTTCACCTCGTCCTGATAAGGGGGTGGCAGATCCTCCAGCCGATAGACGCCTCTGTTGATGTACGGCAGCGACAGCAGATCGAGCAAAATATTGAATGGCGACAGAAGCCAGGTCCCGAATCCGTTGCCGATGAAATAGCGCCGCAGCGTCGATAGGTTCAGCCCCTGATTGCGGCTGACGTCATAGGTCCCGCATGCGAGGTAAAAGATGGCGATCTTTGGGAAGAAATACGCAAATGGGCAGAGAACGCCAATCGGGAACAGCACCCGCCTGACAAAGTATTTGCAAATTCTGGTTACGCGTTCTCTACCCGTAAGCGTCTCGGTAACCGTTGTAGTCATGCCAATCATCCCGTGATCGTGGTCCCGCCTTTTATCACCGTAACACAGCGCACCGTGCCTTTGGAGATGGACTTGACCGGCCAAAGGTACGATCGATCCTTGCCGGCAACGTCCAATTGGTCCTTGACAACATTGCGATCATGCTCATGGACGTGCGCTTTCGGTGGTAAAGCGGACATGTCAATCGTCCCTGGCGAACGTCCACGAGCCACACTTAATCCTGCCCGTCGAATGAGGTTGGCAACAATGGAGAATTTTCATGGAGACCATAAAATATGAGACAGCATTGATCGTCGGTGCTGGCGAGGGTTTGAGTGCGTCGTTGGCAAGGCTATTCACTCGCGAAGGGATCCGCGTCGCGCTGGCAGCGCGGCAAACTCACAAGCTCACTGTACTTTGCAAGGAAACGGGTGCCACGGCCTATGCATGTGACGCCGCTAGTGAAGATGATGTAACCAGACTATTTGCCGCGGTCGAGCGCGACTGCGGCGCGCCGGATGTTGTCGTATATAACGCAAGTCATCGTACTCGTGGTGTATTCGTAGATTTGGTCCCTACTGATGTTGCCAATGCTATCGCCGTCAGCGCGTTTGGAGGCTTTCTGGTAGCGCAACAGGCATCGCGCCGCATGCTCCCCAACGGGCATGGTGCCATTCTTTTCACCGGCGCATCGGCGAGTGTCAAAGGCTATCCTTTATCTGCGTCATTCGCGATGGGCAAGTTCGCATTGCGCGGACTTGCCCAGAGCTTGGCCCGCGAATTATCGCCCCAGGGTATCCACGTCGCGCATTTCGTGATCGACGGCGGCATTCGCAGCGCAAGGCGACCTGAGCCTACGGACAAACCAGACTCCATGCTCGATCCGGATGCGATTGCCGCCAACTATTGGAACGTGTTGTGCCAGCCGCGCAGCGCTTGGACCTGGGAAATAGAAATGCGACCTTGGGTCGAAAAATTCTAACGTCAATGGCCCTACGCCCGGGACGCCTTATCGCCTCTGTCGGCCTCGCCGTTGTCAACACGGAAAATCCGGCTTCGTGATAGATTCCGGAGGGGCGTATATCCGGTCCTGGGGGCCATGGATGGTAGGTTCAGCGCTAAAAATTGCTCTTGGCATGGTCTGCTTCGGCATCGGCGCAGCGTCCTTAATTGGAGCAATCTCCGGCTTGCTCTTTGTTTCGGCGTCTGATGCCCACATCCCCGTGATATTTGGGATGCTTGGAGCCATGTTTCTATGGATCAGTTTCTTGTTGTTACGACGGCTGCGCTGGCACAACGACTAATTCGCGGCCATGCGTCTCCGCTCGTCATGGCCGGGACAAGCCCGGCCATCCACGTCTTTGACATCGGACATAGCAGACCCCGTCGCCGAAATTTCTCCTTTGGAACCGCCATGGTGAAAAGCGCGTTTATTCTCTTTGCCGACAGCCATTCATTATGAGGTGGTATTAATGCCAAATCCAAAAAGTACAGCCAGTATCGCGGGTCATCCGATTCATCCCATGCTGATCCCGTTCCCCATCGCTTTTCTCGTTACTGCTTTCGTAACAGATCTCGCCGCCTGGCAGAGCGGGAATGCGGCCTGGGCGGTTGCCTCGATGTGGCTTCTCGGAGCCGCAATCGTAATGGCTTTGCTTGCAGCAGTGTTTGGCTTTACTGATTTCTTTGGTGATGAGCGAATTCGCGCAATTAGCTCCGCCTGGCAGCATATGATTGGCAACCTGATTGCGGTCGTGCTTGCACTCATCAACTTGTACATCCGCTCCAGGAGTGGCGCCATGCCTGGCGCAACAGGGGCGGGGGTTTGGCTATCTCTCGTGACCGTGTTGCTACTCTTATTCAATGGGTGGAAAGGCTGGGAACTCGTATATCGAGGACACGTCGGCGTATCCGAGGGATGATCGCGTTCGGCCAGTAAAGTTCAAAAGTCTCGATGTCCGCTATTGGCGCATAGCGGACTTTGCTTTTGCGTCGCTTGATGTCCGCTCTCTTGGGGGGCAAAGCGGGCAAATCTTAAAGGGTCGCGAATGTCTGCTTATGATCCAAAGCGGACAGGGGCAACATAATTTCGCGGACCACTGCACATCACCGCCCTTCGGTTTGGTCTTAAAATGCTGTGCGAAGGACATTTGTCCGTATGGATCGGCTGCGCGCGCGGCGCTAGTCTACGCGAGATCAACCTTCTTGGTCGCAGGTCGTAGGGAGATCGACATGGAACAGATCCTGATCAACCTCGTTGCAGGAGCGCTTGGTGGAGTTGGCGCAGGTAAGGCTTCGCCGAACTTTGATCTCGGCATGGCTGGTAACATTATTTCCGGTTTGATCGGAGGAGGGGTACTTGGCCAGATCGTTACGTTATTGCTGCCGTCGGTCGTGGCTGCAGCGCAGTCGGGCAATCTGAGTGTCGGCGGCATTGTCTCACAGGTGATCGCCGGTGGCGCTGGCGGAGCCATACTCACGGCACTCATCGGCGCAATCAAGAACAAAGCTGCTGCCTGAACACTCAACCCAATAAGCTTGATCTGGTCTCAAACTGAAGAGGTCGGGACACCGACCCTCCTCGCGCGTCGCCGACGGGGTGATCGAGTGACGGTGTTTTGCTGCAGCGCATGAGTCCGCCAGCACTCAGCGGACATTTGCCTTTCGTTCCGGAGTGTCCGCTTTCAGGGGCAAGGCGGACATGGCCTTGACCGGCGTTGATGTCCCCTAATGATCCAAAGTGGACATACTACAGTCCACACAAAATGCCGTTCTAACCACCGGGATTCCGGAGGACCACGCAATCACCACCGGACAAGTGGATCTTTTTACAAATATCATTTGCAGCCGCCCGCGACTCAGCGCCGACCCTGACTTGGTAGCGAGGAAGTGATCCCCGTCCTCGTTCAAGCAGAATTGGGTCGCGTCCGGCCAGCACTTCCGAAAACCTCCGCTGGAGCGCAGCATATCGATCCAAAATCTCTGGACGGGATCTGTGTGCGCCGAGGATAGCGCCCCAAGGTTGGATCGCGCCCGCCACCACGCGCTGTTGCAGCGCTGCGAGGAATGTGGTTGGCGGCTGCTTAAGTTTCGCCATCAGCGTTTCGCAACTGAAGCCGCTTTCAGTTTTGGCTTTTACGTCCCGGCCCGTTGCCCACTCATCAACCGAACTACCGGTTATAGCCCACACGTAGGAGCGCGTTTGGGCGGGTATTGAGCCTGCACCGGTCATCCATGCCCTGACGCGACCGGGCCCTGCGTTATAGGCAGCGGCCGCAAGTCCAAGGTTACCGAACTGGTCGCGCAAATCTTTGAGAAACTCGGCCGCTTTCGGCAGCGCTTCTATCGGATTGAGTGGGTCGAGCAAATTACGCTCCGCTGCCGTCGCCGGCATAAACTGTGCAATTCCCAAAGCTCGTCTGCCGCTCCGGGTCAATGGGCCGACAGCAGCGGGCTTGAATCGACTTTCCTGCCAAATCAATCGGACGAAAAACTCGACCGGCAGCCCATGAGTTTGGGCGGCCGACTCCACAAGCAGGCAAACTGACTGCTGCACCTGCTGGGAGGTCTGACCATTGGAAGGTTCGGCGGCTTCCTGCGCTGTTAGGTCAGTTGCCGCAAGCGGTAGGACAAGAACGCATGCAATAAAACGCAAATCCATTGTTCAAAGATACGCCTTCTGGCCAAAAGATGAAATCTCACTCGTAAGCAAGGCGCGCATTGAGGTAGATCAAACAAAATTTCCCCGCTTTTGGTCTTAGCGAAATTCCACTCACCCTGCCGAATGTCTGCTTTCGGGGGAAAAACGGGCATCACGATTGCACTGCGAAACGTACGCCTCAAAGCGACATCAGACACTCGCTTGCGCGGCATTTCTCAGTCGCCTTCGGAAGCAATACACGCAACAGCGCGATTTCATAAAGTCATTGCTGCTGGTGGTACGCGGATGCTCGCGGCGCAATACACCACTTTGACAATGCTGGTGATTGGTTATCGCGGCAAAAGGTCATCACCCAGCGACGATTGGCTCCTGCAAGGCCAAGTCGCCTTAAGAGCATCAAGAGCCAGCGCAATAAAATTCTGGTCCAGCCTGGCGGGCCGCTTTTCGATGTATTGCATAACAATCTGTACGGCTTGCTCAGTCGTTGATGTCTTAGGAGCGCATACGCCTTTGCCGGCAAAAACAAGTCCTTCGATAATCCCGCAGCAACGACCTCGGTGCAAAGCGGGCCCTACGAACGCACGACAGTCCGGCATGATGTACTGGGCGGTCGAAATCGTATCGTGCTGTGCGCGGGCTATTTCACCCGCTAGTGTCCCAGCCAAAGCAGCCGCTACGCCGAAAAACGCGACTATGTCGCGCCGCCTCATGTTTCTTCCCCACTCAGACAAGAAATCTCTGGTGATTGAAATTATAACGCGCGCAATTGTCGCGATTATCCAATCGCCGAGTAAGCTGAGCGAGTAACCTGACGAATTAACGTTAAGCGATGTCCGCTATTGGCCCAAAGCAGATGTCCCGAGTTGCACTGCACATGTCTGCTTTTGACCCAAAGCAGACATTTGTTACTGGTGTTGATGGTGGCCGTGCGGAGAAGTGTCGGATTTGTAGCCCCGCAGTTCGTTGTAATTCGCCACTTGTTCCGGTGTAAGTATAACGACTGTTGACAGGTGGTACTTCAAGTGCGCCGCGCGCAACGCGGCCTGCGTCGCGCCGATCTGCTGAGTGACCACTTCTAAACGCGCGAGCGTAACCGTGCGTTGCGCAAACTCTTCATTCAGGTTTCGCTCCTGCGAAATCAAAGCGCTCCCGAGTGGAATTGCCTCGGCCTTCATGGCCTCAAATAGGGTTCGCAGTTTGCCGACCTGTTCAGGCGTCAAGTGAAGCTGCTCGGAAAGCTCAATCGCATGGATGGGCCCGGGATAGCCGTTGAGTTCAGCGGCAAGCGCCAGACCCATACCGCGACCCGCGTTCAGGTCCGCAATTTGTTGCTCAGATAACGTTTTTATTGTTCGATTTTGTAAGCCCGCATAGGGCTGTTGCGCCAACGCGGAGCCAGTAAGAAGGAGAAGAGCCGCCATAAGCACGAATCTCATATTTGCCTCTCCATCATCTATCGCGCTTGCTGCCGAAGGTCTGAACAGCGACATAGACGCATAGACCAAGAAAGATGAATATAAAAATCTCCGGACCCGCGTCAAAGAACGCCGCAAGAACAACTACAACGGCTAGCCCGGCGGCGCTCCAAACGTCCCAAGGAATCGATTTGAGCATGGTGCCTCTCTTTGTGGGCACCTGTCGGAGAAGCAATTTCCTGACGAAGGAATAAAAGGATGGCTTGGCCACCGGTTCCAACGTAAAGCCCCAAAGCGGAGCCCTATGGCGACATGACCGATGTCCACTTTTGGCCCTTAGCGGACATCGCTCCCGCATCGGAACATGTCCGCTTCTGACCAAATCGGACATGTCTCCCGCGCACCATAAGTGGTCACCGCGCCTCTAGCTTGGTTATCTTTTTCTCGGTCGCGGCGACCTTCGTCTTCTTCTTGTCGGTCGCGGCCAACCGCGTCAGCTTCTTGGTTTTGCTGGCGTGCTGCACGTAGTGCGTCGGCGGCTCAACCTTGCGCGCCATGAAGCGGTTAACGCGCTCGGTCCATAGCGCGATGAACTGGCCACTTGTCAGGGCCGCAAGTCCGCCCTTGATCTTGTTTTTGAGGTCCGACGGGACGTTGCCCCAGATGGCCTTGCGCGCCCATTTCTCGCCCTTCTCCTGACCCTCAGTAGTCAGGTACATGTTCTTCCATGCCAGTTGCTGCGGCGCGGCGTAATGAAACGCACAGCCTTGATAGCCTTGCTGATGGATGCAGTAGATTTCTGCCGCCGTAGCTTTCCGACCGATGTCCTTCTCGAACTGCGCGGCCTCAGTCGCAAACTTTCTGGCCGCGGCGAGCGAGCAGTCGCGGATGTCGTAGATGTCGCCCTGCCAATATTTGGCAAACTCCCAGTCGGAAGCTAGAACAGGCACTTATATTTGCCGGTCCTAGCTTTTGGATTGTAGCCAGACTCGATCTTGGCAAACGCCTTCATCATCCGCGTGTCCACATCGAACAGCTTTGCCGCCTGCTCGATCTCGGCCCGTATGTTGTTGTTGTGCGGGGCACGGGCGGAACTGATGTCGTCTGGCAACGGCACCGGCGTCCAATGTGTCGGCGAGTTGGCGTACATGATGTGGCCCTTCGAGGCCGGTCGATCGGACTCATCCAGCAATCGAGTATCCGGGTCCAGTGCCGCCAGCTGTATGGTAGGCTTTGGCTCGGCCTGGGTTTTCAGCGTAGGCGGCCAACGCTCGACAAAAGGCTCGGCCGCGACAGGAGCCGACAGCTGCATGCTCGGCTCTGGCTCGGCCTTGGTGTCCATCGTGAGCGGCGAACGCTCGACAAAAGCCTCGGCCACAATGGTGCCGTCGTTCGTCCATTCGCGAGTGCCAATGTCGAGCGCAAGACCGACCATGCCAATCAGAACGATTGGCACACAGCTATATTCGGCGATCCGTTGCCTCAGCAAGCTGCCAACCTCATCCCCAAGTCGCTTGATTCCAAAGTCTCCCGATTCCTCTTTTCACACGCAAGGAGAACAAGAAAAAAATGCTCCGAATCAAAGTTCGTGTGTCTGCCATGGCACAGCGCTAGGGCCAAAGCGGACACCGGCCGACTCAAATAAGAAGGTCGACGCTACGAAACCCTTTTTGGCGCGGGCAGCGATAGCGCGTCCTCGAAGACGGTTTTGATCAGGGAGTGTTCCGATAGGTATTTATGATATTGCGCCACGACCGCCTTAGCTTCCTTCAGCGTCGCAAGCCTCCATTGGATTTCTAGATTTTCGCTTCCTGCGATGCTTTCCACAATTCTGCGTTCTTCTACGAGCAACTTGAATTCGCTTGGCTGATCAGCCCCTGTGGTGTTGCCGTTGAGACGAGTTGCGAAATCGATGCGCCCGGTGGGGACCCAATCCCGCTTTACCACGCCTTGGTATGCCATTTGTTTTTCGTCTCTCCATTTTTTCAAGGTTTCTACTTTGGGCAAATACGTCAGCACGTGAGCCATCTTTTTCTCCTTTTCCAAAGCGCAGGCAAAAGGGTGCGCAGCCCTTAACGTATCTCTGTGATCAGATCACTTACTCCCGCCGCCGGCCCACACGGCGGTAGCGGATGCGCCAATTTGGAAAAAGCACTTAACGTTTAAGGTTATTTAGCGAGCGTACCCCTTGGATTCTATCGCCGCATTAAGGGCCAACACAGATCGCTCCATGCGTTGCAAGTGACTGCGGCTGCTTTGCGTCGTTCCAAGAACGAGAGGCAATATCCGCTTATGACCCAAAGCGGACATTCGGTCAGTCCACTTGTGGACAGCGCCGCAATGCTCTCGCCAACCATAATCAATAGGCGGCGCAATTATCCCGACGTCAGGGCAAATCCGACTTGCCTACCATCTATCGGGATCGCCATAGGGGCGGTCCGGATAGGGGAAGTTGTTCCCCGGGCCAAACGGATAGGCCGAGGTGCCCCTGGGATCGTATGCTGGTACGCGCGACGGATAGGACACGATACCACGGTCTTCCTTCACCGAAGCCTGGGCCTGTGTGCCCGACAGGTGCCGTGACTGGCGCGCTCCAGAACTTGTTCCCGAAATAGCGAGCAATAGCCCGGCGGCCACTGCCACGCTAACCAATCTCCTCATCATCAGTGTCGTGCCGTTAGGTTCTTCTGCGAGATTTGGCGGGCTTTTTCGTGTGTGATCTCTAGCAGGCCAAATGAACGGTACGTGCTTGTTCATGTTCGTGGCTCCAATGCTGAGTGTTCAAGAGTGATACTTAGGACTTCGCCCACGATCCGTGTGTGACCAAGGTCACGTGGTTGGCGATTGGTATCGCGCCAAGGTCCTTTGCTTTGGACAAGAGTGACACGCGGACCTCCCGCGAATGTCCGCTTTTGGGGGTGAAGGACATGGCCCTTGCATCGCGAAATGTCTGCTAAATGCCCAAGCGGACTTGCGCTGTCCCATGCGTTGACAGTCAACGCACCAAAATTTCGCCCACCTTGTGTCGTGCCATGCGCGTGGCGGGGGGCACCGGTGGAAATCGCACATAACATTATACCGTTAGAGTACGCCAACGCCGTTCGCGACTACGCACGCGGCAATTTGGACGAAGCGGAGCTGTGGGCGGAATTGACCGCCCTTGGCTACGACGCCTTCGAGATCGAATGGCACATTGCGAATCCAGGTCAACGTATGGAGTAGGGGGTCGCAAATGGATGACGAGTTGAAGGACTTGTTTTTCGACGCATTAGATCACTTCCCGCTGGAGCAACGAGACGCCGCGCAGAGGTGGATAGAAAAGAGAGTGGTCCTGGCGAAAGTTGCGAATGGCTAATGGCCGACGCGGGGGCGGAGTTGCCGGCAGAGCTTAATTAATCGAGCTGCAGGAAATAATCCGGCGCTGCCTTTCCCCGGTCGCAGATCGAGCGCGACCGCCGTGTGGCGTTCCTTCCCGCACTTCGCGAACTGCAACCTGAAGGGTTGTTTCGATGACGAAGACCACCGTGGAAATGCTCGACCTATACGCGCGCGTGCGCGCGATCGAGAAAGCCGGCCAGGATGAAACCTGGGAAGTCGATGGCGGCCGCCGGCGCGAATATTTTGACCTGCAAGTTGAACTGCATCGTCTGCTCGGCCGCCAGATCTGGGAAACCCATGTTTTTCAAAGAAGCCCGCACTGGCCTGCTGTGTCAGATGTTGCCAAGTGGGAAAGTGCGCAGGCATCGCAGGATGAACTGGTGCGCACAGACCACGATTGAGCGTGTGCATAATGTCAGTCCACTATTTGCCCAAAGCGGACATGTGCGGTGCAACTTCGAATGTCCGCTATGGGCCAATAGCGGACACTGTTCGGATCCCCTCGGTCAGTCTAGCGCCCGTCGGCGTCGAACATAAAGTCATTCGGGGCTACGGACTCACTCGAGCCTGTAGCAGATCGAGTAGGTGGGTGGCCTGCGCGTCACGTCGTAGCCGACCCGGCACTGAACCAGATAGGCTTGGTTGGGGTGGCGGAAGAGGATGAAGGTGGAACGATTGTCGAAGGCTTGGCTGTAACCGGCAATTTGCCATCCTTCCTTCAGCATGGTGCTGATCGAAGGCGCGTCTTCGGCCGCGGCCGCGGCGTGAACCGGCAATGCGAATAGAAGCCCGGCGAGGAGACGCCACCATGTGCGGCGTGTTCGGCTGTCTTTATTCATGGCGACTATTATGCTGCGGAAGCTGGCGCCCCGCTTGAGATTGTCGAGGTACCTCTGCCGCGCAGATCAGCGTGATGAACTCGCGTGGCCTCATTTGTTGCCTCCGAGGTTCAACACACGGCATCGTACCAACACGCACCTGCAGTCTGGCAGGAATCAGTCAATATCCGCTTTGGGTCATTAGCGGATATAAAGGCCACGTACCCCCATATCCGCTTTACCCCCGAAAGGGACACGCGGTACCATGCAGTATTGCCTTATCATGACCCGGCCGCGGCTTTGCTTCCGGGTTTTTTCTTGCTTCCGAAGCTTTCGAGGAATTGACGCATCTCGCCATCGCTGGCGGGGAGTTAGGAGCGGGTGTCAGACTTCTCACCCGGCTCGATATTTCTGAGCTAAGCATGGACCAAGAAATCGCTGGTGTGCAGATTTGTAGCAGCGACGTTTTTCAATAGCAGAGTGTCATTACTATCGAGCGCGATCAGCGTATCGCTGCCTTGCTGGGTTTCGATCGGAAGAGCCGAGGCTGAAATATTGCTGAATTGCCTGACATCGATCTTGTCCACACCCACCGCAAAGTCGGTTATTGTGTGCTGCACCGATAAACTTGGAGAAGTCGGCGCGAATACGAACTGGTCCTGCGCGGCGCCGCCGCTAAGCACGTCCTGACTATTGGTCGCTAAAATCACGTCCTTGCCGGACGTGCCTTGCAGCGTGATGTTGGGCCCCGACCCGGCGTGAGCGAAGACAAAGTTTACAGTGTCGGTCGCTCCGAAATTATCCCCGACGACAAGCGTCACCATGTCAGTCGACGGTGGCGTAACCCCCGGTTGATACGTCACGCCCGTCGCGAGGACACTATTAATGCCTGTCAACGAACCGGCGGTCGTCGGCGGCGTTACACTAGTTCCTGACGCCGCAGCTCCGGTTGTCGCCGTAAGGCTGAAGGTTTGGGATGAGGCAAGAGCATCGGAATCAGTAACCTGTATGCCCAACACTGTCATTGATCCGTCGACATTTTGAACAGCGGTCAAATTGTCGGTCGAGATGAGCGGCGCTGGATGGTTCCAAAAGAACGGGTTCGAAATCTCGAACAGTCGGCCATCGTTGATGTGCGAAACCCCAAAGTCGGCGGCGTAAAGGCTCAACACTGACGGATCGTCGTTGGGGTCGCTGCTCGGAGCAAGGGTCAATCCCTTGAGATTGACGCTGCCGTTATTTACGGGATTGCGGTAGTTGGCGAAAATGTTGATGTCGTTCAAGATATTTCCGTTGTGATCGACCATCCAGATATCGTGGCCGTTCTCGATGCCGACAAAGAACACGTCATGGGCGACATCGTAGAAAACTGCCTCTGGATCCTTGATGACCGCAGGCAACGGGATGTTCCTGATAACCTGCGTGCCGCTGCTGTCGATTTCGATAATCTTGGGATGAGCGATGTCAGCGCCGTTGGCGATGTACAAGTGACCGTTGACCGGGTTGAACGAGACATCCTCGGGATCGTCGCCACCAAGGGGTTTGGTCGCGAATTCCGCGAGTTTGACAGACGGATTGGCCAGGTTGGTGACGTATACCTTGAACGTATCGTCGTCGGTCACGTACATCTTTCCGGTGGCTGGGTCGAACGCGATGCCCGTCGGCTCGGTCGTGTATCCATAGAGGCTGATCGCCCCGTTCGGCTTGAGAGTACCGTCGAGGTTCAGCGCCCACATGTTGGCCGTACCGCGCGGAGTGACCTCGTCGACCTCCGAGTCCACAAGATATAGGGTTCCGGTTGCAGCGTCGTATGCAAGCCCCGATGGATCCCAACTGCCAATCCCGCTGCCGATCGCGCTCAGGTCGTGAACCGCAACGACGGCTGGTCCGACTGGTGCCGCATCGTCGTTGGCGATTGTGCCTAGACCCGCGCTCTTGACGATGGCGCCGCCGTTGGTCGCACCCGTCAGATTGACAAAGAACGTCTCATTGGGCTCATAGATCGTGTCGCCTCTGATCGTCACAGACACCGTCTGTGTCGAGGTGCCGTTAGCGAAATTGAGCGTGCCCGAGGCCGCTAAATAGTCGGCGGTGGTGCCTGCCGTCGCCGTGCTGTTCGCGGTAGCGTAGTTGACGTCGAAGGCTCCGGTTCCGCCAGTGCGAGTTACTGTGAAGGTGGCGACCTTGGTTCCAGTGTCGCCCTCGGTAATGGTGACGTCGTTGATCGAGATGTTGCCGACGCCCCCCGCGGAGTCGTCGTTGGTGATGGTGCCAATGCCCTGGCTCTTGACGATGGCGCCGCCGTTGGTCGCGCTCAACAGGTTGACGAAAAACGTCTCATCGGGTTCGACGGTCGTGTCACCGTTGATGGTCACCGAAATGGTCTTGCTAAGATCGCCGGCGGCGAAGCTCACCGTGCTTGTTGGCTGCGCGACATAGTCGCTGCCGGCCGTTGCCGTGCCGTCGGCCGTGGCATAGCTGATGTCGAAGGCTGCGGTTCCGCCGGTTCGAGTTACTGTGAAGGTGGCGACCTTGGTTCCAGTGTCGCCCTCGGTAATGGTGACGTCGTTGATCGAGATGTTGCCGACCACGGGGTTGCTGGTGGCCCCGGAAATCGCGAAGTTGTCGGCGGTAACGACGGCACCAGCCTGCAACTTCGCCAGCGCAATGCCAGCGACGGCACCGGAGCCGTCCGGGTCCCACATCACTAAGCCGGTAGTGGTGTTGTACAGAAATTGGCCGTGGCCGGCGACCGTGCCCTGGGTCCCGGTCACGGTGGCAAACCAACTCGGGTCCAGGACGAGTGCACCGGAGCCATTGTTGACGAGACCGTTGCCCTGGCTCAGCCCGTAGTCGCTGGCGGTGATGCCGAACTTGTCCTCCGCTGCGAAATCCGTGATGGTGACGGTGTTGGCGGCATTGGCCGGGCCGAGCACGAACGTATCGGCGCCCAGGCCGCCGGTGAGCGTATCCTTGCCACCTCCGCCGTTGATGATGTTGGCGTTGGAGTTGCCGACGATCGAGTTGACCTGGGCGTTGCCGGTGGCGCTGATGGCGGCCGGGGATTCGAGTAGCACCAGCCGCTCGAGGAATGGGCTCAGGGTATAGCTGACGGTGCTGTAAACCCTATCATTGCCGCCGTCGTCGACGCCGGGCACTGTCGTCTCGCTGATGACGTCGTTCACATCGTCGACGTAGTAGTCGTCGTTGCCGGCCCCGCCGAACATGATGTCGGCGCCGGCATCACCGTGCATGGCGTCATTACCGGCCCCGCCGAACAGCGTATCGTTACCGGCGAGACCGTAAAGGTGATCGCGCCCGCCGAGGCCCGAGATGGTATCGGCTGCCGCTGTGCCAGTGAGATTGGGATCGTCAAGTTCAGTGCCGATAATGGTCGCCATGGTCCTGACCTCCGGGGAGTGCAATTGCGTTTGCAGCAGACACGCAAACGAATTGCGTAATCATGGGATTGGGGCTGTCTTTTAGGCTTGGGCTGCACAATCTAGGCCCGCCTCGTATTTTTGGTAATTCCCCCGTCGGATTACCTCATAATTTCCATATCGGGCCCCGAGAGGCCGTCTGTCAGGAATTACGTTTTTTTTACGCGAGCCAATGGGAACTGCGAAGGCTGCGTTTGCCATTTGCGGGCGAGGTTCGGAAATTCGTTTGGTCTTGTTGGTGTGTTCGGTCGCACCACGCCGGGACCACAGTCGCCATAGCTGGCTAGGGAGTTAGGAATGGACGCGGGCGTGAGACACGAAGGCCCGCTGCTTCCCGCCATTTTTCCTCGGCTGCTTATCGACTGATCACGCCAGGTGGTTGCCAGTCGCCAGCCCTCTTTCACTGCGGCGAGTAGTGAGAGCGTATCACGCCACGCGACCGCCATCGAATTCAAGCACATCAAAACCAACGTAACGATCAACCACGTAAATCAATCCGCGCTGGTCAAGCACAACATCATTACTCTGCGGGACTGGCCGTCCGCCCACTGGCTCGGGAATGAAGTAACCGACTTCGCGCGGCCCCCAGGGGTCGGCGACGTCGACGATACGTAGACCGGCACTGAACCACACCGCAAACACAAGCGTTCCGGCCATGCGCTCATGGAACTGGTGCGCGCCGAAACGTGCGCCCGGTGTTCGGGAAAATGGTGAATCGAGTTCACTCACCTCAAATAGTGAAAGTGGTTTTACGTCCCTATAATCGGAGACGTCAAAAATTGACATGCCAGCGTGCGGCCGGCCACGCCGCGCCTGCTCCTCATTCATGCTCTGCGCCTGGTCCTCTTCGTCGATAGCAATCGCGATGCGCCGCCCGCCGATTTTTACTGGAGCAGGCATCACCGTGTGTGTGGGTTCGGGGAATGGCGGATGATAGTTGTAGGACGCCACTGTTTTTGGCCGTCTCAGATTGGCCACGTCAACGATGCGGAAGCCGCCATGCCAGCAGCTCGCCCACATCTCATCGCCGAAACGCAACGCGTGATGTAACCGGTGGCGTTTGCCCGACCAAGTGGGCCGTTCTCCACCTGCAACGTGCTGACCCGGTAGCCACCAGCGCGAGACTTCCTGGGGCTTTTTCGAGTCGAGTAGATCGTAAATAACCAGGATATTGCCGAGGTATCCTTCCATCTCGGTTGAGAGATAGGCATAGCGCTCATCCATATCGAAACGATGCACGCCGATCCCGCCGGTCAATTGATGGTGGATCAGCTTAGGCGTCGCGGGAGTTGCGACGTCATAGATGCGAAAACCTCCATTGCGGTAAGGCTGCTTTTCCGCCTCTTCGATCGCAACTAGATCTGTCTCGGTGACATTTAGTTTTAGCGCCAGTTCAGCGCGGGTCGGCTCGCGTCCAAGTACTTCGCGTAACTCACCTCGCACCCCCGGTAATTGCTCGGCACGCCGCCCTACCGGCGTGGGATTGCGTTCGTGGTTTACCAACATTAGCTCGCCGAAGATCCGTACCTTGTGGCTATGCGAGGCCGGATCGTCGAGTGTAACGGTCGTCACCACGCGTGGATTTTTCGGATCTGAAATGTCGATGATTGAGGTACCGAGGCCCTGCTTGTTCGGTATGCGCCCGACATAGGCATAGCCATCCGCAACTGTCACCTGTCCGGCACCGGGCAAATCGAGATGGCCAACCCGCCGCACATTGCATGCCATCGCGCCATTCGGCCGGTCAACAGTGCTCATTCGCTATTTTTCCAGAGTGGCGCCGGAGGCTTTCACGATTGCGGTCCATTTGGGGATTTCGCTCTCGATGTAGGCTTGGAATTCTTGTGGTGTTTTGCCAACAATATCAACACCGAGCTTGCCAAGCGAAGTCTGCACGCTCTCATCGTTCAGCGCCCTGATTGCCGCATCGTGAAGCGTCGCGATCACCTCCGGTGGCGTACCTGCCGGTGCGACCAGCCCGTGCCAGGTGCTCGCATCGAAGCCTTTCAGGCCTGCTTCATCCATGGTCGGAACGTCTGGCAAGATTTGGGTGCGTTTAAGCGTCGTTACCGCCAGCGCGCGTACGCGGCCTTCCTGGATGTGGCCGATCACGGAAGCAGCGGTCGCAAACATCATTTGATCGTGGCCAGCGATCACATCTTGAAGGGCCGGCGCAGCGCCTTTGTAGGGCACATGCACGATATTGATCTTTGCCTCCGATTTGAACAGCTCGCCAGCGAGATGCGCGGCGGCGCCATACCCCGAAGAGGCAAAATTGAGCTTGCCTGGTTGCGCCTCGGGAGCGCGATTAGTTCTTTGAGGGAATGCGCCGGCACGTTTGTATTGACTACCAAAATATTGGCCTGCGTGCCTATCAGGGTAATCGGGACGAAGTCTTTGGGTTGGTAGTTGAGACGTTTGTAAAGACTGTCGTTGGTGGCGAGGATGCTATTGTTTCCCATTAGCAGCGTGTAGCCGTCCGGGGCCGCATGAGCGACTGCCTCGGCCGCGAGATTGCCGCCGGCGCCAGGACGATTCTCGATCACAAACGGCTGACTAAGCAACTGCTCCATTTTCTTGCCGACGATGCGGGCAAGGACGTCGCTTGGCCCGCCTGGTGTGAATGCCACCACTAGCGTGATCGGGCGGTTTGGATAGTCGGCAGCGAGAGTAGGCGTGCCAAGTGAAAGCAAGATCGAAATGGCGACGAAAAGGGACGTCAGAATCGTGGTTGGTAAGAAAAACAAGAGAAATTTGGCTCCCACTTAGCACCTGTGTGGCAGTCCCTAGAGGGTTCATGGAAAGATTAGCCCTTTTTTTTCGCGATGTCCCACCGCTGCACCCCACTTCCGATTCCAGGAAAAAAGAATTCAGTAGACCGCCGCCATAGCGGTTCAAACAAGGCTCGCTAAGGAATGTCTCAGTGTCCGCTTTGGGTCATAAGCGGACATTCGGTCTGTTTTGACCTATCGCTCTGATTTTTCTGACAAAGTGTTTTACAAGCCAACTCCGTATTGACCCGTATTTTCCTGTATCATCCTGCGGCGTTGTAAAACAGTTTTTGCGCCGCCGTTTGCCGCGCGGCCCACGTGGCCCGCGACAAACGTTTGTCGCAATCAGACTCGGCAGTTATCCATCATGCATGCAATTCGAAAACTTCGTGAGTCA
>Ga0111539_10004064_pt1 | contig 19211 bp, 18 predicted proteins | sample RhiMethybrSRZTD1_FD_79667 | JGI IMG/M metagenome (GOLD analysis project Ga0111539, IMG submission 79667) | Populus rhizosphere microbial communities from Tennessee, USA - Rhizosphere MetaG P. TD hybrid SRZTD1 (version 2) (version 2) | ecosystem: Host-associated > Plants > Roots > Rhizosphere >... | reverse complement strand
TCTCGAGTCGAACTGTGTACCGCAGCGCGCCGGTAATGGATGCGCGCGAGGACCTGCAGTGGAGACGAGAGACACCGGGAAGCTGAGCACAAGGCGAGCCGCTGCCGCGCCGAGGAACGCATCGCGAGCCGAGAGACACCGGATCTGGGTGCGAACCGCAGAAGCCAGAATCTGCAAAGGCTTAGCCCCTCTGCGATCCAAGCCTTGACTTGAAGCCCCGGATCCCGTTCAATCTCCAGGTTTTGTTCCCGAAAGCGAATGAGGATAGACCGTGTATGCAGTCGTTCAGACGGGCGGACACCAGTTCCGGGTCCAGCCCGAGGAAAAAGTAAGGATCCCGAAGGTCGAGACCCCGGTGGGCGGAACGCTCGAATTCGATCGGGTTCTGATGATCGAGGACGGCGGGAAGGTCCGCGTGGGTACCCCGGTGCTGGACGGGGCGCGGGTCGTGGCCGAGGTCCTCTCCCAGGGGCGAGATGCCAAGATCCTCGTGTTCCACAAGAAGAAACGGAAGCGCTACCAGAAGAAGAACGGCCATCGCCAGCCGTTCACCGAGATCCGAATTCAGAGTATCGTGGGCTGAACTGGGTTTCGAACGGAGATGAGTCATGGCACATAAAAAGGCAGGCGGAAGCTCTCGAAACGGGCGCGACTCGAATGCGCAACGTTTGGGCGTCAAGGTCGGCGCTGGTGAGTTCGTGTCCGCCGGCGCAATCTTGGTCCGGCAGCGCGGAACGCGCATGCACCCCGGGCTGAACGTCGGCGTCGGTCGCGACCACACGCTGTTCTCGCTCAAGGATGGACGCGTTCAATTTCAACCGCATCCGGGGAATCGCCGCCGCGTCGCGGTGATTCCGGAAAGCGCCCCGGAAAGCGAGCGCTCGTGAGCCGACCCAAGATCGCGTTCTTGGGGGCCGGCAACGTCGGCGCGTCTTGCGCTCTCTACTGCGTCCAAAAGAATCTCGGTGATTGCGTCCTCGTGGACGTCGTCGAGCACGTGGGCGCGGGCAAAGCGCTCGACATGTTCGAGACGACGCCGCTCTTGGATTCCGACGTGCGCGTCACCGGCTCCACCGACTTCTCGGTGATCGAAGGCGCGCGTGTGTGCGTCGTCACCGCGGGAATCGCGCGCAAGCCGGGAATGTCGCGCGCGGATCTTTTGAAAACGAATGCCGACATCGTGCGTTCGTGCAGCGACCACATTCGCCGCCATGCTCCGCAGAGCATCGTGATCATGGTGACGAATCCGCTCGATGTGATGGCGCTGGTCGCCCTCAAAGCCACTGGCTTCGAGAAGCATCGCGTCGTCGGCATGGCCGGCGTGTTGGATTCGGCGCGCTTCTCCGCTTTCATCGCCGCCGAGCTCGGCATCTCGGTCGCGGATATCCGTGCGATGGTGATGGGAGGCCACGGCGACACGATGGTGCCGCTGCCGCGCTTCACTTCGGTGAACGGCATTCCGCTTCCCGAATTGATGGAGCCGGCGGCAATCGTGCGCTTGGCGGATCGCACGCGCAATGCCGGTGCGGAAGTTGTCGCACTGTTGAAGACCGGATCGGCGTACTACTCGCCGGGCCGCGCTGCCGCACAGATGGTCGAATCCATTCTGCTCGACAAGAAGCAGCTCCTGCCGTGCTCTGCATATCTCACCGGACAATACGGCGAAGAGGGAATCTTCTTGGGCGTTCCGGTCGTGTTGGGTGCGAAAGGCGTGGAACGAATCGTAGAGCTGGAGCTGACTCCCGAAGAGCGCAATCTCCTGCGCAAATCGGTGGAGGAAGTGCGCTCCACGTTGGAGGCGATGGAAGGAGTGGCGCTTTGAAAACGGGGCCTCATGAAGAGAGCCTCCGCAAAGCGAGGCCGCTTCGAAACCGTCGATCTACCGGCGGAGACGAGGCGGCCTCTCTCTTTTTGGGGGCGCGAAACGGACCATGAAGGTTGCGGCGGTGATTCCATGCCGGTGGGGCTCGCGGCGTTTTCCGGGGAAATCGCTCGCGCCGATCTTGGGCCGGCCCATGGTGGCGTGGGTAGTCGATGCGGCGCGCAACGCTCAGAGCGTGCAGCATGTGATCGTGGCGACCGACGACCAGCGCATCGCCGAAGCGGCCTCGCAAGCCGGCGCCCAAGTGCGGATGACCAGCTCGACTCACCCCACGGGAACCGATCGCGTCGCGGAAGCGGTGCGGGATCTCGCCGTCGATGTGGTATTGGGGATTCAAGGGGATGAGCCCATGATCCAGCCGGCCTCGATCGATGCGCTCGCCGAAGTGTTTCAGGATCGGGAAGTGCAGCTCGCGACGCTCGCGATCCGCGGCGCGACGGAAGAAGAGCGCAATGATCCCCATTTGGCAAAGATCGTCGTGGACGACCGCGGCGACGCCCTGTACTTCTCTCGCGCAGCGATCCCATTCCGAAACCTCGCCGCGGGATGCAAGCCTCTTGCGCCGGGGGAGAAGGATCTGGACACTTGGAGACACGTGGGCTCCTACGGATTTCGGAAGGACGTGCTCTTGGGCCTTGTCCGTGAACCGCGAATTGGGTTCGAGGCGGCGGAAGATCTCGAGCAGTTGCGAGCGCTGCGTTTGGGGTGGAAGATTCGAATCGTGGAGATTCAAGAAGATCCAATTTGCGTGGACCTTCCCGAGGACGTCGCACGCGTGGAGTCAATTCTGAAAGCCCGCAGAGAGGAGAGTCTTCGATGACGAAGTATGTGGTCGTGACGGGTGGGGTCGTCTCCTCTCTGGGCAAGGGAGTCGCCGCGGCATCACTCGGGCGATTGCTCAAAAGCCAGGGATTCTCGATCGATCTCTTGAAGCTCGATCCCTATATCAACGTCGACCCGGGAACGATGAACCCGTTCCAGCACGGGGAGGTGTTCGTCACCGAAGACGGAGCCGAAACCGATTTGGATCTGGGTCATTACGAGCGTTTTCTCGATCAATCCTTCAAGCGCGACAACAATGTCACCGCCGGACAGATCTACCACCACGTGATCTCGATGGAACGCCGCGGCGATTACTTGGGCGGAACCGTTCAAGTGATTCCGCACATCACCGACGAGATCAAAGATCGCATCCGGCGTTTGTCCGACGGGGATCGACGGGACGTCGTGATCGTCGAGGTCGGCGGAACGGTCGGCGACATCGAAAGCCTTCCGTTCTTGGAGGCGATTCGCCAGCTTCGTCTCGAGGTGGGCCGCGAGAACGTGATCGTGCTTCACGTCACGCTTCTTCCGTACATCGCAACCGCGGCCGAGCTCAAGACGAAGCCGACGCAGCACTCCGTGCGCGATCTCCGCCAGATCGGTATCCAACCCGACGTGATTCTTTGCCGTTCCGAGATGCCGCTGCCGGAAAGCATCAAGTCGAAGATCGCGCTCTACTGCAACGTCGAGCCGCGCGCGGTCATCGATGCGATCGACGTCAAAAGCATCTACGAAGTGCCGAGAAACTTTCTCCACGCCGGGCTCCCCAAGATCGTTTGCCAGAAGCTGGGACTTCCGGATCGCCCGCTCGACTTCCGCGAATGGGAGTCGTTCTTGGACCGCGCCGCGAATCCCCGCGGCAAGGTGCGCATCGCAGTGTGCGGCAAGTACGTCGACTTGAAGGATGCCTACAAATCGATTTCCGAATCGCTGTTCTTAGCGGGAGTCGAGAACCAGGTCGAGGTCGACATTCGTTGGGTGGATTCGGAAACGCTCTCGGAGGACACGGTCGAAGACACGCTCGAATCCATGGACGGGATTCTGGTCCCCGGCGGATTCGGATCGCGCGGCGTTCCCGGCAAGCTCGCCGCGGTGCGCTTTGCACGCGAGCAGCGCATTCCATTCTTCGGCGTGTGTCTGGGAATGCAGGTGGCCGCGATCGAGATCGCGCGGCACATGGTCGGGCTTCCGGAAGCGAGCTCGTTCGAGTTCGATCCGGAGACTCCGGACCCGGTGATCGATCTCTTGCCTGAGCAAAAGGGAATTACCGACAAGGGTGCGACCATGCGGCTCGGCAACTACGAATGCGTGCTCACTCCGGGAACGCTCGCCGCGAGGATGTACGGCGAATCGGTCGTGTTCGAGCGCCATCGCCATCGCTTCGAATTCAACAAGCGCTTCGAGCCGGCGTTCGAGAAGGCCGGTGTCGTGTTCTCGGGACGTTGGCCGCAAAAAGGTTTGGTCGAGATCATGGAGCTGCCCGGACATCCGTGGTTTTTGGGCTGCCAATTCCATCCCGAGTTCCGCTCGCGTCCCGGCCAGCCGCATCCGTTGTTCTATGGCTTCGTGCGCGCCTCCAAGGAGTACTCGGAGTCGCCACAAGCCGTGGACGACGACGAATCTGCCGAGGATGAGCGCCCGAAATCATCGCCCGCCCGAGCGACCGTGGTCGCGGCGCTGTCGCGCCCGTTGTGAGGATGCGTTGAATCACGTTGCTGTTGGATCGGTTCGCATCGGGACGGGAGAGCCTCTGGCGCTCTTGGCCGGACCCTGCGTCATCGAAAGCGAAGACATCACGATGCGCGCCGCCGAAGAGCTCGCGCAAATCGGGAAGCGGCGGAACATCGGAGTCATCTTCAAGAGTTCGTTTCTAAAGGACAATCGTTCCGCGGAGACGAGTTATCAGGGCCCCGGCCTCGATGCCGGATTGCGCATTCTGGAAAAAGTGCGCCGTGAAACCGGTCTGCCGATTCTCTCCGACGTGCACGATCTCTCCGATGTGAGTGCGGCCGGTGAAGTCTTGGACGTGATTCAAATTCCGGCCTATCTCTGCCAGCAGACTCGGCTCGCGCTTGCTGTCGCCCGCACCGGGAAAGTCGTGAACGTGAAGAAGGGCCAGTTCATGGCGCCGGAAGACATGGCCGCCGCGATCGGCAAGATCCGGCGCGCTGGAAACGATCGCATTCTTCTGACGGAACGAGGCAGCTCGTTCGGTTATCGCACGCTCGTCGTCGACATGCGGTCGATTCCGAAAATGCAGAAGTTGGGTGCGCCGGTGATCATGGACGCGACGCACGCGGTGCGCATCTATGGCGTGCGCTCCGACGATCCAAGAGGAGGCGAGCCCGCCTACATCGAGACGCTCGCACGTGCGGGAGTCGCGGCGGGCGCGGACGCCGTGTTCTTGGAGGCGCATCCCGAGCCCAAGAACGCGTTGTGCGATGCGATGAGCCAAGTCGCGTTGCGCGATCTGGAAGAAATCGTGGCCCGGCTGCAGGCGATTCGCGAAGCGCTCGTCGCCGGCGGCTCGCAAGTGGCCAGCCCGCGATGACGCTGGTGCGCGAAGCGAAGCTGGCCTCGCCCGCGACGCTCTCCGAATGGGGAAGAGACGTCGTGCTGCGCGAGTCGCGCGCGCTGGAGAATCTCGCCCATCAAATTGGTGAATCCTTCGCCGAAACGGTGGAGATCCTGCACGCGACGATGGAGCGCGGCGGAAGAATTCTTCTCACCGGCTCCGGAAAATCGGGGCTCGTGGCGCGCAAGATCGCGGCGACGTTCTGCTCGACCGCGGCTCCCGCCTTCTTTCTTCATCCTGCGGATGCGGCGCACGGTGATTTGGGTCTCGTTACGGCAGGCGATGCACTCATCGTCGTGTCGCGCAGCGGAAGCATCGAAGGTTTGGAGACGGTCCTGGCCGCCGCGGAACGTTTGGGCGTACCCATCTTGGCGTGGACGCGCGGCGGCGACAGCGCGCTCGCCCGACATGCGAACGTCGTCATTCCGCTCGAAGTGGGACCGGAAGCGGATCCCGATGACTTGATTCCGTCGTCGTCCACCGCTGCTGCGATGGCCTTGGGCGATGCCGCCGCAATTGCGCTCTTTCGCGGGCGCGGTCTCACCGCGCGCGATTTCGCTTCGCTTCATCCCGGCGGACAGCTCGGCCGCCGCTTGACGATGTGTGTCCGCGATCTCATGAGCGGGGGAGATCAACTACCGATTGTGCAGCCGGCGCAGACGCTCTTCGATGCAATGCACGTGATCTCCGACAAGCGCCTGGGCATCGCGATCGTGACCGGACCTGATGGCCGGCTCGGCGGCATTCTCACTGACGGCGACATTCGCCGCGCATTGCTCGCCGATACGCAGAGTCTGCATCGTCCGGTGCAAGATGTGATGACCCGCGATCCGCGTACCATCTCTCCAGATGAGCTCGTCGAACGCGCCATCCAAATGATGGAGACGCCTTCGCGCCGCATTACCTCTCTCGTCGTCGTCGATTCCGATCGCCGTCCGGTCGGCGTCCTGCACATTCATTCGTGTTTAGAAGCCGGATTTCGATAAGAGAAGTTCGCCTACCGCAGCAGCATCACTCGCGACGTCGCCGATCCCTGCGCCCACTGCAGTCGCACGAAGTATGTGCCGCTGGCGACCGAGCGCCCTTGATCGTCGTTCCCATCCCAAAGCAATTCTTGGTCGGCCGAAGATCCCGACGCTGCCACAAGAGAACGAATCCGACGACCGCTGACGTCATAAATTCTCAAGGATGGATTCTGCTCAGACGGGATTGCGTAGCGAAGTGAGACACTTCCGACAGCGGGATTCGGCCAGGCTGATAACGCTGCCTGACTAGGACGCTGCACTCCGCCGTCATCAATAGGGGTCTTTGTCCAATTGCACTGCGCCGGAAGTACGAGCAAGGCATCATCCTCGTCCAACCACGGATCGACGTAGTCCGCGACGTAGACAAAAGCACCCGAAACGGCCACGGCAGTCGCAACATGAGACGTCGTCACGCTTCCCACGATCACGGGATTCTGCGGATTCGTGATGTCAATGACTTTCAGTCCGGAAGAGTGATCCGCGACATAGGCGTAAGTGCCCGAGACAGTCACATCCCTAGCAGAATCCGTCATGTTCACGCTTCCCACGATCGCGGGATTCTGCGGATTCGCAATCTCGATCACTTGCAGTACGTCCGGGTCTAGTGTGCCCCCGTCCGCGACGTAGGCGTGAATGCCCGAGACGGCCACGTCATGGGCAAAACCCGGCGTGTCAACGCTTCCCACAATTTCGGGACTCTGCGGATTCGTGATGTCGATCACTAGAAGCCCGGCAGTGTAATCCGCGACGAAAGCGTGGGTGCCCGAGACAACCACGTCTTGGGCATCACCCGGCGTGTCCACGCTTCCCACAATCTCGGGGCTCTGCGGATTCGTAATATCGATCACTTGGAGTCCGGAAGCGGAGTCCGCAACGTAGGCGTGGGTGCCCGAAACGGCCACGCCTCGGGCAAGATCTGGCGTGTCTACGCTTCCCACAATCTGGGGACTCTGCGGATTCGTGATATCGATCACTTGAAGCCCTCCAACATACTGATGCGCGACGTAGGCGTGGGTGCCCGAGACGGCCACGCCATAAGCGTAACCTCCCCCGGGCGCGTCCGCGGTGCCCACAATCACAGGCTTCTGCGGATTCGCAATGTCAATCACTTGCAGTGTGAAAAAGCCGGCCGCGACGTAGGCGTGGGTCCCCGAAACAGCCACGTCTTGGAGATTACCTGGCATCTCCATGTCTACGCTTCCCACAATCTCAGGGCTCTGTGGATTCGCGATGTTCATAATTTGCAGTCCCGAATCCCCGGCCGCGACGTAGGCGTGCGGACCCAAGACGGCCACGCCTCGGATACCAGCGAGATCACCCGGCGTGTCCACGCTTCCCACAATCACGGGACTCTGCGGATTCGTGATGTCGATCACTTGAAGTCCCGAACCGGCCTCCGCGACGTAGGCGTGCGTGCCCGAGACAACCACGTCGCCGGCATCACCAGGCGTGTTCACACTTCCGACAATCACGGGACTCTGCGGATTCGTGATGTCGATCACCAGCAGTCCCGACAGCCCGTCGGCGATGTAGGCGAGGTTGCCCGAAACGGCTACGCCATAAGTGTTATCGGGCGTGTCCACGCTTCCGACAATCACGGGACTCTGCGGATTCGTGATGTCGATCACTTGCAGTCCGAAATGCCGGTCCGCCAGGTAGGCGTGGTTGCCCGAAACGGCCACGCCAAAGGCAAAACCCGGTGTGTCCACGCTTCCCACAATGTGGGGGAACTGCGGATTCGTGATGTCGATCACTTGCAGACCGGAAAGGTAGTTCGCGACGTAGGCGTGAGTGCCCGACACGACCACGCCAAGCGCATCCCCCGGCGTGTCCACGGTGCCCACAATCACGGGATTGTGCGGATTCGCAATGTTCATAATTACCAGTCCGGTAGCCCCATCCGCGACGTAGGCGTGAGTGCCTGAGACGACCAATCCATTGGCATCACCAAAACCAGGCGGATTCACGCTTCCTACAATGACAGGATTCTGCGGATTCGTAGTATCGATGACTTGGAGTCCGTGAACCCCGTCCGCAACGTAGGCGTAAGTGTCCGAGACGACCACGTCATTCGCTGAACCCGGCGTCTCCACGCTTCCCACCCAATGCAGGTAGTCGCCATAGTCGATGCACGGCAAACTCTGCGCGTCGAAGCAGAACATGAGCGTGGCGACCGACGAGAGAAAGGCGACGCGGATCGGAGCCCGCAAGAAGTTCATGAGGCGCGCCTCTCGATTGTCGGATACCTGAGGAAGCCGGATGCGCGAGCGACGAAGGGAAGTGGACGCTTGCATTGCAACGACTTTCTTTGGTGCGATCACCTTTGTCTGCGCAACCGACGACAATTATGCTTCCGAATGCTCATCGCAGCAGCATCACTCGCGACGTCGCCGATCCTTCCGCCCACTGCAGTCGCACGAAGTATGTGCCGCTTGCCACAGACCGCCCTTGATCATCGTTCCCATCCCAAAGCAACTCTTGCTCGGCTGAAGTTCGGGAGTTGGTAACCAGAGTGCGAATGTAGCGACCACTGACGTCATAAATCCTCAAGGATGGATTCTGCTCAGAAGGAACTGCAAAGCGAAGTGCGACGGTTCCCACTGCGGGATTCGGCCAAGCCCACAAGGCCGCTGCAGGACTCTGTACTCCGCCATCGTCCATGGGAGTCTTCGTAAACGTGCACTGGGTCGGAAGTACGAGCAAAGTATCATCCTTGATCAAGACGTCGTCCTGGACGTAGTCCACGACGTAGACAAAAGCACCCGAGACGGCCACGCTACGGGCAAGACCCGGCGTGTCCAGGCTTCCCACAAATTCGGGACTCTGCGAATTTGTGATGTCGATCACTTGCAGTCCGGACGAAAAGCTCGCTACGTAGGCGTGGGTGCCCGAAACGTCCACGCGAGAGGCAATAGCCTGCATGTCCACGCCTCCCACAATTGTGGGATTTTGTGGATTCGAAATGTCGATCACCCGGACCCCTCCATCTGCGACGTAGGCGTGAGTGCCCGAGACAGCCACGCCACTGGCGCTACCCGGCGTGTCCACGCTTCCCACAATCACTGGGCTCTGCGGATTTGTGATGTCGATCACTTGCAGTCCGGACCCCGCGTCGGCGATGTAGGCTTGGGTGCCCGAGATGACCACGTCACGGACAGAACCCGGCGTGTCCACGCTTCCCACAACCACGGGACTCTGGGGATTTGTGATGTCGATCACTTGCAGTCCGGACCCCGCGTCCGCGACGTAGGCGTGGTTTCCCGAGACGGCCACTCCATTGGCAGAACCCGGCGTGTCCACGCTTCCTACAATCGTGGGACTCTGCGGATTCGTGATGTCGATCACTTGTAGTCCGAACCCCGCGTCCGCGACGTAGGCGTGGTTGCCCGAGACGGCCACGCTATTGGCATCACCCGGCGTATCCCCCGCGTTTCCCAAGATCACGGGACTCTGGGGATTCGCGATGTCGATCACTTGCAGTCCGAAGATTTTGTCCGCAACGTAAGCGTGAATCCCCGATACAGCCACGTCTTGGAGATGACCCGGCGTTCCCGCGCTTCCCACAATCTCCGGGCTCTGCGGATTCTTGATGTCAATCACTTGGAGATCTGATTCGTAATTCGCCTGGCCGTAATTCGCCAGGTAAGCGTGGGTGCCCGAGACGGCCACGCCATAGGCGTTACCCGGCGTGTCTATGCTTCCCACAATCATGGAGCTCTGTGGATTCGTGATGTCGATGACTTGCAGTCCGGAAGTGTGGTCCGCGACGTAGGCGAGGTTGCCCAAGACGACCACATCATAGGCGTACTCGGGCGTTTCCACGCTTCCCACAATCTGGGGGCTTTGTGGATTCGTGATGTCGATCACTTGCAGTCCGGAAGAGCCATCCGCGACGTAGGCAAGGTTGCCCGAGACCAGCACGTCTTGGGCGTTACCAAGGGTGTTCACGCTTCCCACAATCACGGGGCTCTGCGGATTTGTGATGTCGATGACTTGCAGCCCGGAAGCCCCGTCGGCGACGTAGGCGTGGGTGCCCGAGACGGCCACACCATATGCTCTAAAGGGCGTGTCCACGCTTCCCACAATCACGGGGCTCCGCGGAGCCGAGATGTCGATCACTTCCAGTCCGGAAAAGTAGTTCGCGACGTAGGCGTGGGTGCCCGAGACGGCCACACCAAGGGCACCGACAGCCCCCGGCGTGTCCACGCTTCCCACAATCTGAGGACTCTGAGGATTCGAAATGTCGATCACTTGCAGTCCCCAATTTCCGGCCGCCAAGTAGGCGTAGGTGCCCGAGACGGCGACGTCCCAGCCACCCCCCGGCGTGTCCACGCTTCCCACAATCTGGGGATTCTGCGGATTGGTGATGTCGATCACGTGCAGTCCGGAAGTGCCCGTGACGTAGGCGTGGGTGCCGGATAGGGCCACGCCATAGGCATAACCAGGCGTGGCCACGCCACCCACCCAATGCAGGTAGTCGCCATAGTCGATGCACGCCGCTGAACTTTCCGAGCCGAACCAACACACGAACGCTGTGATCGACGAGATGACGGCGATGCGGATCGGAGCTCGCAAGAAGTTCACGCGGCGTGGAGCTCGACGCGCGGAAAGCTGAGGAAGTCGGGTGCGCGAGCAGCGAAGGGAAGTGGACGCCTGCATTGCCATGAGCTCCCTCTGCGAAAGGAATCCTCGGTCGGCCCTTCCTCAAGCTCGCATCGTCGCTGCGATCAAGTCTCTCTCTTTTCACCTGCCCACCGCAACCCGGTAACCTACGCAGTCACTCGTTCGAATTCGTTCGACTCGCCTCCTTGAATGTGACGAATGCGATGGCGGCCCGTTGAAGGTAACGGCGAAGCAATCGATCCGGCCTTTCGCACTTTCTTGACTGGCCTTCGGGCAGCGCCTAGATTTCAGGCGGGAGGGATATGCGCCCGTTGCACCGCAGCATGGGGATGCTGTTCTATCCATTCGTGCGCGTGTGCGAAGCGCTGGCGATCGCGCTGCCGAGACCGGCGGCGATTGCGGTGTTTGGGGCGCTGGGGGATGTGGCCTGCATGATCGATCGCCGCGCGCGTAAACGAATCGTCGAGCACCTCGAGATCGCTTGGGGCGATCGCCTCACTCCGGCGCACCGCCGGGCCGTGCGGCGGCGGATGTTTCGGGATTTCGGCCGCAATCTCGTCGACTTCCTTCGCTTTCCGAGCACGGCGAAGAGCGATCTTCGACGGCTCGTGCAATTCGAAGGTCTCGAGCACCTGGATGAAGCGCTGGCCAAGGGGAAGGGTGTGCTCGCCGTCTCGGCGCATTTCGGAAATTGGGAGCTCTTGGGAGCGGCGCTGGTCGCGCGGGGTTATGAGGTGCATGTGCTCGCGCGTGAAGTGTTCGATGAGCGCCTCAGACAGAGATTGCAATCGCTGCGCGAGCGGGCCGGTGTGATCGTGCACGTGGGACAGGGCGGGCTCACGGGCATTGTGCGCGCGCTCAAACGAGGGAAGATCGTGGGTGTGCTCCTCGATCAGGATACCGGCGGCCCTGCGGTGTTCACCGAATTCTTCGGCCGTCTGGCGCGCACGCCCACAACTCCGTTCTCGATTGCGCGACGTGTGGGAGCCGAGATCGTTCCCATGCTGATTCACTTGGAGGATCTTGCTCATCAGGTTCGAATCCATCGTCCGCTGACGAATTCCGGATCGTCACAGGAGGCCATCTTGCAGGATTTGCGCGCTTGGCATCGCATCCTGGAAGAGGAGATCGCTGCGCATCCTTCGCAATGGGTGTGGTTTCATCAGCGTTGGAAGAGACGCCCGGAAACTGTGGAAGCCGGACATTTCTTTGCCTCGGCCCCTTCAAAAGAAATGCTGATCACCCGATGAATCGAAGAGCAATGTGCTGGGCCTTTTTGTGCGCGCTGCTCCTTGCGGGAGCGGTCCTGGGCGGCGGTTGCAGTGCGGATCAGGAGAGGCCTTTGCCGGAAGAACCCGCACCGGCCCCCACCGAGGGAATGCGCGGGATCCAGCTGCGAAACTTTCAGGTCGGGGACACGGAATGGATTCTTCATGCCGACACCGCTTCGGTCTACCGTGAGAAGAAGCGCGTCGTGGCGGAGGACGTGCGCATCGATTTCTTCGAAGGAGAGAAGCACGTCTCGCAGCTCACCGCCGATCAGGGAGTTCTGCTGCAGGCGACCGACGATCTCGAAGCGCGCGGGCACGTGCGGGTCACGACGGAGGACGGCGCCGTGCTCACCACCGAAGTTCTCTTTTGGGATCACCAGCGGGCGAAGATCCACACCGACGAATACGTGGAGATTCAACAGCAGGGGAACGTGCTCGCCGGCTATGGGCTGGAAGCCGATCCCGGGCTCGACCGGGTCGAGATTCTGCGCGACGTCAAAGGCACCGTGGTGCGCGAGCCCGAAGCCCTTCGCAAAGCCGCTCGAGACAGCTCTTGATCGAGACCACGTCCGACGCCCGAGACCTGCGGGGTTTGGGCTTGGTGAAGATCTACCGGGGACACCCGGTCGTCGACCAAGTCGATTTCGAAGTGCGCCGCGGGGAGATCGTCGGGCTCTTGGGTCCGAACGGTGCGGGCAAGACGACGACGTTCTACATGACGACGGGTCTGGTACGCCCCGATGCCGGGCGCGTGACGATCGACGGCGAGGACGTCACGCAGCTGCCGATGTATCTGCACGCCCGCAAGGGGATCGGGTATCTTCCCCAGGAAGCGTCGATCTTCCGGGGATTGACCGTCCGGCAAAACCTGATGGCCATCCTGGAGATGACCAAGCTCTCCGCAGCGGCTCGCGAGAAGAGAATGGCCGAGCTGCTCGAAGACCTGGGCATTTCCCGCCTCGCCGACCAGCAGGCGTTCACACTCTCGGGAGGGGAACGGCGCCGCGTCGAGATTTGCCGTGCGCTGGTGACGAATCCGTCGTTTCTTCTGCTGGACGAGCCATTCGCGGGAATCGATCCGATCGCGGTGGGAGACATTCAGGGAATCATTTCGGGGCTTCGCGCCAAGGGTTTGGGGATTCTCATCACCGATCACAACGTGCGGGAGACTTTGCATATCACGGATCGTGCGTACATTCTCTTCAAGGGAAAGATCCTGATTTCCGGGACGTCGTCGGAACTGGCGGTGAATCCGCAAGCGCGGGCGATCTACCTCGGGGAGCGTTTCACACTTTGAGTTCTTTCCGGAGGGCAGTTCCTTCGGGAAGGGCGGCATGACGGCATCTATGAAGCTCGGATTCCATCTCGCGCAAAAGCAGACGTTGAAGCTGGTCATGACGCCGCGGCTCCAGCAAGCGCTGAAGCTGTTGCAGATGCCGGCGCTGGAGCTTTCCGCGCACATCAAGGAAGAGCTGCTCACCAATCCGCTCCTGGAAGTGGACGAAGACTCCGAAGAGAATCCGGCCGGCGATCAGCAGGCCGTGGTTTCGGAGACGCCGGTGGACGGCGCCACGGTCTCTCCCGACGAGTCGCTGTTCAAAGGCGAAGACAACATCAATTGGGGCGACTATTTCCGCGACGGATACGAGTACAACGACGAACCGACCTGGGGCGAGCACGAGGAAACGGAGTTCGTGGAGCGGACCCCGGTGGGACGGACCACGCTCATCGAATCGCTCTCCAACCAGCTCCACTTGATGGAGCTCGATGAAGAGACGTTGCGCGTGGCCGAATATCTCTTGGGATGCTTGGACGACAACGGGTTCGTCGCCGTCCCCTTCGAAGAGATCATCGATACGCTCGCCGTCTCGATGGAAGTCGTGGAGCGGGCGCTACGCGCGATTCAGAGTCTCGATCCGCCGGGCATCGGCGCGCGGAATCTTCCCGAGAGTCTCTTGATCCAGCTGCGCGCCGAAGAAAGGGAAGGGAGCCTTCCGTATCTCATCGTCGAGCAGCACTTCGAGGCCTTGAAGCAGAAGCAGTATCAAGACATCGCCAGGGCCCTCAAGGTCACGCCGACCGATGTGCAGGATGCGGCCCGCGAGATCGGAACGTTGAATCCGCGTCCGGGCGCGGCATTGGCTCTGGAAGATGCGCGCTACGTCGTGCCGGATCTCTTGGTGGAAAAAGTGGACGGGCGTTATGAGGTCTCGCTCAACGAAGGGAGCGTCCCACGTCTCAAGGTCTCGAAGAGCTACCGCGAGATCCTGACCAAAGGAGGCCCGCCGGCGCGCAAAACCGAACATGCGCAGCCGCAGGCCGACGGAGACGGCACGGCGAAGAACGACGCCCCCAAAGGCCCGCCGTCGGAAGTGGAGTTCATTCAGGAACGTTTAAAGTCGGCGAACTGGTTGATCCAAACGATCGAGCAGCGCCGGCGCACCATGATCAAAGTGATGGAGTCGATCGTCGAAGCGCAGATGGAGTTCTTCGAGAAGGGGCCGCAGGCGCTGCGGCCGCTCACCTTACAAGACGTCGCCGAGAAGATCGGGATGCACGAGTCTACGGTGAGCCGCGTCACCACGAACAAGTACGTGCAGACTCCGCGCGGAGTGTTCGCGCTGAAGTACTTCTTCTCCAGCGGGCTGGACACGGAATCGGGGGATGCGGTCTCCTCGAAGATGGCCATGAATCGAATCAAGGAGTTGGTGGAGAAGGAAGAGCGCAAGCATCCGCTCTCCGATCAAAAGATCGTGGAGCTGCTCCGCAAGGAGGGGCTCATCGTGGCACGACGGACCGTTGCCAAGTACCGCGAGAAGATGGGAATCCTGTCGGCACGCTACCGGAAGGAATTCTGACCGGCGGCCTCGAGGCCGCTGTGATCTTGGGGAGGAAACGATGAACGTCAACGTCACCGCAAGACACTTTGAACTTTCCGACCAAGTCCGCGAGCACGCCATTCATCGAGTGAGCAGGATCGAGCGCTTTGGACATGCGCTCCACGATGCGCACGTCGTCCTCGAAGTGGAGAAATACCGCAACATTGCGGAAGTCTCCATTCACGGGAAAATGTCCTCCTTCACCGGCAAAGCCGAATCGAACGACATGATCGGCGCCATCGATTCCGCGTGCGAAAAGGTCGGCACGCAAATCAGGAAGCACCACGACAAGGTGAAGAAGCACAACCACAAGAGCGAGCCCGAGATCGCGGAGTAGCCTGAGTGCGCGGAATCCCGGCCCGCAAGCTTTACGAAGATCGCCACGAAGAGCTCGAGCTCGAGTTCATCGTCGAAGTGGAGGAGGGCAAATTGCCCATCACCACTTCGGACGTGAACCGGCCTGGGCTGGCCTTGGCCGGATTCACCGAGAACTTCCTCTATGAGCGCATCCAGATCCTGGGCGAGACGGAGATGCTCTATCTGGACACGCTTTCCGCTCCCGAAAAGGAAGCGGCCATCGACCGGCTCTTCGAGCGCGATCTGCCCTGCGTGATCGTGTCCAAGGGATTAGAGATTCCCGAACATCTCATCCATCTGTGCCGGGAGCGCTCCACTCCGCTCTTGCGCACGCGCATGTCGACCACTCCCTTGATCCACCAGCTCACCGCCTATTTGAATGAGGTGTTCGCGCCGCGCATGACCATGCACGGCTCGCTGGTGGACGTGTACGGGGTGGGTCTGCTCATCACCGGGGATTCGGGAATCGGCAAGAGCGAAACGGTGCTCGATCTCGTCGAGCGCGGCCAGCGTTTGGTGGCGGACGATGTCGTCATCGTCAGCCGCCATCCGCCTGCCGTCTTGGTGGGCAGCTCGAACGAGCTTCTGGGGCATCGCATGGAAATCCGCGGGGTGGGCATCATCGACGTGCGCGAGATGTTCGGCATTCGCGCCACGCGGCGCCGCAAGCGCATCGAGGTGGAGATTCGTCTCGAGCGCTGGGATCCGGACCAGCCCTACGAACGCTTGGGGCTGGACGACCGCACCACGAGCATTCTGGGTGTGCGCATTCCCTACGTCACGATTCCGCTCGTCCCCGGAAAGAACGTTTCCGTTCTGGCCGAAGTGGTGGCGATGAATCATCTCATCAAGTCCACCGGCTACCATCCCGCCGCACGGCTCGATGCGCAGCTCAAGACCCTCATGAGCCAAGTGCAAGCCGGCCTCCCCGTGGGAGAGCCGGAGGATTCCGAGTCCGAGTGAGAGGCGCCCCGCAAGCATGATTCGCAAATCGGTGCGCATCGTGAATCGTCAAGGCATGCACATGCGCGCTGCAAATCTTTTTGCCAATTTAGCCGGAAGATTTCCCGCGTCGGTGCGCGTCAGCAAGGGCGAGGTCATCGTCAACGGGAAGAGCATCATGGGTCTCATGATGCTGGCCGCACCGTGCGGATCGGAGATCATGCTCGAGATCGACGGCGAGCGGGAAGATGACGCCTTTCAGGAGCTTTTGGTTCTCATCCGCACCGGATTCGGAGAAGACACCGATGGCCTTCCGCGAGAAGAGCGATCGCGAGAAGAGCGATGAACGCACCGTCCGCACCGGCCAAGGCCAACGATCCTCAAAACATGCTCGGGCGCATTCTTTCCTTTCCGCAGCAGATGCGCGACGCGCGTGCGCTCGCGCGCAACGGACCTGCGCTTCTTCCGGCCGGCTCCTTCGCGCGGCTCTTCATCGCCGGCATGGGTGGAAGTGCGATCGGGGGAGATTTCCTTCGCCAAATTGCGTGGGGAAGAAGCAGTGTCACCGTCGAGACCATCCGCGGATATCGTTTGCCCAAAGCCGCATTCGAGAACGCGGTTCTCCTGTTCGTGAGTTATTCGGGCAATACCGAGGAGACGCTCACGCTTTGGGAAGAAGCATCGCGCGCCAATCTTCCGCGCTCGGCGATCACGAGCGGGGGAACACTGCGCTCGGTTGCGCTCTCGGCGAATGCGCCGTGTCTCGAGATTCCTCCGGGCTCACCACCGCGCGCCGCGTTGGCGTGGACGTGCATTCCCTTGATCGTCGCGCTCGAGCGCGCCAAGTGGATGGAGGTGCCGGCCGACGAATGGGAAGATGCGATCACCGCCTGCGAGAACATGCTTCGAAAGTTCGCTCCCGGCGGCGACCAACACTCCGTTCTTCAAGAGTGGGCGCGGCGCACACAGGGGCGTATTGCGTTCATCTATGCAGCGGAAGATCCGGCCGCGCCGGTCGCGCGCCGCTGGGTCAGCCAGATCAACGAGAATGGAAAGTCGCTGGCCCATGCCGCGCTTTTCCCGGAACACAATCACAACGAGATTGTTGGCTGGGAGACGGACTCGTGGTCGGATCGCGTGAGTATCGCGTTCCTGGACGATCCTTCGGCACCTGCCCCGGTGCGGCGCCGTCTGGATTTGGTCGCCCAGGATCTTTCCAAACGCGTTCCCATCTTCCGCTTCGAGCCCCTGGGCAAAACGACGATGGCGCGGCTTTTCTCCCTCTCGGTCTTGGGAGACTTGGCCAGCGTCGCCTTGGCCGCGGTCTCGGGAGTGGACCCGACGCCGGTGTCCTCCATTGATCGGTTGAAGATCGCGCTCGGCTCGGGCAAGATCGATGGATCGTTTTCCTGAAACTCCCCTGATCGGCCTCAGAGAGCCGGGAAGCCGGCGCAAGAAGGAGCACGCTCGATGACCATGGACCGGTTCCTCTTCACGTCCGAATCCGTGACGGAGGGACATCCCGACAAGGTGGCCGATCAAATCTCCGACGGAGTGCTCGACGCGCTGTTGGCCAAAGATCCCAAGAGCCGCGTGGCGTGCGAGACCTTGGTCACGACCGGGCTCGCAATGGTCGCTGGGGAGATCACGACCGAAGCGTACGTCGAGATTCCCGACATCGTTCGCTCGACGCTGCGCCGGATCGGCTATGACGTCGCGGCCTATGGCATCGATTACGAAACGTGCGCGGTGGTGACGAGCATCGGCCGGCAAAGCCCCGACATCTCGCTCGGGGTCACCGAAGGACAAGGATTGCATCGCGAGCAAGGCGCCGGTGATCAGGGGCTCATGTTCGGCTATGCCACCGATGAAACTCCCGAGCTCATGCCGCTTCCGATTCTTCTGGCGCATCGCATTTGCGCGCGTCTCGCCGAGATGCGCAAGACGGGGAAGATTTCGTTTCTGCGTCCGGACGGAAAATCGCAAGTGACGATCGAATACGAAGGAGATCGTCCGGTGCGCGTCGACACCGTCGTCGTGTCCGCGCAGCATCACGACACCGTCACCCACAAGCAGATCCAGGAAGCGATCATCGAAGAAGTGATCAAGCCGCTGCTTCCGCCGGAGCTCCTCGATGCCAAGCGCCCGGTGATCTATCACGTGAATCCTACGGGACGATTCGTGATCGGCGGTCCGCAAGGCGATTGCGGCTTGACCGGTCGCAAGATCATCGTCGACACGTACGGCGGAATGGGACGCCACGGCGGCGGCGCCTTCTCGGGGAAGGATCCTTCCAAGGTGGATCGCTCGGCGTGCTATGCCGCGCGACACGTTGCCAAGAACGTTGTGGCCGCCGGCCTCGCACGGCGCGTCGAAATCCAAGTGGCCTACGCCATCGGCGTCGCCGAGCCGGTCTCCATTCGCGTGGACTCCTTCGGCACCGGCAAGATTCGCGACTCCGAGATCACCGACCTCGTGCGCAGCAATTTCGATCTCACGCCCTCGGGAATCATTCGCGAGCTGAACCTGCTGCGGCCCATGTATCAGAAGACCGCCGCATACGGACACTTCGGTCGCGAGAATCAAGGCTTTCCGTGGGAGGAGCGCAACAAGGTCGATGCGTTGCGATCGCTCGTGGCGTAGAGACTCAAGAAGGTATTCGGCGGTTCGCCGCTGGCGGAGCGCCGGTGCCTGTCGGCTCAAGCGCGTTCCTCGGCGCGCCGGCAGCTCGCCCTATGCAGAGATTCTCGGGGTCTCTCGTCTCCACTGCAGGTCCTCGCGCGCTTCCATTACCGGCGCGCTGCGGTACACAGTTCGCCTCGAGACCCCGAGAAT
>Ga0111539_10004059_pt1 | contig 19229 bp, 17 predicted proteins | sample RhiMethybrSRZTD1_FD_79667 | JGI IMG/M metagenome (GOLD analysis project Ga0111539, IMG submission 79667) | Populus rhizosphere microbial communities from Tennessee, USA - Rhizosphere MetaG P. TD hybrid SRZTD1 (version 2) (version 2) | ecosystem: Host-associated > Plants > Roots > Rhizosphere >... | reverse complement strand
GAACATCGCGATCAGGGTATCGTGCGCCGCCTGCGCGATCGCGGCGTCAACCGAGGTACTGTTCGGTGCCGGAGGGAGTGACGTAAAACTCTGCCATCGTCCATAGATCGCGTTCACCGCGTCGGCAATCGCGATGTGGACGGTGGCGATCGCCAGGCTCGCCCGACCCGGTCCGAGTTGCTCGCCGAACACCCGCCTTTCACCCTCGACGACCGGCGTGTGATCGACGCCCGACGCGTCAACCGCGATCTGATTCCAATGCACCAGGCGGGCACGCGCGTTGGCGGGTGCCGGGCGCGCACGTCGCGCAGCGTCGGCCAGACCGCTCGCGCCGGCCGACACGCCGTTGCGGTGCGCCGCAGCGGGCGACGCGTATTTGCGTCCCCAGAATCCCTCGAATCCGTTCGCGAGCCCTTGGGCGACGACGAAGGCGCCGACGCTTACCGCAGCAATGACGAGCGCGCCGGCAACTGCACGGCGCAGGTATGGAGTGCGCATCTCTTTTTTCCCCGTATTCAAATTGTGTTGCGGTTGGAGCGTTCCGCAGGAGGCAAGATCGTCGCCACTCGCATGTGTCACCGATCGCCTTTATTCCGATCACTTGGGGTAGCAACTCTCGAGTATTGAAAGGGTGCACACGATGAAGCGTGGAGTACTCTTCCATCGAGCCGACTCAACATGACGTCGCACGCTTCCGGCGACAAGCTCTTGCGGCCGCAAGAGTCCTCAACCGTCTCGACCGCCGACGGCACTCGAGGACTCTCAGCCGAGATTCTCAGCCGCTCAGCCCGGCGGCTGCGGATCCTTGCGTTGATGTACGCGTTCATGTTCTTCATGGCCGCGTTCTTCCAGAGCCTCATCTTTGCGGACGCGCGTGCGGAGATGATCGCCAACTTCGCGTACTTCGTCCCCGACGTCATTGCCATCGTCATGGCCCTCGGCGTGGCCGCGTTCACGCTGTACCCGAACGTTTCGCTGACGACTGTGCTCAATGTCGGGCTCGCGTTTCTGGTCGTGAGCAACTTCGGCATCGCGATCGCCGAATACATCAATCCTTGGCGTCTCGATAACAACGGATGGATCGGGCTCTCATGGGTCGCCGTCTGGACGCCGCTCTATACCGTGGTGGTGCCGACGAAACCCAACAAGGCGCTCATCGCCACGATCGCCTCAGCGGCGGCGGTGCCGCTCGTCATTGGATGGATGATTGCGACCCGGAGAACGACGTTTCAACCCTCGCCGCTCGATTTTTTCTTCGCATGCGTGTTTCCGTACCTCCTCATCGTCGCGCTCGCCTACGCCGGTCAGCGCGTGGTCTACGCGTTGGGCAAGGAAGCGACGCGCGCGCAGGAGCTGGGCAGCTATCGGCTCATCGAGCGTCTTGGCAAGGGCGGCATGGGCGAAGTGTGGCGGGCGAAACATCGTCTACTTGCGCGGCCCGCGGCGATCAAGCTGCTTCGGCCGTCACTCGGTGAGCGTGCAGACGGCGAGATGGCGATGCGGCGGTTCGAGCGCGAAGCGCAGGTCACCTCTCAGCTCCGATCTCCACACACCGTAGAGCTGTGGGATTTCGGCATGGCCGGCGACGGTCGCTTCTACTACGTCATGGAGCTGCTCGACGGCCTTGACCTCGACACGCTCGTGAAGCGTCACGGGCCAGTGCCGGCCGAGCGAGCCATCTACCTGCTGCGCCAGATTTGTCAGTCCCTCGCCGAGGCAGAAAGTCACGGCCTGGTGCATCGGGACATCAAGCCCTCGAACGTCCTGGTCTGCCGATACGGCGGCGAGCACGATTTCATCAAGGTCTTGGATTTCGGAATCGTCAAGGTCACGCACGCGTCCGGCGACTCGGTCGTCACTCAAGAGAACGTGTTGCGCGGCACGCCGGCATTCATTGCGCCAGAGCAGGTGCTGTCGCGAAACGAGATCGATAGCCGCGCGGATATCTATTCCGTGGGTTGCGTGGCCTACTGGCTACTCACCGGAGACCTGGTCTTCCGTGCCGACACACCCATCGCCGTGATGATGCATCACGCCCACACGGCTCCGGTGCCGGCGTCACAACGAACCGAGCTGGCGATCCCGCCTGAGCTCGATCACTTGATCCTGTCGTGCCTCGAGAAGGATCCCGCGCGGCGGCCGCAGTCGGCACGGGAGCTGACACGACGGCTCGGTCAGGTTCCGGTCACGTCGCCGTGGACCGAGGAACGAGCGTTCCTCTGGTGGTCGCGCCATGAGCCAGGGGCCAAGAACGAAGAACTAAGAACGAAGAACTAAGAACGAAGAACTAAGAACGAAGAACTACGCATCAATCTCCGACAATGGCTTTTCCGCTGGGCCCGAGATCACACGACCTTCCGGTGTGAACCGCGATCCGTGGCACGGGCAGTCCCACGTACGCTCAGCGTCGTTCCAGCCGACCATACAGCCCATGTGCGTGCACGTGGCGGAGACCATCGTGAGGACGCCATCAGCCGCACGAGACGCAGCGACCTTCTTCCCTTCGTGCTCGATGATCTTGCCGCGCCCTGGCTTGACCGCGCGCAACGACTTGCCCTGCGCGCCGGCAAAGCGGTCGCGCATCATGTAGTACGGGTAGTCGACGTTCTCCTTGATGTACTCCCAGACGCCGCGACGAATAGCCGCGCGCCCGGGATCGAAGAGCTCGGCCCACGGATTCGGGCGTCCGGAAATCGCGTCCACCATCATGATGGCGGCCAGCGTGCCGAACGTCATGCCGTTGCCGGAGAAGCCCGTCGCCGCGTACTGATGGTTCGCCATCTGCCCGATGTACGGCAGACCATCGGGCGTCTCGATGACCTGGCCGGACCAACGATTCGTGATCTCGACGTCTGGAATCATCGCCCGGAGCTTCCGCTCGAGACGCTGATAGCACGCAGCGGTGTGCGACGCCTGCCCTGTCTTGTGATCTTCTCCACCGAAGATCACCTCGTCATAGTCGCGCTGACGATCGAGTCTCAGGTAGTGATACGGATCGGCGGTATCCCAGAAGAGCGCGTCAGGAACCGTCCCAGGCTTGACGCGACCGGCGATCGCATAGCTCGTATAGAGCGCGAGCTTTGTCTGAAAGACCGTTGCACTGGCCAGACCGGCGACGCCGACGAGCGGATTGTGCGTGGCGATGACGATGTCCCCGGCATGGATCCAGTGCCCGTTGGCTTTGACCCCGCGCGGCTCGTCGCGGAATTCCTCCGCCTCGGTATGCTCGAAGATCCGGCCGCCGCTCTCGCGTATGGCGGCCACAAGACCAGCCAGGTACTTCCGCGGATGGAAGCGCGCTTGATTGTCGAAATGAATGCCTGGCCCGCCGATGAACGGAACGTTCGAGACTGATTCGGCATCGAAGCCCATCTCGTTGGCGATCCTCGCCTCTTCCTGAAACATCGTGATCTGATTTCCATCCCCGATCCCGCCCGGCGCGTGCAGATACCCGCTCACCCACTCGAATCCGCACGCGATCTCGTGCTCGCGAACAATGGTGTCGATTTCGGCGATGGCGGCCAGACCGGCGTCCCAGACGGCTTGCGCGTGCGTTTTCCCGAACGAACGCGTCAGCTCGCTCATGCGCGCGTCCGTCACCATCGTGAGGTGCGCCGTCGTGTGACCGGTGTCAATCTGCGCGCACCGATCTCGGTCGATCACAGCGACCGATTGACCCGACGCCGCGACGAGATACGCCGTCGTCAGTCCCGTGATGCCACCCCCGACGACCACTACGTCAACCGTGAGGTCGCGGTCGAGTTTCGGGAACGTGGACAGCGAAGCCGAGTCGGTCCAGTACGGCAAGGTTCCGGCATGTGAGGTAGAGCGTGGCGTCATGACGACACTGAACGAAGCAAACGCGCGGCCACGATGAGTCCACAGACACTCACACTGCGGCATGGCCGACCGATCTGGCTCACACGCACACAGCCACAGCGGATGTATCCGCGATTTCGCGCACAACGCACGTGCGACGTCGTCATTGTCGGTGGCGGGATCACCGGCGCGCTGATCGCCCTGACGTTTGCCTCGCAAGGCATTTCCGTCATCCTCCTGGAGAGAGGTTGGGTCGGATGTGGCAGCACGGTCGCCAGCACCGCGCTGCTGCTTCAGGACCCCGACCGTGGACTCGCCGAGCTGACGAGGCGATATGGCAGGGCATCGAGCCACCGGATCTGGGAACTCGGCCGCGACGCCGTTCGCGATCTGATCAACACCCTGCGCGCCTATCGTGTGGCGTGCGACCTCGTCGAACGGGATGCAGTCTATTACGCGACGAATGCCGCCGCGGCGCGCCGTCTTCGTGCCGAGTGTCGGCTTCGTTCGCAGGCCGGTTTCGAGTGCGAGTGGCTGACGACGAGCGAGGTCCGCTGCGCGACCGGCGTCGTGGCACGCGGAGCGATCCGCACGCGCGGCAATGCGCAGTTCGATCCCTACAAGGCGTGCGTGGGGTTGATGCGAGCCGCCGCATCGGCCGGCGCTGACATCCATGAGCGTTCCGCGGTGACGCGGATTCATCACGCCGGCGGCCGTGTGAGGATTCATACGGATCACGGTCGCATCGAGGCGCGGTCGGTCGTGATCGCCACCGGCTACGCGACGAAGCAGTTTCGACCGCTCGCCGGCCGCTTCCGGATGTACCGCACATACGTGCTCGCGACGCGACCGCTGAGTGATGGCGAGCGAGATGATCTAGGTCTTCGCAACGTCATGCTGTGGGATACCGATCGTCCGTATCACTACGCACGATGGACGCCCGAGCATCGGCTTCTGATCGGTGGCGCCGATCGTCACGTTCGTCGCGGTCAGTCGCGGTCGAGAGTGTTTGGTGTGGCCACGCGAGAGTTGCGCGCCGACTTCGACCGCCTTCTTCCCGCGCTTGCCGGCATTGAGATCGACGCTGCCTGGGAAGGACTGTTTGCGATGACGCCGGACAGCCTGCCGTACGTGGGACCGCACCGGAAGTATCCCGGGCATCTGTTTGCGCTCGGCTACGGCGGAAACGGCATGACGTTCGGAAGTCTCGCCGCACGTCTGCTGCTCGACTACTGGCGGGGCGAACGATCTCCTGACCAGCGGTTGTTCCGTTTCGGACGGCTGCGATGACGGGAGACGTCAACGCCGTCGCCGGCGGACTGCTGCGCGACCTGGCATTCGTACAGACCTCGCCTCAGAAGACATTCGGATACAAGCGCGCCGCCAGCGCGGTGCTGTCGCTCGAACGTCCGCTCACGGAACTGCGTCTCGGCGACGGAACGCTCACGAGGATTCCCGGCATTGGGCCGGCCTCCAGCCGCGTCATCCTCGAGCTCCTGGACACCGGCATATCGCAAACGGTCGAGCGCGCCGTCGAGCACAGTGGCCGGAGCGAAGAGATTCGCACGCGCCGCAATTTGCGAACGCACTTTCTCAGTCGAGCGGCTGTGGTTGGCGTGCTCGCCGACCCCGCGCGCGCCGGCCCGAAGGCGGCCGACTATCGCGGTGATCTGCAGATGCACTCGGAATGGAGTGACGGTTCGCCGACGCTCGACGAGATCGTCGAGGCGTGCGTCGCACGCGGGTATCGCTTTGCTGCGGTCACCGACCATTCCTACGGCTTGAAGATCGCTGGCGGTATGTCGATGGCCGCCGCCGCCGAACAGTGGGCCGTCATCGATCGCCTGAACGAGGCCACCGGCGATCGCTTCCGGCTGATCCGAGGCATCGAGGCAAACATCGGAAGCGACGGACAGCTCGACCTGTCGTCCGAGGAAGCTGCACAGTTCGAGCTCGTCCTCGCCGCGCCTCACTCACGGCTTCGCAAGAATGACGATCAGACCGGCCGCCTGCTCGCGGCGATCCGCACGCCGCACGTGCACGTGCTGGCGCATCCGCGCGGCCGGATCTCCGGATCGCGCGCCGGCGTCATTGCGCAGTGGGACGATGTGTTCGCGGAAGCGGCACGGCACGGTGTGGCTATCGAGATCGACGGCGACCCGGCGCGACAGGATGTCGATTACACACTCGCGGCACGCGCACTGGCCTCCGGTTGCCTCTTTGCGCTCGACAGCGACGCACACACCACGCATCAGCTGCGCTACGCCGACATCGCGCTCGCGCACGCCCGGCTCGCCGCAATCCCGCCCGAGCGCATCGTCAACTGCTGGCCGACCGATCGGTTGCTAAGTTGGCTCGCCCAACGGTCCGGCTAACGCCGGTCGGAAAGTTGCAAAGACGATCGGTCATGAAGACAACCGCCCACGAAAGACATGAGATAGATCAGCATCTCGCCGGCGACCCTGCCATCGTCAAAGCGCGCCAGCTTCTGCCCAGCTTCCGCACCGCGATGCTGGTGACGAAGGCGTCCGAATCCGGCGAGCTGCACATGAGGCCGATGGCGCTGCAAGGCGATCTCTCGACGTTCGGCGGCACGTTGTGGTTCTTCGCCGACGATCGCAGCGAGAAGATTCGAGAGATCGAACGCGAGCCGCGCGTCTTCCTCGTCTTCCAGAACGATCTGGACAGCCGTTACCTTCAGCTCGCGGGTACCGCGTCGGCGGTGACCGATCGCGCAAAGATGCGCGAGCTGTACTCGCCGGCGATCAAGGCGTGGTTTCCCGGCGGACTCGAGGATCCCCACCTGATGCTGATTCGCATCGACGTGACCAATGGCACCTTCTGGGAGACTCCAGGCGGCATCGTGCATGTGCTGGCGGCATTCACGAAGTCGGTCGTGACTGGAACACCCAGTAAGAACGGGCGCGCCGGCACGATGGACCTGTGAGCACTGCGTCATCGCGATCGAACGAGGAGTTTCTGTCATGAGCCGCAAGCAGTCGGCGTTGGCGATCGGCGGATTGATCCTGGGCGCCTCGCTCGTGTCGCGGCTGATGCGGAGTCGGCGCGCCATCGACCTGGCCGGGCGCGTCGTCCTGATTACGGGCGGCTCGCGCGGATTAGGCCTGCTGATGGCACGCGAGGTTGGCCGCCTGGGCGCGCAAATCGTCATTGCGGCTCGCGATGAGGAGGAACTGCTCAGAGCGCAACGCGATTTGCAGGCGCACGAAATCCATACGTCGATTCTTGTGGCCGACGTCGCCACCGAGGCGCAGGCGCAACGCATGATCTCGCACGTCATCGAACGCTACGGGCGCCTCGACGTGCTCATCAACAATGCCGGCGTGATCATGGTCGGCCCGGTCGATCACATGAGCGTCGCCGACTTCGAAGAGGCCATGGCGACTCACTTCTGGGGTCCGCTGCACACCATGCTCGCGGCCATTCCCCACATGCGTGACGCAGGCACCGGCCGCATCGTCAACATCTCGTCAATCGGCGGAAAAATTGGAGTACCCCACCTCGCCCCGTACTGTGCGAGCAAGTTCGCCTTGACCGGCGTCTCAACCGCGCTCCGGGCTGAGCTCGCCCGCCACAACATCCTGGTGACGACAGTCTGCCCGGGTCTGATCCGTACCGGATCGCCGTTCAACGCGTGGTTCAAGGGACGTCATCGGGCAGAGTTCGCGTGGTTCGCCATCGCCGACTCGCTCCCGCTGCTGTCGATCGATGGACGACGGGCGGCGGCGCAGATCGTGGGCGCGATGCGCCATGGAGACGCGGAGCTTGTGGTGTCCTGGCCGGCTCGATTGGCCGTCGCCGCCGGGGCGCTGGCGCCCAACACGCTTGCCAGAGCGATGACCATGATCAACCGAGTGCTCCCGTCACCCACCGGCACATTGGGCAACGAGAGTCACAGCGGCTGGCATAGCGGGTCGCGTTGGGCACCGTCACCGCTCACGCGCCTGACCGAACGCTCGGCCGCGGAAAACAACGAGGTGCCGCAGCGTTCGTAGGGGCGAGGCATGCCTCGCCCTGCGCTAATTCGGCTTCATCACGACCTTGATGCAGCCGTCGCCTTTCTCGCGGAAGGTTCGGTACATCTCGGGCGCGTCGTCGAGTGCCACGCGGTGCGTGACGATGAACGACGGATCGATGTCGCCTCGCTCAATGCGATCGAGCAGCAGCGGCATGTACTTGTGCATGTGCGTCTGACCCATCTTGAGCGTGAGCCCCTTGGCGAAGGCGGCGCCGAGCGGGAACTTGTCGAGCCATCCGCCGTACACGCCGGGAATCGAGATTGTTCCACCCTTGCGGCACGAGGAGATCGCCTCGCGCAGCGCATGAGGCCGATCGGTGGCGAGAAACATCCGCGTCTTCACCCGGTCGTACCACGCATCGAGCGTCGTCCCATGTGATTCAAGGCCGACGGCGTCGATGCAGGCATCCGGACCCTGACCGCCTGTCATGTCGCGTAGCGCCTCGGGCACGTCAACGACGTCGTAATCGAGCACCTCGGCTCGCCCATGTGACGCCGCGAGCGCCAGGCGCTCGGGGAAGCGATCGATGGCGATCACTCGTTCCGCGCCGAGCATATAGGCGCTCTGAATCGCGAACTGTCCAACCGGCCCGCAGCCCCACACCGCGACTGTGTCTCCAGGCTTGATCTGGCAGTTCTCTGCCGCCATGTAACCGGTCGGAAAGATGTCGGAGAGAAACAGGACCTGTTCGTCGGTGAGCGTCTCAGGAACCTTGATCGGTCCGACGTCGGCGAAGGGCACGCGGGCGTACTGGGCCTGGCCGCCCGGATACCCGCCGTACATGTGCGAGTACCCGAACAACCCTGACGCGGAGAATCCGTAGAGCTTCTCCGCCATCCAGGCATTCGGGTTCGAGTTGTCGCACAGTGACCACAGCTGCTCCTTGCAGAAGTAGCAGCGGCCGCAGGCGATGGTGAACGGCACGACCACGCGGTCGCCGACCGCGAGACGATGGTTGTCGCGTCCGACCTCGACAACCTCGCCCATGAACTCATGGCCAAGCACGTCGCCCTTCTCCATCGTCGGGATGTATCCGCCGTAGATGTGGAGGTCCGACCCGCAGATCGCGGTCGATGTGATCCGCACGATCGCGTCGCGCGGATTGAGGATTTGCGGATCCGGGACGGTTTCCACCCGGATGTCTTGCGTTCCGTAATAGCACACCGCTTTCATATCCGCGGCTCCCCTATGCTCGTACGCGGAATCTCTCCGGCTTCGAGGACCTGTTTCATTCGCCGCAGATCCTCGCGAATGGTTTGATTCGGTTCGCGGCCGAAGATCCTTGCCAGGAACGCGCCGGCGCGGCCGGCAGGCGGCGCGTACTGGAGATGAACCGACAACTCGGTTCCCCGTCCTCCACGGACAGATTTGAACGTGACCGATCCGGCAGTGACGACGTCAGACTGCGGCAGCGACCGCCAGGCGATCACTCTGTTCTCGACCTCGTTGATGATCTCGGCGTCCCATTCGACGCCAAGGTCGGCCGGTCCACGGGCGATCCAGTGCGACCGCCCATCGCCGAGCTCCTTGACCTGCTCGAGGTGGGTCAACACCCGCGGCAGGTTCTCGAGCTGCCGCCACAAGCGGTACACCTCATTCACCGGCCTCTCAATCCGAACCGCCTCACGAACGTGAATGCCTCGATCGCCCGAGAGTGCCGTGCGCGTGTCGTTGGCGTAGCCATTCTCGAACGGCCACTTCCCCACCAGGCCTCGATACGCGAGCGGTGCTGCGGCGACCGCCAGCGCAACACCAGGCGCGCTTCGGCGCATGAAGCCGAACGCCATGACCGCCGTTGCGGCAGCAAGACTGACCCAGCGCTCGACCTCATGAATGTCACTTGCATGTTGTTCAACGTCAAAGCGAGACAGTTCCATACGTGTCCTCATGTCCTCGTGAAAGCCGATCCGGACCTGGAACGAAGCATGCGACGTACCACTCCGTGCCCGAGATGGAACGGATGTGCCGCGTGGGATGCTCTGGATGGAACTACGCCTCATGGCGCGGCCGTTTCTATTCGCGCGAGATGCCGGCGGCGCGCTGGCTGGAGTACTACGCGACCAAGTTCGACACCGTCGAAATCAACAACACGTTCTACCGTCTGCCAGATCGATCGACGTTTGCCGCGTGGCGCACCACGGTGCCGTCACATTTTCTGTTCGCGGTGAAGGCAAGCCGCTTTCTCACACACATGAAGCGGCTGCTCGATCCGAAGGAGCCGATCGCGAGACTGTTTGCGAGCGTCGCTGGTCTCGCTCGTCAACGCGGTCCGGTGCTCTACCAACTCCCTGGCACTCTCACGATCGATCTGCCCCGTCTCGATCGTTTTCTCCGTCTGCTGCCGCGAGGGTCGAGCGACTCGCGGCTGCACGTCGTCGAGTTCAGAGATCCTTCGTGGTACATCGGCGAGACATTCGAGCTCCTCACACGTCGGCGAGTGGCCCTCTGCCTCCACGACAAACTGGGATCGGCCATCTCGGAGCCGTTCGTGGGGCCCTTCGTCTACGTTCGGTTTCACGGGACGAGCGGTCGATACCACGGCAGCTATTCGCGGCGTCAACTCGACCGATGGGCGCATCTCCTGGCGGACCAGCTGCGCGAAGGCCGCCGTGTGTTCGCGTACTTCAACAACGATCCGGACGCCGTGGCTACGGCCAATGCGCTGACGCTGCGCGAGATGATCGAACGGGTTATTTGAGATTCGCCAGCAGCTTCTGAAAGCGCGGATCGTCGCGGAGCGTATCGTAGTCGGGGTCGTGCTCGATCCAATCGCGCTTGCCCCAGCCTCGGGCAAAGACGCGTTCGAGGTAGTCCAGCGCGTCGTTCTTCCGCCCAGCTCTCGCCGAGAGACAGGCGGCGTTGATCACCGTGCTCAGATCGTCGGGATAGAGTTCGAGCGATCGCTGCGACCATTCGAGGGCGCGCGCCCATTGCCCCTCGTGGAACAGCGCCATCGAGCCCAGCGAGAGCGCTCGTCCGTCGCGCGGATTCAGTGCGAGCATCTGCTCGGCACGGCGGATGCCCTCACGTTGCACGCGGTGCTCTTCATCGATTCGTCCGAGCATGCGCAACGACTGCGCCTGCAGCATCAGACTTTGAAAATCCTCATGACGGACTTCGGCCGCCTTGCCGAAGAGTTCCGCCGAACGGGCAATTTCTCCGCAGGCAAAGCTGGAACGCGCGTAGTAGTAGTACGCATCGAAGAGATTCGGATTGAGGCGCATGGCGGCCTCGAACTCGAGCGCCGCCTCCTGATACCGGGCGGACAGCGACAGCGTGAAGCCACGCGCGACGTACGCGTCGGCCAGCCCCGGAGCCAAGTCTAACGCCCGGCTGCTGGCGCGCTCCGCCTTCATCAGATCGTCGGGGTTCGCGCCGAACCATTCGTACAGCGTGGCGTGAACCATAGCCAGACCTGCCCATGCCGGACCGTAGTCGCCGTCGAGTCCAATCGCGCGTTCGAACATGCCCCGGCTGCTCTCGAGATCGGCATGTGTCATGCGCGGCAGCGCCTGCCGTCCACGCAGGTAGTACTCGTAGGCAGCGGGCACCGTCTGCGGTCGTACGAGCGCCTGTTTCTCCGGTGCGCTCAGCATGCTTCCACGCAGCAACGTCGCCACGCTTTCGGCGATCTCGTCCTGGATGGCGAAGACGTCGTCCAACCGGCGATCGAACCGCTGCGACCACCGGTGATAACCGCTGGCGACGTCGATGAGCTGCACGGTCACGCGCAGCCGTTCGTCTGCCTTGCGAACGCTGCCCTCGAGCAGCGTGGCGACAGCCAGATGCTGACCAACGGCGCGCACATCGGCGCCAGCGGCACGGAATTGAAACGACGCGGTGCGCGACGCCACACGAAGACCATCGATGCGAGTGAGGGCGTTGATCAGTTCCTCGGCCAGTCCTTCACAGAGATAGTCCTGGTCACGGCCGGGACTCATATCCGCAAATGGAAGGACGGCGACCGACGAGAAGTCGGATGCGGAAGATGACTCGGCGCGGCGCGGATCTGGTGTCTCGACCGGCGCGATGAACCGGTATCCGCGGCGATGGCGGGTCTCGATGAAACGCGGCTGCTTCGGATCGTCCTCGAGTGCCCGCCGCAGCTCCTGAATGCACGAGGTCAATGCGTCGTCGCTGACCGCCGTGTCCACCCAGACCGTCGAAAAGAGGGCTTCCTTGGTCACCGGCTCGCCCGCCTGGGCAACGAGCGCCTTGAGGACGCCGGCCGCCTTGGGCGTCAGGCGGATCTCACGAGAACCGGCCCATAAACGGCCGGATCCGGCGTCGAATCGGTAATCGCCGAAGCGCTGCTCCATCGCCGCAATCCCGGAGAAATCCCGGAAGAGTCCCGGGACTTCCGTCCAGCTGCCCAGTACTTTCTGACAGAACGACGGGTGAGGCAATCAGGAGAATGGCCGTCGTGGGAGCATGACATGAGCGCACTGCTGACACTGACGTATGGCGTGGTGGCCTACGTCATCTTCTTTGTCACCTTTCTGTATGCCATCGGGTTCCTTGGCAACGTCATCGTCCCGAAGTCGCTTGACTCGCCGGCCACGATGGCGTGGCCAGCCGCGCTGGCCGTCAACCTCGCACTGTTGTCACTGTTCGCCGTCCAGCACAGCGTGATGGCCCGGCAGGGATTCAAACGCATGCTGACCCGGATCATCCCGCCGTCGGCCGAGCGAAGCACGTACGTGCTGGCAAGCAGCCTGGCGTTAATCCTGCTGTTCTGGCAATGGCAACCGTTGGGCGGCGTCGTGTGGGACGTTCAGAACGAAGCCGGTCGTCTTGCGTTGTATGCGGGCTTCGCCTTCGGATGGGCGCTCGTGCTGCTGGCGACGGTCGTGATCAACCACTTCGATCTGTTCGGCCTGCGCCAATCATGGCGAGCGTTCCTCGGCCGCCCGCAGGCGCCGCTCGGCTTCACGACTCCGCTGCTCTATCGCGTGGTTCGTCACCCGCTCTACGTCGGCTGGTTCTTCGCGTTCTGGTGCACGCCGACGATGACGGTCACTCACCTGCTGTTCGCGGTGGTGACAACGGCGTACATCCTGGTCGCGATTCAACTCGAGGAGCGCGATCTCATGAACGCACATCCGGAGTACGCGGAGTATCGCCGGCAGGTGCCGATGATCGTTCCAGCCTGGCCGAAGGATGTGCGTGTCTCGGCTCCTGTCCGCACCGTTCGCACCTAGCCATGCCCACAAGGCTGATGTTTGGCGTGCTCGGCTGGTGCGCGGTTGCGTGTGCCGTCGCCGGCGCCCTGCTGCCAGGGCTGCCGACGACGGTGTTCGTGATCGCCGCCGCCTACTGCTTCTCTCGAAGTTCACACCGGTTCGAGCAGTGGCTGCGCGAGAGCCCGCTGCTTGGTCCGTTTCTGCGTCGCGTCGCTCCAGGTGGCGGCATGCCCGTGTCAGCGAAACGCGCGGCGCTGATGGCGATGTGGACGGCGATCGTGGTGTCTTCCGCCGTCCTCGCCGGCGTCCACTGGGCGGCCGTCGTCGTCACCGTCGGGTTGGGCGTCGTCGGAACGCTCTCGATCCTGTACGCGGTGCGAACAGTTCCCGAGGCTCAGCGCTGAGCCGTCTCTACGACGGCTCGGCCTCGAGCAACGTTGGAGCGTCGGCACGCAGGCGATCGAGCGTCAGCCCGTTGTCCCGCAACATCGTTGCCGCGATCGAGTGCTCGTCGCGAAGAATGCCCAGAACGATGTGCACCATCCCGATCGATTGATGCGACAACTGGTTCGCTTCAACAGCGGCATGGCGAACCACGCGCTTTGACCCGTCGCTGAATGGGATGACCACAGACATGGCGAGCTTCTCCCGTTCGGATGCCGGGTCGGACAGCGCTGCGCGAACCTGCTCCACGCTCAAACCGGTGCGATCGAACAGGCCGCTGACCGCCCCGTGGGCTGCCTGAATCAGTCCCATCAGCAGATGCTCGTGCTCGATCACCGGTGAGCCGAGCTCACCCGCGGCATAGCGCGAGAAGAACAACGCCTGCTTCGCTTTGTGCGTGTAGCGGTCAAAGGACGGCTGAATCGGTTCATCGCTGGCCGGATTGATTGGCGTACCGGTCCCTCCTCGGCCACCCAGGTCTGCTGATTCGCGTGGCTCAGGTGGTGTCTGCGTGATGGTGATGGACTCGACGTGTGCTTTCAGCATGGGCCAACTGGCGAAGCCGTATTCGCGCGCGAGTACATGCAATGCGTCGGCGAGCTGCAGGGACGGATCGCTGTGACGAAGGGTGTTCAGCAGACGGCGCGCCTGCTTCTTGAGATGATCGAGATCGGGACGGTCGGGCAGAACGCGAGACATGACTCCTCCTAGGCCCGATGTCCGCTGGTGGGCTGATCAAGAGGCGACTGCTCGGTTCAGTGACGCGGCGTCCAATCTCTGGACGCCACAGGTGGGATGGTCCCTTTCCGCGGACGGGATGCAACCTGCCTTGCGTGCACGATCCTAGCACGCAACAACAGTGACGAAGACATCACTCCTGGACGGTACTCGGCGCGCGCCGGTTCAGCAGCAGCCAATAGAGCCCCAGCTGCCTCACTGAATAAACCAGCTGCTCGAAGTCTACTGGCTTCTGCACGTAGCTATTGGCACCCAGAGAGTACCCACTCACGAGATCGCGCTCTTCGATCGACGACGTCAGAATCACCACGGGAAGGAGTTTGGTTTTCGCGTGAGCGCGCACCTGTTCGAGCACCTCCAGGCCGCCAATGCGCGGCAGATTCAGATCGAGGAGGACCACCTGCGGCAGCGCATTCGAGTCACGATCGGCGTAGCGGCCCGTCGCGAACAGATACTCGAGGGCTTCGACGCCATCCCGCACGACGACCACTTCGTTCGCGACGTTGCTCTTGCGAAACGCCCGCAACGTCAGTTCGACATCGTCAGGGTTGTCTTCGACCAGCAGGATCTCATTCATGGTGCACGTCCTCGCGCGCTCTTCGCGCGGGCTCCAACGTAAACGACACACAGGCGCCGCGACCCGGCGCGCCCTCGGCCCATACATGGCCGCCGTGCCGGTGGACGATGCGCCGCACGATCGCCAGCCCAATCCCGTTTCCCGGGAACTCAGACACCGCATGAAGCCGTCGAAACGGCGAGAACAGGTGTTCGGCGTACGTCGGATCGAACCCCACGCCGTTGTCACGAACGAAAAACGTGGTCGCCTCGTCCGGCCCACTGGCGCTGCCGATTTCCACGCGGGGGTCCGTCTGCCGGCTCGTGAACTTCCACGCATTCTCCAGGAGATTCTCGAGCAGGATCCGCAACAGCCGCGGGTCACCCATCGCGAGCAATGACGGTGCGACGGTCATCTCTGGCGCATGCTCGCCCGCGCGCCTGTTCAAGTCGAGCGCGATGCGTCCCGCGAGGTCAGCGAGATCCACCGCCTCTCGTGTCATCTCGCCGCGCGACACCTTGGAGAGCTGCAGCAGGGCGTCGATCAGCTGCCCCATGCGTTGTGTCGCCTTGCGGATCCGATCGAGATGACTGCGCGTCTCCTCATTCAGAACCGGGCCGGCATCCTCGACCAAGGCCTGGCTGAAGCCGTCGATGCTGCGCAGCGGTGCGCGGAGATCGTGCGACACCGAGTAACTGAACGCCTCCAGTTCGTCAACGGCGGCTTGCAGTTCGGCGGTGCGTTGGCTTACGCGCCGCTCCAGTTCCGCGTTGACGGCCAGCAACGCGCCCTCCTCTCGCTTCCGCTCGGTAATGTCGCGCAGATACCCGGTATAGAGCTCCTCGGCATCGCCGGGGATTTTCGTGATCGCGACCTCTACTGGAAACTCGCTGCCGTCGCTGCGAACGGCCCGCATTTCGATGCGGTGGCCCAGCACCTTGTGCTCGCCCGTTGCGCGATGACGAGCCAGGCCGTCGCGATGCGCCTGACGCAGATCCGCCGGGATAATCAGCTCGGCGAGCGGCCGGCCGAATACGTCCTTCTTTCGATAGCCGAACGTCCGTTCCGCGGCGGGGTTGAACTCGATGACGCGGCCGTCACCGTCCATGGTGATGATGCAGTCGAGCGCCGCTTCCAGGATCGCCCGGTGTCGAGCGTCGCTGCGGCGCAGTGCCGCTTCCGCGCGCTTCCGTTCCGTGACGTCGTGGACGACGACGAGCACAGCTGCCCGGCCGCGAAAGTCCAGCGTGTGAGCGACGATGTCCACATCGAGGATGCGTGCATCGCGGGTGCGATGACGCATGTTGGTCCAGCGGCGCAGGCCAGGCGCAGCCCGGCGCAGATCGTGAACCAGACGCTCGGCGTCTTCCGGCGTGCGCAAGTCGGTGATGCGCTTTTGCAGGAACTCGTCGCGCGTGTAGCCGTAGCGGTCGATGGCGGCATCGTTGACTTCGAGGAACTGCAGCGATTCGGCGTCGTACAGCCACATCGGCAGGGGATTGGCGGCAAACAGCAGCCGGAAGGGCGCATCCTCTGCGGCGCTGAGAATCACACGACGCCTCTCGAGACATGTCGTTCGAGCCAGCGCCGCGTCGCCTCCGCGTCCTCCGGTGGGGCGAAGAACGTCCCCTGCGCAGCATCGCAGCGCAGCGCCCGGAGACGATCGCACACGGCCATCGACTCGACGCCTTCCGCGATGATGCGCAGGCCGAGGTTGTGCGCCAGCTCAATCGTCGACCGGACGATCGCGGCATCGGTGGTCCGCAGACCCGACACGAAGATCCGATCGATCTTCAGCTCGTCAACCGGCAGGTCGCGGAGATAGCTGAGCGACGAATAGCCCGTGCCGAAGTCATCGACGGCGACGCTGATGCCCATCTCGCGCAGCCGCGACAGACAGGCAATGGATCGCTCGGGATTCGACATGATCGAGTTCTCGGTGATCTCGAGCGCCAGCTCGGAAGGTGCTGCGCCGTGCCGCTGCAGCGCCTCCAACACGCGCTCGGGAAGCTCCGGATCGCGAAGATGCCTCGCCGACAGGTTGACCGCGATCGGAACCGGAGGCCGTGCGCGCGGGGCCGCCCATTCCGTCAAGACCTTGTCGATCAGCAGCATCGTCAACGGTTCGATCAGTCCGGTCTGCTCGGCGACCTGGATGAATTCCTCAGGACCCAGCAGTCCTTGTACCGGATGCTGCCATCTGGCCAGCGCCTCGATTCGAATGACTTCATTCGTCTGCAGGCTGACGATGGGTTGGTAGTGGCAGACGAATTGATCGCGCTCGATCGCGTCGCGGATCTCGGTCGTCAGGGCCAGACGCCGATGCGCCTGTCGATCGCGATCGGGAGCGTAGACCGTCACACCAAGGCCGCCGCTCTTGGCGACATACATCGCGATATCCGCCTTCTGCAGCAGCGAATCCGATCCCGTCCCGTGCTCGGGGAACGTCGCAATCCCGATGCTCGCGCTCACGACAAAGGGCCGATCCAGGATCACGTGTGGCTCATTCAAACGGTGCAGCAGCTTGCGCCCCATCGCCAAGGCCCGTTGGGCGTCGGTATTGAGCAACATCACGGCGAATTCATCGCCGCCAAGACGGGCGACGGTATCGCTCTCGCGAACGAAGGCGCGCAGGCGCGCCGCGACCTCCTGGAGCATGCGATCGCCGGCGTGGTGCCCCAGCGAGTCGTTGACGGTCTTGAAATTGTCGAGGTCGATGACCATCAGCGCGACCGGCTCCGAGGTCCGCTGGAAGGCGAGCATGGCCTGCGTCAGACGATCGTTCAGCAGCACTCGATTCGGCAGGTCGGTCAGGGCATCGTGGTAGGCCAGGTGCGCGAGGCGCTCCTCCGCCTGTCTTCTGCAGCGTCTGCTCGCCACCTCGCGCAGCTCGCGCTCGACAGCGGGGACCAGCCGCTTCAAGCTGCTCTTCGTGATGTAATCTTGCGCGCCGCCCCGCATCCCGGCGACAGCGGCGTCCTCTCCCATCGTGCCGGAGACAAAGATGAAGGGCAGTTCGGGATCGAATTGGCGGACCAGCGCCAGTGCCGCCGTCCCGCTGAACTGCGGCATGCTGAAGTCCGCGATTGCGGCATCCCATCGAGCGTCGTCGAGGGCAGCGAGCAGCGTCTCCCTCGTGTCAACGCGCCTGAAACTGACCTGATAGCCTCCGCGCGCCAGCTCGCGGACCACCAGGGCAGCGTCGTCCTCAGAGTCTTCGATCAGCAGTACGCGAAGCGTGTTCGCCATGGGCCCGATGTCCGAGCGACTTCGCTATGCAAGTATCGTGTGCATCAAGACTTACGTGCAGAACTGAGCAGGATTCTGCGGGGGCACGATATCGGACGGAGGGCTGACCGCCTACAGTGGCGACGCGCGGCAGGGAAAACCGCTACCCATCTTATGGAAGAGGGAAAGGATGTGTGTGGAACCGAGTTTCCGATCGTCGAGAGGACCTGTCGTCCCGACGCGATCGAAAACCCGTTTTTGGAATGGTGGTCGGGGCGACTGGATTCGAACCAGCGACCCCTCGGTCCCGAACCGAGTGCTCTACCAGACTGAGCCACGCCCCGACGAAGTGCTAAGTGTAACATGTTCCCCAATGCCGATTTACGAATACACCTGCCGCAGCTGCGGCCACGAATTCGAGCAGTTGATTCGGACCGGCGATACGGCCGCCTGCCCGTCCTGCAAGGGACAGGATCTGGAGCGCTTGCTCTCCCACGTCGCGATCAGCTCGGAGCACACGCGCAAGTTGAACTTCGACAAAGCGCGCGCGAAGGCGAAGCTGGTGCAGCGCGACAAGGACGTGGCGCAGGCGGAGTACGAGAAGAAGCATCGCGAAGAAGGTCATTAGACCTTCGCGACGGTCAACCCCTCGACAAAGGTCAGCGCGGCGTACGCCGTCATGTCCGGCTGCAGCGGTGTAATGGAGATGTAGCCGTCGCGCACGGCTTGATAGTCGGAGCGATCGTGCGGCTCCCACTCGTTCTCGCCTTCCTCGATCCAGTAATACGGCTTGTGCCGCGGATCCATGCGCTCGCTCACCGTGGTCACATGATTGCGCTTGGCCTGCACGGTGACCCGGAATCCTTTGTGCGGCCCCTTCGGCGTGTTGATATTGAGCAGCGTGAACTTCGGCAGGCCCCGCTCGAGCACCGCCTGGGCGACGATCGCCGCCGCCTCGGCTGACGGTCCGAATTCGCACTCGTCTTTCACTCGCTGCGTGGACACCGCGATGCTGTGAATCTCGAGCAGCGCGCCTTCGAGCGCCCCCGACACCGTCCCCGAGTACGTCACATCGTCGCCGAGGTTCCACCCCTTGTTGATCCCGGAGACGACGAGGTCGGGGAGACCGCCGAAGATCTTCGAGATCGCGAGGTTCACGCAGTCAGTCGGCGTGCCGTCCACGGCGTATGTGTTCTCCCCGACCTGCTCGAGGCGCAGAGG
>Ga0111539_10004058_pt1 | contig 19230 bp, 23 predicted proteins | sample RhiMethybrSRZTD1_FD_79667 | JGI IMG/M metagenome (GOLD analysis project Ga0111539, IMG submission 79667) | Populus rhizosphere microbial communities from Tennessee, USA - Rhizosphere MetaG P. TD hybrid SRZTD1 (version 2) (version 2) | ecosystem: Host-associated > Plants > Roots > Rhizosphere >... | reverse complement strand
GATGGAGCTAGCCGGACTCGAACCGGCGACCTCCTGGGTGCGATCTCTGCGCTCTGTTGGCCGGAATTCGGCTTGACTAGAGGCTTCCCGAGGCTGTGCGTCGGTTCCCCCAACACCTTCCCCAACAGTCTGCGGCCCGTTCTCCAGTAGGACAACGCCCGCTGTTGCGAACGAGCAGAACAATCGGGCCGGCCTGTCACGCCGGTCATGATGAGCGCCGGTCAGGGCAGCGAGCGTCAGCTGGCAGCTGCTCCACGAGGTACGAGCGCATGCGACGAGGCTGAGGAACAGGTGGCGTAGCTTGTCGCCGGCTTACGACGTGACGCCGTATAGCCGCCAGTGGCCGGGGACGCCCTTGAGCTCGTGAGTGCCTCGGTCCTCGAAGGCAATACCTGAGCCAACGACGGCATCTCTGACAGTTTGCGAGACGAGCACCTCGTCGGGCCCGGCGAGCGCGCTGATCCTGGCCCCGGTATGAACGGCGATGCCGCCGAGGTGATCGCCGAGAACCTCGAATTCTCCTGAGTGAACGCCGGCCCGCACGCGCAAGCCGAGGCCGTGCAATCCGACAGCGATTGCCTGCGCGCATCGAATCGCCCGCGCTGGGCTCGCGAAAGCCGACAGGAAGCCGTCTCCTGTGCGATCGACCTCCCTGCCTCCAAAGTGCTGAAGCTGACCGCGGATCAGGCCGTCGTGACGTCGAATGAGCGCTCGCCATTCCGAGTCGCCGACCCGGGCAGCGTGTCGAGTCGAGTCGACGATGTCCGTGAACAGGACCGTCGAGAGGATTCTGTCGGGCGCAGGGAGCGACTTGCCTGCCGCTTGCAGCGCTCGCCGATATTCCTCGAGGTACTCGGGAGCGCGGGCCAGGTAATCAGGTTCGAGGCGCCGGCGGAACGTCGGCGCGCTGAAGACCTGGGCCCACTCCTCGACCGGCAACACGTAGTCGCCGGCCGCGTGCCAGTGGTGAAGCCATCGGGTGAGGTGCTCTTCCGACCGGAAGAGATTCATGCGAGCTCAGTTGAAGGCTGCGGACCCCACCCTCGATGCGGCGAAGGGTGAGGGCATATATCCGACGGCCGTCTCCGGATCGATCTCGAGCATCTCCTCGTCGCGCATGCGCAGGCGCACCGATCCCCCGCAGTCGAGGCATCTGGACTCGACTAAAACCTCTTGCCTTGGGAACAGCCAGCGCACGGCTAGCGATTCCATTCCTCATTGCCCGTACCACTTCTGAATGCCGTCGACGCTGATGAGGTAGTGCGTCGGGACATTGCTGAACGGGGCCCACGACTCGATGTAATCCGTGTCGTGAGCCAGCCAGCAGCTTGCGAGCGGAGCGGCGTCGACAGCAGCACGCTGCACCTCGCGCGCCTGCTCGGCGCCGATCTCGAGTGCCTCCGCCAGCTCGACGTAATGGGGTGCCCGGCCGGTGGCCACGAAGTGATTGAGAACGGCCGTATACGCCTTCTGCGTCAGGTTCTCGTGGGTCATGTCCGGCACTCTTGCACGGCGAGCGACTCGTCCAGCCGCTCTTTGCCCCGCGTTTGCCGACTGATTAGCCGACGCATGCCTCCGCAAACTCGGAGTTCTTGGCGCAGCAACGCACGAGGGTTGCGATGAAACCGCGTTCGCTTGGGCTGAGGGGTCGTCTGACAAGCCGTGCCACGTACAGGCGACGCTCGATCTCGGGCGCCCCTCGAAGCCGGAAGCGCTCGAGCTCGCCTCGCCCAAGCTCTTCGGCCACGGCATAGCGGGAGAGGAACGCGATCCCCAACCCCTCGCGAGCCGCGCGCTTGATCGCCTCGCTTGAGTCGAGCTCCCACACGCGCTTCGGAAGGACGCCCGCCTGGCCGAGAGCGCGCTCGGCCGTCTGGCGCGTGCTCGAGCCTCTTTCGCGCACGAGCAGCGTCTGCTCGACGAGCGCGTCGGCCTTCACGCGCCCGCCCTTGATGGGGAGCAGGCCAGGCTTGGCGATTCCGATGATCTCGTCCGCCAGGAACGGCGTCAGCTCGATGCGCTCGTCGACTTCCGTCTCGCCAACGAGGGCGAGTTGCACCTGCCCGGCGAGCAAGCGCTCGATCATCTCGTCCGTCGACGCGATCTCGACCTCGACGTCGACGTGCGGATGGTCGCGCCGGAAGCAGCCGAGCGTGTCGGGGAGCAGGTAGACACCCGGCGTCGTCGAGGCTCCGATGTGGATGGTTCCCGCCTCGAGACCTGCGAGCGCGCCCAGCTCCTCCTCACCCGCATGCAGGGCCGCGAGTGCTTCACGCGCCCGTGCGGCTAGCAGGCTGCCCGCCTCGGTGAGGCGACTGCCGCGGCCGTTGCGCTCCACGAGCCGCTGCCCGGCCGCGGCCTCGAGCAAGCGCAGGTGCTCGCTCGCAGTCGGCTGCCCGATCCCGACGGTCCGCGCGGCCGCCGAAACGGTGCCCTGCCGCTCGATCTCGACGAGGAGGCGCAGGCGCGTCGTGTCCCAGAGCAGGGAGAGCGATGTATCGGCCACGGCGATGGGCGGTATCGGAAGATTCGCCTTGCCCAATACTAGGCCGGCGCCGTACCGTGAGGCAAACCATGGTCTTGCGGCCGTATCTCTTTGCGCCCACGGCGTGCGCGAGCTACCTGTTGGGCTGTCTCACCCACAACCAGCTCGCGGTCGTCGATCCGCACGCCGAGCTCGTGGACGAGTACATGGAGGAAGCGCGGCGTCTCGGTGCACCGATCGACGCGGTCTTCGAGACGCACGTGCAGGCCGATCACGTCTCCGGGCTCCCGGCCTTGGTCGAGGCCGGCGCGACGGCATACGTCCCCGCGGGGGCGAGCGTCGATTTCGAGCATGTGCCGCTCGCCGACGGTGAGGTCGTCGAACTCGGCAACACGGTCGTCCGCACCCTGGCGACGCCCGGCCACGCGCCTGCCCATTGCGCCTACATCGTCGCCGACAGGCGCCGGGATACGGAGGAGCCGTGGCTCGTCTTCACCGGCGACTCACTCCTCGTCGATGACGTCGGGCGCCCCGACCTGCACGCGGGCGGTGATCCGGAGCCTGCCGCGCGAGAGCTATACGCATCTATCCAGCGCCTGCTCGAGCTCCCAGACTACGTCCTTGTCTACCCGAGCCACTACGGGGGTTCCGTCTGCGGACGCGGCCTCTCGGGCAATCCTTTCTCGAGCATTGGCTTCGAGCGCCGCCACAATGCGGCGCTCCGGCACCCGGATGCCGCTAGCTTCGCACACGCTCTGCTCGTCGATCTGCCCCCTGCCCCGGCAAACCAGCGAGAGATCGTCGAGGCGAATCGTCGGGGGGCCATCGCCACGCGGACATGAGCGCGGCGGCGACCCGGCTTGGGCTTCGCGAGAACGCCGGTCAGTTCGCGCTTCTCGTCGGCCTGAACGCGTTCGTCGGCGCAATGGTCGGGCTCGAGCGGAGCATGCTGCCGCTCGTCGGCGAACGTGACTTTGGTCTCGCCTCGAAGAGCGCCATCCTCAGCTTCGTCGTCGCCTTCGGGATAGCCAAGGCGATCTCGAACCTTGCGGCCGGCGGCCTCGCCGATCGCGTTGGTCGCAAGCGCCTGCTCGTGGTCGGCTGGCTCCTTGCCCTGCCGGTGCCGCTCCTGATCGCCGTCGCGCCCAGCTGGGGCTGGATCGTCGCCGCCAACCTCTTCCTCGGCGCCAATCAGGGGCTTGCCTGGTCAATGACCGTCGTGATGAAGATCGATCTCGTCGGCCCACGGCGGCGCGGGCTGGCACTGGGTCTGAACGAATCGGCGGGCTACCTCGGTGTAGCGGCAACCGCGCTCGTCACCGGTGCCCTCGCAGCCACCTACGCCCCGCGCACGCTCGTCTGGGTGCTGGGTGCGGCGATCGCCGTGCTGGCGACAGTCATCTCGATTCTCTTCGTGCGTGACACCGCCGGGCACGTCGAGCGCGAGCAGCGCGCACATGGCGCTGGAGTTACGGGCACGCTTCGCTCGGCCTTCGCCCGAGCCACGGTCCATCACCCGACCTTGCGTGCCTGCTCGCAAGCCGGGCTCGTGAACAACCTGAACGATGCGCTCGCCTGGGGACTGGCGCCGCTGTACCTGGCTGGGCATGGCGCCAGCACGACGCAGATCGGCATTGTCGCGGCTGTCTACCCGGGCGTCTGGGGTGCGGGCCAACTGCTGACGGGATGGCTCTCCGACCATACGGGACGCAAGCCCTTGATCGTGGCGGGCATGCTCACGCAGGCAGCTGCGCTCGCCTTGCTCGTCGCCGGCGGCGGGGCCTTCGATCCCGCCCTCGGCGCTGCGGTCTTGCTCGGGATGGGAACGGCGCTGGTGTATCCGACGCTGATCGCCGCAGTTTCCGACACCGTTCAGCCGATCGAGCGGGCGCAGGTCGTGGGCGTCTACCGCTTCTGGCGCGACTTCGGCTTCGTCGTCGGCGCCCTTCTTGCCGGGTTTGTCGCCGATGCTGCTGGCTCCGGGTCGGCGATCGTCATCGTTGCCGCTCTCACAGGAGCGAGCGGGGTTTGGGTTGCCGCAACGCATTTCGGCCCGAAACCCCTGCCACTGCGACGAACGGCGGCCGAGCTCCTCTCAGAAGCGCAAAGCCGCATTTCCCCGCGACTCGATCCTGCGGCTGCCTTCCAGGCCCTTCGCGATGGAGCGGTCGTGATCGATCTGCGCTCGAGCGACGAGCGCCGGCGGGAAGGTCTCATCCCCGGTTCCGTGCACATCCCGCGCTCCGTGCTCGAGTGGCGACTCGACCCTGACTCGGGCTTCTCGAACCCGCACGTGGAGCCCGGGCAGCGAGTGATCGTCTTTTGCGCGCACGGGTTTTCCTCAAGCTTTGCGGCGGTGACCCTGCGCGACCTCGGCTGGTGGAGCGCGACCGACATCGTCGGCGGCTACGAGGGTTGGAAGGCGGCCGGGCTGCCGACGCGCGAGGCGGGCATGGCCGACGAGATAGAAGATGGGGAGCTTCCGGGAATGGGTGGTCCTGCCCAGCTCCAGGAGGAGATGCAGGCGACTGTCGAAGACATGCGAACGAAACGCGGTGTGTGATGGCGGAGTCTCAAAAGGTCGTCGTGAACCTGGCCACTGGTCTCGATGACGCGGAACGAGTCACCGTGGCCTTCCTTGTCGCCGGCGCCGCGCTCGAGAAGGGCAAGCAGGTCGCGATGTTTCTCACGAAGGAAGCCGTCCGCCTTGGGCTTCCCGGCTACGCCGAGGCGGTTGCGTGCGACGGTTGTCCACCCGTTTCGAAGCTCTTCGCCCAGTACGCAGAAGGAGGTGGCGAGCTCCTCGTCTGTCCGATCTGCTTCAACGCACGCAAGCTTGACGAAAGCGTGCTCGTCGCAAACGCCCGCCTCGCCGGAGCGACGCCCCTCTGGGACTGGATCGATGACGGCGCTACGGTTTTCAGCTACTGAAAGGAGACGAGTTGGCAGTCGACGTTGACATCGATGTTGCGGTACTGAAAAGCGAGATTCAGAAGACATACGCCTCCGTTTCGGCTGAGCCGGAGCGGGATTTCATCTTCCGACCGGGCGGGCGTGGGCAGAAGACCTTGGCTACCCGGGCGAGCTTGCGAACGTTCCGGATGGGGCCGTCGAGTCCTTCGCGGGGGTAGCGAACCCTTGGGAGCTCGGCCGCCTGGCGCCCGGTGAACGTGTCCTCGACCTGGGCTCGGGTGCGGGGACGGATTCGCTCGTCGCGGCGCAGATGGTCGGCGAGACCGGGCGGGTGACAGGGATCGACATGACGCCCGAGATGTTGGCGAAGGCAAAGGCTGCCGCAAGCGAGATGGGCGCGGCGAACGTCGAGTTCGTCGAAGGCGAGGCCGAGCGTCTGCCGCTTGAGGATGAGACCTTCGAGGTCGTCATTTCCAATGGCGTCATCGACCTCATCCCGGACAAGGACGGAGTCTTCGCAGAGCTCCACCGGGTACTCGTGCCGGGCGGACGGCTTCAGATCGCCGACGTCACCATTCAGAACCCGGTCAGTGAAGAGGGCCGGCGGAGGCGCCCGACTACCCGGCCACTCTCCACGTCGCTTACCCGGAGCGACTCTCGCGCGGGCTCGTGCTCGTGAAGTGGTGGCTACTTGCGATCCCTCACTACATCCTGCTCGGGATCTTCCTCGGCGGTGCTGGCTCCGCTGCCGGCAGAACTGAGGACTGGGGCGGGTGGAATTGGTGGTACGGCGGGGGTCTGATCGGGGCGCTCGTGCTCTTCGCCGGAGTAGCGCTCCTGTTCATGGCGCGGTATCCGCGCGGCCTCTTCGACTTCGTGCTCGGCCTCGATCGGTGGGTGGCGAGGGTCGTCGCGGCAGGGACTTGAATCCACCCCGTCCAGGTCGGCCACGAGACGGATCCAGGCAGATTCCTCGATGACGTTATACGTCTCCCCGCTGCTGGCGCGGGTTGCGATCAAATAGCGCCGCCAAGCCATCCACTCGAGGAGGCGTGGTTTCTGCATGGCCCATTCTGCTCGGTCGACGCTCATGATTGCGTGGGCCGCAACGCTGAGTCCGACCCGACGCCGATCCAACTCTCGTCGCCGCACATGGGGCAGCGCGCAGGCTTCTGGTCGACGACCGCGCCGTAGCCGCATTTCGCGCAGCGAATCTCATCGCGGATCGTCGTCCTCTCTCCGCCGACGCGCGTTTCGCCCGCGTGGGAGCGAAGGCCTTTCAACGACTCGCTGCCCGCCGCTTTGTCTCCCTGCGCTCGTTCCCGTGGCCCGGCAGAATCAGCGGTCGCTGCGTCTTCGTGCGTCGCTCATCGTAGGCGGCCGCCGTCAGCCAAACCGGCCCGTAGCAGTCATCCCGTTGGCACTCGCAGAAGAAGGGAATCAGCTCCAGTTCGGTCCGGCCGCGGCGACCTTCGCGCATGATCTCGTTGACCCGGCGCAAGAGCAACGGGCTGCGCCTAACTGCCGCTGCGGGCCGCCGTTTCTCTTGGCCAGTAGCTCCCGAACCTTTAGCTTCCTGCGTCGTCACGCAAGCGCATCCTCTCGACGCAGAGAATCGATCGCCTGCGCCAAGACGGCTGCCACCTCTTGCTGAGTCCGGTCCGGGCGATCGTTCCAGACTTCGAGCGGCTCGTTATCGATCGGCGTATGGAGCGCAGCGACAGCGCGCCCGAGATCTTTGACGGGGCCGCGGCCCCAACTCGCGATCAGGGCGCCGAGAATCGACCAGCGCCGAGCCTCCGAGCTCAGAGCATCGCGGGCGACGCCAGCATTATCCTCGGCCAGGTGCCCTTGGCACCAACCTGTGAGGACCCGCCGACGAGCCCCGGTCACGATGCGCAACGACGGGTGCTCGCCACACTCTTCTGCATTCCCGTCACGACCGTTCTCGTCGGCCCGGTCCGCCCCCGCCCCAACTAGCTCGGTGGCCGCGATCGATGGTGAGGACCGGACGATGATTCGCCGCTGCCCGAAGATGACGCGCTCGATCTCCTCAACAGAGATGATGAGGACGATGTCGCTAGAGCGCCCGGCAGATACTGCAAGGGCGTTGGGCGCATAGCGCACCCCTTGGACGACGCCTACATGGCCGTCCGGGGAGTCCACCGAGAAACCCTCGCACGAGAAGTCCCACGCCGCGCGAGCCGGGGATTTCGAGGTCTCACTTTCGATGGCGGTCAAGGACTTCCCTTCTAAGACCTGCGACGAAGAAGCCGAGATCGGCGGCTTGTCTCCCTTACAAGCCGCCCATCCGGCGCCGAAGGCCGCAGGCTCGGCGGATTCAGAGAGTAACAAACGAAGAGGATATTCGCCAATACTGCGTAGTATCTGGATAGCTATTTCCTGTCTTGCAACGAAAATACCTTCATACTGTCTGCACTGGTGACTCAGGATTCCCGCCCGATCTACAGCATTGGCGCCGTCGCGCGCCGCTTGGGCGTTACCCAGAGCACGATCCGAACGTGGGAAGAGCGCTACGGCGTCGTTGCGCCGCAGCGAAGCGCCGGCGGGCGGAGGGTCTACTCACGCGAGGAGGTCGAGCGGCTTCGGTTCGTGAAGACGAAGGTGGATGAAGGCATGCAGCCCGCCGACGCCCACAGGCTCCTGACAGAGCAGATCGAACAGGGCGGTCGCGCATCGGAGGAGAGCTCCTACGAGAGCTCGCGTGCTCTCATCCTGCTCATCGACCGAGATCCTTTTGCGGCCGATTTGTCGGAGTACTTCCTCCGAGCAGCGGGCTACGAGGTTCATGTCGTCCTGGACAAGGCTGATGCAGAGTCGAAGTTCGCGGAGCTGTCTCCGCGACTGGCAGTCCTCGAACTCGTCCTTCCTGGTGGCGGCGGCGGCGATCTGGTTCGGCGCTTCAAACAAGGAGGCGCCGCGGTCCTCGCGGTCTCCAGCCTCGACGCTCGCAACACCGCGCTCGCGGCGGGCGCGGATGCTTTCCTTCAGAAACCGCTCGAGCCGCGCGAGCTTGTCTCTACCGTGACCGATCTACTCGACTCGAAGGGGTTGAACAACGTGGTCGCGCAACCGTGATCGAGCGGCTTCCAAGCGGCGATACGAAGCTCGACCGCGTGCTCGGAGGCGGCCTACCGGCATCGTCGATCACGATCGTCGCGGGTCCGCCGGGAAGTGGAAAGACAATCCTTGCCCACCAGTACGTCTTCGAGAACGCCACTCAGGCGAAGCCGGCGCTCTACATCGCGACCGTATCGGAGCCCTTCGACAAGATCCTCCGCTACGGGCAGAGCCTTGCTTTCTTCGACCGGAAGGCGGTGGGAGAGACCGTCTTCTACGAGGACCTCGGGACCATTCTCGCCTCCCGCGGTCTCACGGCCGCGCTCGACCGGATGGATCACCTCCTCAAGGAGCACCGTCCCGGGCTCATCGTGATCGACAGTTTCTCTGCGTTTCGCGACTTCGCGACCGATGACGGCGAGTTTCGCCGCTTCCTGCACGAGCTCGCCGCCCGCCTCTCTGCCTTTCCGGCCACGTCCTTCTGGATCGGGGAGTACGAGGGCGGCGACGACGCCGCTCACAGCCCAGAGTTCACCATCGCCGACGCGATCTTGTACCTCTCCGCCAGGAGGATCTCAGAGCGTGAGCTTCGCGAGTTCGAAGTTCGCAAGCTTCGCGGCTCCGACTTTCTCATGGGGCGACACGCATATCGGCTCTCGAGCGAAGGGGTCGACGTCTTCCCCCGGCTCGCCGATCCTGCCGAGGAAGCGCGTTACGACGCAGACGGGGCTGGGCGAATCTCCTCCGGAATCAAGGCGCTCGACGACATGCTGGCCGATGGTTACTGGCCCGGCGCATCCACCTTGGTGGCCGGTCCGTCCGGGTGCGGCAAGACTCTGATTGGGCTCCACTTTGTCTTCGGCGGCGCTCAGCATGGCGAGCCCGGACTGATTGCGACGCTGCAGGAGAATCCGACGCAGCTCGAGCGCGTTGTGCGGAGCTTCGACTGGTCCCTCGCCGATGACCACGTGGACGTGATGTACCGATCTCCGGTCGACATCTATATCGACCAATGGTTCTACGAGCTCCTCGAGAGGATCGAGCGGGGCGGTGTCCGCCGCGTCTTGATCGACAGCCTCGATGATCTCGGCTTCACGACAAACGACGAGGTGCGCTTTCGCGAGTACATGTACTCGCTCGTGCAGCGGTGCGCCCGCAACGGTGTCAGTATCATGATGACGCTCGAGGTTCCGGACATCGCTCGCGTCACGCATCTGTCCGACTTCAACATCTCGCACCTTGCCGACAACGTCCTCCTCCTTCAGTACGTGTGGGCGGGCTCGCGGGTGAGGCGCGCGATCACGGTGCTGAAGGCGCGTGCGAGCGCGCTCGAACCGACCGTTCGCGAATTCGAGATCGCCCCGGATGGGATCGTACTGGGGGACGAACTCGAGTACGGACGGGACGTCGGCTGAACGAGCCGGCTATGTCGGTAGCCCCTAGGCGTCCATGCCCTGGAGTGAGTCTCGTGTCTGGGAGTCGTGGCTACCCCGATCCGTGACCCCGGATGCCGAACTTCGCGTTAACTCTGACCTCACAGGAAACGCTCTCCCGCTCCTTCTGGCTTTACGGCGCGGCCGGCTTTCGACTTTGTCTGCCTGAAGAGTCAGTCTGGTTCGCCCCACTTGCGGAGCCGCATGCGGAACGGCTTCCCCCGACACTCTGCGGCCTGTCTCCACCAAGACAACATGTACGTCTCGAGCACCCACGCCTAGCCGCGAGCCCTTGCCGCTGCCCGCGAACCGGACGTGGCCCATTTGCGAAGTCGGTGTCCGAGGCGTTCTGAGCCCAACCCCTGCGTCAGGCGTTCCCCTTGTTCTGCGCGCGTTGAGTGCATACCCGTTCTCCAGTTGGACAACGAGGATTTCCGCCGGGGAGGCGCCTCGGGTACCCAAGCAGGGACGCTTGCTCTTGAAGACGGGGAGCCACGGTTAGCCGGGCACGAGCGCGAACCGCCTGATTTCTTGAGACCGAAGGAGGCGGATCCCGCTTGAAGACCAGAGTTCGCGCGCAGGGACCGTGGGGGCCAAGGGACTGGATGGGCCAGCCTCACATGCCCGCCATCTCCAACGTCGGCTCCTGGTCGAACCCGATGTGGATGGAGTGGACGATGCGGTCGAAAGGAAGCTCGGATAGCCGGCCGATGCGTCTGACGATGTCTTCGCTTGAAGCTCGGAAGAGAAAAAGCGCCATCCCGTCCGCAGGCACAACCATGCAGCCGAGGAATCGCACGGCCTCCCCTAGTTCCGTCAGTGACGAAAGAATCTGGCATGCCGCTTCGCTGGGATGTCCCGCGCCGCTCTGCGAGCTCGACGACGTCGACCAACGCCGGGCTACGGAACCGAACCGGGAAGAAGCGTTGAGCTCGCGCCGTTCACACGCGAGCTCTCAACCCGACGCCGAGCCGGAATTGAGCAACCGGCGCGCGGGCTCGAACTGCGTAGTCAAACCGACGCAGAAGACCCGACTCCAAACTCGCCCTCATCCGATGCGCTCCTCGCCGTCGACCATGACCGTGACGATGACCCCCGCACCACTGATCCGTGATGTTCCCGCGCAATCAAGCGCCTGCTCGAGCGTCTCAAACTCCAGGCTGATCTCCTCGCGCCGAATCGCTCCGCTTGCGGCAAACCCGTCTCCGGTCTGGATCCGGACGGTCGTCGAGCCGTCGCCGCGACTCGTGACGTGGTAGTTCTGCCAGGCCGGCCCATGTATCAGAGCCATGTTCATGCACCCGTTCGCAGGGCCACAGGTCGGCTCATCCCAACGGTCACCGGCAGCGGCTTCCTTTGCATGACCGTGTGGCCAGAAGCGAAACTCCGCTCGTTTCATATTCTCTTAGCGTCAGTTGAATCTGGTCTTTGCAGGCTGGCCAGCCGCATTCGCACCAGAACGCTGCCTCTGGGCGTGGAGAGGCGTCCCCGAGCTCGCAGATGCGGTCATCGACGAGCCGAAGAAGCTCTGTGAGGTCTTTGCCCTCCACCCTCTCCTTTTGCCCGCCTGGCCAGACTGGCCAGAAAGGGCAGAGAGGTCGGCAGGCGATTGCTGAATCTCAGTGTACCCCTAATTTAGGCGTGCGACCTGAGCCTGCCCGCGGCGCTCGTCGCAGGGTTTCGCAGAGCGGTGGCGGGTAGATACCATCGACTTAGGGTCTTCCGGGCCACAAACAAAGCTCTCCCCATCCTTCTGGGAACTCCTTCGGCGGGGCGCCGAGGGCGGAAGGAGTCAGGATGAGCGCTGACGCACTCCGTGCCGTGGCGGCGCAAATCGAGCGAGGATGGTCGCAGGGGGCAGATGCCCGGGATGCAGATGGGCGGGCCGTGCCACTGATAAGCGATGCGGCGCGCGCCTGGTCTCCACTCGGCGCGTTTGCGCTTTTGGCCACAGACGGAATCCCAACCGATCACGTTCGCCGCGCACTGGTTGCGTTCGCTGATGTGACCGGTGCCAACTCGCTACAAGAGTAAAACGATGCTCCCGAGCGCAACCGCGGGGAGGTTTTGTCCGCGCTCCAGGAAGCGATCGAGCGCGTCGAAGACGCCCGGTGACGAGGTGGCGGCTGCCAACGGCGCTTTCGCAGCGGACACGCGACCATGGAAATGATCGAGCGTCCTCCGCGGCACCCGAACGCGCAGACCTGCCTATTCCCTTTTGCCGTCAGGCTCCAGAATGAAGATCTCGGTGGCGATGTCCGGATTCGCCCGGACCTGCGAAAGGAAGCCCACCACGCGGCGTCCGGTGATCTCCTCGACGGCCTTGCTGAAGCGCTCCTCCATCGTCTCCTGGAAGGCGTTGCGGGCCGACTGAACCTCGCCGAACCTGCCGGCGTCGATCAGCGTGCGCTCGGCCTTGGTGTAGATGTCATCGAGCACGCACACGACGTAGTTCTCCTGCATCACCGTGCGACCCCGAGTCGCGCCCCGGCCGTAGAACTCGCGGTGCATGCCGACGATGGCGTTCGTGACCGCCAGAAGCGTCTGTCCTCGATCCGCCGGAGCGGCTATGTGATTGCCCCCTCGCCACGTCCCAGAATGTAGGCCCGAAAGGAAGGAGGCGCGGCAGCCGACCTGGCGGGGTAGTCCCTCCAAGATACACGCTCGTGATTGAAACTGATACGGGCTTGGGTAAAATTGCGTCACCCGGTCTCGGCATCTGTTCGGTGCCGGACTGGCTTCCCGAAAAAGGGAGCGCGGCGGTGTGAGGAGCCGCCCGCGAAACCTCGATAGGGCTTGGAAACTCGGTGCGAATCCGGAGGTTCTGTCATGGCGTATAGGAATGGAGACAGGCGGGATCAGCTCCTCTTCCGCGAGGTCAACAGGCGCATTCGCGAGGTCAGTGACGGCCTCGACGGGAGAGTTGAGTTCCTCTGCGAGTGCGGGCGCCCGGACTGCACCGCCACCGTGGAGGCGAGGTCCGCTCAGTTCGACGATCTCCTGAGCGACGATGGTCGCTTCCTGATCGCCCGCGAGTGCCAATCGTTGAATGGGCACCGTGCGGTCGCGGAGTACGGCGACTACCTCGTGCTCACGACCGGAGCCGATTTGAAAGGAGCCGACTCATGAGTGTCTCGCTCGAACGGCTCGCCCGTAACCAGGTTCTCTTTCGCGAGGTCGACGAGCGTGTTCGTTCTCTTTCGGGAAGTCAACGAGCGTCTTCGCGAGATGGTCGGAGACTCGGAAGCTCCGACCGAGTTTCTCTGCGAGTGCAGCAACCCTGATTGCTCGGAGACGATCGCGCTCGACCTGGACGAGTACGAAGGTGTGCGCTCGAGTCCCAACCTGTTCGCCGTGACCCGCGGACACGAGATCGCAACGATCGAGCGGGTCGTAGGCGGAACCGACGCGTACAAGCTCGTGGAGAAGATCATCGGCGCGGACTACGCCGTGAAGACCGACCCGCGCACGCGCCGCGAGGCGTAGGCCCCATGGCGACCCGCGAGGAACGCCTCCCAGAACCAGGAAAGCTTTCGGGACGCCAACAAGCGCTCGGCGAGCGAATGCGCTGATGAGTTCTGTCTCGACCGAATCGAACTCTCTCTCTCTCTCTCTCTCTCTCTCTCAGTACGAGGCCGCGCACGTACTCCCAAACACGTATGTGATTCTTCCCGGCCACCCGCGCATCGAGCACGAAGAAGTCATCAAGCACCTCGGCACCTTCCTCGTCGTGCAGAAGGGCTAACGCCCTCACTGAGCGCTTCTCGGACCTTCTATGCTCCTCCCCCAACACCTTCTGCAACAGTCGGCGGGGCGTTCTCCACGAGACAACAGCTGCCGGGCGCCCATGAACCCGCACAGCTGCGCTCAAACGTGGGCGTGGCGCGCGAGAGCAGCACGGTCCGACCCGGGCAGGAGCTGAAGTGCAGGCGCCCAGCACGTCGATGAGTTGATCTAGCAGCTCATCACTCAACCCGCCGGGTGCGGTGCCGCGCAGCAGCTCGATCTGCTCGCGCCGTCGCCGGCACGACCCGCGGATCGGCTACGGCGAGTGGCACGTTCATCCGTCCGACGTGCCGAGCCTCGTCGGCATCGAGACGATTGCGCGGCTCGCCTTGGGCGAGAGGCGAGTCGGCGGACCTCAGCCGGAAGCTCGGGCCGCCGAACTCAGAGGGAGTACGGGCGGTCGCACGCGAGTAACAGCCTGACTCGCCCGCGGCGAAGGCCCGCAAGTGCGGGCCTTCGCGTGTCGCTCACCGAGCGGTGTTGCCTTGGCTGTGGCGCCTGAACGGCGCCGTCCTACATCTCCTGGACGATGACCTTTCCGTCCGTGATCTTGGGCGGATTCGGAACCACACTGTCGAGCTTTTCCTCGCGCAGCCACTCGGCCACGACGCGGGTCGACTCGTCGGCGTGCGCCGAGGTGTCGAAGAAGTTGACCGAGCTCATGACGCCGTCGCCGGCCTCGATGAGGAAGTACCCGCCGAAGCCGTCAAGCTTCCTGAGGCGGGGGGTCAGACTCTCACCCACCTTGCGTGTCAGCTCGTCGGTGCGCTTCGTGTCAATTCCTTCGTAGCGTCGCACGATCGCATGCATGCGCTCTCCAATCTGTTCATCCAAGGACTGAGAGCTCGGGACGAGCCCTCCTGAGGCACTCGGGCCAGATGAGACAGTCGGAGAGGAGTCTTGGAGCCTCGACGGCTTCCGTCCTAGGCCTCGTGCGTAAGCCGACCATAGCCGCGATTTCGTGTCACCGTGGGCAACGCCCGAGCCGGCCCGATCGGCGCCGCGGCACGAGAGCGGTCAAACCGGCCTCTCGGGGACGTCGATCACGACCGATTCCGATCCCTCGTCGAGGAGTCCCTCGATGAGCTCGACGAACGCGTGCGGGTCCTCGTAGGGTGTTCCCGGGTCGAGCCCGGCGACCTTGAGGAATTCCCTGTCGCCCTGGACACGCCCGTCTATCCACCTCGCCCACACGTCTTGACCTTGTCGCCTGCCACCAATCTCCACTCTGGCCACGCTGGCCCCTTCCTTCGCGTCGGGCGGTGTCTTCGAGATATTGGCATGCGCCGAAGTTCGTGGCGTCTCGCGCTGCCTCGCGGCCGAAATGACAGACATTGCCTGCTACAGTGGGTAGCGACTTCTGGGTCTGAGATTCCTCGCCCCATCGAGCGGAATGCCGGAGTGGGTTCGGTTTGTAGGACGGCTCGCCCAGGAGCATTGATCTTGAAGGAGGCCACCATGGCCGCCATCGCTCCCTCGAAGGAAGATCGGGGCCTCGACCTGAGACTTGTCGACGAGAACTTCGACGTGACGCACTCCGGCTCGGGAGACAGCTTCACGGTCAAGTTCACGATGGAGGGCGCTGACCTGCTCGAGTTGCAGAACGTGCTGAGGCCGCGCCTGGCCGCGGTGGGTGTGCGAGGAGTCACCCGCGTCGGGATGACGATGTCGCTCTATGGTGTCGAGGCAGGCCGCGAGGACGAGGTGTTCGCGGCGCTTGAGAACGCGATCGACGAAGTGAACACGCGGCGCAAGCGGGCGCGTGACGAGCGCGTACGCTCGCAATCGGCGAGTGATGCCGCCGACGTTGTTGCTGGGGAACGGCTCGGAAAGGTTCAGGACGGGTTCCGCACCGCCCGGGCAGCAAGACCCTGACGGCTCGCCCGCCGACGCTCAAGCCGATGACTCGGAAAGAAGACGCAGAGCGTGCCCGGCGGGATGAGGATCGCTCGGAAGAAGCCCACTGGCAGGTGGCCGAGGCCGGCGCAGCAGACGAAATAGAGGGGCTGCCGGAAACTCAACAGTCCGGCGACGGAGAAGAGGAATGGGAAGACGAGGGAGGGGCGCTCGGTCCAGGCCCGTAGCGTCGACAGGATGGCGAGAGCTCGCCCGCTGAGGCCTTCGAGGCAGGTCGGTATCCGCTCCCTTACAGCCTCCCGAAAGGAGATCCATGGCAAAGACAACCCAGACCCCGGTCCTCGAGCTGCTTGCACGCATGACAAAAGATTCCGTCGAGGCATCGAGCCTTGACTCGGAGACGGTGTTGCTCGTCCGCATCGCCGCCCTCGTCGCAGTCGATGCACCACCAGTCTCCTATGCCCTCAATCTGGAGGCTCCAGGCGACCCGGAGATCGACCCCGAGCATGTTCAGGGAGTTCTTGCGGCAATCGCCCCGATCGTCGGGACGGCCCGCGTCGCTTCGGCAGTCAGGAAGATCGTCCGGGCGCTCGAGCTCGAGCTCGACGTCTCCGAGCTCGAGGCGGAAGACGCCTGAGGTCATCCGGAGTGGTCTTCCCACTCACTTTGCCGATCGCGAGTACTCCTTGATCGAAACGGTCGCGGCCAGTCCCCGGGGCGTCCTGAGCCGGATCCCAGCCCTGTGGCGCCACGCCTGCAGGAATTCGCACCGTTGGAGGCTCCTGGGTGGAGTCGGGTTTACTCTCCTCTCGCTCGGTGCGTGCGTCCTCGTCGCTCGGCTCCTGAGCGGCGCGAGCTGGCCCCTGGACGGCGCACGCGCGTCCTTGGTCTTCGTCGCCGGAGGCTGCTATCTCGCCAGCTTCGGCTTCCGCGCATTCGGATGGCAAAGGCTCTTCCCCAGTCGCGAGCGCCCCGACAGGGCACGCTGTCTCGCGGCATGCGGGGCAGCCGCGGCCAGCGGCGTGGTCCTGCCGTTTCGGCTCGACTACCTCGTGAAGATCTCGACCCTGCGCAGGCTGGGCGGAGTGACGCTTGATCTCAAGACAATTGCCGTCTCGGTCGTCGCTCTCGGCATGGTCGATGCAGTTGCGATGCTGCCGTTGGCTGCCTATGCCCTCGCCATGTCCGGCCCGGTACTCCGCGCGCCGCTGGTGGTCGTCGTCCTTTTCTGCATCGGCTGCCTCGGGATCCTCATGCTCGGACAGCGGGTGGCACGGGTCCCGCTCGCCGGACGCTCGAGCCGCCTCCACGCCGTCTACAGACGGGTTGCGGACAGTACGCGCTTTTCGCGGCCGACGCTCGTCGCGGGCTTGTTCCTCCTTGGCTGCTGGACGTCGCGCGCTCTCGGCAGCACCTTCCTACTGAGCGCCCTCGGTGTCCGGTTTTCACCGACGCTCGCTCTGGTCGTCCTCTGCGTGAGTGCGGCAGCCGCAATCCTTCCCATCACGGCGGGCGGAGCGGTGGCCGGCATGGGGACGACGGCGGGCGTGCTGTTCGCGCTCGGCCTCTCGAGGGGTGTAGCGCTCAACTTCTCGCTTGCGTCCGGGCTACTGCTGATGAGCGCGGCGCTCACCGCAGCGGCTATGGGACTGAGTGGGTCGCTTGTTCTCACCCTTCGGGCTCGGCAGGCATCACATACATCGGGCGTGTACGACGCCGAGAAGACAAACCAGACCGCCCTGCTGTCCACAGCAGGGAATTCCTCACCGGCTATTTCTTGATCGAGGCGGAATCGTTCGAAGCCGCGCGGCGATACCCCCAGACGTCGCGGCCGCCGACTCGCTCCCGTCCTGGCCGACTATCGGCCTTGTGCTCGGAATCAAGTGGAACGGGACACTGCTCGGCGCGTTCGCAAGGAGCGCCGGTCGGACACAACTTGTCTTGCCGGCTAAATGCCGATGACCGTGCCCGGGCTACCTTGGGCCTCTTGCTTCTCGTGCGACTGGTGGACGTAGCCCGTCTGGTTTCAGGCATCCAGCGGCTCTCGGTAGACGAGCACGAGGGGAACTCCGACGATTAGGAACAGAGCCTCATCCAACGGCCCTGGAATCGGTGCCAAGCCAATGGCGGCGTTGGCGCGGCGATCCTCCGCACGACCGAACGCGATTTAGATGGCGGCGCGCTGAGCGCCAAAAAGAAAGCCCCGTCCCGTCGCCGAGCTCGGACATGGTGAGGAGCCTCGGGCCGCCCTGCGCGAAACTAGAGACCGGGTGACGGCCCGTTAGGTGGCACACCGCCGCGCGTCGGCCGCATTCACGAAGGCTGGTCTTGTATGTGAGACTCGTCCTCGTCCCGCTGCCGCGCCTGCTCGTTCATGAAGTCTTTCTGGCGGTCCTCCCGGCTCTGCTCCGTTTCCTTTCTGCTCGGAGTACGACCGCTTGGGGACACATTCTCACTTCTGCCGAAGAGGCGCTTCAGCCACATTGCACGGGAGATCTTATCCGGCCGTGAGCTCTAACCGAAGCTATTTCACGCGCTTCCCTCGCATGTCCCTCTCCGCCTGGAGCTCGGAACGTCCACCAACGGGATCATTCCTGCGGGGGTGATTTCTGAACGTGCCGGCGCTGTCGAGCGCCTGCTCAAGCGAGTCGAATTCCAAGCTCGTCCTCGCACTGGATCGTCACTCTCTCGTCAAGCTTCGCTGCCGTGTGGATGCGGGAAACTGGCCGAGCCGTCTCCACGACTCGTCACGTCGAAGTTCTGCCAGGCATAGCCGCGACCGAAAGCCATGCCCTCTGCCCCCGCGTCGTGAATCCGGAGCCTCCCGGTCGATTCGCACGTCGAGCGACCAGCACTCTCGGCTGTAACGGACTGCATACATCGGGGAATCCCCCGATGTATGCAGCGTGGCAGGGTGAGAGTGTAGCTCAGAGGTCGGGTGGCTCCCAAGCAAGCAGACGATTGGCCGCAGCCGTCTGCTGCCTCTCCCGGCTCCCCGGCCTCCTCCGCCGCAAGCGCAGGACCGATTCCCGGCTACCGGGCGCAGCGCTCGGCCGAATCGGTGGATTCCCCGATGTCCTCAGCCTGCCGGGGTGTCAGGGTGCTTCCTCGAGGAGGGAGGCCGAGGGAGAAGACTCGGGCCGATGCCAACGGGAGAGAGGCGTCGGGCGGAGAGCGCCGAAAGGGGCGGCCACCTGGTGGGCTACTCCCCGGCTCCCCACCTCGCCTTCTTGATCGCGCCAGTCGTTCCGCGACACTGCACTCGATGACGTGGCCTGGGCCGAAAGCGCTCTCGGGGGACCGAGGCCCGGATAGTGGCAGACGCTTGCGCCCCCAAGAAGAGACCGCCGATGGTGCGGAGATTCGTCATGAGCGAGCCGGACTCGAACCGGCGACCTCCTGGGGTGCGATTCCTGCGCTTGGATGGCCGAACTTTGGCTTGAACTAAGCGCTTCTCGGGACCTACGATTCTCCTCCCCAACCACTTCCCGGACAGTCTGTGGCGTGTTTCCCACAAAGACAACAGCCGCCGAGCGCCTGTGAACTCATACCTGCGCTCAAACGTGTCCGTGGCGCCTCGTGCGAGAGCAGCATGTCCCACTGTCACGGGGCCGATTATGCGACGTGCACTGGCACCACCGGTTGGAACGGGTGCAGCTCGTCCTGGCCGGGTTG
>Ga0111539_10004056_pt1 | contig 19232 bp, 17 predicted proteins | sample RhiMethybrSRZTD1_FD_79667 | JGI IMG/M metagenome (GOLD analysis project Ga0111539, IMG submission 79667) | Populus rhizosphere microbial communities from Tennessee, USA - Rhizosphere MetaG P. TD hybrid SRZTD1 (version 2) (version 2) | ecosystem: Host-associated > Plants > Roots > Rhizosphere >... | reverse complement strand
GTGTTCGTCTGCTTGCGCACCAATTCATCGAGCAGGTGGGGCGGACTGCCGATGCCGGCGCTGCCCGAAGAAGCTTTGTCCGGATTGGCCCTGAGCCAGACCACCAGCTCCTTGTAGCTCCCCACCGGCACTGACTTGTGGACCGTCAACAGCAGCGGCGTATCCGTCATGAAGGCAATCGGCGTGAAATCCTTCACCACGTCGTAGTCCAGCTTCATGAGTTTGGCGACCGAGACATGCGTGTTCCAGATACCCAGAAGCAACGTGTAGCCGTCAGGCGCTGCGCGCGCCACGCGCGCCGAGCCGATAGAGCCGTTCGCGCCGCCCACGTTCTCGATCACGGCCGTCTGCCCCAGGGGCTCCTGCATGCCCTCGGCCAGCACGCGGCCCACGATTTCGCTCAGACCACCGGGCGGAAAGGGCACGATCAGGGTTACCGGCCGCGTCGGATAATTCTGCGCCCATGCGCCCGTCGCCGCGACGAGCGCGAAGATAACGAAAGCCGCCAGTTTTCTCATACGATCCTCCTCGATCTTCGTTAATATCCCTTTCACGGTCTCAGCGGAAAATGAGGCCCGGACATAAGGATATCCGGGTCCAACTGAATAGGGCTATACCCTCACATGGAAAAGGAACTCGTAGGGACGTACACGATGCCCGGCATCGGCTTCGGGACGCTGGGCAACACCGGCGATGCTGCCACCGCGCTCGTCGAAGCGGCGCTCGCCGAGGGCTACCGCTACATCGACACGTCCAGGTATTACGGCAACGAGGAGGCTATCGGGAAGGCATTGGCGCGCTCCTCGGTCCCGCGCGGCGACGTCTGGGTGACGACAAAGCTTCTGCACCCGAAGACACCGCCGCAGCCGGACCTCGCTCTCGAGCTCAACAAGAGCCTGCGCTTCCTGCAAACGGACTACGTCGACCTCCTCCTGATCCACTGGCCCAACCCGGAAGTGTCTTTGGAGTGGGCCCTCAGCGAGTTTGCAACGCTGCGCAAGCAGGGCAAGGCGCGCACGATCGGCGTGTCCAACTTTCCGATAGCTCTGTTGCGGCAGGCGCTGGAGATCGACGGCAACGTAGTCGCCAACCAGGTCGAGTACCACCCCTACCTCAACCAGCGCCCGCTCCTCGACCTGATGCGGAGCCGTGGGCTCGTGCTGATCGCCCATTCACCGATCGCCCGCGGGAAGGTCCTGAGCGATCCGGTCCTCCAGGAAATCGCGAAGCGCCGGCAGTTGAGCGTCGCGCAAGTCGCGCTGCGGTGGCTCGTGCAGCAGGAACGGGTCGTCGCCATCCCCGGCGTCCAGAACGTCGAACAGTTGCGCGAGAACCTGAAGGTCCTCGAAGTCACGCTGACGAACGACGAGATGGCCGCTATATCGGCGCTGGCTCGCGGAACACGAATCGTCAACCCGCCCCACGGTCCGGCGTGGGATCCTGCATGAGTATCCTTGGAGCGCCTATCAAAATGAACGATAGGCGCCCTGATGTACGGGAGCATCCCTCATTTTGTCAGGTACTCTCATACATCCATCCCGAAGTGCATGCGCCGGTACGGGATGCTGACGACGTTGCGCGATATGCGGAGGTCGACCACCATCGGCCCGTCGCCGGCGAGAAATTCGTCGAGCGCGGCGCCCAGTTCGTCCAGCGTGCGCGCGCTCCGGCCGCGGCATCCGAAGTCCCGACCGAGCCCGGCGAAATCCGGTGAACGCACGAAGGAAAGGTTCGGATCGCGCTTGTGGGCGCGCAGCTTGTGGAATTCGGCCCCGTAGGCCTCGTCGTTCACGACGACGTACAGGAATTTAAGACCCAGTCGCGCCACTGTATCCAGCTCCTGGACGTTCTGGAGCGCGCCGCCATCGCCCTCGACACACACCATCGGTCGGCCGGTGCCGAGCGCAGCCCCGACGGCCGTCGACAGCGCCTGCCCGATGCACCCGAACGAGGTGCAGAAGATCTGCAGCCCGCGCCGGCGCTTCATCAGCATTACGCGGAACGAGCACGCATGGGCGTTGCCGGAGGACACGAGGTCCATTTCCGGAGGGAGTTTTTCGTCCAGCAACGCGATCGCCTCGCGGGGATCCACCGTGCCGGGCTCGATCTCGAACTCCGCCGGGTCGCGTCCCGCGGTGCTGAGAATCCGGCGCACTTCGGGGGTATGGAAGCCACGGTTCTTCACGTCCTCGCGCTCGAGCTCAGCGAGGAGCTCCTGCAGGGTCGCCGTTGCGTCTCCCTGGATGTAGCAATCGGCGCTGCGGTCGTTGCCCATGACCTTGTGCGGCTCGATGTCGATGTGGATGAAGCGCGCTTTCGAATAAAGGTAGCCGCCCGCGAGCGTGTGCGTGGAGAGCTGCGCGCCGACGGCGATGACGCAATCGGCGTCTTCGAAGAGCTGGAGCGCTTCGCGCGCGGAAAACAGACCTGAGACGCCGGCGTAGTACTCCGAATCGGCGAGCGTGCCCTTGGCGACGAGCGTGGTCGCGACCAGCGCCCCGATGCGATTGGCCAGACTGTTCGCTACCTCCTGCGCCGCGGGCGACATCGCGCCGCGTCCGAGGACGATCACGGGCTTCTTCGCTCCCTTGATGATGGCGGCGGCTTCGCGCAGTTTTTCGAGGGCCGGCCGGATCGCCTGCTGTCCCGGAAACATCTCGCTCGAGGGTCGGTAGTCATCGAAGTCGGCATCGCACTCCAGCTGCTGCACGTCGAGCGGGCAGCACAGCACGTAGGGCCGCGATTCGCGCCGGGCGCGGTAGAACGTATCCCGGACCGCGTCCTCGGCGTAGGACGGCTTCAGCACCTCGATGTAGCCGGCGCCGGTCGCGGTGATGAGCTGGTCCTGGTTGAGATACTGCACGAGGTGTTCGTTGTTGGCTGCCGTCCTGCTCGTATATACGACAAGCGGCGTGTGCGCGCGCGCCGCGACGATCAGGGAAGTGGTCATGCGCGCGAGTCCCGGTCCCTGGGTGGCGCTCGCGACACCGAGCTTGCCGGTGGCCAGCGTCCAGCCTTCGGCCATGGTGACGGCGCAGCCTTCGTCGCGAACGTCGACGATCTTCAGTTCCGGATATTTCGACATGGCGGACCACCAGGTCATCTGCCCGTCGCCCAGCAGGCCGAACAGGGTCGTGGTGCCTTCCTTGATGAAGGCATTCGCCATCGCTTCGTATACTTTCATGCGTCCCCCTGAAAAAAACTAATCCGCGCGCACGCCCGCGTCCTTCACCCACTTCGCCCACGTCCTTACGTCGTTCGCGAGCTGCTTGGAGAGCTCTTGCGGAGAGCTGCCCACGAACTCCGCGCCCATCTCGGTCAACCGCGTCTGCACGTCCGGGCGCTTGAACACCTTCACCATCTCGGCGTGGAGCCTGCTGACGACCGCCGCCGGGGTCGCAGCGGGCACGAGCACGCCGTACCATTCCCTGATGTCGAGCCCGGGCGGCGGCGGCACGCCCGCTTCGGTCATGGTCGGCGTGTCGGGCAGCGCCGGCATGCGCTTCTGGCTGGTCACGGCGAGTGGCCTCAGGCGCTTCGCGTTGATGAGAGGCATCGCGGAAGGCATCGAAGTGAAGCCGAACGCGACTTCGTTGCCAGCCAGCGCAACGAGCGCCGGACCCGCGCCCTTGAACGGGACGTGGATCATATCCGTGGCCGTCAGGCGCTTCAGCACTTCGCTCGCCAGATGGTGCAGGGACCCTGCCCCGGACGACGAAAAAGTGACCTGGCCGGGCTTTTCCTTCGCCATGCGGATCACATCCTGCAACGTCTTCGCCGGTGAGGCCTGGGGCACGACGATGACGTTGGTTACCCACGCGAGCAGCGAGACGCCCTTGAAATCCCGCACGGCATCGTAGGGGAGATTGCTGTACGTGCTGACGCTGATGGTGAACGGGCCGCTCGGCACCAGCGTGATCGTGTAGCCGTCCGGCGGCGCCTTCGCGACCATCGCCGCCGCGACGGTGCCGGTCGCGCCGCCGCGATTGTCGACCACCACCGGCTGGCCGATAGCCTCGGGCAGGTGCTGCGCCAGAATGCGCGCGAGGATGTCGGTCGCGCCGCCCGGCGGAAATCCGACCACGAGCCGGATGGGGCGATCCGGGTACTTGGCTGCAGGGTCGCCTTGCGCGCACGCATGTTGCGCGAGGCTGCCGGCAGCGGCGAGCAGTATTGCGGCGACCACCCCTTTCATCATGACTCTCTCCGTACTACCACGTCGGTCACTGGTCACCGGTCACTGGTCACCAGCCTTAGCGCGCCGCCCCGTTGATCGCCCGCCATAGCTTTGACGGCGTGAGCGGCATGTCGAGGCTCTTGATGCCGAGCGGGCGCACCGCGTCGAGCACCGCGCCGACGAGAACCGGGATCGAAGCCGTGCAGCCGGATTCGCCGACGCCCTTCACGCCGAGCGGGCTTACCTTGCTTGGCGTGGGATGTTCCTCGCCCCGAATCTCCGGGATCAGGCCCGCGCGCGGCATGTAGTAGTCCATGAAAGTCGCCGTCAGCGGTTGTCCTGTCTGCGGATCGTAGATCACCTTCTCGCCGAAGACCTGTCCCGCGCCCTGCACCACGCCGCCGTGCAGCTGTCCTTCGACGATCGCGTGGTTGATGACGACGCCGATGTCGTCCACCGCGCAATACGACACCACTTCCGTGACGCCGGTGTCGGGATCGACCTCGACTTCGGCGATGTGACAGCCGTTGGGCCAGGTCGAGCCGAAGTTGCCCTCCGCCTTGCAGGTCAACGGTTTCTCCCTGGCCAGGTCGGCGAGCTTGACGCTGCGATCGCTTGCAGCGGACTTGAACTCGCCTTGTGCGTAGGTCACCTGGGAAGGCTCCACGTGCAGCTCGAGCGCGGCCAGCGTCTTTCCCTCTTCGACGAGCTTCTGCGCCGCCAGGTGGCACACGCTGCCGGCGCCGACGGTGCTGCGGGAACCGCCGGTACCGTTACCCCTCAATTTCGTTCCGGGCGGGCACTGCGCGAGCTTTACCTTCTCGAGGGGAATCTGCAGCGCATTCGCGATGATCTGGCCGAACGTCGTCTCGTGGCTCTGTCCCTGCGACTTGGCAACCATGGACGCGGTGACGGTGCCGCTGGCATCGAGCTGGATCTCGACGTCGTCCGCCGGGGCATTACCGAGGCCGGTGTTTTCGATGACGGTCGAGATGCCGATGCCGCGGAGCTTGCCGGCTTCCTTCGATTTCGCTCGCCGCGCCGGGAACCCCTTCCAGTCGCCGAGCGCGAGCGCCTTCGCGAGCATCCCGGGCAGATCGGCGTTTTCGTAGACACCGTTGTAATGGCGGGCGGTCGGCGATGAGTACGGGAATTCCGAGGGCGGAATGAAGTTCCGCCGGCGCAGCTCCGCCGGATCCATGCCGATCTCCGCCGCCGCCTGGTTGACGAGGCTTTCGACGGTGTACGCGATATCCGGCCGTCCGGCGCCGCGATAGGCGCCGATGGGCGTCGTGTTCGTGATCGGGACGCGATAGGTCCCGTAGAGCGCCGGGATCTTGTAGACACCGGTCATGCAGTTAGTCGTATTGCGTATGTGCCCTTGCGCGCCCGGCGAAAGGTACGCCCCCAGGTCGACGATCCAGTCGAGGCGCATCGCCAGGAACTTGCCGTCCTTGTCCAGCGCGAGCTGGCCGTGAGCGATCATGTTGCGGCCGTGCGTGTCGGTCAGCAAGCCTTCCGTGCGCGTGGAAACCCATTTCACGGGCGCACCGAGCGCTTTCGCGGCGATCATGAGCGCCGCGTATTCGGGATAGGCGCCCGAGCGCTGGCCGAAGCCGCCACCGACATCGCCCGCCTCGAAGATGAGCTTGTCTGCCGGCACTTTGGTGTAGGCAGAGAGCTGCGAGCGCTGCGTGGTGACGCCCTGCATGGGGGTGTGGATCCTGTACGATTCCGTCGCCGCGTCGTAGGCGACGTGGCACGCCCGCGGCTCCATGGGGTTCGGCGCCACGCGCGTTGAAATTACCTTCGCCTTCGTGATGTGCGCCGCCGCGGCGAAAGCCGCTTCGACGGCCTTTTCCTCGCCGATCTCCGCCTCCCACGCGAGATTGCCGGGTACTTCGTCGGACAGCTGCGGCGCGCCCGCAGCCAGTGCGCCTTCCGGATCGGTGACGCTTTGGAGGTCGCGGTACTCGATTTCCACCAGGTCGGCGGCGTCCGCCGCAGCGGCGGCGCTGTCGGCGACGACCAGCGCGACTGCTTCGCCGACGAACCGTACCTTCTTGTGGGCGAGCACGGGGCGTTCGTGCGCTCGCGCCTTCATGCCGTTCTTACCGGCGAACTGCATCGTGTGCGGCGCCCGGACGTAACCGGCACGCACCGCGTCTTCGCCGGTAAACACCTGTCTTACGCCGGGGGCGGCAGCCGCTTTCTTCGTATCGACCGAGACAATCTCCGCGTGTGCCCTGTCGGAGCGCGCGAACGCGCCGTAGAGCTGGCCGGGCGCATTCCAGTCCGAGGCATATCTGCCCGCGCCTGTGATGAGGCGTACGTCTTCTACGCGGCGCCCGTCGTGATGGTGGTGGGTTTCGTTACTCATGCGCTTCTCGCTCCAGTCTCTGTGTTATTTGATCCTCAACAGCTTCGCCGCGGTGTCACCCAGGATCGAGATGCGCTCGTCGTCGGAGAGGCTCGGCGTGTTGAGGATGTGATCCACTGCCTTGTCCTCCCACGGGTAGGGGTAGTCGGTGCCGAGCATGATCTGGCTCGACCCCACGTTCGCGGCGAGATGCCGTAACCCTTCGGACGAGAAGATGAGCGCGTCGTAATAGAGCTGCCTCAGGTATTCCGTCGGCCGCTTCTTGAGCGTGCGGTTGCAGCGGTGCGGAAACGTGAGGCAGCCGTGGTCGGACCGGTCCATGTAGTGCGCGAGGTAGCCGCCGCCGTGCGCGGAGCAGATCTTGAGCCGCGGGAACGCGTCGAGCGTCCCCTCGAAGATGAGGTGCGAGAGCGCGATCGTCGTGTCGAGCGGATTGCCGATTATATTGTCGAGCACGCCGTTGCCTTTCAGGCGCCGCGCCAGGTCGGGCGTGCCCTGCGGATGCAGGAAGACGAGAACGTCGAGCTCCTCGCACTTCCTCCAGAACGGGTGGAACTGCGGATCGGCGAACTCGTCGTCGCCCACGCTCGCGCCGACCGCGGCGCCGCGCAAGCCGAGCTTCTTCACCGCGTGCTCGAGCTGCTGCGCCGCGAGGTCGGGGAACTGGAGCGCGACCGAGGCGAACGCGACAAAGCGGTCGGGATTGCGCGCGCAGATCTCGACGAGCCCTTCGTTGTTGAGACGCACGACTTCGGTGGCGGTATCGCGATCGGCCCGATACCAGAAGGGGTTGATGCTGAGGGCCTCCATGTCGATGCCCTGAACGTCCATGTCGCGGAGCCGCGTGCTCGCATCCTCCATCACGATGCCCCCGGTATGGTGCTTGTAGGCGTCTTCGCCCAGAAGCTTCGACGCCGCGGGGATGAGGCAGTGCGCGTGGACGTCGATGGTTTTCACGCGGCGGCCCTTGACGGAGACTTCGCGGCGCTTGACCGCGGGTGCTGCCTGCCCCGAGCCCGATTGCGCCGCCGCGGCCGCGAGCGGCTCCGGCGCGGCAATCAGATCGCAGCTCGTGAAGACAATTGCGGGATCCACCGTGCGGGGGTTGGTGACGGTTTGCGTGTTCATTACGTCCTCCAGCATTGGTCGGGGCACTACTATACAGGGGGGGTCCGGCAAGGCGGAAGGAGGACGGCGGATGGAGGAAGTGCCGATGTTTGACCGCTATGCGGGCGCGGGCTAGATTGCCGGTTCGTATTCACAAGGAGAGACACATGGCCGGCAATGCAGAGATGATCATCGAGCTCGACAAGAAGCGCATGACCGCGATGGCGCAGAAAGACGTGGCAGCCCTCAAAGGCATGCTGTGCAAGGGCCTGATCTACACCCATTCCTCCGGGCGCCAGGACACCAAGGAGAGCCTGATCAAGGGGATGGAAGCGGGCACCACCGTCTACACGTCCGTGCTGCCGTCCGAGGTGAAGGCGCAGGATGTCGGCAACGCGGTCGTTCTGACCGGTGTCGCGGCCATCAGCGTCAACTCCAACGGCAAGCCGAATTCCTTCCGCGTGCGGTTCACCGACGTCTACGAAAACCAGAACGGCACCTGGCGGATGATCACCTGGCAGTCGACGAAGCTTCCTGACTAGGCGGTTTTTAACAACCGGTCTTAGCCACAGAGGCCACAGAGTTCACATCCAGGCGTTTTGAACGACTGCCTCGCAGCACGCGCACCGCGGGCGCTACGACTCCCCCACGAGCGCCCGCGCCAGTACCCGCGCGTCCTTGAGGTCCTCCAGTCCGTCGACGAGACCGATCAGCCGCTCCATCGCCGGCGCGGGCAGTGCGCGGCGCATGCAGTCCCTCACTTTCACGAGGTGTGTATCGCGCGCGATGGGGTTGCGGACGGAGCCCTGGAAAGCGTCGCAGCGCTCCACCACGACCCTGCCGTCCTTCAGACCCGCGCGCGCCTGCACCCAGTTGCCAACGGTCGTCGTCGGGATGTCGGGGTTGGGTTTCAGGCGAACTTTCTTCAGGGTGGTTTCCACCGGGGCTGAGAAGCGAACCGCGTCGGTGAACGAGTCGATGCCAACCTGGTCCTGGGTGAGTGCGATGGCGACGCAGTACTCGAAGCTGAACTTCCCGGCGAGTCCTGTCGCAACCAGAGGATTCGAATCGGCAGCGCGCCTGGCCGAAACCTCGAGCTCGAGCCACTCGACGTCGTCCGCCCGGAAGCCGTGCTTTTCGCGCAAGGTTGCCACGCACTCGATCGCCCACTGCATACCGATCTGGGCCGGATAGCGCTTGATGTTGTACCCGTGCCGCTGGAGGCTCCACTGCTCGCCCAGTCCGCCCAGGAGCGCGTCCCAGTCGAAGTCGTCGCCGAAGATGGTCTCCACATAGCCGCGCGGCGTTTCGAATATCGAATCGTCGGCGGTGAACCCGTCGGCAGCCAGCAGCACCGCTTCCACGCCCATTCTGCCGGCATTGCCCAAGTGAGTGCACTTGGTCATGGTTCCGTTGTTGGCGAAGAGGCCTCCGGTCCTGGACGCGGCAATGCCCAAGGCCATCCGCACCTTGTCCTCGGGAAGACCAAGCAGCCTGGCGCAAGCGGACGCGGCTGCGGGAGGGCAGAAGATTCCGGGCGGGTGGAAAGGACGCGACTCCGCTTTTCGCGCAGCCATGACGAGGCGCTGCTGCACTTCCCATCCCACGGCAAACGCCGTCACGACATCGCGCCCCGAAGCGCCGTTCACTTCCGTGAGCGCAACAATGCCTGGCAGGATGGCCGACGTTCCGTGAGTGGATGGAATCCCCTGGGGCTCGTAGTCGAGGACGTGCATGGCCGCGCCGTTGGCAAAGGCCGCAAGCGGCGGGTTGGTGCGGAACGACGCGCCGACTACCGTGCACTCGGGGCGTCCGCCGATGCGATCGACGTAGCGCCGGATGTGCTCGAGCACGGGCTGGCGGGATCCCGCGAGGATATTGGCAACGCCGTCGAGGATGATGGTCCGCGTGGCGTCCAGGACGGGGCGGGGGATGTCCTCGTAGGCGGTGTTCGCTACGAACCGCGCGATTCTCTCCGTGGCATTCACCTGCTGCTCCTCATGGTTGAATCCTGTCCGGGATCGTGCGGCGTCTCGGCGTGCTCTTTCAGATGGCTGACGGGAAGCGCTACTCGAAACAATGCCCCGCCCTGCGGAGACTGCTCGGCGCTGATACGCCCGCCGTGCGCGGCTACGATGTCGCGGCAGATGGCGAGGCCCAGGCCGGTGCCCGCGCCCACCGCCTTGGTGGTGAAAAATCGCTCGAAGATGCGCTCACGCAGTTCGGGCGCGATGCCTGGCCCGGTGTCGCTCACCGTGAGCTCCACCGTGTCACCGGTCTCGTTCAAGCGGGTGCGTATCGTGATCTCCCTTGGCGTGTCGCTTTCCCGCATCGCCTCGGTCGCATTGAGCAGAAGGTTCAGCACGACCTGGCTCAACTGGTGGGGATCGCCTTCCACCGTGGTGCCGGCGTTCGAATGCTCGGTGCGAAGCGAGACGTTCTGCTCCCTCAACACATAGGCGGACAGATCGAGCGCCGAATCGACGATCTGCCTGAGATGGAAGTGCTCGACCTTGTGCGGCCCGGGTCTCGATTGATCGAGAAAGGCCCGGACGATCGCCGCGCAGCGATCCGCCGCACGCACGATCGCGGAGAGCCGCTGCTGTGATTTCCCGGCGGTGAGTTCTTCCTCGAGCAGCTTCGCATGCGTCAGGACCGCCGTGAGCGGATTGCGCAGCTCGTGCGAGATACCCGCCGCCAGGTTGCCGAGCACGGAGAGCCGCTCGCTCTGGTAGAGCGCCCGGCGCTCGCGCTCGAGCTCCGCCTGCATGCGCTTCAGAGGCGTGATGTCGAGACTGAACGTGAGCACGTGCGTAACGGCGCCGTGCTCGTCGAGGATCGGGACCTTGGTCGACCACAGGAAGACGCTTCCGCCCCGCTTGTCGGGATAGTTCACCTCGTAGAACGGCAGCGCCTTCCCGGTCGCGAAAACCTCCGCGTTGCGCTTGTCGGGCCCGGGGCCGAAATAGTCGCCGAAAGCCTCCTTCGATGTCCGCCCGATCACCTCGTCGGCCTTTCCGCCCCAGCGCTCGAGGTACTGACGATTCGCCATGCAGTAGCGGTACTGGCGGTCCTTGACGTGCAAGGTGCCCGGCAACAGATCGAGCAGCGCCTGCACGATCGGACCATCCAGGCTCGGCGGTAGCTTTTCTGCCATCGAAAGACCGTTCTACGACCGCATTTGGGGTGCAATCGCAACCGCGGGCGCTGCCAGGGACTCGCGAATGAGCAGGCCACACAGGGATAGAACGAGGCTGGTCACGCCCCAGGTGAAGACCGCGCCCCACAGCCCCACCCATTCCGCGACGAAACCGAACACCAGCGCGCCCAGCACCATGCCCAGGTTGAACGAGGTGAGGAAGTAGCCGAAGGCTTCGCCTCTCCTTTTCGGGTCGCACACGTCCGCGGTCAGCGCGGCTACCGCGGGCGAGCTGAATGCTGAACCCGCGCCGGCCAGTCCGACCGCAACGAACAGCGGCCAGTAACTGCTCGCCGCCGAGTACCAGAGCACGCCGGCGGTCGCCACCAGCGACCCCGCCAGCGCGGGCAGCCTGCGGCCCATCCGGTCGCTCATCATGCCGCCCGGAATGTTGAATACCGCCAGGCCGACACCGTGAATGAACATGATGCTGCCGATCATCTCGGGCGTGGCATCGAACAACGCGATCGCGTAGAGCGGCAGGAGCGCGTTGTTGAAGCTGGAGCACACGCCGCCGCGCGCGCGCACCACGCACCCCGCGACGAACGTGGTCATCATACCGGGCCTGATCAGCGGCGCATCCGCGTTCCGCGCGCTGCGCGCGCTCGCCGCCCTGGCGTGCCTGTCTCTCGCGGACTCCCTCAGGGTGAGAACGCAGAGCATTGCACCCAGCAGGGCCACGCCGGTCCACGCGGTGAATACCGCGTCATGCCCGAAAGCGCTGGCGATGAAGCCACCGAGCAGCGGGCCGAAGGCGATGCCCAGAAAAAACACGGTGTTGAATGCGCCCATCAACCTGCCGCGCCTGGAGGGCTCGACGTTCTCGGTCAGCATCGCCATCAGTGGCGGCCACAGGCACCCGCCCCCGACGCCCGCGAGCGCCTGCAGCAGCGTGAATTCACCGGAGCCGGTCGCGAAGTGATAGAGCGTCGCGGCCACCGCCATGAGGCCGAAGCCGAACACCACCATGTAAACCCTGCCGATCAAGTCCGACAGCCGGCCCATGGGGACCTGGGTCAGCAGCTGCGCCGCCGCGAAAGCGGAGATGATGACGCCGATGTCCGCATGGCTGGCGCCCAGAGAATGGGCGTGTACCGACAGGGTCGGGATCATGATCCCGTAACCGAGCGTCGCCAGGAAAGCCAACGCGAACAGCACCAGGATCGGGCGGGTAATCATTGGGGTATCTTAATGCGCTTCAGCCCGGTTTGGGCGCCAGGACCAGATTTCTCAACGCCGTAGCGCGCACCAGCGACAGCCACACGTAGGCAAGCACGATCGTTGCCCCTCCTGCGAGCGCCAGACGCGGGCCCACAAACGACCCTGCGAGATTCAACAGAAATCCGCCAAAGAATACGAGGCTCCAGACCAGCGCGAACACGCTCATCACCCGACCGCGGTAATGGTCCTCGACCAGGGTTTGCAGAATTACCTGCGCACAGGTCAGGAAATAACCGTGGCACAGGCCGGCAAAAAAGATCATGCAGCACGACAGCCAGTACCAGTCGCTGAAGGCCAGGCCGATCAACGCGACGCTATAGACGGTCAGGGAGCCCACCATCAGGTTTCTCGGCGATATGCGCGACTGCATCCAGGCATAGGAAAGCAGGCCGGTCAACGCGCCGACGCCGGCGGCGGAGGCGAGGAATCCAAGGCCTCGCGAATCGACCTCCAGTACATCCTTGGCGAATACGGGCAGCATGTGTATGTAGCCCATGGCCACGGTGGCATTGATCAGCGACACGGTGATGACCCTGGCGAAGACTTTGTTGCCGCGTATGTAACGCAGGCTCTCGGTGAAGTTGTTGAGCAGGCTGCCGTGAGAACGCGCTTCGGCGCGCGCGGGGTGAAGCAGGAACAGCACCGCGATCATGGTGCTGACCGCCGCGGCCGACAGCAGAAAAGTGGTCGGCGCGCCCGCCGCCGCGATGAGAAATCCCGCGATCGAGGGGGCAATCACGCGGCTGCTGCCGAAAGCCATCGAGATCAGCGGCACCGCGGAGCGCAACAGCGGGCGCGGCAGCAGGCGCGGGAAAAACGACGCGCGCGCGGGCTCGTCGATGGCGGCCGACAGTCCCCACAGAAATGCTCCCAGCGCCAGGTGCCAGATCTGCGCCACGCCGAGCATCGCCGTCGCGCCGACCATGATCATTGCGATCGCGGAGTTGACCTGCGCGGCGCCGATCAATTTGCGCGCATCGATGCGATCGGCCAGCACGCCGCCCAGCAGCGTCAGGGCGAACTGGGGCACGAAACCGCAAAGATGGATGAAGCCCAGTTGCGCCTGCGAACCCGTGATCTCAAAGGCGAGCCATCCCAGCGTGAAGGCAAACATGTGCTGGCCGACGACCTGCGTGACCAGGGCCAGCCAGTAGAGGCGAAAGCCGCGCACCTTGAGCGCGAGGAGGGGATTGGCTCTATCTTCCGCGGACGACGCGGTTTGGGTGGCCATGCTCCAAGCTTATCAGCCCCCGTCAGGGGTCAGGGGTCAGGGGTCAGGCGTGAAGCGTCAGCTGCCAGTCGTCAGGCGTCGCGCGTCCAATGGGTGAACAGCGGCCCGCCCTCGCCGTAGACCGGATCGCGTTGCGGCAGCGCGACGCGCGCCACGGCGGCCGTGCTTCGTTTCAGGTTTGACGTGAGGGGCATGCACATGTCGGGATGCTGGCCCGCCGGATAGGCGCCCACGATCCCCAATTCACCGCGCGACGAGAGCTTCTTGTGCCCCGTGCCGGCCGGCAGCACGATCACGTCGCCGGGCCGCGCGGTGATAACGATCCCATCGTCCCCGCCGAACTGCGCCGTCACCTCGCCGCTGTAGACGCCGAGCGCTTCGTGCGCATCGCAGTGAAAGTGATGAAAAGGGAAAATGCCGTTGCGCCACGCCGCCGGCCACCTGTTGCGGTCGAACAGTTCTTCGAAAGCCTCGGCCAGGTCTGCTGCCGCAGGTGCGACCGCGCCCGGATACACAAGGAGCGGCCAGCGCGGGTTATTGGGGATAGCGCCGCTCGCCGCGATGCGATGCGCGATGATGCGTGGGGAGTCCTTCGGGTTCGAGCTCATGCGTTGTTCTCCTGCACATCAAAGAGCGCCAATTGGCTAACTTACCTGCGGGTGGCGGGCGTCGTATTCCGCCGCCGCCGCGGCCATCGTCGCGAACTCCGCCCCACCGTCGCTCAGGTGCTGAAGGAGCTTCTCCAGGATTCTCATCCGGTAGCCGCGCCCCATCACGAAAGGGTGGAACGTATAGGTGAGGACGCCCCAGTCGACGGCCTCCTTCATGTACTCGAATTCGTTCAACCAGTTGTCGAGCACCTGGTTCGCGTTCTGCAACCCCGGCTGGACCGACTCCCGGGTGCGGAGGTACTCGAAGTGCGGGAAATCGTCGAGCGACCAGCTGATCGGCATCTCGATCAGCTTCGTCGGCTTGCCGAAATGGAACGGTTTTTCGAGCTCGACCACGTCGCCCTGGCGCACCCGGTACGGCAGGTAGTCGTGCCCCATCATCGAGCTGTCGTAAAAGAAACCGTGCTTGAGCAGTAGCGCTACCGAGTGCTCGCTCAAATCCCACGAGGGCGAGCGGTAACCGCGCGCATAGCTCCCGGTCAGCGCCTTGATTCTCTCGTTGGCCCGCGTCAGCTCCTCTTCCTCCTGCTCGCGCGTCAACGTCGCCGGCGGGCGATGCGTCCAGCCGTGGTGCCCGATCTCGCAGCCGGCATCGGCGACCATGCGCGATTCACCCGGATAGGTCTCCAGGGTGTGCCCGGGGACGAAGAAGCTCGCCGACACCCGGTATTTCGCGAGGAGCTTCAGTATGCGCGGCACCGCCACCGGGCCGAACTCGCCGCGGGAGATCGGCGTCGGGCTCGTCAGCCCGCGCGCGATGAAGCCCGACATGGCGTCGAAATCGAAGGTGATGCAGACGATGTGTTTTCTCATCCTAAGATCAGTGACCAGTGACCGGTGACCGGTGACCGGTGACCGGTAACGTCCCCCGTGTTCATCTGTGTTTATCTGTGGTTGAGTTTTTCAGCAGGAAGCGACGGTAGTCGCGAGCGCAGCGGTCCGGCACGGCATCGGTGATATTGTGCGGCAGGCCGTCGTAAACGACGAATTCGCAGTCCGGTATCCGCTCCGGTAGTGCGCGATAGTGCTCTACGGTGTGTATCGGGTCCCCGCCGGGGGCGACGGCGAGCGTAGGACAGCGGATGCGCGGCAGATCGGCGACGAACTCGAACTCGCGCATCATCGGCACGAACCGCTCGAGCGCCGCGACCGACGTCTTCCCCGACTCGGCAATGAACCAGTCCACGAAGCCGGGCTCGACGGACTTCAGGTCGACGCGGTCCGCGATCGTGTCGCGCAGGAAAGCGGCGAGCCCCTTCTCGCCTATCTTCCGCACCCAGGAGTTCTGGTCCTGCAGGCCGTGCCTGATGCCCCCCGTGCAGGCAAAGGCGCCCAGGCTCTGCACGCGGCCGGGATTGTCGATGGCTGCCTTCGCCGCCACGGTCGAGCCTGCCGACGACCCGGCGACGTGGAAGCGCTGCGCGCCGAGATGATCGGCAAGCTCGACCACGTCCCGGGCGAGCCGCGGCACGGAGAGCTGGTCGGGCCCGGGAAGCGGCGTCGCGCCATGACCTCGCATGTCGATGCGCGCCACACGGAACACACCGGCGAGGTGCGGCACCCACGCATAGAAGCGTATCGAGCTGCCCATCGCCGCGTGCACGAGTATGACCGTGTCGGCGGGCCGCCAGGGGTCCGTGTAGTCATCGAGGAAGTACGCGATCTCAAGGCCATCCGAGGCCTTGAATCTCTGCGCGTTCATGCGCGGCCCTTGTGCTTCAGGAGGAACTTCAGCAGGTCTTCGGCGCAGCGCTCCGGCACCGAATCGGTGATGTTGTGCGGCAGGCCGTCGTACCAGATGTATTCGCTGTGGGGGACGTGCTGCCTGTAGACCTCGTACTGCGCTTTCGACCCCAGGGGATCGTGGCCCGGCATGACGTTCAGCATCGGGCACTTGATTCTGTGCAGGTCCGCCGTGTAGTCGACTTCCTTCATCATCGGGCCGAAGCGGGCGAAGAGGTCGACATCCGTTTTCGCCGATTCCTCGACGAACCACTTCAGAAAGCCCTTGTCCTGCACGTTCGGGAACCGCTCCTCGATCGTCTCTTCGAGAAAACTCTTGAAGCCTTTCGCCTTGATGCCGTTTACCCACTTGTTCATGTCGATGTTCGAGGGCTTGAGTCCCGGTGTCGACGCGAAATTGGCGAGCGTCAGAACACGCTCCGGGTTATCGATTGCGGTGCGCATTGCTACGATCGATCCGGCCGAGGAGCCGGCGAGATGGAAGCGCTTCAGCCCGAGATGATCGGCGAGCTCGATGACGTCCTTCGTGAGCCGCGTGAGCGAGAGTTGATCCGGTCCCGGGATCTGCGTCCGGCCGTGGCCGCGCATGTCGGGGCGCACCACGCGGAAGTGCCGCGACAGTATCGGGATCCACTTGTAGAGGCGGCGCGAGCTGCCCATCGCGGCGTGGATGAGGATCAGCGTTTCCTGCGGCCCCCAGGGATCGCTGAAATCGTCGATGGCGTAAGCGAGCTTCAATCCGTCGCTCGCGGTCATTTCCTGCATGGTGGACGATAGAGGCATGCTATTCTCCGAAGGAATTCGATTATGCGTACTGGCGCAGCGCGGAGCAACCGGGTGCAGCGGAAATTCTCACGCCGCATGGCGGCACTGGGAATCGTTCTTGCATTTGTGTGCGGAGCCGCCGCCGCTGCCCGGCCGGGCGAGTTCGACCGGACGATACGCGAGGAAATCGCCAAATGGGACAAGCTCGTGAAGGCCGCGGGTATTACCGCTGAATAGGCCGGAGAATGGTTTATCCTGTTCGTCCCGCCGGTTTTTCATGGTTCTCGTCAGGTTCTCTTATGGAGCGGAAATGGATACGCTGAAAGTCGGAATGAAGTTCACGCAGGAATGGGAAGTCACCGAAGCGCGCACGACGCAGCGCGGCGATTACAAGATCTTCTCCACGCCGTCCATGACGGGGCTCGTGGAGAACGCCGCCAGCGAGCTCATCCGGCCGCACCTCAAGCCGGGCCAGGGCCAGGTCGGCATGTTCGTGACGGTGCGGCACATGGCCTCGACGCCGCTCGGCAAGAAGGTGCGCGCCGAGGCGGAGCTGATCGGCATAGACCGGCGCCGGCTTTCGTTCAAGGTGAAGATCTACGACGAAGTGGAGCAGGTGGGCGAATCGGAGCACGATCGTTTCGTCGTGGATCTCGACAAGTACTTCGAAAAGCTGAAGAAGAAAATCAACGGCTGACAACCCGTGACCAGTGACCAGTGACCGGTGACCGGTAGCGATCTGGTGACGCACGAGTCACGGGTCACGAGTCACTCCTTTTTATCTGAAGGATCCGTATGAACACTCCATCAGATCCCTATGTCCGCACCGAAGTCCGTGACGGCATGCGTATCACGTGGCACCAGCCGATCACCGTGGACGACGGGCTCGTGCTGCGCGCGGACGTATATCGCCCCATCGAGGACATCCGCGTCCCGGTGATACTGAACTACGGGATTTACGCGAAGGGACTCGCGTACCAGGACGGCTACCCGTTGCAGTGGGAAAAGATGGTCGCCGACTATCCGGAGATCCTGGCGGCCTCGACCAACAAGTACCAGAACTGGGAGACCACCGACCCCGAGCGCTGGGTCCCGCACGGCTACGCCATCGTGCGCGTGGATTCCCGCGGCGCGGGATGGTCGCCCGGCTTCATGGATCCCGCCAGCCCGCGGGAGATCGAGGACCTGTATCAATGCATCGAATGGGCGGGCACGCAGCCCTGGAGCAACGGGAAGGTGGGCATGCTGGGCATCTCGTATTACGCGAGCAACCAGTGGCGCGTGGCGGGCATGCATCCGCGCCATCTCGCCGCCATCATCCCCTGGGAAGGACAGAACGACCGCTACCGGGACTCCGGCTATCACGGCGGGATCCTCTGCCAGTTCCAGGAGCGCTGGGCCAAGCACCAGGTGGCGAACATCCAGTACGGCCGCGGCGAACGGGCGAAGAAGAACACCAACACGGGTGAATCCGTCGCGAGCCCGGTTACGTTGAGCGACGAGGAGCTGGCGAGGAACCGGGTGGACGCCTTCGAGGAGCTGAAGAAGCACCCGCTCTTCGACGACTGGCACCGCTCGCGTACGGCGGATCTCTCGCTCGTGCGAACCCCGCTGCTCACTTGCGCGAACTGGGGCGGCCAGGGAATACACCCGCGCGGGAACTTCAACGGCTACACGGAAACGCCCGCCGACACGCCCAAGTGGCTCGAGGCCCACGGCGACTCGCACTGGTCGCTTTTCTCGAGCGACTACGGCCTCGATCTGCAGAAGCGGTTCTTCGACCACTTCCTGAAGGGCGAGAAGAACGGCTGGGACAAGCAGCCGAAGGTGCAGTTGAATATCCGCCATCCCGGGGAGCGCTTCGTGCGGCGCCACGAGAACGAGTGGCCGCTCGCGCGCACGCAATGGACGAAGTTCTATCTCGACCCTGCGGGGAAGGCGCTGAGCGCGCAGCCGTTGGCGCAGGCCGGCAAGACCGAATACGAAGCCTCGGGCAGCGGCGTGACGTTCTCAATGCCGCCGCTGGAGCGGGAGACGGAGATCACGGGCCCGATGATGGCCCGGCTCCACCTCTCGTCCTCGACGAAGGACACGGATCTCTTCCTCATCGTCCGCGTATTCGATCCCGCGGGAAAGGAGCTCACTTTCATGGGCTCCACCGATCCGAACACGCCGATCGCCAACGGCTGGCTCCGGGCGTCGCACCGCCGGCTCGATCCGCAAAGGAGCAAGCCCTGGCGACCGTACCACCCGCACGACCGCGCGGAGCCCCTGACGCCGGGCGAAATCTACGAATGCGACGTGGAGATCGTCACGAGCTGCATCGTCGTGCCGGCCGGCTGGCGCGTGGCGCTGACGGTCCGCAGCAAGGATTACGAGTACGAGGGCGAGCTCACCGAGTTCGGGAAGAAGTTCCACTACGGGACGCGGGGCACCGGCGGCATGACGCACAACGATCCGGACAGCCGCCCGGCGGACGTCTTCGGTGGCAAGGTGACGCTGCATTCGGGCGGTGGGCGCGAGTCGTACCTGTTGCTGCCGATCATACCGCCCAAGTAAGGCGGCTCAGATGAAGCGGCTCAGATAAGGCGGCTCAGATAGCGCGCCGAGGCGTTGAGCAGGGGCCCCGGTTTCCGGGGATGCGGCCCGGCCTCGGTCTCCGGAACGGTGGTGCGGGACGGGACGCGGAGCCGCTGCGTCGCATATGCTTCCACTTGCCGGGCCTGCTCGCTGCTCCC
>Ga0111539_10004053_pt1 | contig 19239 bp, 18 predicted proteins | sample RhiMethybrSRZTD1_FD_79667 | JGI IMG/M metagenome (GOLD analysis project Ga0111539, IMG submission 79667) | Populus rhizosphere microbial communities from Tennessee, USA - Rhizosphere MetaG P. TD hybrid SRZTD1 (version 2) (version 2) | ecosystem: Host-associated > Plants > Roots > Rhizosphere >... | reverse complement strand
GGCGGTGGGCATCAGGGGGCCGACGTCAACGCGAGCACCGCGTACGCGGTGGCCACGTCGTTCATGAACTTCGCGGGCTCCGTTTCGGGATCGCGCTGCTTGTTCAAGGACGCCGCAGACCACGCGCCGGTCGTCTTGTCCTGATGCTCGACGAGCCACCGGCGCCCCTGTCGGACGCGCGGATCCGACGACCGCCCTGACTGCTGCAGGCCCAGGACGGCCAGTCCCGTGGCGTAGCCGTCGCTACCGGTGTCGAGGCTTGAGCCGTCGACGCGCTGCCAGGGGCCCAGCGAGGCCGTGCTCCAGCCGGCGTCGGCTTGCTGTTTCGCCAGCACCTCGGCCGCCACGGCATCACGCTCGGTCGCTGATAGAAGGCCCGGAAGTGTCGAGGCGGCCCAGAGCAGCATCATCTTGTTCAGGGCAGGCTGATCGCCGGCCTGCTTCGTCAGGTAGGTTCGGAGCAACTCGACGTTCTTCTGAATCTCCGGACTCGACGCATAGTCGCCCGGCGCTGTCCCGACGGCGACAGCGGCAAGCGCGGCGCCGAGGTACGCGGATTTGGCGCCCTCCCATGGCTCGAGACCAAAGCGAAGCCAGGCCCATGCGCCAGACAGATCGCCGGTGCGCATCTGCTGCTGCCACAGGTTCGCGAACGCCTGCCGTCCGTCGCTGCTCAAGACGCCCGCCTGCGCGTCACGTCGGGCGAGGATCAGGGCGTTGATGACCGACTCCGTGCCGCGCGATTCAGCCGTCTTGGGCAAGCCCCTGGTCTGATCGGGATACCAGGGCTCCATATCCTTCCATTCCCGGACACGCTTCAGGACATCGTCGAGCAGCTTCACTTCGTTCGTCGACGGCCCGCGCTCGTTGAGCGCGCTGTGAAGCGTGGGGCGGGCGAGCGCGTAGGGCAGAGCCGAGTGGCACGACACGCAGACCGTGCCGTGATCGCGTGCGGCATTGGGCCACGCCTGCCACGCGCTCTGCCGCGCGTCCAGATAGGCAGCGGCGCCTTTGGCGTTCCATGAAGCCGACTCAGGGCCGTCGGCACGGATGACGCCAGCGAGAAGCATGACGGCCAGACCGGAACCAACCGCGAACGTCACGCTCATCTTTCTCATACGACTTGCTCCTGATTGCGCGTCTACCGTCCGGCCGTGGCTTTGACTGGCGCGGTCTGTCTCGGCACGACGTAGAACCCGGTGGTCACGTCTCCGTCGAGCGTGATCGTCCGCAGATACTTGTAGGTTGCGGCATCGTACAGGTCGATCGTGTTGCCGGCGTTGTAGATGTAGAGGAGCCTGCCGTTCGAGCTCGTCTTGAGCGACATGCGCGGGCGGCCTTCGAACTCAGCCCGCGAAACGATGCGGCGCTGCTCGAGGTCGAAGGTCCAGAACTGGTACCGGCCGATGGCCGATTCCAGGCCGTACCCGCGCTTGCGATCCGGCGCCAGGACGAAGTTCACGCCGCCGGCGGGACCGATCGTGTAGAAGTCGAACTCCTTCTTGACGAGATTGATGCGCGCGACACCCATCATGCGGCGGTGCTGGACCGGGTCTTCGACGGTCATCGCCGTCGTCAGGAACCCCGGCTCGTCGTTGACCGTATCGAGCCCGCCGAACCCGCCAAAGCTCACGCTGACCTGACCGAGGCCTTCTTCGACGTTGGAGAGATTCCATTTGTCGACCTGCGTGAAGCCCTGGGTTTCGAAAATGACGATCTCGTCGCCCAGCACATAGAGGAGCTTGCCGTCGGGCGAGAAGAGGAGATTGGCCTGATCGCGCTCCTCGCCGTCCGGCCACGGTACCGTCCTCGTGATCCGGTGAGTCGCCAAGTCGTACTGCTGCAGTTCGGATGGGCCAATCTCCACGCGATCACGCAACTTGGTGCTGACGCGGGTGATCATCATGAGATAGCGGTGCTCAGGGTCCGGTTCGAGCGTGGCGATGCGGACGCGTCTGTTCCCCTCGGTCAACTTGAAGGAGTCCAGGGTCTTCTTGGAGGCGATGTCGAGAATCTCGACGAATTCGTTGGTGGCGTCGATGTTGTAGAACCGCTTCAGGTCTCGCGACAGCGTCAACCGTCGCGGAATGCCGCTCGTGGTTTGCAGCGTGCCCACGACCTTCTCGGTCGCTTCGTCGATGATCCAGATGAGATTCGGGTAACCGCCGATGTAGAGCGTCCCGTTTCCACCGTTCAGCGGCGTGGCCGAACGCTGGCCGAGCGCGGTCGTGCCGGTGACGACAGCGACGGCCATGAGCATGAAGAGCGTGCCAACGATTCGACGTGTCATCGGCCGACCTCTCGTGAATTCCAATCGAGATATATCGGCACCGTGACGAGGAGGTGCGCCCGCGCTCGTAGCGGCTTTGCCGCCACGTTCGCTCCGGCCGGCGGGTACGAGGCCACCACCCAGACGTCGCCGACATTGTTGCGATTGCCCGGACGATTCGGATTGGGCCCTTCGACGTTCGGCGTGAACAGACCGCCGGGGCCCAGCTCGCCAACGTACTTCACGTCGTCATCTTTGAACGTCGCGGTGTATTCCTCGAGACTCCACTGCGCATCGACGGGACCGAGGTCGAGATCGTCCGGCGTACCAGGTTTGCCGTCAGGGCCGCTGCTGAAGCCGCGGGCTTCGAACTGTTCGGTTCGCGCCGGCATCGTCACCCCGCCAAGGCGCGCCATACCAGCCTGCGGGACGACCTTGATGCCGTCCATCGTGCTGTAGACGACTAACGCAGCAGGTCTGGTCGATCCGCCCAATGAGATATCACGCACCCCCACGCGGGCGTCAGCGGCGACGTCGACTTCGACCGTCAGCATCTCTGGCGCGGCGCTGACGACCCTCGAGACCTTGACCCCTTGCCCGAGATCGATGTCGGTTGGCGCCGCACGCTCGGGCAGATTGACGCCGTAGATGCGCAGGCGTTGAGCCGGCGCCGAGGTGCGGAGTGCGATCACGTCGGTGCCGGTGACCAGCGGGTCGTTCGACACGCGACGCAGCGTGACATCGATTCCGGTTTCGTCGTGCGGGCCGGTGAACCACCGCCCCTTGATTTCCTGCAAGTTCCTTTCGATGAACGCTACCTCGCGCCACGTCCCCGGATCGTCCGGCGCGTCCGCCGATCGCCCTCGCCACTGAAATCCCGTGTACACAATGGCGCGGCTGCGGCGCGTGACCGTCTGCCCGGTTTTCGTGTAGGTGAAACGGCCGTCGGTCGTGAACGAATCGGGCAAATCGGGGCGGTCGGCAATCGTGACCGTGCCGTAGACCGGACCTTTGCCGATCTGATACCCGGAGAGTGCCCAACGTCCGGCCAGCCTCGGCGTGCGCATGGCCGCGGACCAGGATGTCCACTCAGAGGATGGGAGCGGCAGCGCCCCGATGAGGTGCGTGAGCGCCTTGTCTATGGGTTGTTGGTTGTCGGTGCTGTCACCCCGCCCTCGACCCGCGGCGTTGGCCTGGCTGCCCGGACCGCCGCGGCGGAATCCGCCCGACGCACCGTCGATGCCCGGATAGTAGTAGCGGTGCATCGCGATGAGGCCGTTCCATTCATCCTTCGTTCGCCGCTCGCTCAGGACGCGGCCAATGGAGTGGCAGCGGCTGCACAGCTCGTGCGTCTCCTTGTCGCCGCTATAAGTGAAGTCGATGAGACGCCGTTCCGCATCGAACATGATCGGGCGGGCCTCTTCGGGCGCCAGTCCGTGCGAATCCGACAGCGACTTGATGACGCGGCGGGCAACCTCCGGCGAAATCTGGACGTTGTTGAGCGACATCATTCGCCGAACCGTCAGCTCCCAGTTTTCGGGCGTCGCGCGCCGATAGGAGATGCGCGTCATCCGGCGCTTGTCATCCGGGACATGACAGCCGCCGCACGCTTTCACGACGTCAGGATCGGTGACCGGGATGCCCTCGTCGACAGCGGCGGTCGCAGTCCCGGGCGGCGCCGGCGCCGCGGGCGTCTGGGACTGGGCCGCGACGAGCGGCAGTGCGCCGATCAGCAGGGCGATGCCAACGAGCCCGCGACCGAGAGTTCGCAGTCGCACGCCAACCTCCGCTCTCAGCCAGGGAAGACGAGATCGAGCTTGCGCCAGTCTTTCTGGGCCGCTGCGCACTTCGCGGTGCAGCTCGGCGCGTGGTTCAACTGGTCGGGGACGTGCGCCGGCCAGAAGCAGCCCAGGTGGCAATCGAAGATGTCGCGCTCGACCGGTTGGCAGAGGCCGGCCGTTCCACCCGTCGAGTCAGCCTCCCACCCGGGAGAGAACGCGAGTGAGCAGCCCAGCGGGATGTGTGGTTGCACGGGCGGCTGCTGCAATCCCACGACGTCGCCCTGGACGGACTCGATGACACGGGTCGCCTTCCGGTTCACGGCTTTCAGATGCGTCACAGCGCCGCCTCCGCTTTCGCCTCGTCGCGATCGAATCGCGCGAGAAATGCCGGGTTCCTGACTGAGAGCTCGCCGTACACCTGCAGGCAGGTGTCGGTCCAGCCCCGAATCCACTCGCAGTAATGCAGGTTTGGCCGCCGGGTCGTCCCGTACCGCACATGCGCCTCGTGGTAGCACCCCCCGGCGCAGATGGGACGCGCCCAGCACGTGTGGCAGTCCGTCTTGTCGTTGATGTGGTGGTGCTCGAGAAAGTCCTGTTGCGCGGCGCGGTCGATGCCGTCCCGCACGGTGCCGAGCTGGTGTGCCTCGCTGCCCGCGAAGCGGTGACACACGGCGACGTCGCCGTCGGTCGACACGCCCAGAAGCCCGAGGCCCGCACCGCAGGGGTAAGCCTTGCTCACACCCTTGTGAATCTCTTCCAGGGTGTCCTTGATGTTCGAGAAGCCGTGATGGCGGTTGTCGGCGACGTGCTGCTGGAATTCGTACGCCAGCTCGCGGAACTGCTCGAGCATGCGATCGAAGCCGCCGTCGGAGATCGCGTAGGTCTGATTCGGCGAGGTCGTCACCGGCGCGAAGCCCACTTCCCAGAATCCAAACTCCTCGGTGAGGTGCCGGTAAATCCGCGTGACGTCGAGCGTTTCAGACGTCAATGTGACCCGCGCTCCGATCGGCCGGCTGCGGTGACGCCGCAGCAGCGCTTTGATCTTCGGCGCGACGATGTCGTAGCTGCCGGCGCCGTTGTGAAGCACGCGGAACTTGTTCTGCAGCTCGCGCGGCCCATCCATCGAGATCGTGACGCCGATCTCGTTGTCGGCCAGGAAGTCGATGATCTCCGGCTGCAGCAGGGTCGCGTTGGTTGTGAGACTGAAATCGACCGTCTTCCCGACCTCGGCGGCGCGCTGTCGGGCATAGGCGACGGTTGACTTGAGCACCGGAAAGTTCAACAGGGTTTCGCCACCGAAGAACGTCATGTGCGCGATTTGAGCGGACTCGCGGAGCAGGAATTCCACGCTCTCACGGGCCGTCGCCTCGGACATGAACTTCGATTGCTTGCCGTGCTCGGTGTCGACAATCTTGTCCTCTCCGTACTCGTAGCAGTAGGTGCAGGCCAGGTTGCACTGATTCGTGACGTTCAACACCATTGTCGACAGCGGGAACGGCATCATCGGCAGGAACTTCGGCCCTTCCGGATCCGGCTGGTGCTGATAGCCGATGGCGCGCACGTCGCGCAGCTCGGAGATGGCCACTTTCAGCGCCGGTGGCGGGAAGGTGTCGGCCAGTGCCTCGACGACGGCGTCCTCGGGCCGAGCGACCTCTCGAAGAAGACGGACGACGGCTTCAGCCGCGGCGTCGAGCTCGAAGACGGCCGCGCTGGGCACGAGGTACAGGAATTGTCGCCCGGCCGCTTGGAACTGGTGAAATTCCCGCAACGCTAGCGCGATCACCTGAGGCCTCCATTCTGAGGCGTGGACGAGGTGCCAGCATATAGCAGACGGTCAGACTTCGCTACGGTGGCTATCACCCGCCGCCCGTCAATCAGAACCGTCCCAGGATCGTCCGACTCTGCGAATACCAAGGGCCGCTCAACCCGCGGCGGTCCAGCGCATGGCCTCGCTGGCGATATCCGGCGGCAGCTCGTGCCGGCCGTCGAATTCACGGAACGTCACCTCGTAGCCCATGGAGCGCAAGCGCGGAACGATGACCCGGCTGCACACGTCGATCGGCAGGATTTGGTCGGCCTTGCCGTGCGAGACGAACACGCGCGGGCGGCCTTGTGCGGGCGCCTGGATCACGAATCCCGGGGAACAGGCGGTGATCCGCGTGAAGAGCTGGCCGTTCGCCAGTCCGAGGGAGAGCCCGTACGACGCCCCGTCGGAGAATCCGCCAATCGCGATCCGCGCCGGATCGACGTCGAGTCGGTCGAAGACGAACTCGAGCACACGATTCAGGAACGCGACGTCCTCGCCGAACGCACCACGGATCGCGTCCCACGTTGTCCCGCGGGAATCCGGAGCGATCACCGCCACTCCGGATTCCTCGGCCGGTCCGCTGATGCGTCGCAAAGTGCTCGCGCCGCTCTGCGACGCGCCGTGCAGGAAGACCAGCAGCGGCACCTTGCCCGCCGGCACAACCGACGGCATCTGGACGATGCCATCGCGTGCGCCACCGATGCCGAGCGGCCCGGATTTGAGTGACGTCGCGATGCCGGGCCGAGGACGTGCCGTCAATCTGCCGTCCATCTCTTCCACACTGCGCGTCGACACCACGCAGGCGCTGCCCGCGGCGAGCGCGCCGATGCTTCCTGCAGTCAGCCGGACAAACCGGCGTCGCGTCAGAGGTCCGCTCGATGCACTTTCCATATGCATATTGCGATCGCGTCGGCGGTCGGTGTGGCCCGATTGTCCCACAAGTCGTGCCTGCCGCTCAGCGGGATGGCGTACACTCGCCGTTAGCGGCCGATGGCGGCGGAGAGTATCCAACACACTGGCACAGCACTCGGGCGCGACTGGAAAGCGGAGTACGACGAGCTCGCGCGGCGTGATCGTCAGTCACCGCTGGCGCCCCCGGACCTGGAGCGACTGGGGATTGCCGCGTATCTCGCCGGCCATGAATCCGACAGCATCGCCATCCACTCTCGCGGTCACGCCCTGGCTCTCGAACGGGGTGAGCTCAGGCAGGCGGCGCGTTCGGCGTTCTGGATCATCTTCAGTCTGATCGGCGCACGCGATCTCACGCGCGCGACCGGGTGGGCGGCTCGCGCCCGCCGTCTTCTCGACGAGGATCGGCACGACTGCGTCGAGCGCGGCTACCTCCTGCTGCCGTACGCCCTTGAACGGGTGGCCGCCGGCGATCTCACAGCGGCGGAAGCAATGTTTGGCGAAGCGGAACGGACGGGCGAGCGCTTTGCCAATGTCGACCTCACCAGCCTCGCCCGCCAGGGCCGCGGCCGCGTGCTCGTCGCACTCGGGCGTGTTGCCGAGGGAGTCGCCCTGTTCGACGAAGTGATGGTGTCGGTAACGGCAAACGAAGTGACGCCGATCATCTCGGGCGTCATTTACTGCAGCATCATCGCCGCGTGCATCGAGCTATTGGACATCCGGCGCGCGCATGCCTGGACCGAGGCGCTGGACAACTGGTGCGCGACACAACGCGGGCTCGTGCCGTACCGAGCGGAGTGCCTGACGCATCGCGCCGAGATTTTGCGCCTGCGGGGTCAATGGGCGGAGGCTCTCGGGGAAGCGCGACGTGCGTGCGACACGCTGTCGGCGGCGAAAGGTGCCGGATCGGGTGCGGCGGCTTACGCGCTCGCCGAGTTGCATCGCCTTCGCGGTGACCTTCCGGCCGCTGAGGAGGCCTACCAGTTCGCCAGCGGGCATGGGCGGGCGCCCGACCCGGGTCTCGCGCTGCTGCGTCTCGCGCAAGGACAGATCGACTCGGCTCGCGCCGCCATCGAGCGTGTCATCGTGGAGCCTGCGCACGGACGTCAACGTGCCGACGTTCTGGCCGCCGCAGTGGAGATCCAGTTGGCAGCGGGCGACCTGGTTGCGGCCAGGCTGTCCGCAGACGGTCTCCAGGCCATCGCCGCACACCTGCGGTCGGATTGGCTGCGTGGGATGGCGCAATCGGCGAAGGGCGCGGTCCTCCTCGGCGAGGGCCGGCCGGCCGATGCGCTCGCGCCGCTGCGCGAGGCGTTGGCGGCGTGGCGTGAGCTCGCGGCTCCGTACGAATCCGCCCGGGTCCACGTCGCGCTGGGCCGCGCTTGCCAGGTTCTGGGTGACTCGGACGGCGCGCGTCTGGAGTGGGAGGCCGCAGGCCAGGCGTTTCGTGAATGCGGTGCAGCGCCGGCCCTGGCGGCGTTGGAGGCACTGATACGAGATACGACGCCGCCGACGGCTCAGGCGCCTGGCGGGCTCACCTCGAGAGAGATTGATGTTCTGCGTCTGATAGCGCAAGGAAAGACCAACCGGGCGATCGCCGGCGATCTCCAGATCAGCGAGAAGACCGTCGCTCGCCACATCAGCAATATTTTTCTCAAGCTCGACCTGTCGACCCGGGCGGCAGCAACCGCTTACGCTTTCACCCACGGCCTGGCCCGGTAGCCGGCGCGTTCTACAAAAAGCTACCCATATCGCCCGGGACCGGCGTCTGCATACTCCAGTCGATGCGCGCTTTCCGTCGGCTCGCTACGATTCGCTCATCGAGCGCGGCAAACCGCGGGAACGAAGCGAGGTTCATATGGGTAATCACGCCGCAACGGAACGCACTCATGTCGTCGTCATCGGGGGCGGACAGGCCGGCCTGTCGGTCGGCTATTGCCTCACGCGTCTCGGACTCTCGTTCGTCATCCTCGAATCGCAGCCGCGCATCGGCGATTCCTGGCGCAGGCGCTGGGATTCTCTGCGGCTGTTCTCACCGGCGAAGTACGACGGCCTGGTAGGCCTGCCATTTCCTGCAGCGCCGTTCAGTTTCCCAACCAAAGACGAGATGGCCGACTATCTCGAGATGTACGCGAAGCATTTCGATCTGCCCGTTCGAACAGGCGTCACCGTGCGCCGCGTGTGGCGCGATGGTGCGCGCTACGTCGTCGAGACTGACGAGCGACGCTTCGAAGCCGATCATGTCGTCGTCGCGATGGCTACCTATCAGAAACCGCGCATTCCAGATTTTGCGCCGGCGATCAACCCGGGCGTCCGCCAGCTCCATTCGAGCGAATACAAGAACGTGAGCCAACTCCGCCCCGGCGGCGTGCTCATCGTCGGAGCCGGCAATTCAGGCGCCGACATCGCCATCGATGTGGCGGGCTCGCATCGCGTGTGGCTTGCAGGCCGGCACCCGGGCAACGTGCCGTTCCGGATCGACAGCGCCATCGCGAGGGTCGTGCTGCCGTTCCTGTTCCGCGTGATCTTCCATCGCATTTTGACCCTGGATACTCCGATGGGGCGTCGGGTCCGACCGTCGGTCATCTCGAAAGGCGGACCACTCATCCGCGTGAAGCCGAGAGATCTGACCGCGGCCGGCGTCACGCGTGTGCCCCGTGTGAGCGGAGTTCGGGACGGCAAGCCGGTGCTGTCTGATGGCCACGTCGTCGAGGTGCAGAACGTGATCTGGTGCACCGGGTTTCATCCCGGATTGTCGTGGATCGACCTGCCGAATTCACTGTCTGGCACGGATGGAGAGCCCCTGCACGAGCGAGGAGTGGTGCCCGGCGAGCCCGGCTTCTATTTCGTCGGGCAGCACTTCCTGTATGCATTTTCCTCGACGATGATTCACGGCGTCGCACGGGATGCCGAGCGGATCGCCGCCGTGATTCAGCAGCGAGTGCAGGGCATCAATAAGGCGCGGCCCGCCGCCATCGCGGCCGCCTGAACGGCAGGAGTGGTCAGTTCGACCCGGTGGCGTCGAATCGGATGTCGGAGCCGCGTACGACGAAGTCGGAGTCGTCGGGGCCCTCTTGGAGTTCGCCGCCGTTGCCGACGACAACGGCGGCTTTGCCACTCAGCGCGATTGCCTGTGCGAGATCGGAAAATCGCAGACCTTAGTGGGTTAACTCGGCAGCGTGGCTCCGGTGAACTCCCACGTCTGAGTCGTCCAGCGCCACCAGTTGTTATCGTCCCCGATGACGTAGATCGAATTCAGATGCCACACGATCTTCGAACCATAGCCGCCCATGACCTGAACGCCGTTACGCAGAATCTCGAGATTCGAGCCAAGCGTCCAGACGCCACCCGACGCATCGACCACTCCGCCGCTCGATCCGCCATCGCCGGATGGGGGAGGTTGCGGCGGCGGTTGCGGAGGAGGGGGTGGCGTTTGCGGTGGCTGCGCGGTGGGCTGGCCGCCGAATTCGTACGCGCCGACGTCGAAGCCTGCCCCCGTCGGACGAGGAGCGCCGACTCGGTCAGTCGGGACTTCGGACAGATAGACGCCGCGGTCGATCGCCGGGCTGTCCGACCGCAGGCTGAAGTCACGCGCCCCTGCGTTCACGAATCTGGGATCGCTCGTCAAATTGTTCGACGCGTCGGTCTCACTCCCGAAGTCGACAAAGTCTCCCCAAGCGTTACCGAAGAGGATGTTGTTCCTGACTTGAGTACGATGACCGCCGCCTAGATAGACGCCGGAGCCAGCCGACCCATAAACCGTGTTGTTGTAGATCTTGGCGCCGAAGCCTCCATAAACGTTGATGCCGGCGTTGCCGTATCCGCCGGGGCCGATCCCATAGATCACGTTGTTGTAGACGGCGTTGTCGCTGCCGTAGGCGATAATCACTCCCCATGCCCGTGGCCCGCCGCTGTTGGAAATATCGTGGATCACGTTGTTCCGTATAGTGTTGCGGTCGAGGGACAATCCAGTACCGCTGTAGAGATGGATACCTGCTCCCGGCACATCGTAAATCTCGCAGTTTTCGATCAGGTTATCCGGCGCCGAGAGGTAAAAGCCGTGTGAGAAATCGCTTCCCACGACTCGGTGTAAGCGAACGTTGATGAACTCATTCCCACCGACGTCTCCTAGACTGACGCCGTTAGTGGCATGGTTCGGATTCCCACGCAGTTCGGCGTTCCTGACGCGGATGTGATGCGCATCGTCCGTCACTCGGACAACGCCCTCCCACGCGGATCCGCCGTCCATGTTGATGCCATCGAATTCGATGTATTGCTGCGAAAGCATGAAGCTCACCACGTAATAATCGGTGGAAGGGGCAAGCCAAACGGTGTCTCCGGGATAGGCAGCGATCTTCACTGTATTGGACCATGAAGTTCCGGACGGTACCGCGAACATGGCCTCGTTATACACGCCCGCTTTTACGTACAGCGTGTCGCCAGCCACCAAACAGGGAAGTGCGCTATTTATCGAGAGCTTCGGACTCGATTCTGACCGCGCCGAGGGGCAGGAGTTGCGGTCGCTCCCGCTCTTCGACACGTAGTAGGTCGCAGCATCAGCGGTCCCACTTGAAATGATCGCGCACATCGCACACATGATCCCGAACGCCCGTAAAAGTCCCGTCATCAAGTAGTCTCCCAGCGTCATCGAATGTTGTGAAGTCAAGGTTGTGACCGACCCCGATCGCTACGCAGACGGCCACTTCTCGCGAGATACACGTAGACCGCGTCCGGGTTCCACCGGCAATTAGCTGGCGTTGGGGCAGGTACCGGAGCGTCTGGCCAAAGAACGGCCTGCCATCACCGAGTCCAGCCGCGTTTTCGCGAACTGTCCGCTATCCGCCGGACGGATGACCGCAGCATGAACAAATGCCGCGACGCCGCTCCACGTGGAAATGCTGACTGGTACGGAGGCCGACCGTGACGCCGCGCACCGGCGCAGGGGCACCCTCGACGCAGGCAAGTTGCACGCCACTACCGGGAACGACACTATTTGCTGGGGATTTACGTTGGCGTCAGGGACGGCGAGGCGAGCCTTCCACCCGAAAGCGGCCGAATTCTGACCGAGATTTACACGAGCGAGCCACTAAGAGGGGAAAACCCTATAACGACGGTCGATCTCACAGACGTAAAGATTACTCTGCCGCGTATTCGGACTGGACACGCTTGCGCGTGGCGACACGTTCGGTTCGGCAACCGCGCGCAACTCGGACGCCCAACAGAGACTGGCCTAGTCGACCGACCCGGTTTCCAGGTCACTCTCTTCGAGATCGTTCAGAACGTCATAGACGCGATCGGCTGACGCGCGCAGTTCTCGGATGATTTCGCGGTTGTCCGGGTTCATTTGGCGCTCGAGCGCCCGGCGTGCGTCATCGATGTACCGCAGACACTGCGCAATCTCCTGACGCTGGCCGTGGGTGATGCGAAAGACGCGGTTGGGCGACACGGGCTCGTCGTCGGACGCGTGCTTGCGTCCGGGCTCACGGTCCCGATGCCGTTCCCGTCCTGAATAGGCCATGGTTCTAGCCTAGCCCGCTTCAGCAGCCGCGCGAGTAAAACCAGATGGCGGGCGCCCCCGAGGCGGCGTGAGCTCGAATCCAGCCCCGCGCCCGGACCGTGGGCGGCTCCGGATCCTCGCAGAGCGAATACTGAGAATCTCGACTTCTACCCAGAGTGTGTCGCCGTTGCGGCGCGTGCGACGCGTCTGAACGCTCCACGATACCGGTCCCCACGCTCGTGCAGCCAGTTGCCGCCGCTGCGTCTCATCTTCAACGGCGTGAAACCGCCAGACAGGAAGCTCTTCGATCCACACGCGCGCCGCGTGTCTCGGAGTCAGGTCGGTGAGCACGACCTGGAACCAGCCCGGTTGCCGATTGACCACCAACACCTGGTGAGGGATGTCGTGGGTCGTCTGGAGCGTCGTGTCCGGGTTCCTCGCGGTGACCTCTCCGATGGCCTTCGAGGAGCGGTCCGGCCGTTCGAACATCGGATAGGGCGTCGAGGTTTGTGCTTGCGGCACAAGGAACCCGATGAGGCGCCGTGCTGGATCGTCGGGGACTCGCTCCCGGATTTGACGTTCAGGTGTTTCGCTGATCAGGCCGTCCCAGTCGTCGGTGAGATACGTCAGCCCCTCGGCGATCAACGACTCGAGAGAATGGAAGGCGCCTGCCTCGCGAGGAGCGAGCCATCCGGCGACGCCATCGGCGGTTCGGACGAGATGCCAGCCGCGTTCGCGCGCGTAGACCACGGCGCCGGGAAGCTCGTAGCCGTACTCCTTCGATTCGAGCTGGGCCGGCGACGAGATCGTTGTGGCAAGTGGGTGCTCAGGTCTTGGACGCCGGGCGAAGTTCGAAACGGAGGCTACGCTCCGGCGGCGTCGCGCCGCCGCTCGACGGGTCGGCAAACAGCCTCGGTACCTCGACGATACCGATGGCGCGGAAGGCCGCGGTTTGCGGCTCTCCGGCCTGCCCGACCAACGCGCCGGCGAAGGCGATCGCGAGCGCAAGCGGCGCCTTCATGGGTTGCCGTTAACGACGAACGATACACGACGCCGGCCGGCTAGTTGCCTCGCTGAATCGTGACGACAAGGGCGGCGCGCCGATTCATGCGTCGCGTCTCTGCGTGGGTGTTGTCGTACTTCGGCTCCTCTTCACCAAAGCTCACGATCGACAGACGGTTCGCCGGGACGCCATGTCCGACGAGATAGTCCTGGACAGCCTTTGCCCGCCGCTCTCCCAGGACCAGGTTGTACTCGGCTGTACCGATGTTGCAGGTGTGCCCGGCGATCTGAATCCGCAAGGCTGGATTGCCTTCGAGCGTCTTCACGGCTTCATCGAGCTCTTTGTGCGCCTCAGCACGCAGCGTGTATCGATCGAAATCGAAGTAGAGGTCTTCGAACGCCAGACTGCGGACTGGCTCGTCCGCCGACGCGGTTGCGTCCTCCTCCTCTCGGATGGGAATGATCTCAGGCGCACTGCCTTCGCCGCCGGACCGGACGAGTGCTTGCTGTGCGTCCGCCGCCCCTCGGGCTCCAGCACCCGTGCCGCCGACGCGCAGCACGAGGACGTCTCCATTCGCGACCTCTTCATGCGCGTCGGTTACGCGCAACAGCGACTTATCGGCGAACACCGAGACGACGACGGCTTCGGCGAAGGAGGCGGCGTTGGCGGAAACCTGCCGGTAGACGGCGTACCGTGCGCCAGGTGTGACGCCGCGATCCTGTCCGATGCTGGCGAGCATGAAATCCCCGCCGCCAGCCATCTGTCGCCCATCAGGACCGTAGAGAACCCGTCCCGTTTTGGCAAAATCCAGGGTGCCTGTGGCATCGGTCCGATCGATGAACGGCGGCAGCCCCGCGTCGGCATATGGTTCGAGCCGGTCTCCGGGTGCGATGGCGTCGCACGCGAAGTCGATGGTCCCGGTTGCAATGGTTCCCTCAGCCTTCGTGATGTGCAGCCAGCCGATGGTGTAGGAAGCCTTTGGCGCTCCGTGGAAGCGCATCGTTCGACGGATGAAGAATCGCTGCCCCAATCTGACGGCATCGGCGGTCACACCGAAAATCGGCACGTTGTCCCCGACGGTTCGAAGGGCCGGCTGAAGCGAGTCGGGCCCGACGATATACGGGGCGCGTTGTGGTGGCACGGTGCCCACCGGCGCACACAGGGCAGCAGTTTGAATCGCGGGCGACAGATCCTGGGCGGCGCCCGGAGCGGCAGACAAGAGAATGGGTAGTGCAGGCGCCAGCCAGCGTGCGTTCATACCAATCTTGGCAGGCAACACACGTGCCCCGCACCATTGTCGTGGTCTTGCGTCGGTTTTCGGCAGATTGCACAATCGCGCAACCCGGCCGACGGGCGGCTATCGCAGATATTCCGTCAGTCAATCACACAATTGGTGTGTCGCCGCTGGCCCGCGCCGGTGGTTCGGCGGTATCTCCAGGCGCTTTGGCCGACCCGTCGGGCTTGCCCAGCCACTGCATCTCACGCGAAGCGCTCACCGCAAACGCCTTGGCGTACGCTTCGTGATTCGACTCGAGGTCCGCCAGCCGGTAGACGTAGTTGACCGTGAAACCGAGCGAACGCTTCAAGCCGGCAGGTGAGATATCGCCCATCCAGTTGAGGCGCTCCAGGCGGGCACCGTTGGCCAGGTGGAAGCGTGCGACCGGGTCGGCCGGGTGCGGTCCGCGCTTCGCCTGAAGCAGGTATTGCGCGCACAGCCGCGTCAGCTTCTTCTGAATTGCCGCTTGAACCGGTGGCTGATGGAGCTGGCGAAGGCCGATCGCGTCGATGATGGTGTGCATCGTCGTGCGGCGACCGTCGACGGTGAGCGGCTCGCCCTGGTTAGCCAGCCAGGCGGCAAACCCCGGGACCGGAGATAACGTGGCAAAGGTGCGGAGTTGAGGGAATTCGCGCCCGAGCTCCTCCACGACCTGCTTGATGAGGAAGTTGCCGAACGACACACCGCGAAGTCCCACCTGGCAGTTCGTAATCGAATAGAAGACGGCAGAGTCTGCGCTCGTCGGGTCGACGACCGCCGCCTCCGGATCCAGTAATGGTTGCACCTTCGCCGGCATCCGGCGGACCAGGGCGACCTCGATGAAGATCAGCGGCTCCTCGGGGAGCGCCGGATGAAAGAAGGCGTAGCAGCGGCGATCGTCCTCCAGGCGGCGCCGCAGATCGCGCCACCCTTGGATCTGATGGACTGCCTCGTACTGAATGAGCCGCTCGAGCACCAGGGCGGACGTCCGCCACTCGATCCGCTGGAGGGAGAGGAACCCGCGATTGAACCAGGAGCGAAACAGCTGGAGGAGATCCGCGTCGACGCCGATGCGCTCGGGATGCTCGTCGAGGGTTTCCAACAGGCGGCGCCGCATGTCGACGAGCCCGGTGGTCCCGCCCTGAGCCAGATTGATGCGGCGGAAGAGCTCGAGCCGGGGCGGCTCGACGGCGTTTTGCAGCCGGACAAGATTGGCCTCGGACGGCTCCGCCTGATAGGTGTTGGCGGCCCGACCGACCACGTCAGGATTCAGCGAGAACTCCGTGGCGAGGAAATCGAAGAACGCCTCCCGGGCCGGAGCGTCGAGACTCTTGTAGGTCTGAACGACATCATTCGCCAATCTGGCGCCTGACACCTCACCGCGTTCGGACAGCAAGGCGCGGCAGTGGGCGACCACATCGCGCGCCTCGCGCATCGATTTCGACGCCACTCCGTCCGCCGCAGGAATCAAGGAACGAAGCATCCTCCCAAGCGATTCGCGGCGGCTCGTGCCCGCCGACAGGGGCGGCGAGGCGGGCAGGTCGGTCTTGTCTCGCTTCCGGCTGGTGTTGCTCATGCTGCGCTCATAAGCAGTGTAGCTCCACGTTACAATCCGCCCTCATGGATCCGCTGTTTCGGTGGATCGAATCGACGGGGCTCAGCGTGTGGACTCGGGAGTCGACGTCCATCCTGGCATTTCCAGCGATTCTGTCAGCCCATGCCATCGGCATGGCGCTGGCGGTGGGCGTCAATGTGGCGATCGCCCTCCATCTCCTGGGGATGGCCGCCGGCATTCCGACGCGTGAGCTGCGGCGGTTCTCACCGATCATGATGTTCGGATTCTGGTTGAACGCCGCTTCAGGCGCGCTGCTGCTCATCGCCTACCCGACCAAAGCCCTGACGAATCCGCTCTTTTACGTGAAGTTGGGGCTGATCGGGATGGCAATGAGTCTATCGGCCGTAATCGATCGCCGCTTCGTGCGACCGCCACAGGCGCGACCGCCGGACGAACGCGCCTCTCGGACAGCCAGATGGCTGGCCGCCGCGTCGCTGGCGGCATGGGTGGCCGCCATCACCGCTGGACGCCTTTTGGCCTACACCTACCGCCGTCTGCTGGTCGATTTCTGAGAGCGATGGTCGAACTCCAAATCCGGCTGGTCAACGCGTTTGCCGCCCAGACGGCGATCGCACGTCTGATGCACACAGTGTGGGTCTGGCCAATCGCCGAGAGCCTCCACTTCATCGGACTCTCGTTGCTCATTGGTACGGTGGGTCTGTTCGATCTGCGGCTCCTGGGGGTCGGCCGGCACATCCCGCTGGCGGCGATGCATCGGCTGATCCGATGGGGGTTGGTCGGCTTCGGACTCAACGCCATCACCGGATCACTGTTCCTCATCGCGGAGCCGGATCAGTACATCTTCAACATCTCTTTCCAGGCGAAGATGCTCTTCGTTGTTCTGGCCGGCTGCAACGCGCTGTCGTTTTACGCCATCTCGTATCGCCGCGCCATTGCCGGAACCGCCATGGAAGCGCCGCGGGCAGCAAAAATCATCGCGGCCATATCGTTGACGCTCTGGATCAGCGTGATCATCGCCGGGCGGCTGCTGACGTTCTACCGTCCGTTTCCCTGCGAAGGCCCGGCGCCACGTTTTCTCGCCTCGTGCCTTCCGTGAGGCAGCGTGGCCGGATCGCTAGGCGGACCGATCTGTCGCGTGCTCCACGCGCAGTCCCGACCGTTCCCAGGCCGCCCAATGGCCGCCGAGATAGGCAATCCTCGACCGCCCCCTCGAGCGAAGCGCCGCGCCGGCGAGATGCGCTCGAGGGCCGTGTCCGCAGTAGAGAATCACCTCATCCCCGGGGCCACCAGGGATTTCGATCGCTCGTGCCAGTACCTGGTTGTAGGGAATGTTGACCGCACCAGGAACGTGGCCGGCCGCAAATTCGCTTTCGGAGCGCACGTCCACCACTCGCGGCGACTCGCCGCGATCGATGCGCTTGAGGAGATCGGCGCCGCTGATCGATTCGCTGGACCTTCCGAAGGTCAGCGCCACTAGCCCTGGCGCCCAGGCGAAAGTCCACGCCAGAAATTGCATGACGTAATTGCGTCCCCCTGCCGGTGGTCGGCCCCACAGCGTGGTCATCACCAGGGAGAACGCGAGGCCTCCGACCGCGGCGGCCGTGGTGCCCCGCTTGGCGACCTCGGTCCACGTCCGCCGGTTCGGCGCGCGCAGCCACCGCCCGTCGAGCGCGGCGAGCGTCAGCCACATGATGACCCACGCCGAAGGAATGGCCGAACCGTACGTCCGCCGATCCATGACCGCCACGAGGACGTAGTAACTGATGGCGCCGACGATGCCGGCGAGCGCCCCGAGGGGGAGTCCCTTGGCGACGTGGCCGCTGGCGAAGCCCAGTACCGCGCCCACAGATGTGAGCAGCAGCGCGCCGTGTACGAGGCCGGCGGACATCGTGTGCCGGACGCCGAAGGTGTACCAGACGAAGTCGCCGAGAGTGGCTGCTGCGGCGACGACGAAGACGCCGAAGATCACTTTCATCGCGAGGCAGAGAATTGTACGCGGAACGTCAGAATTGCCGACCGCCGATCAGAGCTTGGTGGCAAACACGGCGTATTGGCCGCCGACCGGCGTCGAGGACAACCGCTCCTCCAGACCGCTCAAGTACCGATACAGGCGTTGCGGGAAGTACAGGAAGTACCGCGTCTCCACGACCCTCGCCCCGGCGGTGGACATCAGACTCGCCGCCCGCCGGGCCATCAGCAGCTGCGCGTCGGCATCGACCGGCGTTCGGGCAACGATGAGTTGGGTCGCGGGGTTGAAGGGATTGTGCTCGATGATGGAGAACATGCCACCGGGCCTCAGCAGGCGGAGCACCTCGGCGGTGAACGCCGACCGGTCGGTGTCCGGAATATGGTGATAGACACACACCGCTGTGACCAGATCGAATACACAGTCTGGATAAGGAAGCTCACGCGGTGAGAGCTGTCGCCGGACCTGCAGGTCGGCACAATGCTTGAGCATCCCCTCCGACACATCACAGCCAGCAACGGACCTGAAATGCGTCCGTCCAAGGCGCAGCAGCTCACCCTGACCGCAGCCGACGTCCAACCAATCGAGACCTCGAGCGTCGATGCCGCGGCGGTAGTAAAAGCGGCGTATCACATGGAGCTTCCGCTCGAAGAAAAACGAGCGGGAAGCCGCAAACGTGTCGCGAATCGGATCGCGAAGCAGCGCCTCGTAGTCCGACGCGTAGCCGTCGAATTCAGCTGGCCCGGGTGACGGCTCCATAGTCCGGCGCTTCGTAGGCGGGGCTGCGATCGGCTGAACGACTGGGCAAAACGACTGCCTTCTCGACGGTCGCCCGTTCGGTCGGCAGATTGGCACTGTCCGCAACCACGTAGAGTGGCCGTCCCTTGGCTTCCTCGTAGATGCGGGCGACGTACTCGCCGACCAGGCCGACGGCAACCATGGTCGTTCCCGAAAAGACGATGTTCAGGCAGACGAGCGAGGTCCACCCGGGGACCGTCATGTTCATCATCCACGCCGTGAAGATGTAGCCGCCGTATCCGACGCCGCACAGCGTGACCAGCAGTCCGACAAGCATGCTCAGACGCAAGGGCAAGGCGGAAAACGACGATATCGCCGTCCACGCAAATCGGAGCATTTTCCACAGTGGGTACTTCGTTTCGCCAGCGACGCGAGCCT
>Ga0111539_10004051_pt1 | contig 19242 bp, 16 predicted proteins | sample RhiMethybrSRZTD1_FD_79667 | JGI IMG/M metagenome (GOLD analysis project Ga0111539, IMG submission 79667) | Populus rhizosphere microbial communities from Tennessee, USA - Rhizosphere MetaG P. TD hybrid SRZTD1 (version 2) (version 2) | ecosystem: Host-associated > Plants > Roots > Rhizosphere >... | reverse complement strand
GAGCTTCCGCCAATTCAGCTTCGCGTGCAGGCGCCGGCCGAAGGACACGGCGCTCGCCGCGATCTGCCGTGCGAGGTCATAGCCGACGTCATGCGAGTCGATCACGACGGCCGGCTCCGGTGTGCCGGGCTGTCCGTGACGGAGCCGATAGTGCGCGAGGTATGGGAGGTTCACGAACACGACGTCGAAGCGGCGGCCGCCGAGAGCGCGGTCGAGCGCCGCCTGGAACGCGGGCACGGCGAACAAGTGGCGTTGATAGCTGCGGCTCGATAGCCACGAGCGCAATTGCAGCGCGCGGCGCCGCCATCCCGTCGCCCCATTCGGATTGCGGACGAACGTGACCTCGCGGCAATAGGCACGCATCGCCGGGCCGCTCAACGCCGGCGTCTCGTCGTCGTCGTGAAGCACGAGGGCGGTGAGGTCGTGGTCCTTCGCCAAATAGGTCAGCAGGCCGTGAGTGCGCGCCTGCGCCCCGAACCGCGGCGGGCTCGGCGCCATAGGCGACACCAACAACACACTGAGACGCGAAGAATCCATCGACCGGGGGGCCTCGACACTAACGGCGCGGCGGCATTCTACAATGCACGTGTTGCAAGTCTCTGCCGCAGCGCACAATCTCGACCGCGCCGGCGCGCGCGTCGAGGAGCGCGCATCCGGTCCTTGACAAGCCGCTCATGCGGCCATTGCCACGTCGTGCTTTTGGCACCACGAGAGCAGCGCGTAGATCGACCAAGCGCGGGACCAGTACAAACCGCGTTTGCCGGCGATGAACGACTTCCACAATGTGCGCACCGTTTCCGGCTGTAGGCCGGCACTGCCGACCAGCGCTGAATCGGAGAGCATGCGCTCCATCTCGGGTTGCAGGCGCCGCCGCGCCCATTGGTCGATCGGCAGCACGAAGCCGGACTTCGGCCGGTCGAAGATGGCGGGGTCGAGCCGCGCGAGAGCTAAGTCGCGCAGCAGCCGCTTCTTGCGCGGCGGCGAGAACCGTCGAGCCGGATCGATGCCGGCCACCTTCTCGCAGAGGCCCCAATCGAGCAACGGCACGCGCGCTTCCAGCGAGACGGCCATGCTCGCGGCGTCGGTGTCGCGGAGCAAACGCTCGCCGATGAAGCTCGAGAGCTCGAGCAGCGAGATCGCGTGGAGAATCTCGCTGCCCTCGGTACGCGTGCGCCAGTCGCGCGCAACTTGAGCGGGCAAGCCGAAATACTGAGCTTCCTGCGCCGCGTGCACGCGCTTCGCGGCGAGGCGCGATTGAGTCTCGCGGGTGAACAGAGCGTAAGAAGTCTGGTAAAGGCCGAGCAGATCGTGAGCCGCGCACGCGACATCGGCGATCTTGCCCCAGCGTGTTTGCGGCGGCGTCGCTCCGAAGCTCCAGGACAACCCGCCGGCAAGCCGAGACGCGCCGTCGATGGCGCCATCGAGCACGCGCGGCATCCACGATCCCGCGCGCAGCATCTTCGGCAGCTCGACGAAGCTCGGGTAACCGCCGAACAGCTCATCGCCCCCCGTCCCCGCGAGGGCCACCGTCATGCCGGCTTCGCGTGCCGCTCGGCTGACGAAGTAGGTGTTGAGTGCATCGAATGTCGGCTGGTCGATCGCCGTCAGCGCGTCCGGAAGCTGCCGCACGAAGTCTTCTTCGCGCAGCTTCACGCTCGCGTGCTTGCTGCCGATCGCGGTGGCGACGCGCTCGGCGTACTGCGACTCGTCGAGGCCGGCTTCGTCGAAGCCGATCGTGAAGGTGTGCACGGCGTCGGGCGCGGCTTCGCTCGCAAGTGCCGCCACGGCGCTCGAGTCGACTCCTCCCGAGAGGAAGATCCCGAGCGGCGCGTCCGAGACGAGCTGCATCCGCACGGTGTTCTTGAGCTCCTCGCGCAGCTCGTCCTCGGTCGTGCGTCTGCCCGCGGAAGACGGTGGCTGCCAGTAGCAGCGAAGCGTGTAGCTGTTGGCGTCCTGCGCTCGCGCGCCGGGCGCGATGGTCAGCGTGCTTGCCGCCGGCAGCAGCTGGATCCCCTCGACGATCGTGTTCGGCCCGATCACGAATCCTTGCGAGAGGTACGAGGCGACGCCCTCCGGATCCAAGCGGCGCGCGACTACGCCGCTGGCGAGCAACGCTCGTATTTCGGACGAGAACAGCAGCACCTCTTTCCCGAGGGGACTGTTCCGCACCGTGGTCCAATAGAGCGGCTTGATCCCCATGTGATCGCGCACGAGATGCACCGAGCGCGAGCGCGGATCCCAGATCGCCATCGCGAAGATGCCGCGCAAGCGCGGTACGACGGCGAGCCCCCAGTGCGCGTACGCTTTCAGGATGACTTCCGTGTCGGACGTCGAATGGAAGCGCTCGCCGAGCGCCTCGAGCTCGCGCCGCACTTCCATGAAGTTGTAGATCTCGCCGTTGTAGCTGATCACGCACCCGGACGCGGCGTCGACCATGGGCTGGGCACCCGCCTCGCTCAAATCGAGGATCGCGAGCCGACGGTGGCCGAAGACGACTTCGCTAGCTTCTGCGGCCCAAAGCCCTTCGCCGTCGGGGCCGCGGTGGCGCAGCGCGATGCTGATGTTGTTGACGCACTCGGTGATCTTGTCGCGACCCGCCATTCCATTGGCAGCGAGATGCGAGAGGCTGCCGACGGCGCCGGCGATTCCACACATGACTTTCTTCTCCGACCTTCAGCGCGATAGCCGTTGTGACGACGCCCGATTGGGTTTGACTGCGCCCGGAGTCGCTTTCGGCGAGGGCGGCGGCTCGTGACGGCCGCGCGTCGCCCCGCGGTTGCCGTAGGTCGGTCGCGGCACCGGTGCAAATCGCCCTTTCGCGGGCGCCATCACCGGCTCTGTCGCAGGCAGAGCTTCGCTCCAGGCGGCAACCTTGGCCGCGACCCCGAGAGCCATGCCGAATATCAGGTTACAGTAGAGGGACTGCAGGCCTACGTCGCCGTAGCAGTGCACGGTATAGGCGCCGAGCAAGCCGACGGCCACCATCGTGGCGCCGCGAGGCACGGGCTCCGTCGATCTTCGGAAGCCTCGCGCCGCGAGAAAAGCCGCCACCGGTATCACGCCCCAGCTGCCAACGATCCCGACTATGCCCGAGAAGGCGGCCATGCCCAGCAGAGAGTTGTGCGGCGTGTACAGCGCGGTCGTCCATTCGGCCGAGTAATTCGACCAGTAGTGCTCGAGCCTGACGTACGGGATGCCCCAGCCGGTGCCGAAGATCGGATTGCCCGTGTTGACCAACGTATAGAGAAGATTGCGAATCTCCTCCTGACGCGTCAGCGACGAGGGGTCGTATACGCTTCCCGTCGATGAAAACGCGCGAACTGGCGCGAAAAGCGCTCCCTCTCGGCCCCAGCCGACGACGACGTAGAGCAAGATCAGTGGCGAGGAGAACAGCAGCCAGCGGTTGATCTGGGTGCGCAGTGGTCCAGGGCCGAGCAGGAGATAAATTGCCGGCGCCCCGACCGCAATCTCCACCCACGCGATGCGCCGGTCGTTCAACACGATGGCGTAGAATATGTACCCCAACATGAGAAGAGCGGCGGTCCAGACGGCCTTTCCGCCCTTCATGTAGATCCAGACTGCAAGGACCAAAGTCGCCGCTGCGAACACGATCGAATCGTCGTGGCTCGTAACGTACTCAGGCAGCGGGTAGACCTTGCCGTAGAGATACGTCCAGTAATAGTAGATACAGAGCGTCGCTTTAACGAGCGCGGCGAAGACGACCATCTTGCCGAGCGCCGCCAGATCGCGTGGAGTCCGCATTACCGACGTCAGAATGAACGCGACCAGCAGTGCGGTCATGAAGCGCCAGACCTGGTAGTAGGCGAAATATCCCGAGCCGCCGCGGATCAGCCCCCAGAGGAAGGTGACGGCGATGCAGGCAAGGCTGATGTAGATCGCGCGGTGCATCTCGCGGATGCTCTGTGGCTTGTCACGAGACCCGACGAGGCAGAAGGGCGCTATCGCGATCAGCAGCAGTTGTATGGTGGATAGCGAGATGCCCGGGATAGGAACCAGGAGCGGAGCGAAGATGACGAGCGGGCTCCGCCAGGCGCCGTAGTAAGTGACCGGATCGTGGTCGACGTAGTTTTCCCCGATCAGCGCGACGAGCAAGAGCCCGAGCACGACCGTCGTGATCATGCTTCTTCGCTCGACTTGCTCCGAGCGATTCATCGTGTGGGCCGTCACCGCCACTTGAAGTTCAAGAAGTAGAGCAGCGCGAACCAAAGAATCACGTACACCGTCCAGCTGAGCCGGAGAGTCGCGCGATCGCGCTGGTCACCGTGTCGATTCGCGACGCCGACCCCGATCAGCACCGGGGCTAGCAAAATCGACACCAACATGTACTGGAACATGCCGCCTCTCTTAGGAGCCGCTGCCGTTCGCCAAGAAGCGCTCGATGCGCGCCACGATGCGTTCCGCGGCGCGGCCGTCCCCGTAAGGGTTCACCGCGTTCGCCATCGCGTCGTACGCCATGGAATCGTCGAGCAGCTGGCTCGCGCTCTGCACGATCGCCTTCGCCTCGGCTCCCACGAGCCGCGCCGTGCCCGCCTCGACACCCTCCGGGCGCTCCGTCGTATCGCGCATCACGAGCACCGGCTTGCCGAGGGAGGGGGCTTCCTCTTGCACGCCGCCGGAGTCCGTCAGAATCAGCTTACAGCGGGACATCAAGGCGACGAAATTTCGATAGCCCTGCGGGGGGATCAGGTGCACGTTCGTGACGTCGCTGAGCAGCCGTTTGACGGGCCGTTGCACGTTCGGATTCAGATGCACCGGGTAGACGAAGCGGTATTGCGGGTAGCGTAAAGCGAGCGTGTGGATGGCCTCGCAAATCTGCTCGAAGCCGCCGCCGAAGTTCTCTCGCCGGTGCCCTGTAATCAGCACGAAGGGGCGCGTGTCCCAGTCGGCCGCAATGGCCGTGGAAAGGGCCGCGGAAATCGCCTCGCTGACGCCTAAGTCCTGCTGCCGCGCGACCTCCATGAACAGCGTGTCCACGACCGTGTTGCCCGTGACCTCGATGTGGCCCTCGGGCACGCCCTCGCGCAGCAGCGCTGCCCCCGCGGCTCGCGTTGGGGCGAAATGCAGCGCGACCATCTGTGAGGCCAGACGGCGATTCAGCTCTTCGGGGAAAGGGGACATCACGCTGCCCGTGCGCAGGCCGGCCTCCACGTGCCCGACGGGAATACGTCGATAGAAGCAGGCCAGCGAGGCGACCAGCACGGTGGTTGTGTCGCCTTGCACCAGAGCCAGGTCGGGATGGCCGTTCGCGAGCCAGCCATCGACCTTCTGCATCAAGCGCGAGGTCAATCCGGCGAGCGTCTGATCGGGCTGCATCGCGTCGAGATCGACGTCCGCCTTGAACCCGAGCTCGCCCGCGACTTGCTGGAACATCTCGCGGTGCTGCCCAGTGGCAACGACGCGACAATTGAGATGCTTGCTCTGCTTTAGCGCTGCGACGACGGGAGCCATCTTGATGGCTTCCGGACGCGTTCCCATGAAGACGTCAACGGTCTTGCATGCGTTCATCCACGCCCTCTGCGCCAATCTGCGCTGCCGTCTGTCCTACGCGGAGCCAGAGAATTTCCCGCGTGGCGAGCGCGAGGAACTCGGTGTTCGTCTTCAAATAGCGCTTCCACATCTTGCGCGGCTCCATCGCCAGGCGCCAAAACCATTCCATGCCGATGGCCTGGAGCAGGCGCGGTGCGCGCCGCACGCGACCGGTCAGCACGTCGAACGTGCCGCCTACGCCTGCCATCACGGGAACGCCGAGCGCTGCACGGTGACGCTCGAGCCAGATCTCCTTGAACGGGCTCGGCATCCCCACGAACAACATTTGCGGCGCTAGCTGCGCAATCTCGGCCACGACGCTCTCGTGGTCGGCCGGCTTGAAGTATCCGTCGCGCGCGCCCACGACCTTGAGGCCCGGGTACTTGCTGCCGCAGAGGCGCACGAGGTCGTCGATGACCTCCTTGCGGGCGCCGAGAAAGTAGACGCTCAAGCCGCGCTTCGACCCTTCGGCCAGCAGCTTCTCCGTGAGGTCGACGCCCGCGACGCGCTCGGGCAAGGCGGCGCCGCTGAGCCGCGAGGTCCATAGCACCGGCACGCCGTCGGCCACGATCAGGTCGCCGCCGCGGCAGGCTTTGCGCAACTCCATGTCGCGACGCATCGTGCAGAGCAGAGCGGCGTTCATCGTGACGACGGTGTGGGCGGCCCTAGGGCCTTCGCACCACGCGACGCACTGGTCGATCGTGGCTTGCATGCCGATGGTGTCGAACGGACAACCGAGCAGCTCGACGCGCTTGGCGGTCTTCACGATCTTCCCCCCGAGAACGCCGGCGTCGCCTTGGCCCGCCATACAGCCTCCTGTGCTTCGTCGATCCTGCGCGTCGCTTCGCGCTTGCCGTGACGGAGGCAGGCGTACTGATAGCTGCGCAAAAATTCCCTGAACCCGGGCTCTTCGTAGCGCGCGACCCCGCGCGCGGCGCTCGTGGCGTAGCCCCAGATCATCGCGACGCTGCCGATGAGTACCGGGTGCTTTGGCAGGCGGAACAGCGCGCTCGCGAGCAAGTACGCGGGAGCGGTGCCCATGAAGTACTGGCCGTAGCCCGATCGCACGCGGCCAGTCCAGATACCTTTTTGGCTCGAGCCCATTGGCCGCAAATGAATGAACTTCAAGCCTTCGTTGTCGACGCTCTCGGCGATCCAACCGAGCATGCGGCAGCGATGACAATCGATACCATCCCACATGACCTGGCGCACGAAGCCGCCGATCTCGCGGAAGCACTTTACCTTGTAGAACTTCGTCATGCCGACCGACATCTCGTCGCCGCAGACCTCCGCGACGAGATTTCCGGTGCTCTTGTCGACGAAGTAGGGCTTCCCTGACGAAGTGCCGATGCGCGGATTCTTTTCCATGCGTTGCATGAGCAGCTCGAAATAGCGCGGCGGCAGATCGAGATCGAGGTCGAGCTTGCAGACGTAGTCGAACTCGTCGAGTGAAACCGTCTCGAGCCCCGCGTAGAAAGCTTCGATGACGCCGGGTCCCACGCTGCGGCGGCCGCGGTTCTCGCGGCGCACGACGCGCAGATACGGCAGGCGCGCCTTGTAACTCTCGAGAATCGCGGCCGTGTCGTCGGTCGATCCGTCGTCGACGACAACCCAAAGCGCGGGGGCAACACTCTGCGCGACTACGCTATCGAGCGTCCGGCGCATGTGTTCCGCCTCGTCACGACAAGGCGAAATGAGAACGTATCTGCGGTTTCGCATCTGAGCTTAGTGTTCTTGGTTTCGCAATTGTTGAGCGAGCCTGCAGCAGCCATCAGACCATTTGTCGCGGCAGTTCGCTACCGAATTGCTGCCACCTCCAACGAATCGCGGTGTGAGACCAAAGTCCAATCTCGGCCGCAGCCGTCGTTCGTCGGGGAGATTTAGATGAGCCTGCTCGGCCGCGCTAATACCTGAGTCACTCTTCTTATATGTGTACGGTGTTACGCCAGCAAGTCTGACCGAAACGGAGGAACGTTTCAGTGACGGCGTTCACACTGCTTTTACCGATGGCCAGGGCGCCGGTATTCGCGCCGTTTCGCCGGCCCAAGGACCGGGGCAAAGGGGAGGCCTAGTAGCTGTTCCGGCCGCCGATGACGATCCAGAGCGTCAGGGCCAGGATCTTGACGTCGAGCCAGGGGGACCAGTTGTTTATGTAATAGAGGTCGTGGTCGATTCTCTTACGCAGGTGCTCTTCGTCCTGCATCGTGCCCCGATAGCCATTGACCTGCGCCCAGCCCGTGACGCCCGGCCGCACGCGGTGGCGGCGAGAATAGCGATCGACGACGTCCTCGCACATCTTTCCGCCGGCCGTCGTGCGCAAGGCGTGAGGCCGCGGGCCCACGACCGACATCTCGCCGCGCATCACGTTGAGCATCTGCGGCAGCTCGTCGAGGCTGGTTCGGCGCATGAGCTTGCCCAGGCGCGTGACGCGAGGATCGTCTCTTTCGGTCAGCTTCTTCGCGTCGGGGTCCGAAAACTCCTGCTTCATGCTGCGGAATTTGTAGACCTCGATGACCTCGTTGTTGAAGCCATAGCGGCGCTGCTTGAACAGCACCGGGCCCCGGCTCTCGAGCTTGATCAGCGCGGCGAGCACCAGGAAGAGTGGCGTCGCGGCCAGTAGCACCACGCCGGAAAACACGATGTCGAAGCAGCGCTTGCCGATCGCGTCCCAGCCTTCGAGCGGCTTCTCGAACGCGTTCCACATCGGCAGGCCGAAATGGTGGCTCGCGCGGCCGTGCGAGATCTCGTCGTCGAGCACTTCCGGGCACAAGCGGACGTTCGCGGGAAGCACCGCGAGCAGCCGCGTGACCTCGAGGACTCGCGACTGCGCCGACCAGGGGAGGGCGACCAGCACCTCGTCGAGCGCGTGCTCGCGGCCCCACGCGATCAGATCGTCGAGGTTGCCCATGACCGGGTAGCGACCGAAGCTAGTGCCGACGCGCGAGACGCGATCGTCGAAGACTCCAATCACGTAATTCCAAGGCTCCGCGAGCTGCTCGATACGCTCGATGAGCTTCTTGGCTTGAACCGTCGCGCCGTAGATCAGGATTCGCCGGCCGAGCCTGCCCTTGCGCGCAAGCGAGCGAACGAAGCGCGCGACGAGCGCGCGGAACAGCACGACGACCGTGACGGTGGAGAGGATCCAGAGGAGAGCCCAGGTCCACATCGCGGAAAACACGGGCACCGGCTCGAATGCCGTCGCTGCCGTGGCTAGGGTCAGGAAGATCAAGAGCAAGAGGCCGGCGATCCGGAAGGCCTGTCGGCCGGGCGCCACGATGGCGGCGAAGTGGTACATGCCCGTGGATTTCAGAGCCAGAATCGTGAACGCGCCGAACACGCCGATCGCGGCGAGATTCTGCGCGAAGGTGAAGTCGGGGCCGCTCGGGTACAGAAAATGGCCGGCGACGCCGCACAGCAGGATCGCCACGACGTCGCACACCAGCACCAGCCCGGCAAGAAAGCCCGCGGAGAACGCGCTTCCCTGAGCTTGTCCGATGGACTCCTGGGTGCGAGAAGCGGAGCCGCCCGGCGCCGTCCCTCGATCCGGTTCAACCTGTTCTCTTTCTTCTACTTTTCGCACGAACGTGGCCATGCCACTACGCCGGCGGTCATGTCCGGGGAGGGATTGTACTTCGACGCGAGGCGATTGACGAAGGTCATTTTTCCGGCGCAGGTCAAGATCCTAGGTGTTGTTCTTAGAGCCGCGAATCTGCGGGGCGCGTAGGCCTCCGAAGCGGCGGCAGTATGCGTTAGAGCCGGATTGGCTGCTGTGAAGTCGTTTGCGAATGTGGCAAGAAATCCAGGCTGGCCCCGAACTGTGCTTTGATTCAATCCACCCCGGTAGGCCAAGTTGCTAGACTCGCTTGCAGCCGTGGGTTGGCCCGGTGTCCCCCGGGGTGGCGTCCTCCTCGGGCGAAGCGTTATCGCCCGTTCCCTAGGCGCCGTTGGAGATCAAACGTCATGAAAGTCGTGCTGTTCTGCGGGGGGCTCGGTACCCGGCTGCGGGAGCACTCGGACACCATTCCGAAGCCGCTCGTCAATATTGGCCATCGCCCGATCCTGTGGCACCTCATGCGCTACTACGCGCATTTCGGTCATACGGAGTTCATCCTCTGTCTCGGGTATCGCGGAGACTTGATCCGCGAGTACTTCTTGAACTTCCGCGAAGAGCTGACCAATGACTTCGTCTTGCGCCCCGCGAGCGGCGAGGTGCAGCTCCTGAAGCGCGATGCGGCCGACTGGAGCATCACGTTCGTCGACACCGGGCTTCACAGCAACATCGGCCAGCGCCTGCTGAAGGTACGCCGGTACGTCGAGAACGATCCCATGTTCCTCGCCAATTACGCGGACGGGCTCTCGGACATCCCCGTTCCCGGCTTGATCGACCTGCTCGAGAAGCAGAAAGCGACCGCCTGCTTCGCCTCCGTGCGCAGCCAGCACAGCTTTCACACCGTGCGCGCCGCACAGGACGGCGTCGTGACGGAGATGGGCGCGATGAATGAGGGCGACATCTGGCTCAACGGCGGGTTCTTCGTGCTGCGCCGAGAGATCTTCGATCACATCAACGAAGGCGAGGAGCTCGTCGTCGAGCCGTTCGCCCGCCTGATCGCCAAACAGAAGCTCGTCACCTATCAGCACCACGGCTTCTGGCAGGCGATGGACACGTTCAAGGACAAGATCACGTTCGACCGCATGGACGCGCGCGGCGACTGTCCCTGGGTACTCGGGCGGAAGTGACGGTCGCGCGCCGGGCTAGCTAGCCCTGGATACGCGGGCGCGCACGAGCGAAGCCGCGACGACCAGCGGCCTCGTAATTCGAAAGGCGAACGTCATCGTCGCCAGATAGATGCCGCCGCAAAGCACGCTGAGAATCAGGAGCCTCGCCACTGGCGAGGCGTCCTGCAGCAGCGTGTCACCGACGAGAAAGCCGATCGCGGCGGAGCCGAGCGCGGTCCCGATTTGCGGCCCCACCGTTCTCAGCGCGACCGCCGCGGTGATTCCCAGCGGCTTGCCGGCATACGCGATGGCGGGGACGAACATCAAGTACATGAACGCCGTGTACGAGACGGCGACGCCGACGGCACCGAACGGTAGGCCGCAAAACAACGCCACGAGCGTGACGAAGCAGCTCACGACGCCCCAGCGCCGCCAGCGCTCGGGGCGTCCGGCCGCGACGTGCAGCCAGCCGAGCGTCCGCTCCACGATGTGAGCCGGGCCGCGCAGCGCGAGAACACTGAGTACCGTGCCGGTCGCCGCCCAGTTGCTGCCGAGCAGCAGGACGACGAAGTCGTGGCCGACGACCGCAAGGATCGCAAAGGCCGGTGCGCCGAAGTAGATCAGCGACGACAGCGCCGTCGCCCACGCGCGTTGCAGCACGGCCACGTCGCCGCGCAGCTTCGTGAGCGTCGCCGTCGCTACGTTGTGCAGCGACACCGAGCTGACGTTCAGCGCGTTGTCGTAGACCAGAAACGCGTTCTGGTAGAAGCCGAGATCTCGTGGTCCTGCCGTGTAGCCGAGCGCGACGCGGTCCGCCGACTTCGCGATGTAATCGGTGATCGTGAAGCCCGTGATGTTGAGGCCGAATCCGAGCAGCTCCTTGACGCCGCTCGTGAACTTGGGGCGCTTCGGCCACCATCCGCAGCCGAGCCAGACGCCGAGGCACGTGAAAAGCGCGGTCAGAACGAGCTTCCAGACCAACGCCCAATAGCCGTAGCCCTGATAGGCGAGCAGGATCGCCGCTACGGTCGATCCGAGGTTGGCGCCGATATCGATCAATGCGAGCGACCGAAACAGCATCGCGCGCCGCATGAGCGCCTGCTGCTGGAAATACAGCGCGGGCAACGCGAACGTAATCGACAACGCGACGGCGACGGGCACGAGCCGGGGCTCGTCGTAGAAGCGCGCCAGCAGCGGCGCGAGCAACACCGTGAGCCCGGTGAGCGCGAGGCCCACGCCGGTCGTAATCCAGAAGAGGGCGCTGACCTCGCCCTCGTCGACGCTGCCGCGCTGCGTCACGGCGTCGCGGGTGCCGAGGTCGACGAAGATCGTCGCGAAGCCAATGACCGCCGAGACCATGGCGACGAGGCCGAAGTCCTCCGGCATCAGAATCCGCGCGAGGATGATCGTCGAGATCAACTGGGTTACGACGTTGAGGGCCTGCGCCACCATGGAAATGGCGCCGCCACGGAGTGAACGGCGGTGCAGGTCGTGACTTGGAGCGGTGTCGTCGAAATAAGAGCGGCGCATTTGCCGGATTCACCGTTCCCGTCGTAAGAGCGCGCGAGAATGCGATGTTGCCACAACGTGGTCAAGCCACTGGCTCACGCTGCGCAAGCTCTGTGACGCCGCTCTTGTTCGCGGCGCATCGTGGAGGGCGATGCTGTGGCCGCGTTCCGGTTTGCGTGCCGGCCGTCACAACGAGTCGCCCGCAGCGCCGCCTATACTGTCAAAACTTCGGGCGCCGCGGCGTTTGGCGAAAACGCGATGACGGCTGCATAGCGGACAACTGCGAGCAGGCTTTGGAGAAGGTTCTCGTCAACTTGGATATCGGCATCCCCGGCGCCCTGCTGCGCGTCGTTCTGGGAGCCCTGTTCGTGCCCGTCGTCGAGACGTTGCGTCCCGGAGCGGGCCTCGGGACGTTGAGCGCGTTGCTGATCGTGGCGCTCTTCGCCGTCAAAGTCGCCGCCGCGGCGGGCCGCAAAGCCGTGCCGGCATCGACGGGCGTGCGGGCGCACTGGGAATGGCGGCGCAATCTCGCCCGCTACTACGATTCGTACCAGTGGCGAAAGCTCGTCTGGTTCGGTATCGGGATCGTGATCGGCGCCGCGACGGCGTCGCCGGGAACGCGGCAGCAATGGATTCTGGGTCTCGTGTGCTTGGCCGCCGGAGCGATCGCAGAGCCTCTGTGGCGGCGACACCGGCTCGCCCTTGCGCCGCAAGCGCCATGAAGCCGCTCGGGCCAAGCGCGCGCGACAGAGGCGCACCGTTCGTCGAGAATATGCGAATAGAGTCATGAAGTCGGAGAGCTTTCTCAAAGCGGGTGACTGGGTCGAGGTGTTGAGCCGCGAAGAGATCCTTCGCACGCTCGACAGCAATGGCTGCCTCGAGAGCATGCCGTTCATGCCCGAGATGCTGCGCTACACGGGCAAACGGTTCCGGGTCGAGAAACGCGCCCACCGGACCTGCGACACGATCGACTACGTCGGCGGCCGGCACTTGAAGCGTGCGGTGCACCTCGAGGATCTGCGCTGCGACGGCAGCGCCCACGGCAACTGCGAAGCGCTGTGCCTACTGTTCTGGAAAGAAGCGTGGCTCAAGAAGGTCGACGGTCCGGGCGACCGCTCGACACCGCCGCGGCCGCTCGAGGGCGAGGCGGCGGCCGACTCGGTCTTCGTACGCGGCACGCGCAAGGCCGGCGAGCCCGTGGACACGCCGAACCCGACCTACGTCTGCCAGGCGACGACGCTGCTCGACGCGACTCTGCCGCTGCGCCGCTCGGATCTAGAGCCTTACCTCGAGGATCTCACCTCGCGCAACGTAGGCATCGGGCAGATGGTGAAGGCGCTGGCTTTCGTCGCCTACAGCTTTCTCGTCGGCGGCCGCTACGGCCTCGGCACGCCCCTGATCGCGCTCTACGACTGGTTCCAGAAGCTCATCGATGGCACGCCCTACCCCGAGCGGCGCGGCAACGTCCCGAAGGGAGCCAAGACCCCGTCGCGTCGACTCGATCTAAAGCCAGGCGAGCTGGTGCGCGTGCGTGCGCTGCCCGAGATTCTCGACACCGTCGACGAGGCGTTGCGCAATCGAGGCATGGGGTGGCACGCCGAGATGGTCAGGATGACGGGGCGCACGTTCCGCGTGGCCGCGCGCCTCGAGAAGATCGTCAACGAGAAGACCGGCAAGATGATCCACCTAAAGAACGATGTCGTCATCCTCGAGGGTGGTGTATGTTTCGCGCAGTACATCAATAATTGTCGCCGATTTTGTCCTCGGGCCGTGTATCACTACTTCCGCGAGATCTGGCTGGAACGAGTGCCGGATCCGGCCGGCGCGGGCGCCGTCGATCAGGGCGTCACGCCATCGTAAGGGGACCGAGTCAGGCGACGTGATAGCCGCTATGAGCACGGTCACGCACACTTCGCCCCCCCGCGTCTTGATGCCCACGATTCGGCGCATCAACGCTCACGCCGCCTGGTGCTCGCTGTACGACTTCGAAGACGTCATCCGCGCCGTGGACGACGTGCAGCTGCTCGAGCTCGAGCAGGGAGCCTGGTTTGCGCCGCGACATCGGCTGTCGCGCAGTCTCGCCTGGCACGGCAAGCACCATGCAATGACCGGGATCAACCCGGGCGTGAAGCCCGTGGTCGTCGATCGCGACTACGACGTGCTCGTGTTCGTCTGCATGAACATGTGGGACCTGCTCTATCTGAACGCCATTCAGGACTGGCAGTCCCGCTGTCGCGTGAAGATCTGCTATCTCGCCGAGTTCTATTCTTGGCAAGCGAATGACTTCGACCTCATGCTACGCATGCTCGCCAAGTTCGATTACGTCGGGCAGGCGTTCGCGAGCAGCGTGCCCACGCTCAGCGAAGCGGTCGGCAAGACTACGCGCTACATTCCGTTCGCCACGGACGTCGCACGCTTCACACCGTTTCCAAACGCGCGCCCGCGCGTGATCGACGTCTTCAGCATCGGCGGTCGTTACGAGCCCGTGCACGAGGCGTTGCTCAAGCTCGTTGCGAGCCGCGATCTGTTCTACGTCTACGACACCTTGCCATCGCCACTCGTGAAGCCGACGAACCCGAAGCAGCACCGCGACTTGCTGGCGAGCATGGTCAAGCGGAGCCGGTTTTTCGTGGCCAACGAGGCGAAGGCCGGCAATCAAGAAAGTGGCGGTCAATCGGAGCTCGGAGCTCGATACTTCGAGGGAACGGCGGCGGGGGCCGTGCTGTTTGGGCGGGCGCCCACCGTGCCGACGTTCCGCGAGGAGTTCCCTTGGCCCGACCCGGTCGTCGAGGTCAAGGTCGACGGCAGCGACGTGGAATCCGTCTTGCAAGAGCTGGCCGACAAGCCCGAAGAGCTCGAGCGGGTCAGCCTGAGAAACGCCGTCCACGCTCTGCGGCGCCACGACTGGGCGCACCGCTGGAGCACTATGCTGCAACTCGCCGGGGTCGCGCCGCGACCGGCGCTCACGGAACGCCTGCACGCGCTCGAGGCCCTGGCGAATAACGCCGCCTCATCCTCGCCCGCGGGAGATTTCGCCCCGGCGCGCGACCGGCACTCTGCCGCTCGAGGTGAGGCGCGGGACCGGAAGAACGCTCGAAAACCCGCCTAAAAACCGCGACTTGGCTGCCCACAGCGACGCAATGTGCGCTGTTTCCGAGGTCGCTTAGGCGGCCTCTGGTAATCTTCGCATCGCCGCGTACCCGCCCTCGCCGTCTTGCGAGGCAGGGGGCGGGAACACTACGCACGGAAGTCGTCGAGACGTCACGAAATGTTAGATCTGAGCGCCAACGCGAAAATCGACTCGGCGCTGTTCCTCGGTGCCCACAGCGACGATATCGAGATCGGCTGCGGCGGCACGATCCTGCGGCTCGTAGCGGCGCGCCCGAGCGCGCGCATCCATTGGGTCACGCTGAGCTCGAACGGCCTTCGCGCGGAAGAGACGCGCGGCGCCGCCGCGATGCTGACGAGCGGCGCAAAGAGCACGGACGTGCGCACCGAAGCATTCGCCGAGAGCAACTTTCCGTATCACGGCGCCGAGATCAAGGCGTACTTCGAACGTCTGAAGCGAGAGATGAATCCGGACGTCGTCTTCACGCACTACCGTCACGATCTTCACCAAGATCACCGTGTCGTCAACGAGCTCACCTGGAACACATTCCGCAATCACCTGGTGTTCGAATACGAGATCCCGAAGTTCGACGGTGACCTCGGTGTTCCGAACGCGTTCTCGGCGCTGACCAGGGCGCAGCTCGACCGCAAGATCGAGGTGCTGCTCGAGTGCTTCGCGAGCCAACGCGCGAAATCGTGGTTCACGCGCGACACGTTTCAGGGGCTCGCCCGACTTCGTGGCATCGAATGCAACGCGCCGGAAGGTTTCGCGGAAGCGTTTTACGCCCGCAAGGTGAGCCTGTCGTTTTGAGCTACGTAATCTGAAGGAACACACACAACAATGATTTTCACGGAGACTGCGCTCAAAGGCGCCTACACGCTCGATCTCGAGCGCCGCGAAGACTCGCGCGGTTTTTTCGCGCGCGCCTTCTGCCAAAACGAATTCACCGCACACGGCCTCAAGCCCGCCGTGGTGCAAGCGAACGTCGCCTACAACCACACGAAGGGGACGCTGCGGGGCATGCACTTTCAGTCGTTGCCTGCGGCCGAGACCAAGCTCGTGCGCTGCACGCGCGGCTCGATTCTCGACATCATCGTCGACCTTCGGCCGGAATCGCCCACGTACCTGAAGCACATCGCTGTCGAGCTCAACGCAAAGAACTTTCGGGCGTTGTACGTGCCCGAACGATTCGCGCATGGCTACCAAGTGCTCGAGCCCGAGACCGAGACGAGCTACATGGTCAGCGAGTTTTACAGCCCACCGAACGACCGCGCCTTGCGCTACAACGATCCGATGCTCGGCCTGAGCTGGCCGCTGCCTGTCAGCATCATTTCGGACAAGGACCGCAACGCGCCGCTGTTAGAGACCTGGCATGACCGGTTGGTCAAGGAGATGACCCCGCAATGATCATCGTAGACAACGCGCTGAAGGCGCGAGAAGCGCAAGGGAAGCCGCTCCACGTCGGCATGATCGGCGCCGGCTTCATGGGGCGCGGCCTCGTCAATCAGATCGTGCACTCCGTGCCCGGCGAGCGCATGAGCGCGATCTACAACCGGCACGTGCAGAAGGCGATCGACGCTTACAAATACGCCGGCGTCGATCCCGTCGTCGTCACGAAGCAGGGCGAGCTCGAGGACGCGATCCGCAAGGGGCGCGGCGCAGTCACCGAGGATCCGGTCTTGCTCTGCCGGTCGGAGCAGATCCACTGCCTCGTCGACGTCACGGGCGCCGTGGAATTCGGCGCGCACGTCGTGCTCGACGCGTTCAAGCACGGCAAGCACGTCGTTCTGATGAACGCCGAGCTCGATGCGACGATCGGGCCGATTCTGCAGGTCTATGCCCGCAAGCACGGCGTCTTGTTGTCGGCCTGCGACGGCGATCAGCCGGGCGTCGAGATCAATCTGCATCGTTATGTCTGCGGCTTGGGATTGATCCCGCGCGTGATGGGGAACATCAAGGGTTTGCAGGATCGCTACCGCAACCCGACGACGCAGAAAGGATTCGCCGAGAAGTGGGGCCAGAACCCGTCTATGGTGACTTCATTCGCCGACGGCTCGAAGGTCAGCTTCGAGCAAGCGATCGTGGCCAACGCCTGCAATCTCGTGGTCAAGACTCGCGGCATGTCGCGCGGTTACGAGCACAAGGGCCACGTCGACCTGCTCACGAAGTACTACGACGTCGACGAGCTGCGCGAGCTCGGCGGCATCATCGACTACGTCGTCGGCGCGCAGCCGAACCCCGGCGTCTACTGCATCGCGGAGCACACGGACCCGAAGCAGCGCCACTATCTCAACCTCTACAAGCTCGGCGAGGGGCCGCTCTACAGCCTCTACACGCCGTGGCATCTGTGCCATTTCGAGGTGCCGAATACGGTCGCGCGCGTCGTGCTGTTCGGCGACGCGGACGTGCCGCTCGCGGGCCCGAAAGTCGAGGTCTGCGCGTGCGCCAAGCGCGACTTGAAGGCCGGTGAGATCCTCGACGAGTACGGCAACTACATGACCTATGGCGAAGCCGTCAATTCGCCGGAGATGAAGCGCGAGCGCTACCTGCCGGAAGGCCTAGTCGAAGGGTGCAAGCTGAAACGCGACATCGCAAAGGATGCCGTGCTGACCTACGACGACGTCGAGCTGCCGCCGAACCGTCTCGCCGACAAGCTGCGGGCCGAGCAGTACGAGTACTTCGCCGACAAGTGAGCCGGCTCAGTTCCAGTGGGTCACACCCACTGGAACTCGTCGTCGATCTGGTTCGTGGCCTTGAGGTAACGAAGCTGCTTAAGCCGCGTGAAGGCGCGAAACTCGTAGATGTCCTTCGACATGTCGATGCGCTTGAAGAGGTTGTAGAGCTCTTCGGCGCCTTTACGCGCGTTCCAGCTGCATTTGAAGCCGGGTAGCCCGTTTGCGATCTTGTCGAACGAGACGCGGTAGCTGCGATTGTCCTTGCTCGCCGGCCCGGTTTCGACTTGGCATCCTGGGAAAGTCGAAGCGATGATCTCCGCGATCTCTCGAACGCGGTAGTTGTCGGAGTTTTGTCCGACGTTGAAGATCTGGCCGTTCACCTTGTCGACGGGCGCGTCGAGCACGCACGTCATCGCCTTGCACATGTCCTCGACGTGGACGACCGGACGCCAGGGGCTGCCGTCGCTCGTCATCTTGATCTTCTTCGTCGTCCACGCGAGTGCGCACAGGTCGTTGATGACGACGTCGAAACGCATCCGCGGCGAGGCGCCGAAGGCCGTCGCGTTCCGCAGGAACGTGACGGAAAAATCAGGGCTTGCCATCGGGGCTACGTCGCGCTCGACGAGAGTCTTGCACTTGGCGTACGCCGTTTGCGGGTTGACCGGGCTCGTCTCGGTGAGAGGGGCGTCGCCGGCGCCGACTCCGTAGACGCTGCACGACGACGCATAGACGAACCGTTTGACGCCCGCCGCTTTGGCTAGGCGCGCGATGTTCACCGAGCCTTCGTGATTGATTCGGTACGTGACTTGCGGGTTGTTCTCGCCGAGCGGGTCGTTCGACAGCTCCGCCAGGTGGACGACGGCATCGATGCCCTCGAAGTCTTTGGCTTCGATCTTGCGCAAGTCTTTGACGATCGTGCGCGGGCTCGTGGAGAGCTGGCGCGGGTCGCTGTAGAGCCAGCCGTCGAGGTAGAAACCGGTGTCGAGGCCCGTCACGTCGTGGCCCAATCGCTGCAGGATTGGCGCAAGACGTGCGCCGACGTAACCGCTAGTGCCCGTAACCAAGAGTCGCATGTCAACCTCGACAAGTAAGGGAAGTGGAAATTTTAGGGGATTCGCCGGGCGCCACGATAGACACCAGTTCTCGTTTGGGGGTCTATCGGGGCGCTGCAGGCGGCGCGCTCCCTCGCTTCCCGCCTGTCCGAACTCCGCGCAGCCCCGTCCTGGAGCGGCACTCCGTTTCCGCCTTGGCATGGGGATGCGTGTGATTTAGGACGCGCGCTCAGGTCAATTGCCACCCGCCGGCGTTCATATCGATCGTGAACGCGCTCACAGAAACGCGCCCAAGAGAGACTTCCATTCGCATAACAGCTCGCCGGGCTCAGCGTTTAGGCTTCACCCTGACCACGTTGGAGAACGCGCCGAGATTTCCGGCCGCGTCCACGGCGCGCACGCGATAGCCGTACTGGAGGGCAGCAGTCAGCCCTGTGTCGGTGAACGTTGTCCCGGCCGGCGCCGCTATCTGCGCGACGCTGTTGCAGCTCTGGCCGGTGCAACGCTCGAGTAGATAGCCGGTCACGCCGACGTTGTCCGTCGCAGCAGTCCAGCTGAGGCTGATCTGATTCGTGCCGGCCGTTCCCGACAGGGTCGGCGCGCTGGGCGGCGTCGTGTCGACCGCCGCCTGCGT
>Ga0111539_10004050_pt1 | contig 19243 bp, 13 predicted proteins | sample RhiMethybrSRZTD1_FD_79667 | JGI IMG/M metagenome (GOLD analysis project Ga0111539, IMG submission 79667) | Populus rhizosphere microbial communities from Tennessee, USA - Rhizosphere MetaG P. TD hybrid SRZTD1 (version 2) (version 2) | ecosystem: Host-associated > Plants > Roots > Rhizosphere >... | reverse complement strand
GCGAGCTGCCAGCCGCCGGCGAGGATGTCCATCGCCGCCGACATGTTGCTGCCCCAGCGCTTGCCGCGGCCGAACGGCAGCGACCAGACGAAGCTGGTGGTGTTGTTGTACGGCTGGTGGTAGGCGCCGGTCTGATACTCGGCTGCGAGGTTGTTGATGTCCTGCGGGCCGGGGAAGTTGCCGTTGTTGTTCTCGAGCGACTGCGCGCCGTTGTCCTTGGCCTTCGACAACGTCAGCGAATTCAGCAGCAGAATGTCGCTGCCCATCCGCCATTCGAACTTCGTCTGCAGCGCGTCGTAGCGCGTCAGCCCGCCGTTGAACACGTAAGTGATGTCGGAGAAGGTCGCGATCGGCCGCCGCGACTGCAGCGGGATGGTCCCGGCGGCGTTATTCACTGCCGCCTGATTGAGGTTGCCGATGAGCAGAAGGTTGTCGCCCTTGTTGCCGACGTAGGCGACGTCCACCAGCATGCGCGGCCCGAATTCACGCTGCCCCGACACGAACCAGCTCTGCACGCGCCCGGCCTGGAAGTCGCGCGGGATGAAGCTGATGTTCGCCAGCAACGGGTTGAACCGCGCCGGATCCGCCAGCCCTGCCGGGTAGCCACGCTCGGTCGGCAGGAAGCTGGGATCGGCTGCGTTCGTCTGGTTGACCACCGCGTTGATCACCTGCGGGCCGTTGATCGGCAGGACGTCGGCGGCGCCGGTGCGGTTGATGTGGACGTAGCTGACCCCGTAGCCGCCGCGCAGCACGGTCTGCGGCATCACCGACCAGGCGAAGCCGAGGCGCGGCGCGAAGTTGTTCTTGTCCGGATCGACCAGCGCGCGGTCGTAGAGCGACCCGTCCTTCGCGCGCAGCATCGTCCGCGCCCCCGGGTCGTAGTTCGAGAGAACGTTGTTCTCCTCCCAGAACGGCGTCGCGTACTCGTAGCGGACGCCGAGGTTCAACGTCAGCGCGTCGTTGACCCGGATGTCGTCCTGCAGATAGGCGAAGTGCATGTCCTTGCGCAGGTTCGCCACCAGCACGTTGCTGATCGCGTACTGCGAGCGGGCGCCGAACATGAAGTCGGCGAGCGTGTACTGCGGGTTGGTGGCGGTGATCCCGGCCGGGCGCGAGAAATTCCCCGCATACGTGTCGCGGCCGTACAGCGGATTCACGTCCTGCACTTCAACCGCGACGTTCTGATACTCGTAGCCGGCCTTGAGCGACTGCGTGCCGAGCAGCCAGGTGTAATTCAGCTTCGGGTTCCAGATGGTCGGGTACTGCCACTGCGGGTTGGTTGCCTGGCGACCGAGGTTCGAATAGCCGGTAATCACCTGCGACGGCAAGCCGCCTGCGATGCGCGGGTCGCTCGGCAGGCCGGGGAGCCCGTACTCATCGGCCGCGCTGGTGCTGCCGAGCGCCGGCGGGTTCTTGCCGCCCTGGACGGCGGACCAGCCGAACCGCACTTCGAGCAGCGAGCGATCGCTCGGCGTGTAGGTGGCGCCGAGCGCGAGCTGCTTGTTGCGCGCGTAGATCGTGCCGTTGCCGTCGCCGCCCGAGGGCAGCGGCAGCACCGGCTGATCGACGGTCTCGAGATGGCGCCAGCCGTAGCGCCCGAACATGTTGATCGACGCGCTCGGCTGCAGGTCGACCTTGCCCGCCGCTTTGTTGGAATGGTTGGTGAGGTTCTGCACAACGGAATAGTTGTTGGCGACACCGGCCACGTTCGGCTGCGGCAGCCCGGCGAGCACCTTGGCCGCGAACGCGGTCATCGGCAGGCGTGACCCAGCGGGATAGAGGGTGCCGGTGCGCGGGTCGCGAACGTCGACGGTCAGGATGCCGGTGCGCTGCACAGCATCGGGGATGGTGTTGAACGCCGGCACGCCACGCTCCTGCCGGAAGCCTTCGTAGTCGCCGAAGAAGAACGCCTTGTTCTTGACGATCGGTCCGCCCAGCACGCCGCCGAACTGGTTCCGCTGCATCGTCGGTTTTCCGGCGGCCGGCTTGAAGAACCCGACCGCGTTCAACGCGGTGTTGCGGTTGAACTCCCAGGCGCTGCCGTGCAGCTGGTTGCTGCCGCTCTTGTAGGCGACGTTGACGGTCGCGCCGGCCGACCGGCCATACTCAGCGCTCTCGTTGTTGGTCACCACCTGGAACTCGCGAATCGCGTCGGGCGGCGGCTGCATCACCTGGTTGGAGAAGCCCTGGTTGCTGGTGCCGTAGGCGTTGTTGTCGACGCCGTCGATCATGAAGTTGTTGAAGGTGCTCCGCAGGGCGTTGACGTTGAAGGCGCCCTCGCGCGGCGTGCTGTTTGTGCTGCGGTTCAGCGCCGACTGGCGCACGCCGGTGGTCAGCAGCGCCAGCGACGAGTACTCGCGCCCGTTCAGCGGCAGCTCCTGAATCTGCGTCGTCGTGATCACCTGGCCGCGCTGGCTGCTGTCGGTCTGGATGAGCGGCGATACCGCCGTGACGACGACCCGCTCCGAGATTTGCCCGACCGGCATCTGCAGATCGACGCGAAGCCGCGCCGCCACCTGCACCTGGACGTTGTCCATCAGCGCGATGGCAAATCCCGGCTTCTCGGCGGTGACGATGTAGTCGCCGGGCCGCACGGCGTTGAACTCGTAGTTGCCGCTGGCGGTCGTCGTCCTCACCTGCGAGACGCCGGTGGCGATGTTGGTCAACGTCACCTTGGCGTCGGGCACGACCGCGCCGGAAGAGTCGTGGACGGTTCCGACCACAGCGGCCGTATCGAACTGCGCCGCGGCGGGCACAACGCCGCAGCTGAGCAGGAAGAGCAGACCGAGCGAAAGCGACCGGACTACTGACGAGTACATCGAACACCTCCGGGTAGGGGACCAAACTCAGCAGGCCGGCGGCGCAAGGCAGCAGCCAGCCCTGAACGTCTAGAATTCAAGGTCTGAACGACGGCCAGGATGCTACCGGCCGAATATGACGCTCGAATGACGACCGGGAAGTTTACATCTGTAACGCCTGGATCTGCACGGTACGATGCCCGGATGCCGCAGATTCGCGCGGGGCAGATCGTTGCCTTCTACCTGTTCGACGTGGCCGAAACCATCGATTTGCCGGCCATCTCGTCGCTGGTCGGCGGCCTGACGACCGCCGCGCGCCTCGCGCCGAAACCGGCCACTCCGGCTTACGTTCAGTACGAAAAGCCCCCGGTGTCGTTCGACGGGGCCGTCCTCGGCATCGGCGAGCTCGACGGGTTTCAGGTGCGGCTGCGGGCCTACGACTACGGCGTCGTCTCGGTCGCGCTGTCGCGCGCGTTCTGCGGCGACTGGCCGCAGCTGATCGCCGTGGGGCAGGACCTGATCGAGAACGCCGAGCTCGAGCAGCGGGCCGAAGCCACCGCGCACACGATGGTCGAGCGATTGAGGCCGGCGCTGGTGGGCCTCCGAAGCTCGTTCCTCAGCGAGGATTACCTCGTCTACGTCATCCACGAGCTGGAACGCCGCCAGACCGCGTCGGACGTGATCGGCAAGCACGGCGAGGCGATTGCCGCGATGCTTCGCGGCGAGCGGCAGCGGCTCAGCGAACAGGAGCGCACGAAGATCCTCCGTCACCGGATCTCGTACCTGGACGACGATCTCGTCATCCCGACCTGGAACGCCGCGTTCGTCTACGACACGCCGGGCGGCGCGCAGGCGGCGCTCGAGATTCTCGAGTTCGCCAACTCGCAGCTGCTCGAATTCCGCTACTACGACGAGCTGCTCGATCGCGAGCTGGCCTCGATCTACGCGCTGCTGCAGCACCCGAAGTGGTACGACGAGTGGATTGGCTCCCGCTATCGCCGCGCGGCGCGCCAGGTGCATGCCCTCTTCATCGACGTCAACGAGCTGACCGATCGCACTGAGAACTCGCTCAAGTTCATCGGCGACATCTACGCGTCGCGGCTGTTCGCGCTGGGCAGCGACCGCCTCGGGCTGGAGCGGTGGAAAGCCAACGTGCAGGAGAAGCTCAAGACGCTGGACGACGTCTATCGCAACGCAGTGGAGCTGACGACGATTTCGCGCGGGCAGGTGATGGAGCTCGCGATCGTGCTGATCCTGGTGCTGGAGCTGGTGCTTTTCTTCATGGGGGTGATGAAGTAACACGGAATTTACACGGATGTAACCGCGTCGAAGCGAGAGCTTTCTACTGTCGGGATATTGTGGCGGGATGAGACGCACGAGGGTCGTGGCCCTTGTTGTAACGATGGTCTGCACGGGCCGGCTCGCATCCGGACAAATCACACCAGCAGCGGGGTTTACGCCTCCCGACGACACGCCGTCGATTCGCGTCGGCGTGGTCATCTACCCCGACTACACCTTCACCACCAATCCCGAGACGGTAGACGCTGACGGCAACGTCATCCACGCCAACAGCTTCAACGTCACGCGCAGCTACATCAACGTCACCGGCAACATCTCGCACATCATCGCCTTCCGGGTGACGCCCGACGTGGCGCGCGAGACCAACACGGCGAGCGCGCTGAACGGAAGCCTGGTCTTCCGCATCAAGTACGCCTACGCGCAGTTCAACCTCGACGACTGGATGACCCGCGGCTCGTACGCGCGCTTCGGCATCCAGCAGACGCCGTGGCTCGACTACGCCGAGGGCATCTACCGCTACCGCTTTCAGGGGACGATGTTCGTCGAGCGCGAGGGCTACTTCGCGTCGGCCGACGCCGGCGCCTCGTTTCACTACCAGCTGCCGTCGAATTACGGCGACGTGCACGTCGGCGTCTTCAACGGCGAGAACTACAACCGCGCCGAGGCCAACGACCAGAAGGCGCTGCAGATACGCGGTACGGTGCGCCCGTTCGCGGGCGGGATGCCGATCCTGCGCGGCATCCGCGCCTCCCTGTTCTACGACGGCGACAACTACGTCCGGAACGCCTCGCGCAACCGCTTCATCGCCGGGCTCAACTTCGAGCACGCCTACGTCAACGCCGGGCTCGAGTACCTCGCGACGTCGGACCAGACGTCGGCGACGCGGGCCGAGGTCGACGGCAAGGGCTATTCGATCTGGGCGACGCCGAAGTCACCCATGGGCCTCGAGGCGTTGCTGCGCTTCGATCATCTGCGGCCCAACGAGACCTTCGCGAATCAGACGCGGAACCGGACGATTCTCGGGGTGGCGTACTGGTTCCCGCACCAGGGCAACGTGTCGACGGCGATGCTCCTCGACTACGACGGGCAGACGTTCGACAACTTCACTCCTGCACTCCCGAAACAAACAAGGGTGGCAATTCATGGCCTCATCAATTTTTGACCGGTCGCAGCGCGGCCGCCTGGCAGCCCTGGGCTGTGCTTCGACACTGCTGGCCGGCGCCTGCGCGCTGGGGCTGGTCGCCGGCGTGGCGGCGCAGACGCAGATCAATGGGGCCGGGGCAACGTTCCCGTTCCCGATCTACTCGAAGTGGTTCGCCGAGTACAACAAGCTGCACTCGGACATCCGAATCAACTATCAGTCGGTCGGCTCGGGCGCCGGCATCCAGCAGTTGATCAAGCAGACCGTGTTCTTCGGCGCGACCGACGGGCCGATGACGCCCGAGCAGATGCAGACGGCGCCGGGCAAGGTGCTGCACTTCCCGACCGTGCTCGGGGCGGTAGTGCCGGTCTACAACATCCCCAACGTGAAGGACGAGCTCAAGTTCACCGGCCCGCTCCTCGCCGACATCTTCCTGGGCAAGGTGACGAAATGGAACGACGCCGCGATCACCAAGCTCAATCCCGGCATCAACCTGCCCGGCACGGACATCACCGTCGCGCACCGCGCCGACGGATCGGGCACCACCTACATCTGGGTGGACTTCCTCTCGAAGGTCTCGCCGGAGTGGAAGAGCAAGGTCGGCGTGAACACGTCGGTGAAGTGGCCGACCGGCGTCGGCGGCCGCGGCAATGAAGGCGTGGCGAGCCTGGTGGCGCAGACGCCGGGTTCGATCGGCTACGTCGAGCTGATCTACGCGCTGCAGACGAAGATGAGCTACGGCGCGGTGCAGAACATGGCCGGCGAGTTCGTCAAGGCGTCGGTGCAGTCGGTGACGGCGGCCGCCGCCGCGGCTTCGACGCAGATGCCGCCCGACTTCCGCGTCTCGATCACCAACGCGCCGGGCAAGGGCGTCTACCCGGTGTCGTCGTTCACCTGGCTGCTGTTCTACGAGAACCCGAAGGACAAGGCGCAGGCAAAGGTGATGACCGACTTCCTGAAGTGGGCGCTGACCGACGGCCAGAAGTTCGCGCCGGAGCTCGGCTACGCGCCGCTGCCCGAGGGCGTCGTCAAGCTGGAGATGGCCGCGCTGACGAAGATCAAGACGTCCTGAGGGAGGCCGATGGGTCAGGGGTGGCGTAAAGACATCGGGTTCCGCGCCGGGACGGGTGTCTTCGCGCTGCTCCTCATCCTCATCGTCGGCGCCATCGGCGTCGAGCTGACGCTGCAGTCGATGCAGTCAATCAGCCAGTTCGGCCTCGACTTCTGGCGCACCGAGATCTGGGATCCTGTGGCGGGGGAGTTCGGCGCGTTGCCGTTCATCTGGGGTACGCTCTACTCGTCGATCCTCGCGCTGCTCATCGCCACGCCGATCGCGCTCGGCATCGCGGTCTTCATCTCCGAGCTCTGCCCGGCGCTGCTGCGCCAGCCGCTGGTGTTCCTCACCGAGCTGCTCGCCGCCATCCCGTCGATTGTCTACGGCCTGTGGGGGATCTTCGTGCTCGTGCCGGCGGTGCGCACCGTCGAGGCCTCACTGCCCGACAGCGTCCGCAGCCTGCCGATGTTCGCCGGGCCGCCACTCGGCCTTGGCATGCTGTCCGCGGCATTGGTGCTCGCGATCATGGTGATTCCCTTCACCTCGTCGGTCGCGCGCGAAGTGCTGAAGTCGGTGCCGCCGGCGCAGCGCGAGGCCGCCTATGCGCTCGGCGCGACGCGCTTCGAAGCGATCCGCGCGGCGCTCTTCTACGCGCGCACCGGGATTGTCGGCGCGGTGATGCTCGGCTTCGGCCGCGCGCTCGGCGAGACGATGGCGGTGACGATGGTGATCGGGAACAACCCGCAGGTGTCGCTGTCGCTGTTCGCGCCGCAGTACACGATGGCGGCAGTGATTGCGAATGAGTTCACCGAAGCGGCCGACGACCTCTATCTGGCGGCCCTGGTCGAGATTGGCCTGGTGCTCTTCATCATCACCCTGCTGGTCAACACGATGTCGCGGCTGCTCATCTGGAGCATGGCGCGGAGCGGCGCGAAAGCGCCGGCGGCCGAGCCGGCGGCGGCGCCGGCGCCGGGAACAGCATGACCGACACGCTGCGCAAGCTGCTGTCATCGGCCTTCGTCGGCTTCTGCCCCCTGTCGGTGCTGATCCCGCTGGTGCCGCTCGCCTTCATCCTGTTCTTCGTCATCACGCAGGGGATCCGGGCGATCAACCTCGATTTCTTCACCCACATGCCGCGGCCGGTCGGCGAAGCCGGCGGCGGCATGGCCAACGCGATTGTCGGCACGCTCATCGTCACCGGTCTGGCGTCGCTGATGGCGGTGCCGATCGGCATCGTCAGCGGCATCTACATGTCGGAATATGCGGGGACGCGGTTCGCGGCGGCGGCGCGCTTCGCCGCGGACACGCTGAACGGGGTGCCGTCGATCGTGATCGGCGTGTTCGCCTACGGCGTGGCGGTGCTGCCGTTCAAGCAGTTCAGCGCGATGGCCGGCGGCTTCGCGCTCGGGGTGATGATGATCCCGATCATCGCGCGCACCACCGAGGAGCTGCTGCTGCTGGTGCCGGGATCGATGCGCGAGGGGGCGCTGGCGCTCGGCGCGACGCGCGCGCGCGCCGTCTTCACCGTGGTCCTGCCGGCAGCGCTGCCGGGGATCGTGACCGGCGTGGTGCTGGCGCTGGCGCGCATCGCCGGCGAGACGGCGCCGCTGCTGTTCACGTCGTTCAACAACCGCTTCTTCACCACCCGGCTGACGCAGCCGATCTCGACGCTCACCGTCCAGGTGTTCACCTACGCGACCGGCCCCTACGAAGACTGGCACCGCCAGGCCTGGGCGGGCGCGCTGGTCCTGGTGACGATCGTGCTGACGTGCTCACTGCTGGCGCGCTTCGCGACGCGGCGGCTGGAGCGGATGCACGCGCGCGGTTGAGGGCGGGCTTTGCGTTCCTACCGCCGCGGGAACTGGTCCGGGTGGTTCGTGAATAGCGCGTCGATGCCGAGGTCGTACAGGAAGTGCGCCATCTCGTCGCGAACCGAGGGGTACTGGGTCTTTTCGTCCGCGCGGAAGGTCCACGAGGTGACGGTGAGGCCGGCGTCGTGCGCGGCCTTCACCATCTCGGGGTGACGGGCGATGACGAATTTCTCCGGCGCGATGCCGCTGGCAAATTTCGCCAGCTCGCGAATCCGCGCCTCGGTCACGTCTTCGTCCCGCGAGGTCAGGAACACACGCGGGATCGTCGGCAGCTCCTTCGAGACCCGCCGCACCGTCTCCTCGTCGAACGACTGGATGATCACCGGCATCTGCTTCAACGACTCGGGCTTGTCGAGGCCGTTCTTCTTGACGATGTCGACGAAGAGCTTGGTCTGATCGATGCCGCGCGAGCGGTAGAGCGGCGGCGATTTCAGCTCCGGGTAGATGCCGGCGCCGCTGCCGCGCACCAGATCGATCATTTCCTGGAAGGTCGGAATCCTGGTGCCGGCGAACTGGGGCTTGAACCACTTGCCGGCGTCGAGCCGCTTCAGCTCCGCGACCGTGAAATCGTTGGCCAGCCAGTGCTCGCCCGGCTGGCGGCTCTGTGCATCGGGCGACGCCCGGCCGGGGAAGACCTCGGCGACGTTGGTCGTGCGCTCGAGGGTGTCGTCGTGCAGGCAGACGAGGACGTTGTCTTTCGACACCGCGAGATCCGGCTCGACGAAGTCGACCTTCTGCTGCATCGCGAGCTTGTAGGCCGGTTCGGTGTGCTCGGGCGCGTAGCCCGAGGCGCCGCGGTGGCCGATCAGCTGTTTGGCCGCGCGCGCGGGCTGCGGCTGCGCCGCGATCGCGGCGCCGAAGACGACGGCCGCGGCGGCGGCGGCGGCGAGCGAGCGTATGATGGTCGGCACGGTGAGCGAATTATACCGTCGCCGCAACCGCTACGACGAACCGCGCACGAGCCGGGCGGCGACCGGCGCGCTCGTCGTCGGCCTGGCCGCCGTCGCCGCGCTCGCCTCGACCGCGCCGCTCTATCGCACCCGCGCCGCCGGGCTGGCGACCACCTTTCTCATCATGCGGTGGTCGGTCTACGCGGCGATCGCCGCGGTGCTCCTCGCGCTCGTCGCACTCGTCATCGCGTGGAGTCGCGGCAGCGGCAAGGCGATTCCAATCGTGACGCTGATCATGGTTGCCGCGGCCTTCGCCGCGCCGCTCGCCAAGGTGCGGCAGGCCGCGCGGGTGCCGCGCATCCACGACATCACCACCGACACCGAGCGGCCGCCGCAGTTTGTCGCAGTGGCACCGCTCCGCGCCGGGGCGGCCAACCAGATCGCCTACGGCGGTCCCGAAATCGCGTCGCAGCAGCGCCGCGCCTACCCGCGGGTTCAGCCGCTGAACCTGCCGCTGCCGCCCAACCAGGCCTTCGATCGCGCGCTGGCCACCGCCCGTTCGTTCGGCTGGGACATCGTCGGCTCGGATCCGCCCGCGGGCCGGATCGAAGCGACCGACACGACCTTCTGGTTCGGGTTCAAAGACGATGTGGTGGTGAGGATTGAAGCGGCGCCTGGCGGCAGCCGCGTCGACGTGCGATCGCTGTCGCGCGTCGGCCTGAGCGATGTCGGCACGAACGCCGCGCGCATCGAGAAGTACCTCGCTGCGCTCGCAGACAGCTCGAAATGAGCGCCCCGATTCGAGCGGCGCTCAATTCAGTTGGGTTAGGTAGGTCGAGTGGGTCCCCACCCGACCCAACGCGCGAAGCGCGACCCGACAGCGCGGCGCTCGGCCGCGGCACGATCGCGCCGCGCGTCGCTACCTGATCGCGAACCAGTTGAAGTTGCCCACCGAGCCGCTGACGCCGTTGGTGTCCATCACCACGCGCACCACCTGCTGGCCGGCGGCGAGGACGACGCCGGTCTTGGTCACCGTCGTCCAGACCTGCCAGCCGGCGGTGTCGGGCACCGAGATCGGGCCGGTCTTGTCGACGCCGTTGACTTCGATGTGGAACTTGCCGCCGGCGCCCTTGGAGGCGACGCGGACGTCGAACGCGTAGGTGCCCGCCGCGCTCACCTTGACCGTGTACTTGAGCCACTCGCGCGCCACCGTCCAGCCGATGTTGTAGCCGCCGCCGGCGTCGGTGCTGGCCTGGATGTCGACCGCGTTGGTGCGGTACACGGCGCCGGCGTTGCTCGCGGTCGTGTCGTAGTAGGCGACGTCCATGCCGCCGGCGTCGTAGTTCTCGAACTCGACGCGGCCCGGCAAGGTCGGCGCGGTGCCGCCATAGGGTGTCGAGCTGCCGGTCGGCGGCGCCGGATCCGACGGCGGATCCGAGGGCGGATCCGACGACGTCGCTGTGCCGTTGAGCGCCGCGGTCAGTTCCGCGTAGTCGACGCCGAGGTCCTTGCCGTCGGTGGCGAGGTTGTTCGACAGGCTGGTCGAGCGCAGCTGATAGTCGGCGTTGGCCACGCTGGTGAAGTCCGCGAGCCACTGCGTGATCGTCGGAAAGTCATTGCCGACGGGGTAGAGCTTGGCCGAGGCGCCGGCAAAGGTGTTGCGCAGGATGATGGCCGCCGGCGTGTAGTAGTTCAACGCGACGAGGCCCTGGCCGATCTTGTCGCCGTAGATCGCGTAGCTCTGCTGCCGCAGCAGGTTGTTCTTCAGCTCGAAGCCGGTGATCTGGACGCCGGTCGGCGTCTTGCCGCCGTAGATGAACAGCGTGCTGCTGCCGTTGTTGTCGACCGTGTTGTGGTCGAAGGTGATGTTCTTCGGGCCGGCGCCGATGATCGCGAGCCGGCCATTCGCCGGGTGATTCGGCGTCGCCCAGGCCGTGCTGACGTCGTAGATCAAGTTGTTGCGGATCGTGATGTCCTGCGTCTGCTGGCTCGGCGCCAGGTCGTCGTAGCCGAGGATGTTGAACGCCGCCGCGACGTGGCGGATGACGTTGTTCTGAATCGTGATGTTCTTGACGATCACCCACGGCGCCGTGTTGCTTTGGTTCCGCGGCGTGAAAAGGATAGCGTAGCCCTGCTGGCCGGCCGCCCAGTTGTTCTCGATGATGTTGCCCTCGACCAGCACGTCCTTGGCGTTCTTGAACTCGATGAGGTTCTTCACCGTCCACGACTGCGACATCCACGCCGTGTTCTTGGTGATCAGGTTGCGCTTGATTCTGATCCCGGTCGGCACCAGCTGCGGGATCACCGGATCGGTGCCGCCGAACATGATGGTCTCGCCCGCGCCCTCGAGATGGTTGTTCTCGATGAGGAACGGCCCCGGCCCGTTCCAGCCCAGGATTGCCTGCGTGTCCTGGTTCAATCCTTTGAAGTCCGAGAAGTGCGAGTTGATGATCGTCGCGTCGCCGCTGTTCAGCGCCAGGCCGCGGCGCTGGCCGTAGCTGGCGTTGCCGTGCAGGTAGCAGCGGTCGATCACCAGGTGGTGAGGCACCGCCGACAGCGTGGTCTGGCTGGAGCCGGCAGCGCCGAACTCCACCAGGTTGGCGCTCGACGTCGAGCTGCTCGGCATGAATTCGAGGAACATCAACGTCCAGTAGGCCGCGCCTGCTTCGGTTCGCATCGCCGGGCCGGCAGTGGTCGAGCGAATCTTTGCCAGCAGCGGGCTCGCGGCCGGCGTGATGCGAACGCCGGCGGCCGGCAGGCCGGCGGAGCCGGCCGTCCGAATGGTGATGCGGCTGGTGGCCGACATCCCGGATTTCGTGCGCAGCTTCACTGGCCCGTCGAAGGTCGCGCCGGGCTGCAGCTCGATGACGTCGCCTGGCTTGGCCGCGTCGATCGCCGCCTGCAGGCTGCCGCCCGCGGCGACGGAAATCGTGGCCGCCGCGCCCGCGCGCGGCAGGAAAAGAGCAAGGGCCAGGCACAGCCCGACCGGAAGATTGCGCTTCAAAAGGACACTCCCTGCTGTGTAGTGGAACCGTCCGCCTGAAGCGCAAGGACGCGGCCAGCCGCGTTTCAAACAAAAACACGCCAGTTCTGCCGCATTCCGTCCCCAGAAGTCTGTGTACGACGCATACCGGGACTCGGCTGTTCTGCAGAATTTACACAGTGCAGCGAATTTGCGCGGAATTTGAGCGCGGCCGAAAATACGGCCCAGTTGCGAACCCGAACACGGCCGAGGTCGAAAGTGCTCGGCTATTTCCGATAGCTGGCCGAGATGTCTCTAGGCGCGTCGGTCAGAGAGCGAGCCGGCGCTCGAACCAGGCGACATCCCAGTAGCGCCCGAACTTGCGACCGACGGCGTGAAACACGCCGACCCGCTCGAAGCCGAGCCGCTCGTGCAGCGCGGTTGAGGCCGGATTCGGCAAGCTGACACCCGCCACCACCATCTCGATGTCCTCGCCCTGGAGCGCGTCGAAGAGCGCGGTATAGAGCGCCGTCCCGCACCCGCGGCCGACAGCCTCCGGATGGCAATACACGCTCGATTCGACCGTGGTCTCGTACGCCGGCTTCGGCCGCCAGCGGCTCGTGCTCGCGTAGCCGACGCAGCGGCCCCTGCCATCGACCGCGACCAGCAGACGGTGGCGTCCGGACAGATGGTGATCGTCGAACCACGCGCGCCGCTCGCCTGCGGTGAACGGACGCGTGTCGAAGGTGATCGCCGTGTTGACGACGTAGTGGTTGTAGATGTCGGTCAGGGCCTGCAGGTCGTCCAGCGTCGCCGGTCGAATCGCATGGCCCGGCGGCGTGGCCCGCTCACGTGGTGATTCTGGCATTCAGGGAGGCGTGCGGATCAGTGCGGCGGTAACTGTAGCACGGCAAAAAAGAAGAGGCCCGCTGCCGCCGGAGCGGTCAGCGGGCCCGCATCGCGCGGCGCGAATCTAGAAATTGAATCGGAACGCGAACTGAACCTGCCGGTTCGTGCCGAGGCCGACCGTCGTGCCGACGGTCTGCGTCAGCCGGCCGAAGGTGCCGGCCGCTGCGGCGCTGAACGGCTGGCCCGGCTGGACGGTGTTCGCCGCCGGCGCCGCGCCAGCCGCGCCGGTCGGCAGCGCGTTGGGGAGCGTGCCGATCGGTTTGGCGAAGATGCTGGTGGTGAACAGGTTGAAGATTCGGCTCGCAGCTCCTTGGTCTGCGGGAAGGGTCATTCCGTTAGAACGAGTAACGCAGCGAAATCTGCGTCTGCCGCGCCGTCCCGAGACCGACCGTCCGGTTGAGCGGCCCGAGCATGTATCCGAAGGTACCCGCTTGTGCGTCCGTGAACGGAACGCCCGGCGTGCCGTTCGGCAAGGTCGCCGCAGGATTCTCGTAGTTCAAACGGTTGGTGATGTTGAACATCTCGACCCGCACCTGCACGTTCTGCGTGTTCATGAAGCGAAGGTCCTTGCTGAACATCAGATCGAGCTGCCAGAATTCGGGGCCGCGCAGGAAGTTACGCGGCAGGTTGCCGAACGTCCCGGGCTGTGGCGTCGTGAAGGCGGCCGGGTTCAGCCAGCGCACCCCGCTGTTCAGGTAAGGGTTGACGCCCGGCACCAGGTCCGGACGCTGCGTCCCGCGGCTGTTGCCACCCGGGATATTCGTTACGGTGACGCCATTCACGGTCGCATTGTCAGGCCGCGCGATCGCGACGTTGATTGGCACCCCGCTGCGAGCGTTGACGATGCCACCCAGCCGCCAGCCGCCCTTCAGCAACCCCTCGCCGGGGATGAGATAGACCAGTGAGCCGTTGAACGCGTGGGGAATGTCCTGCGGGTTGGTGCCGTATTCGGTCTCGAAGTTGAACGTGTTCTGGGTCGTCGCCGCCTCGTTCGAGCCCTGCGTCGTCCCCTTGTTGCGCGAGTACTGGTACTGGAGCCCGCCGGTAAATCCGGAGCGGAAGCGCCGCGTCGCGCTCATCTGCAGGGCGTCGTAGGTGGCGTATCCGCAGCCGCTGACCGGCTGCCCGGAGATGATCAAGCCATCGACGCAGCCCGACGTCTTGTAGTCCACCTGCCCCACGAGCGGCGCCAGGCGTGTGCGGGTGTTGAAGTCGAGCGTGTTGCCGACGCCGCGCAGGAACATGTCCTTGCCCTGGCTGCCGGTGTAGCCGATGGTGAAGTTGATCTCGCCCGGGAGCTCGCGCGAGAAGCTGGCGCCGTACTGGAGGTTGTACTCGTCCGGACGGCGGTGCGTGTAGCCGCGGACGGAGAGCAGGTTGCCGAGGTTGATGCCGGTGAACGGATATGCCAGGCCGTTGGCGGCCACGTCGGCCGCCTGGGCGCGCCGCCTCTCGATGAAGTTTTCAATCGGCTGGATGCGGTCCTCGAACTGCCCCGGCCCGTAGAAGAAGCCGAAGCCGCCGCGCAGGACAGTCTTCTCGTTCAGCTGGAAAGCGGCCGACACGCGCGGCGCGACGTTGTTCTTGTCCGGGTCGTAGAAGTTGTCGGCATCGGACGAGAACGCGTTGTCTTCGACGAAGAATGGCTTCGCGCGTCCTTCCGCTTCCTTCACGACGGAGTAGAAGTCGTAGCGGAGGCCCAGTTCGAAGGTGAGCCGGTCGGTCGCGCGCCACGAGTCCTGCGCGAACCCGATGAGGTAGTACTGCTGCGGCGAGAAGACCGGCGAGTCGAGCGCAACCTGCACCGCGGCCGGGCGGTTGTCGATGAAATCGTTGACGCTGTTGTAGGTGATCTCGGTGCTGCCGAGGAACTGGAAGTCGCCGCGGATGCGGCGATATTCGCCGCCCATCTTCAGTGTGTGCGGCCCCCGCGTGATCGTCAGCGCATCGCTGAACGACAGCGAGTTGGGCGTGAAGGTGGAACCGGTGGTCGACGACGCGCTCGATGCCCGGATCAACAGACCGCTTCTCGCGATGCCGGTGGTGCCGCGGGCGTCAATCGACGACGAGGTCACGGTGCCGGAGAGCGAGACGCCGACCGGATCGTAGCCCGGCGTGGCGCCGAAGGCGATCGCGCTCGTGTGAGGCGAGTTGTAGCCGGCCTTCAGCTCGTTGACCATGTTGCCGCGCATGAGCGTCTGGTGGCTGAAGATCAGGTTCTGCGGCTTCTGCTTGGCCCGGACGCGACGGGCGGTCGCGGTTCGGTCGGGCGTATCGAGGTCGCCCTTGCTGTAGAGGTATCGCGCGTAGAACGACTGGGTATCTGTGAAGCGATGATCGAGGCGCAGCGACATCGTGTTCTCATTCTGCGTCGCTTCGGTCGTGTTCTCGGCGAGCGAGAGGAGCGGGTTGGCGGTGGCGACCGTCCCGCGCGGGAACCCGTCGAGCAGCGGCGCGACGGCCATCGTCCGGGCCGCGCCCTGTCCGTTGCCGCTGCCAATCGGCTCGCCGGCGAGGATGCGGCGCCGCGCTTCGTCGCTCGGCACCGCCTCGGTGAAGGTCAGCCCCGTCCTCTGGCGCAGCCCTTCGTAGCTGGCGAAGAAGAACGTCTTGTTGGATACGATCGGTCCGCCGAACGAGCCGCCGAACTGATTCAGCTTCAGCGGCTGCTTGACGTCGTCGTACTTGTTCGCCGCATCCAGCGCGTCGTCGCGGCGGTATTCGAAGACCGAGCCGTTGAATCGGTTACTGCCGCTCTTGCTGATCACGGTGATGTTGCCGCCGGCGCCGAACCCGCTTTCCGCAGGCGCCAGGCCGGAGTTGACGCGGAACTCCGCCACCGACTCCATCGAGGTCTGCAGCCGGAACTGTGAGCCGGTCGCGTTCAGATAGCTCGGGCTCGCATCCCAGACATAGGTGCCGTCGATGCCGTCGTAGTTCAGATAATTCTGCTGATTCGATTTGCCATTGAAGCGCACCGAGGCCCAGCCGCCGTTGCCGTCGCTCGTCGCGCCGGTCGCCAGCGTCATCAGGTTGGCGAAATTGCGGCCGTTGACCGGAAGGTTCTGGACTTCCTCCGGCGACACGTTGACGCCGATCTTGGCCGACGTGAGGTCCAGCACCGGCGCCGCCGCCGATACATGAACTTCCTCCGAGAGCGCGGCGACGCCCAGTTCCACTTCGACGTGTTCAACCTGGGCGACACCCAGCACGACCTCGCGTGTCTGGGGCTGGAAGCCGGAGAGCTCGACCTGAACGACGTAGAGGCCCGGGGCGAGGTTGGTGACGATGTACGTGCCGTCGCCTTCGGTCACCGCCGTCCGGACGCCGCCATTGATCTTCGACGTGATAATGACCGTGACTCCGGGTAGGGCGCCCTTGCTTTGATCGACGACCTTGCCGAGAATTCGTGATTCCGTCTGCTGCGCGTTCGTCGAAGCCGGCAGCACAAGCAGAAAAGCCATGGCCAGCGTCACGAAAAGCTTCATCATCCCTCCCACGGTCCAGCCTCGAGCCAGACACTCGAAAGCCCAAGCGTAGGATCGTGATGTGAGAGGGCTGTGACAGAGCTGTTTCGTGCGGGTTAACTGTGCCCCGGTGATTGGGCGATCCAGCGGTTTGGGGGGAATTTTTCAGGGCGTTTGACTCACCGCTGGTCTGCCCGAAAGCCCCAGCCTACACACGGGTTCCAGGCTGAATCACCCCATCCTTCGGGACGACGATCACGCCGTCGCGAATGAAGTAACCGTGGCCGTCGGCATGCTCCGAGCCCGCCGCGTTGACCAGTTGCGCGCCGTCGCCGATTCGCGCGTTCTTGTCCACGATCACCTTGTCGAGCACGACGTCGCGCCCGATGCCCAGCCGCGGGCTGCCGCCGCGCGCGGGCGCGCGGTGGTCGGCGTCATAGAAGTCGGCGCCGAGGAGCACCGACCGCCGGATGGTCGCGCCCGCCTGGATGTTGGTGCGGATGCCGATCACCGACTGCTCGATGGTGGCGCGGTCGACGTAGCACCCCTCGGCGATAATCGCGTCGCGCGCCGTGCAGTCGCTGAGCCGCGCGCCCGGCAGGAAGCGCGCGTGCGTGTAGATCGGCGAGCGCGGATCGTAGAACTTGAAGGGCGATCCGGGCTGCGTCAGCATGATGTTGGCGTCGTAGAAGGACGCAACCGTCCCGACATCCGCCCAGAAGCCGCGAAAGAGAAACGCATTCACCTTGTAGCGCCCGAGCGCGGCCGGGATGATCTGGCGGCCGAAGTCGGTGGCGTTGTCCTGCTCGATGGCCTCGAGCAGCACATCGCGCGAAAACACGTAGACGCCCATCGAGGCGATGAACGGCTTGTCGGCGGAATGCGCGCCGGCGCCCGCGCCCGGCGGGATGCTCTGGCCAATCTCGTTCAGCCGCTCCCGCTTCGGCTTCTCCTCGAACGCGGCAATCTGGCCGGCGCGATCGAAGCGAAAGATCCCCATCGCCGACGCATCCTCGATGGTGACCGGCTGCGTCGCGATGGTGATGTCGGCGCGGCGATCGCAATGCGAGTCGACCAGCTCGGTGTAGTCCATCCGGTAGAGGTGATCGCCGGCGAGAATCAGGTAGTAGTCGGCGTCGAAGCCGACGAAGTGACGGGCCGCCTGCCGCACCGCGTCCGCGGTGCCTTGATACCAGCCGGGGTTGTCGGGCGTCTGCTCGGCGGCGAGGATGTCGACGAAGCCGTGGCTGAACGGATCCATGCGGTACGTCTGGGCGATATGCCGGTTGAGCGACGCGGAATTGAACTGCGTCAGCACGAAGATACGCCGGATGTCGGCGTGCAGACAGTTGCTCACCGGGATGTCGATCAGCCGGTAGCTGCCGCCGATCGGCACCGCCGGCTTCGAGCGATGGTGGGTCAACGGAAACAGCCGGCTGCCCTGGCCGCCGCCAAGAATGATCGCGAGGACTTCGTTGTTCATCGGCATGTGAGGACGCTCGTCGGCGACAACGCCGACCTGCAACCCCGTTGCCGCGCGTCGATTCGGGGTAACGGCTGTGTAACAGCGATGTAAACGGATCTGGTACAATCCTGCCCTTTATGGCCTTTCGACTGATCCCCCGTGAGGAGAAGTTCTATACCGACTTCCAGGCGTTCGGCGACGAGCTGATGCGCGGGGCGCGCCTGCTCGAGGAGATGCTCGCCCCCGAGCAGCCGATCTGGGGGAAGGCCGACGAAATCAAGCAGGTCGAGCACAAGTGCGATCTGCTGACGCACGAGATCATCCAGCGGCTGAATCGCACCTTCGTGACGCCGCTCGACCGCGAGGACATCCATGAGCTCGCGAGCTCGCTCGACAACGTGATGGACGCCATCGACGCGTCGGCCGCGCTGGTGCGGCTCTATCGGCTCGACCCGGTCCGATTTGGCGCGCGCGAGCTGGCGCGGATCGTCACCGCCGCTGCCGGTCAGGTGCGGCTGGCGCTGACCGCGCTCGAGAAGAACAAGGGGCTGATGACGCACGCCACCGAGATCAACCGGCTCGAGAACGAAGCCGACAGAGTGCATCAGGAGGCCGTCAGCCGGCTGTTCAACGACGAACGCGATCCGCTCCTCGTGATGAAGTGGAAGGAAACGCTCGATTTTCTCGAAGACGCGACCGACCGCTGCGAGGACGTGGCCAACGTGCTCGAAGGCGTGATGGTCAAGCACGGCTGATCGCCGCCGATGCTGCTGCTCACCGTCGCCGCCCTCATCCTGGTCGCGCTCACTTTCGACTACATCAACGGATTCCACGACGCGGCCAACTCGATCGCGACCGTGGTGTCGACCCGCGTGCTCTCGCCGGGCAAGGCGGTGATCTGGGCCGCCTTCTTCAACTTCGTCGCCGCGTTCACCTTCGGCACGGCGGTGGCGAAAACGGTCGGGTCGGGCATGGTCGACGTGAACGTGGTGACCTTCGCGGTGATCTTCGGCGGCCTCTCCGGCGCGATCGTCTGGGACTTGATCACCTGGTATTACGGCCTGCCGACCAGTTCCTCGCACGCGCTGATCGGCGGCTACGCCGGCGCGGCCGTCGCCAAGGCGGGCTTCGCCGCGATCGTGCCCGGCGGCTGGACCAAGACGCTGCTGTTCATCGTCCTCTCGCCGCTTATCGGCATGCTGCTGGGGCTGGCGTTGATGACGGCGATCTTCTGGATCTTCCGCTGGATGCCGCCCTCGCGCGTCGACCGCTGGTTCCGCCGCCTGCAGCTGGTGTCGGCGGCGTTCTTCAGCCTCAACCACGGCGCCAACGACGCGCAGAAGACAATGGGGATCATCGCCGGCGTGTTGTTCGCCGCCGGCTACAT